>FUFK010037839.1_pt1 | contig 52602 bp, 62 predicted proteins | sample 1021851 | NCBI WGS metagenome assembly FUFK01 (sample SAMEA51879418, study PRJEB19060) | metagenome | reverse complement strand
ACTCTGGGGTTTCTGATGACTGTTGTTTCACTAAGTACCGTAAAGACAGAGAAATGGAATCAGGCGAGAGTTCACGCTGATGCCTACTATCGCTTCCTTNNTGTCTCTGGNTGGGGTATGTACCGAATCGGTGAGGCTCATGGGATTGAGCCTTACTACCCCAAAGGAAAAGGGATGCTGCCNGATGGCACAATGGCTAGGGGTATNTGGACTGAAGAGTACATGATAGACCAGNTNACACAATATTTATACAACGGNGGAGAATTTAAGATATGAAATATTCACTTTTATATATTGCAGCNATTGTTGTTGCTAACATTGGGTTCACATATATACCTATGATCCCATTGCCTTTTGGCGAAATGTTTGCGCCAATGTCATTGTTGGTTGGGTTTGTTTTTGTGTTGCGTGACTTTGCACAAAAAGAACTGGGCCACAAAGTATTGATTGCTATAGCAGTTGGCATAGGACTTAGCTACCTTTTGGCAGACCCTTTTGTAGCTGTAGCTAGTGCTGTTGCATTTGCCATAAGTGAACTGACTGATTGGGCTATATACACTGTATATAAAAAGCCCATGAAAGACAGAGTGCTGTTGTCTTCAGCTATCAGCACACCAGTAGATAGTGCTGTTTTTATGTTGATGCTTGGATTTTTTAGTTGGTATGGCCTTGTAATTATGGTGGCAAGCAAAATGCTTGGTGCTTTAATTGTTTGGTATAAGCTAAAGTGATTCATTATCACGGCACACCATTAACGCCACGGGCAGAGCTGTACAAAATGGCTGGAAAACATTTTTGTGTAAGCTTTGCCCACCCAGCAGATGCTCAAGTTTGTTTGCAAATAGGTCAAAGTATTATGTGGGATAACGGTGCTTTTTCTGTGTACACACAAGGCAAGACTTTCAATCAAAGCAAATACTACACTTGGCTAGAAGATAAACTAGGGCATCCGCACTGGGCTGTAATACCTGATGTCATTGATGGTGATGAACAACAGCAAAAAGATTTACTTCTTACTTGGCCTTTTAACATATCTCTTGGCGCACCAGTTTGGCACATGGCTATGAGCCTTCACTATCTTGAGTTTCTTTGCGACAGATACCCTAGAGTTTGTTTCGGTAGTTCTGGTAAATATTGGGAAGTTGGGTCTGATTCGTGGTGCAGCAGAGCAGATGAGGCATTTAACAGGATAGCTAAGAACAATTATATCCCTTGCATACATATGTTAAGAGGATTGGCACAGGCTGGAAAACGATGGCCTTTTGCGTCTGCTGATAGCGTGAATGTAGCCAGAAACTTTAAAGACAAGCCACAATGCCCAGAAGCAATGGCTCGTAAAATAGATGCAGTTCAATGTCCAGTAACTTGGCAACAACAACTCACACAAACAGAATTTTTGATCTAATAAAGGGGGGCATAATACCCCCCTTTATGCTACTTTTTTTTCTTTTTGGCTTTCATGATTCGCTGTTGCAAAGCTTTTGGTAATGTCTTTTGCTTTGCTGTCAAACCATTGCCCATTTTCTTAGCGGCNTTNTTNGGTGGTCTACCACGCTTAGAGCCGTAAGTGCCTTTACCCATTGGCATTACTTCTTCCTCTTCTTTGCCTTGTTACGCTTGGAGATNGCTGCCGCCTTGCGCTTTGCGTCAGCTTTACTGCTTGCACCCCATGCTCTCAGGGATAGAAGCAATCTAGTTGGCTTGCCGTTCTTACGTTCCGGCCCACGCATATTACCCATTCTNGCTAAGAAACTGGCCCGTCTTGGATTGTCACCACTNTTTACAGGNGNTTTNANGTTCATGCCCTGTTTACGAGCAGATGCCCTTCCTTTGGCGTTTAAGCCCCCTCTAGGGTTCTTCCCTTCTTTACGCTGCCAAGCAGGGGTTTTAGGCATGATCGCTCTCCACGGCCCTCATACGGGCAACCAGACGCTTTGCACGGTTAGGCACTTGGTCAAACCATTTACTGTCTACCATCTCATCTGCTGCTACATTCCAAAGCTCACTATCAACAGCAGATTTCATGCCTACAAACTTAGACAGTCTGGGGTAGCCCAGATTAAACATCATATTGGCTATAATAAGCTGTACTTCTTCCGGCATCTTATCAAATTTGGGGTACAATCTTTTGCAATCCTCAAGCGTTACAGCAACATCTCTTTTGAACAAAGCCTGTACACGTTCTTCTGATACGGCTGTGCCTACGCTCAAAGCTGATTCGGGATCGTCTGCTGTAATTAAATGGCCTATGCCACAAGTAGGCAACCCAAGATGATCTAAGTATATCTCATACTTACAACCCTCGTCTTCAGCGAGTTCTATGCGTAACTGATCTATATTCATGCTTTTCTTCGCTTTGTTGTTTTCTTTGCTGCTGGCTTCTTTTTCTTTTTGCCGCCTCTAATTAAATCAGAATCAGCCTTTCTTGCCCCACCTTTTCCTGTGGCAAAACTGCGAACTCTTCCAGCCGCCCACTGATGCGCTGAAACCTTTGGCCTAGATCCAGAGCCGTAGTATGCACCTAATCCCCTTGAATAAACTTTACTTAAAGTAGACTTTGATATGCCAGAAGACTTGGAATATTTTGCTATCACAGCAGCTTTACTCATCCCCGACTCCTTTGCTTGCTGATTTTATCCATCATAGCCTTAGTAAGTTTGCCTTGCTTGTATAGTTTTGCAGTGCGCTTTATCTCTGCCTCACGTTTCTTTGGGTTCTTTGCGCCACGCACATACTTTTTTGGCACACCGCCTTTGGTCTTGGGTACTTTTGGAAACTTTCTTCTGCTCATTTCTTAAAACCCTTGATACCTCGTATACCAAAGCTTGCCCCAATACTAGCATACATTGCCCACTGAAACCACTGTGGCGTGTTTTCTAATGCTGCAAATCCTTGCTCTACATAAGGCTGTGTAAACGGGATGAAACACATGGCTATGATTATAATAAACAAAATTGTCCACGCTTCATCTTTCCAGCTATTGTCACTGGCCTGTGCCATAATCTTTTCCCAGCCAGCTTCATGCGTAGCAGCAACCTTCATTACTTCTGCTTCTGCCTCTGCCTTTGCTTTAGCAACAGCACCTTTTGCTTTTGTTTGTTCTACTTTGGATTCCATCCATGACCCAGCTAATGAAGCAATAGGCCCAATCAATGCTTGAATCATTCTATAAACTCCAATATCTGGCCGTTAAGAACCATGACTTTATGCTCTTTGCAGCTCCATTTCTGGTCAAAGTTATGGGTATGGCCTACGTTGCGCTTGATTTTACGCCGTACTGACAGGCACTCAGCCAAAGACTTGTACGGCGTGTACTCCATCTTTTCGCCATTCATAACCAATAGTAACACAAAGGTAAGCTCAATCATCGCCGTTCCGTAACTTCTCTAAGCTTTCTTCTAAACTAGTAATTCGTCTCTCATAAAAGTCTAGCGTTAGTTTCTGCTGTTGGTCAAAAGGTGCTTTGCCACTTTCAATATCTGTCTGTAGTTTCTCAAGTTCAGTAGCCAGGTGTTCTATAAGCATGAATTGCTCGCTGTCTGCTGGCAAACTACCCATCTCACCTCTAGGCCATTTGATGCGAAACTCTGTNTTCTGCTCTAAGTCTGCTTGCATCATGGTCTGATTCGTCTCTAGTGTATTCAACCTTTCTATCAAACCAAAGTAAGCCCACGTTGCCAAACTAGCTGCCGCAACCATGCTGATGATATTCCGTAGCGGTAGTGCTACCTCTGTGTTCTCATTCAGCTTTGCTGGCATTTACTTCTCTGAGTTCAACCATACCGCAAGACTGCCTGTCATTGCGCCTGTAACAACTGAAATCAACGCACTCTGCTGTGTAGATAAATCCGGCTGTGACAATGCCCATTCAATGCAGCGTATGTACACGCCTGTCATGCACAGCATCATGAAACGTGGCAGTATTTTTAGTTCTAACATCTTTTTTGCTACGTCTTCTGCACTCATTTAAAGCCCCCTTTTAACCAAACCACCCAAGCCACTAGGCCAGCAACCATAGAAGCTATGAGCAGACTTGCAAAACCTAAACCCAGCATATCCATGATTTCTTGTGTGCGTCTAGCTTTTCTGCGCTTTTCTTCCAAGCGTTCCTTACGCAAGCCACGTTGGATACGCATAAGGTCATTCCAAGCATCAAAGCCATAGTTAGCTATTAAAAAGTTCTTAAGATCCATCTCCATCTTCTCAGCCTTTTTCAAAGCTGCGTAGGTATCAAGAGCCTGCTCTTCTACGTTCTTAAATCGGGATTGCTTTTTTTCCTGATGGGCTTGCTTTACATCAGCAATAGCACCCATCCACTTGCCTATGTCCTTAGACATGGCCTCTACTTGCTTGCCAGCCCTGTAAGCTGAAACTATACCCCTGTATGCAGTAGTGGCTACGGCAATAGCCGATACAGGGTCTATAGCCATGTTAGCCTCGCCAGACTACAGCCAACAGCAACAGTATTATTGCACCAGCAGAGCCAATCATAATGCTTTCCATGCGCTTGATACGCAGTATAGTTTCTGTCCAGCGTTCATCTGACACAGCAATATGCTTTTCAAGCTCGACATGGATCGATTGTATGGTTGGCTTACCCATTATTTACCTATGCGTATGGGCTTGCGCCAAGAAGGTCTGTATCCCACGCCGCTTTCAGTTCAGCAATAGTTGAAGCTGACCCGATAGCAGATGCGGCTGGTGCATCACGCAGAGCGTTCTTCTTTGTTACAGAAGCTGTCTTGGCAGATGCGTCATCAGCCTCCATAGCCTTCATATACACAACGTCTTCTGCCTCAAGCAATGGGCCACGCACCTCACGGATTTTGTCCTTGAATATCTCTTTGGCTTTGTCCAAGTCTTCACTGATTACAGTGCCTGACAGTGACCATGCTTCTCTAAAGTCTCTGTTTGCTGGTACGGTAACTTCTGACGCATTAGCCTGATTACCGTCTTTATCGATAATGTATGTATCAACCACGTTTAGTCTCCTATTATGCGGCTAGTTCATCAGAGATACGCCAAGCGTTTCTCCACTCTCTTGTTTGAGGCAGTTGCCCCTTGCGGCATATAACCATTCTTGGCTTATTACCGCCATCCCAATTCTGCCAAACGTGCTGTGGCACATCTTTCTGAATTAGGTATTCGATAGCTTCTTCTTCTGTCATAGCTTCCATTGGCTCAGTGTCATGTAACAGATAGCCACGAGTATGCTTCTTGAAGTCCTCTTGCGCTTCGTCTTTGGCAAGCTCCCAGTATACCCATATCGGGGGTAAGATACCGCCCTGCAATGCACAAGCCATCCAGTTGGGGTCAGGTACAAGTATCTTAGCGCACTCGTCAATGCTGTCTTCATAGACTACACGGTACTCTGACTGATAGCCTTCTAGGTTTTCTTTTGCCCAGCACAGTCTATCCCAGAGATGTGTGCCTTGAAATTCAGGTGTTTCTATCAAGCTAAGTCTCCAAAAAATGCTATTGAATGTGCGGGATTTGTATCAGTAAGTGTGCCGCCTGATGCGGTAACAGAACGAGTAACAAATGAAGACGCACTTGTATCATCAACTGTATGAGTCCGATTATAGCTACTATCGTGATTGGCAATTAAAGCTGATACAGCTAAAGCCGCAGTAAAGGCATTAGAGACTGCAACAGTATTTAATCCAGCAGAGCCATCAGTAACACTGGATATGTTTAGTGAAACCGCAGTATTGCTGCTGCCATCACCCTGTAAGTTTCCTAATACTTTTGCACTACCCTCAACAACATAGTTTGTAGCAATAGACCCTGCGGTTGAATGGGTCAGTGTATCCGCTGCGATTGTACCAGCCATTATGCTAAGTCTCCATGTGTCACTGCCATACACCTACGCATATCTTCTGAATTATTAGAAACATTAGTATAAATCATTGTTGCAGAAGTTGTTGTAGAAGATGTATCACTAGCATTTCCTAATGCCGCTGTGTGACCAAATCCATTAGCCGCATTTCTCAGATTATTGCCTGTTGTTACATGGTTTTTGTTTCCCATGCTATTTGTAAAATTGTATGTGAAAACACCCACATTAACATCTGTAAATGAACTTTGATTAAAGCTTTCAACTAATGTCGTTCCTAGTTCTATATTACCAAAAGATTTACCCAACCCCTGCTGAAGCTGAAACGTGACCGCACCACCTTCAGACGTAACGTCAATATCACCAGCGGAAGTCTTGCCTGTAAGGTTGTCCGTAATCACAGTACTCATGCTAAGTCTCCCCACGCACTAATGTAATTTCTGCTGCCGTCATTGATTGCATTAGTAGAGTGATATGTGCCAAGTCTAAATTCTGAAGCGGTGGGTGCAGAATTTTGGATACTGTGATAAGAATTTGAAGAAACCTGTACGCTAAGATTGGTGCTACTATCTAGTGCGTTGGTTGCTGTTATCTTCGATGAACCTGTTCCCAGATCTGTAAGGGTGCTTACATTGAAGCTGCCATTAAGACTTGCAGTGCCACTCATACTAAAATATGACCATACTTTACACACGCTCTGCTTCGTCAGCGTAACGGGGCTAGTGCCATCTGATGCGACTATTGTATCTGCTTTTAACGTACTCATTTACACCACCGTCCAAGTCTCACCAGTGCCGACTGTAACCGTCACACCGCTGTCTATTGTTATAGGGCCAGCACTCATAGCGTTCTTCCCGTTTGTGATTGTATAGTTTGTCGTGACGTTCTGACCATTCTCGTAGAATATCTCATCACTGCCACCGCCTGTCGCACCAGCCGCAGCCGCAGCTTCCAGAGAGATATGACCAGTGCTGTTGTCATAGGTCAGCACATAGTCATCTTGCCCAGCACCTACACTTTGGTCTACGTCAAACTCATAGTTGCCCAGCAACACGTTGCCCGTTCCAGCCGGGTCTAATGTTATGTCGCCGTTTGTGTTAGTTGAGCTGATGGTGTTTGCGTCCATCTTCAAGTTGTCAACACGCAAATCAGTGACTGCGCTATTTGTGCCGATAGTCACACCGTCAACAGCACCGCCGTCAATGTCCACAGAGTTAGCTGCTTGAGTTGCTATCGTGCCAAGCCCCAAGGTGGTGCGCTGTGCTGAAGCATCTGCATCATCGAGCAAAGCCTTACCAGCGGCAGTCAGGTCATAAGTTGCTGCTGTGCCAGAGCCGGTAAACTGTATGCCTTTATCAGCGGCAGAAGTAAGACCAGCCAGTGCTTGCAGTTCAGCATCAAGCCTGGCGTTAGCGACAGTGCCTGTAAGGTTGGCTGCCGGGATGCCGCCCGTTCCTGTGATATTGTTATTATTCAGATCAAGGTCGCCACCAAGCTGAGGTGTTGTGTCCTCAGATACGTTAGCAATGCCAGCAGTAATAGAGTTCCAAGAACTCCCATTATAAAATTTTAGCTGATTGTCTGTGGAATTGTATGCCAAATCACCTTCGTCAAGCGATGTAGTCGGGTCGGCAGAACCAACACGATAACGCTCTGCAAAGCTATTAACGCCTGTGATGTTTGATGCAACGGTTGTGACGTTTGCGTTGTTTGTAGCTACTGTCGTCACATTGCTGGATATACCAGCTACTGTTGATATATCTGCCGCGTCTCCAGCAACAGTAGTTACATCGCTTGAAATGCCAGCTACTGTTGTTACATTCGCGCTGATGCCAGCAACCGTTGTTGTGTTAGCGGATATGCCAGCTACTGTTGTTACATCAGATGCTACCCCAGCTACTGTAGTTACATTTGCGGCGATATCTTCTACAGCGGCAACATCAGTTGATATTCCAGCCACTGTAGTTACATCAGATGAAACACCGGCTACTGTAGTGACATTTGCTGAAATACCCGCAACAGTCGTAACATTGCTTGCTATGCCTGAAACAGTAGTAATGTTAGCTGTAATATCACCAAGCGCATCAAGCTCTGTTGCAATATCAGCAAGCGCATCAAGGTCGTTTACAATAGCAGATGTTGCCAAAGTATTAAGGTCAGACACCACATCAGCGGTGGCAAGTATTGCCATATCGGCTACAGCATCTGCCGTACCTAGTCTGCCAATCTCTGTGGCAAGACCAGCTACGGTTCCAATATCTGTGGCATCACCAGCAACAGCCGTTACATCTGAGCTAATCCCGGCAACAGTGGTGACATTACTTGAAATGCCAGCCACAGTAGACACGTTAGAGCTAATTCCAGCAACTGTCTGTATTGCATCCGTGGCATCCGTTCCGTCTTCTATATCTGCGAGAGTGGATATATCATCGGTAACTGCGGCAAGTGTAGCAACATCGTCAGACGATGCGCCAGCTTCTGGGTTACCTGTGGTGCTGTTAAATGCAAGGTACTTACCCTTGCGTGTGTCCTTGGCAGGCAGTGTCATGTCCAGCGTGCCGCCATCGTCAACATGCTCCGGGTCTTCTACCGGGGCAATAATCTGCCGCTTGTTCTCTTCAGCGATTTGCTGGTCAAAGATTGTCAGCGCATCGAGCTGCTCATTCAAAGCAGAAGCACGCAAGTCACCAGCGGTAACAAAGTCTGTGGTGCGTTCAATGTCACGCGCACCAATAATAGTCACAGTGTCGGAGCTGGTCGCTGCAAGCACAAGGTTTACATCCCCGGTGCCATTCGCATTGACGGTTACGGTGTAGTCTGTGGTCAGCGTCAGCTTGGTTGCGTTTTTGTACACAGCTAAGTCATTCTGATCCAGCACCTCAAACGTAAAGCTGTATGGGCCAGTACCGGCTGACCCACTAAAAACCTTGCGGCGTGTTACTGCGTTAATGTTGTAATCTGCCATCGTCGCTCCTTACCAGCACTATACACTATTTTTCTGCGTTATTGAACCGCATCTATCTTTATGTCCAAATCAAGGTCTTCAGCGCGTAATATTTTTATTGCCGCGCTTTTATACTTGCCAACCACAGAAGACAGATAATCGCGCTTATCTTCTTTTGTTGGCAAGCGTGTGTACCTATCTTCGTATAATTCATTCTGAAGGGTAGCCAAAAGCACAGTGTCTTCATCATAGCCGCCATCACCCGGCATTTTTCCATACACGTCCATCGTGTTCATATAGGTCAGAATTTTATTGTACTGCACAGCATTAAGCAGAACGCCGTCAATTTTCTTTTGAGGCATTGGTATGCCTTGGCCCAAGTTCATCAGCTCTTCATCAACCGCGTTATATTTAGTGTTGACGATGCGCACAGGGTTTATCATGTCCCAGCCAGACCCGGTGCCTACTGTCATCACCTCACCCCACAGGTTTAGCTTTGGCTCAACTGTGTCGCTGAAGAACGGGTTGCGTGCCTTTGCTTTTTGCAATGCAGTGTAAAAGCCGCGTGCAAATGTTGGTAGCTCAGTAATATCTTCCCCAAACAAACCTTCTTCTGGCAACATAGTAGAACGCACAGTTGGGTCTTGCACACGCTCAATTCCTGCACTAATTGACGACACAGACGGTGCCAAGGCAAGCCCAGCTTCAGTAAGCTTTTGCGCAAACATCTCAAACCCAGCCTCAGTTATTTTGTCAGGCTGTCTGAATAGCGCACTGATTTCCTGCACGCCTTGCAGGAATGGCATTTGTGTTACGTAGTTAGCCGCGCTTGATGATAGCGACATAGCCAACTGGTCAAGCATGGATTGGTCTTCTTCATACTGTGAATAGTAAGCAAAGTCAGCAGCCATAGCCAGCAAACCGGATACAGGATCAAAGCGGCTAAATGTTATGGACTTGTACTGCTGTGTCCATGTGCCGTCTTCGTTGTATATTTTCACGTTTATTGAGTAAGGCTGTATGCCTTGACGCTGCATAGCCTGACGCGCCTTGTAGTCCTTTGGCCCAGCACCTGTAATCAATACGTTGTTGTCTTCGTTGTCTAGCCCCATTGCTGAGTAGGCAAAGCCACCCATTATGCCTGACCCAGTTGCAATCTTGGACAGTGCAATGTCTGCCTCTCTGCCGCCAGCTCGTATCTTGTTCATAATAGATGGAGAGATAAACGCCAAAGGCGTGCGTGACAGGCTCTCCTTAATTACGTTGGTTGGCGTCTTAAAGAATGGCACAAACAGTTTTGCAATAGGGTGTGACGCAACGCCCTGCATCTGACCCATGAAGCCATCCAAGTCACCTTGGAATGTCATTTGCTGTGCAGCTTCTTTGGCTGTGCGCATAATGTCTCGCGGCGGATTGTCTATAATGCGCGCTTCTTCAGCCGCAGCCAGTGCCTTTGCCTGAGCCTTAGTTTTGCCAGCAGCAATGGCCTCATCATATAAGTTGCCGCCAGCAATAATGGCTTCCTGATGCACGGTCATGCGTACAGCAATAGCCTTGAAGAACTCGTCTTCTGCCATCAAGAACCGCCCCGGCATACGCATAGCCACACCATACATATTGACCATGCCTGCCGCCATGTTGCCATTGCGTATCTGAGCGGCTATGTCTGACAGGTCGCCAGTTGTGCCGATAGCGCGTGTGTTGCGCACATCAATCTTTGAAGCCATATCTCCGGGCATTTCTGTAAGCATGACCCGGCCCATAAGCAAAGTCGCGTCTGCTAAACCACGGCGCATACCCTCTAGCTGCGCTAGTGTTTCTCTGGCACGCACTCTGTCTGGGTTGCTACCGGGCCGCAATGTGCGCAGTCTGCCAATACCAGAAGCAAGCGCAGTCTCTACGGTGCGCAACATCATAAAGCTGGCGTTACCTGCTACGTTTACAGCATGTGTCACCGGGTTAGATAAGATGGCGTTGATCCACACTTCAGTAACAACGTCCATGCTTTTAGCCAAGAAGCCTTGCTCAACAAACTTTGCCTTGGCGCGTGGGTCATCAAGGGCCATGTATAGCTCACCAATATGCTCAACGTCATCCGCGCCTTCAGCACTGAACAAAAACTTAATGCGTTCAGCACGTTCACCAAGGTCGCCTAAGTTCATGCGCTTGCCTGCCTCACGGGCAACAAACATAGTACGACCAGCCTCTGATGCGGCACCGCTGACATTTGCCAAAAGTGTGCCTTGTGCGGCAAGCATCTGGTTTGCCCTAGTCATAGCTTGCTGACGGTCAGCACCGGCTGGCAAGGCTCTCGCCGCCATAAACGCGGCGTCTGTTTCTTTAATTAGATGATAAGAGCCAATGATGCCGCCAAGCAATTCTTCCGCTGTTGCCGGTGTGCCGGGTCTGCGCTTCAGCATACTAACAACAATGTTGTCTATGCCACGCTCTTCTGCGCTTTCAAGCAATGTGTCAAACGTAATTGTGCCACGCCGTGCCTTTTCAAACAGTTCAGCGTTTACGTCCTTTAACTGTGCGTAATATGTAGCTAAGTCAAAGTCGCCTGCCTCTTCAGCAAGGCGTGGAAAGTTAAGGCCCTTGGTGTACTCGCCGCCCAATGCTGCATTGATTGCGTCTACATCTTCTGGGGTTGCTTCTTTTAGAACAACGCGACCAGCAATCGTTTGCACCGGCTCATCTGGCACAGCTTGGCCTGCACGCTTCTGTGCTTCCATTGTGGCTTTGGCAATGCCGGTAACCATGTCGCTGATGCTTGCAACTTGAATAGGCTCTGGGTCATCAATAGCCACAGCCGCGTTTTGCATACCTTGCTCGATAGCACCAACAACAGTCTCTGATGTTAGCGGCTGTTCTTCAACAACCTCTGACTGTGCCTCAAACTGCATCTCATGCTGGCGTTCGTCAGCTATGGTTTGCTCTATCTTCTGATCAAGCTCCTGCATCTGGCTCACTTTCCTGCTTTGATGCCGCTATGCCTGTGATAGCCACTGGCCCTACAATACCATACTTTTCCAATATCTTAATCATCTTATCGTCAAAGATGACATAGTTGTGTTTGGCAGATGCGCTGTCTACACTTGCGCCTCTTGAACCAGCGGCACGATATTTGATGCCGGGGATGCCAGCTTCAACAAGTTTTTCTGCAAAAGCGTCATCTGGTATTGTTCTGCTGCTTTGCACAGATGACAACAAAGTTCCAAAATCAGCAGTATTTGCAACACCATATTTTTCATAAAACGGCTGCAACACTTTTTTGATTTTCTCTGGCTGTTGATTTAAGGACAAGTCAAAATCCACTAATTCGTCGGGCTTGGGAGCAAGGCCGACTTTGTACATTTTGCCAGTTTTTTCTTTTAAGGGTGTAGCTGTAAATTGGTCGCTGGATCGGTTTTTCAACAATGTGACAAAGCTACCATCACGCATTTTGATATTGACGACACCATCCCTTTCTAAAACATCAAGATTAGCGTCAATGATACGTTGCTCTGGCTTTGAGTTGAAATATTGTTTGGTTAGAATGTTTGCAATTACTTCCTCTGCATCTCCCATAAGGTATGACCTATAACCATCTATATCTAGGTATGGTATGTTGTCTGGTATAGCTTGGGCGGCATCTTCTGCGCCATCATAAGGTATTTTTGTTTGACCGGCAGATATCGTATCCCGGTAAAACTTCGCTATATCCTCGCTGTCAGTAAAATACAGCCCATAGCCGTATGCCTGTGCGCCCTCACCAGTGCCAATCTTTTCCAGCTTAAACTCATCAAAGTCTGCGCCAGAACCGTGAAATGCGATAATGCCCGGGTTCTTTTCTGTGGGTGCGCGAAACTTAGCAACAGCATCACCTGCCGCAGCAATCAATGGGTCAGGGTTGACGCCGCTAGTAAATGTGGGGCCACCTGCCATTCTAGCCTTTGCCGCATCGCTAGCATCTTCAACCATGTCACCGGCTTTGGACAGTGCTTGCGGCCCTTTGGTCACAGCAGCCTTTACCATGCCACCAATGCCGCCAAACTCGCCAATCATCATGGCCTCATCTAAAACCTTGAGCTGGTCTTCATCAAGCCCAGCCTCTTCTGCCTTCTGCCTGATGTAACCCTTCACAGCACCAGACCCGTACTTGTCAGATATCTCCCCGGCTGTGTCTAGGAACGTCTGCATCTTCTGGCCTTCTTCAGCACCCATTGCTTTTACGCCGCCATAGATTAGGCCAGCAATGTCCTGCAACGTGCCAAGTGTTGCCGCTGTAGCACCAGCCGGTAAGCCCACAAGTGTAGGCACAATATCTTTTTTGGTTTGCTCAAAAGTCTGTGGTTCTGCTTGGCTTAGTTCCCTGCGAATAGGCGGCTGCAAGTCCATGCCAGTTGCACCCATGCGCACTGGTGTAGGGCGTGCCACAATAGTGCCATCGTCTGAGCGGTATATCTCAGAGGTGCCGCCGTTGGTCATAAACTCAAGGCTGTTGCCTATTTCTTTTTCAAGGTTCATTGTTGTAGCACCTTTAGGTTTTTAGCCATTTTTTTCTGACCCTTGGTGGTATAATAATTTATTGCGTCTTGTACTGTAAAACCATCAGCCAAAATTTTATCCCTGCGTAAATCTTCCATTATTTGATTAGCTTTGTTTTTTGCCTCTGTGTTATCCCTCTCATCAACAGTCAGACGCGCAGTAACAAGCGGCTTGATAAACTCAAGGCGATTGACGCCGGGATTGCGGCGCACTTCTAAAATCAACGCAGCCTCAATCTCAGCAACTTTCTTTGCCGCCTTTTTGTGGCTGTCATCTGCGCCTGACAAGATTGTACCCGGCAAAACTTCTGGCACCAGCATTGCACGCACGTATTTCATAGCTTCAGTGTGGTCCTCACTGCGCTGCGCATTTACCTTTTCAAGCATAGCCACAAATGTTGGGTTGCTTAGTTTGCCTGTGCTGTAAGCGTTCATTATCATTACTTGCGACAGCGTGTTGTTTAGTGAAGCTATCTCAAGCATGTTGATAGTTGCCGGGTCATCAAAGTTACCCTTCTGCATAATTGTTTCAGACAGGCTGGCATACTTATCACCATCATATAAAGCCAGCTTATCCAACCCATTAGAAACAGCAACTTCATCACCTTTTAGTCTGGCTTTGGCAATCTCAACAACAGTAGTTTCCGCAAGGTTTTTGCGTGCGCGTTCTTTCTTTGCGTCAATAGTTGCCTCAAAAGATAGCTGAGCCTGACCGCGCCTTATGATGTCGTCTTCTGCTGCACGCTTCTGATCAGCGTCCATGTTGTTCCAAATATCCTGCACACGCGCATTTGTTATTTTGTTTTTAGACAACTCAACAAGAGCCTGTGGTGTCTCCATAGCCCAGTCAGAAATTGTTTGCGTATAACGTGCAGTAACAGCATCATCAAAAGCCTTTAGCTTTGAACGCACCATCGCCGCATCTCCGCCGCCGCCTGCTGCCAACTCAACCTGACGCCTTAAATCACTTAGCTTTGCAGTTATACTAACGCCTTGCTGTGTGGATGTGGCAGGTGTGGAGCCTGCCGCAAACACATCATCAATGCTACTGTTTCCGGGTTCCGCATCTGGTGGGCCAGTTATGATTGCATCAGCATCTAACTCAGCTTTAATTTTTGCCTGTCTTTGTTGTTCGCTAAGCAACTTTTCAGAGTAAGCCAGCACTGAGCTGTTTGCGTTTGCCGCCATACCAGCGCGAAAATTAACACCGGCAACAGGACTAACTTGGTCTAGTGCTTCAGCATAGCCATCAATCGTTGACTGCACCTGTGTGGTAAACTCAGTGACTGACACATTGTTCTTAATGCCATCAAGACGCAACCGCGTAATTTCTTTGCGTGTTGCCGCTTCCATGTTGGCCTGCGCTGTATCAAGGGCTGCCTTTCTTGCGGCTCTGCCAAACACGGTAGTCTTGTCACCCGGCAAAACCTTTTCTGCGTCTTGACCAGCTTGCTCTAGCTGTTGCTTTGTAGGCGCGTTCATTGCGCCATATTCAGCCCCCTCTGCTAAAGCTTCTGTTTTTTTCCGTTCATAAACAAACTCAGACATTCTATCAAGAGAAGCAGCAAGAGTTCCAAACACCTGCGCTTGTGCGCGACCTGTCTGCGCATAGTTTACAGACGGCACACCGGGGATGCTAACACCTAAAGGTCTGTATCTTGGTAACCGTTCTGCCATGCTTCACCTAACCTGTTGCTGTAGGCGCAGAGCCAAGTGTGCTTTGCATATACTGCGCCTCACCAACGCCTGCAACAGCACCCAAAAACGCTGCCTGCATACCTGCTTTGCCTTGTCTTAAATATTCGTTTGCCTGCGCCTCACCAGTAGCTGTGACTATTATACCGCCCTCTCTAGCAAGATAAAACTCCTCTGCGCCTTTTGCCAACGCACCAAACCGCAACGCCATTGCACTGCCACTAAATGGGTCAATGTTGCCAGCACCAGCTCTGGCTGTGATGTTGGCCTCTGTTCTAAGTATGTTGTCTAAAACAGCCACACCTTGCTGCTTGTACTTTAACATATCAGACCTAGCTTGTATGCGTGTCTGCGTAGCCTGTGCCGCAAGCCCCTTTGCTTGCGACCTAGCACCTTGTATCTGCGCCGCACCTGATAACGCCGCAAATGCAGCCATCTCCATGCCACTCATTGACCTGCACTCACTTTATACTCTACGCCCAGCACCGTCATCTTTAGCGGCACGGACTGTGTTATTGTCAACTGTCCATCATAACTATAACCCAAAACACCGTTCAGTGTCTTGATGCCTGTGTACTCTTCAACATCATCATTCAATATGTTTGTGCCAAACTTTCTGAACGCGACCTCTTTATTATTGATGGACATAGCCTGCGTCTCAAACAGCTCAGCGTTAATCTCAAAGATGCGCTTCTTAAAGCCCTTGAGTGAACCGCTAGGTAAGTTAGGCTCAACCGGCAGCGTCTTAATGGTCGGCGTAAAGTTAAGACCAACTTGGTGGCTAGACGTTGCAGCGTTAGCAAACGTCACAGTGTGTGGTGATGCGCCTACTGTCTGTGCAGGCTCAATGATGCCGTCACGAATTATCTGCACTTGCTCTGCTTCAAGGTGCGTTACATTGACAGATGACGCTGCGCCACCTGTTAGTGCGCAATCTAAGAACACATCCGCATCAAACACCTCAACATAATAGACAGCGGCACTGTTAACGGTGCGCTTTACAATTACATAGATGTCGTCAACATCAACGCCAATATTTAGAAACGTGCCGTCTGTTGTCCACTCGCAAGGCGCAATCACGTTCTGACTTCGTAACAATGTGTAACAAGCAATAGACCCGTCATCATCGTTGACAATCATAAGCCGGTCACCTTCATCAGTAGATGTAGCAACGCGAACTGCCATCTCACCAGGTGACTTCAGTAAGTGCGATGACAGTAAACTGATCTTGCTGGATGTGTAAGCTGCCACAGTGTCACTAAACACGAACTCTTGCAGTGCCTTGCCCTGCCGCTGGATAAACAGCGTTGAGCCGTCCACGTTCTGCACGCGCACACCTGCCTTAATGCCAAAACCAGTTTGCGCCTTTACAATAAGGTTAGTTGGGGTGATAGGCTCATCCAGCGACTGCGGCACATAAAACTCGCCGCCAGTGGTGAATAGCTGAAGATGACGCCCGGAGTACATATCGACAATCGCATTGAATGTTCCTGTGTCTAGGGTTGCCTCTACCGCTGCATCGTCTAAAGCTTCGCCGGGGTCAAAATTAAAAAAGTCTGACACACGCGAACCAAACAAAGTAGACGGGCGGCTCTTAGTGCCACCGAAATACAACCGGCCCTCATGAAAAGTAACGCTGCGCGGATAGCCACGACTTGACGACCACACGTCCTCATAGCCGTATTCAAGCTCCCAGTTACCTGATGTCAGCGCATCTGTATCAAAGAACGGCACCTCGACAAATGCCTTTACAGATGTGTTGCTGACAAACTCAGTAATACGCGCACGACCAAAGCCATTGCTGGCAACAACGTACTCCTCAACACTATCCTCACCAAATGCCTTTACTTCATAACCAGTTGTGTTGTCTGGTGCTGGGTCAAAGGCCGGGTAAACTGTGGCAACCTTTGTTGTTGCATTATAGTCAGATATATGCCGATGCTGACCAGACCCGGTGCCGCTAGTCAAGTGAATAGACAAACCGTTACACTGGTCATCTGATGTGTAACTGGTCGCCGCCTTTAGAGTTATAGTTGTTGTTGTGCCAGCTTGCGCCGTGCCGGTGTCTGTTGTCACAGATGATGCTGTCAGTGTGATGTTACCGCTGGTCGCACTTGGCGTGATGGTGTACTGCGGCGAGTCAATGTTTAGTGTATATGCATATTTTGGTATATGCGCAAAGGTCAACGTGCTGGCTGTCCAAGTGCTGTCACTTGCGCCGCGTAAAATCTTTAGCGGTGCCAAGTCAGGATGCACCACAATAACTGTGTCGGCTGACTGTATCCAGTTCATCTCCGGGATAATTGCAGAAGTCAATGCACTAACAGTTAGAAAATTATTTCCTGAACCATTTATGTCTGTGACCAGTGCTTGGTTTTTAAAGACGTACATCTTGCCGGGTGTAAACACCAGCATGTAGCTATCGGTCACGCTAAACTCAAACGCAACCATGCGCACTGCGTTAGCCGCGCCGCTGTCTAGCTCTGTGATAAACTTAGTTCCGTCACGGCGTTTGGCTCCGCCTTGTGGTTGGATGCTCACGTTCTTCGCTGTAGTCAGCCCGGACTTATACTGCGCTATATCAGTACGCGCACGTAGCTTTGGGTCTAACTCGCCGCTAGTAAAGTCATTCTGTATCTGAATGATGCGCGACATGTTAGAACCTTATATCTGATATTGGGAACTCTTGGATGGATTGCGGTGGCTGGTCAGCACCATCAATGTTTATCGCCACACGCACCAGACCGCCGCGCATGTTTTCACCCGGCGTGCCGTATGCTTTGCCGTGGAAATAGTCAGCTTTAGTAATCTGGTCAGTGATTGGCTCAGCAAACTCAGCCGCCAACGCGGTTTTGAGGAGCCGCACGAAATAAGGTGGGAACTCCGCTGGCTCTGGGCGATATTGATGATCAATGAAAACATTTTCTAAGTTTGTGTAAAGCTCACCAGAATAAATCTCAAAGTCACGCACCGGGCGTGCGCCTACCGCATCAGTATCAAAAACAGCCTTTGGATTACCCAGCATGTCACCGGGGAGCTGGTACTTGTAACGCCACTCATTTGTAGGCGCATCAGCAAGGCGTGCCAGCTTCTTTTTGCGCAGTGTCCAGCTATACGGGTACTGCATCAATATGGTGTCACGCACATCATCGTAGAGGCGGTCTGCCACCTGCGCTTCATCTGTGCCGTCACCAAAACTCGAAAGAGGAGACGCACCCAGCATAATGAGTGCGTCTGAACAGATAGACAGTTTGGTATCACCCGCCGCCATGTGCGTCTCCTAAATTGTAGTGGGGCGGTTACCCGCCCCACTTGGATTAGTCGCTATCTGTGACCGCACCAATTACAGTGCCGTCAGAAACATCAACAACGCCTGACGCATTTGACACAACAATGTGCATAGTAACAGTGCGAGTGCCGCCTGTTGAGCCATGAACAATAATCATGTCGCCAACACTCAGTGTGTCTGACAGGTCATTGAAATAACCTGACGCATCCACAGCGGTGTGCGCTTCAGTTGTAGTGTAGCAGTACAGGGCTGGTGTGTTACCTGCCTTGGCCTGTCCACCGATTGGTGTGAAATCAGCTAGTACAAAAGCCATCGTTCAGTCTCCTTATTCTGTCGCTGAGATTTTGACAATGCCTTCATCGTCAATCGCAACGGCCCCAGCAGAGAACATTGAACTGACCAAAAAGCTAGTCTTCTCTGGCACGTAATTTATCTCACTGCGCTGGTTCATGCCGATGCCCATGCCGACTGCATCGCGGTGGAACGCGAAACATGTGCGGGTTGATGGAAGCGGCAAGCCACCTTCATCACGGTCACCAAGGGTAATGAACTTGAAGCCCAAGAATGTGTCAATCTCACCAGTTGAAAGAGCCTTGACAGTAGCAAAATCGCTGCTTGTCAGTTCTGTTTCATCAAGCAATGCTGACAGACCGTTGGCATGAATAACCATGCAACGACCTTCTGCTGGCACGTTATTAGCGTCCAGAGCCTTCTTAGCCGCAAGCAGCTTTGCAAGGTTCATGTTTGTGCCTGCACCGCCAACTGATGTAGCAACAGTTGATGGTGATGATGCAGCGTCCAGCGCGTCAATGATGAGCTGGTCCATGCGGCGACCGATTGCGTTACCCACAACCTGCACCAATTCACGGCGTTCATCAAAGTTGACCTTTTGCTGATTGAAGATGTCGCTGTACTCAGCAGCAATGTAGTCTGACATTGTTGCTGTAATTTGTGAGTAACTCACGTTCAGCGGTGTTACGTCTGATTGTGGCACGCGTATGGTTGCTGTGCCTTTCCCGATTTTCGGGAACTTAACTTGGTTGCCTTCTACACCAGACCGCTCACGCACAACACCGGCTAAAGAGCGTGCGCCCTGATAAGCCTGCTTAACTTCCGCGTCAAAAAGCTGGACAAAGGCATTTGAAATAGACAGAGCCATTTCTTTCTCCTTATGAAAGTTTTGTTTTTACAAAATTCGCATCAGGTGTCCGTGGAAGGGCTGACAGCTTGGGTGTGTACGTTACACCCCGAAACGGGTCTGGCAGGCCGCAAGCGGTTATCTGTCAAGGATAAAATAACAGAAAGTGACGCACCCTGCAAGGTGCGTCATATCATTTAGATAGCTGAGTATTCTTGCGTGCCGTAGACACGCTCAAACATCTTCTCAACTTTGGCGCGGAACGCTGGGTCACTGACGTACTTTGGATCACCAACCATAGCGTTCAGCTCTTCTTTAGAAGGCGCATCATCTATTGGCGTTACGTCAACCGGGATAGGTCTGTCACCATAGTAGCTGCGCACCTTCTGCAATGCCTTCAAGCCCTGCGCTGTGCCGCCCATGATGCGGAACTCTTCAAAGTCACCTTCTGACCAAACGCCTTTACGCACCAAGCCTTGCGCCCAGTCCGTCATAGATTTAATAGTCGCATCAGCGTTCTTTCCAAGTTTCGCATATTCCTCATCATGCGAAATTTTAGCGGCCTCAGCTTCTCCACCCGCAAGCTCAATAAACTTAGACGCAAGCTGATCAAAAGCATCCTGACTGATACCGTTATCCTTCGCCCAATCCTTGTAAGTGTTATACAGCTCATCGTCTTCTGGTATTCCAGCGTCCTTAAAAACTGCCTCATCGTATGCCTCCGGGGCTTTATGTTTGCCTTGGCTAAACTTCTTCTGAAGCTCGTTGTATGACTTGGCAAGGTTCTCCAAGTCTGGCCCTTCTTCGTCATTCCAAAACTTGTCTGGATACCACTCAGGCCGCTCAAACTCTACGTCCTCACCCTCTGCCGCAACTGTTACGTCATCAAGTGATTGTGGACCAGCCTCTGGCTGTACGTGTGAAATCTCTTCTGGCTGCTGGTTGTCCTCGCTTTGGTCNTCNACCTGCGCTTGGGCCATCAGTCCTTCTGTCTCATTCATAGCTTTCTCGCTCTCTGTATGCGCCGCTCTATTTCGCGGACAAGTGAATTTTGCCCTTCCCTAGCAAAACCGTGTGAGGCGTTTTCACCGGGATACCAAGTGGGCTGCTCTATCGTCAGTGAACGCAGATGCTCATGTAGCTTCTGCCCGTCTTCGCTGCCGAATACGCGCAGGTACAATCTATCTATGTCGTCTTGATTGTCCTGTTGTGTCTTACGTGTCTGCGGCTCTACGGTGCGCAGACNATCCCATCCCTCTACTATCATTGCTCAACCTGTTCTGCCTCTGCCGCCATCTGTGCNGCCTGCATGGCCTGTTGCATCATCTGCTCACGTTCNTGNGGTGTTGTGCGCAGTTCCGCTGGGATACCCATCTTGTCAGCCACATGGTCAACGATTGCGCTTGTCTTCACAGCCATCTGCCCTTCTGGGCCAAGCTGTGCGGCAGATGATACCCATTGCAGTATCTTCTCGATGTCGCCCATGTTCTGTGCCTGTGCGATAGGTGCAACNGGGGTAACCTTAACCTGNAANCCATTCACGTCCAGCGGNAACTCAATCANGCCNCGTTCATCCATGACAGCCANCACACGCGATACAATAGGCATCATCGTTTCTGTGATAAGACGACCAAAGGCAGACCCAAGATTGTTTGCCAGCTCAGCCGACCTAAAGCTAATCTCTGTAGCTGACCGGGCTGACATATTGTCGTTTGGCAATGTGTCGTCCAGCAGTGTCTTTTTAATGTTCATCCGCAAGTCGTTGATAACAATTTGCGACACATTGAAGTCGCCAGAACGCGGTAGCATCCGCAGGCTCTCACCTTGTGGCCCACCGTTACGCGCAACAGGAATGATTGCNCCNGGTCTGATGCTGATGGTCTGTGGGTTCANNACCCCGTCATCAGCGGCTGTGTAGACCCCGGCAATAGACAAGCTAGCGTTTTTCAATAGTAATTCTAAAGTCTTGTTTAGCGTCTTGATGTCGGGGATAGCTGTAACCAACGGGCCGCGTCCGTATACCTCACCGGCAACTTTCATATACCGCGCCACAATCCAAGGGCTTGACCGCATCTCACGCATCAGGAGCTGCGCCTTGCCTTCTTTCTCAATAAGGTGATAGTGATACCGGCCTGTCTCTGGGTCCAAACAGGTTGCGTCAATTAACTCAACTTCTTCTGTTGGCTTGTCCTCAATCATGCGCTTCAGCTTGTCAGTCAGCTCAGCGTCAGGCCATTGCTGTGCGATAGCTTCAGCCTTCATGCGCAGACGCCGGTAGACGTTATCGACCTTACCATGTGCGCCTTCTTCAATGCACACCAGATACTGCGGCACAGGTGTAAAGCGGATAGGTGTAGTCTCATCACCTTCTTCAACAAGCATCACGGCTGTGCCTACAGCCAAGTCAAGCAAGAACTCACCCATCGCCAGATCAAAGTTAGTCTGCCGCAACAGGTCAAACATCTTCTCACCGTAAATGTCTAAGACTTGCTGCACCTCAATCTGCCGTTCTGCCGGGATGTCAGAGCCGGGTTCCAAACGGCACCACTGAGATTGTGGCGGAAATAAGCCAGACTGTATGCGATTAGCAAACCGCTGTGTGCTGTTGATAGCAGTGCTGTCAAAGACCCGGACCATTTTGTTCTGACCCGGCGCGTTGCCGCCTTCATAGAAACCGTCATATAGATTGCGCTGCGGCAACGCAAACTCGTAGCAATCTTCGTATATCTGCCGCCAGTTGTCCTTGCGCCGGTTAGCCAGCTCATGGCGTTTTATGATTTGCGATGGTGTCATCATGACTGTTTATGCCTTTGTGCAAAGTTACGTGCGCTGTCTTTTGACCTAAAGCCCCATGCACGCAGGGCCAAACCTAGCCGTGTTGGTGTGCCNTCTGGCTTTTTCTCNGGCCCCTTCATGCCTGCAAATCTGGCAGCAAAAGAAATGCGGCGTGGGTTAGTTCCTTTTTTGACAGGCCGCTTTAGGTTAGACCCCTCAGTGCGTTTGAAGTGCTGACGGCCAGCTTCAGTCAAACCGCCTTTGGGGTTTTTGTGTTCCTTACGCATTGCCCTTTTTGCCCTTCAGTAAATCCGCGTCAGCCTTGCGTGCGCCGCCCTTCCCGGACACAAAAGATTTGACCCTGCCCATAGCCCACTGGTGAGCTGATACCTTTGGCCTTGACCCACTAGAGTAGTACGCACCCAAGCCACGCCGGTAGACTTTATTGAGCTTGTCACTGCTGAAGCGGCTAGAGCCGGGGATACCTTTGAAGCTGGGCATTACGTCTTACTCCGTTGTTCACTGATGCGGTCCATCATTGCCGGGGTAAGCAAACCGCGTTTGTACAGACGCCGCGTACGTTTTATCTCAGCGCGTGTCTTCTCCGGGTTGGATGAACCGGCAACATATTTTTTAGGCAGGCCGCTTTTGTCTTTCGGCACGCGCTTAAATTTATTTGCCATATCCCTTGCCTTTTTTCTTAGGCATATGATTTACCCTTCTTCTTAGCCATCTTTGACTTCATGCCGCCCATAGCAAATCTGCCGCCAGTTTGTTTGGCGTATTCTTTAGCTGCCTTAAAGCCTTCTTTGGAATATGAGAAATGACGGGTCTTGCCGTCTTTAGATACTACCTTTGGCACTTATCCAGCTCCTAATGTTGTTTGATTACCCTCGTCTCCACCGGCCTGACGACCGCCGCCAAGCAGTGAACGCATACCGCCACGCCGCATACGGCGTCTTGCCGCCGCCTCACGCTCACCGCGTGTTGCTTGTATTGGCGCAGGCTCTGGCACAGCTACTGGTGCTGGTGCTGGTGCTGGTGCTGCGCGTTTTGGTTTTTTAATAATGCCGCCCATTATCCCGCTCCTAATTTTGATTGCACACCAGTTGCTGGTGTTGCGCGTTCTGATGACAACAACATACGCTGACCGCCAATACGGCGTGCGCGTTGCCGTGCAGCAATCTGCCGCATCTTCTGCTCTTCTTGCGCCTCAAGTCTTTCCTCTTGACGCTCTTGAGCTTCAGTGATTTTGGGATCAGGTGCTGGTGCTTTTGGTGTTCCGAATAAGCCGCCCATAGTGCCTCGCATACATAACGTGGTTTGAGCCGTCCGGGCCATAGCCGACCAGACAGCCTTCTCGCTTGAACTTTAACGCATTTGCCCACCTAATGGCAAGGTCATTTCGCTCATCCACGACCAACTGCAATCGATGCAATTTCATCTCGATAGCAATGTGATTAAATATTCTGATAGCACCTCGCGTAAGTGATATCGGGTTGATTTCAACTAGCGGTGTTGTTAGCAACCAACCCTCTGCCACGCCGCTCCACATCTCTGTGAAGCCCCAGCAGCACGCCATCTCACCTTTGTACAACGCTGTATAACTATGCGGCCCGGATGCAAACATCTTGAGTCGGTCATCATAGTCAGGCAACATCTTGAAATATTCTCGCTCGAACTTGCGCAAGTCCATGTGATACGGATGCGCCCAGTGAAACGGTATGATGGTCACGTCCTTGTTGCTAGAATACATCAAAGTCAACTTTAGCTGTGAGCTGCTTGAACTGGTTGCTGCGGTGACTGTTGCGAGTCATGTTGCGGTGTTCTGACCCCATCATCAGATAGCCGTATGCATCACCTACGTGTGAGTGTTCATTCTTATTCGGCGCATCTCTAAACCGTTCCTGACCGCCACCCATCGCAACGCGCTTGAAGTGATAGCCACCAGCCAGTGACTTGCGAGTGCGCGTGCAACTACGGTTCACAATAATACCGGGCTTGCCGTCAATCAGACGGTTCATAGGCGCAGCACCTGCTTCCCGGCGCACCATGAAATCGTTTGACGCGGTTGGCTGTGCGCGTAGACCCAGCGTGCGCATATGCTCAAAAGCAGTCACCTCAAAGATTTCATCGCGCTTGGCACCTGCCGGGTCACCCCAGATAAACACCTCACACTTTGGAAAGTGCGTGTTGATGTCAGCCATCAGGTGATGACAGAACCGCTCAAGGCCCATATCAAAGGCAACCAGCTCATGCACGACATGCCATCTGCCGTTCTGCATCTTCTGTCCAAACACAGCGGCAGGCGTCAAACCAAAGTCAAGCCCGATATGCACAGGCCAAGTTGGCTCAATCTCCACATCACCGCTCATCAAGCTATCACTGAACTCAGGCCACACCGGCCTGCCGTCCTGTACATAAACATATTGCGCACCAGCGTAACACTGTATCCAATCTAGCGTCTTACCGGCAAGCTGCTGTTCGTAGTAACCGGGCGGCAGGTTGTTGACGTTCTCTGCCTTGGGGTTGTTAATCCAATACTTGCCAGCAGCAAAGATATTGCCGTCATGCTCTTTGGTACCTTCCAAGACACCGCCGGGTTGCTTGTAGAACTTCCACGGGTACTTGCCGCGTATCGGGTTTTTCTCCGACAGGTTTACCCACCAGTGATCAGAATCCATCGGGTTTGTTGACATCCACACACCGCGCCAAGGACAGCCACCGTGCCGCTTAGTCGGGTAACGTCCGACACGCGATGTCAAGCCATCGACTACCGCCTTGGGTAACTCTCTAGCCTCGTCTATGAAGCCGCCGGTCAATTCAAGTGACAACAGCTTGCGCACATCTTTGGGTTGGTCTAACGCCAGAAAAATAACCTCACAGTCAACGCCGGGTGTGTCGCCACGCGGTGGCAACTTAATGTGATGCGTGATAGGCGGCGACCAGCGCATTTGGCCCCAAGTGTTCTCAGGGAATATCTCCTGCCACGTCTTGATTGTCGTTGTGCGCAGTTCCGGGTATGAGTTTCTGATTACGGCAAAACGCGTATACCTTACATTGTCCACAGGAGAAGCAGGTTGCTTTACAGCACGCAACATCACCTCCGCCAATGAGGCATATGTCTTTCCAGAGCCGACTGGCCCAAGAAGACCCCGTACAAAAGAGTTGTCGTTCAAAAAATCCCATACCGTAGGGCTTTCGCTAAAATCCAAGTTTAGACCCTCTAGCGGGTCTGTACCCTTCTGCCGGGTTCTGCGCCGTGACTGGTCACCAGCTCTAGTCTTCCTCGCCATTATGCCCCTCTGGTATATACGCCACAATCATCATGCCTTCACGCGGGTCGTCATCACGGTCCATGTCAACGTCCAGCAACACACCCTTACAGCTAGAACACACCACCTGCTGACTTTCCGCATATACCAAGCCGCGTGTCTCAATACCGCAATAGTCGCAAATAACATGCTCTTTGAAAAACCGCACAAACTTACTGCGGCTAATCTTCGTTATTGTCGCCGCCATCCTTGACCTCATACGTTGTCGTCTTAGGCCCGGTCACGTTAATGCCAATCATACTAGGCCGCTGGTCATCGCTGTTCGGCTCCAACAAGCCACGATGTTTGGCAAGCAACCGCAACGCCGACAGCTTATCGTGCATCTCCACCTCAATGCTGTTGCCGTGCTGGTTTGGTGTCACCTTAACCTTCTTGATGCTGCGCTTGGCACGTTCACTCAACTGGTCAGATGGTGTGAGCTGGACCTGACCCATTGCATCCCAACTAATCACATCTGTAGCCTCGCCAGCCGCGATAGCCTCTAGCTCTTGCACAACAGCCTCGCGCCTGTCAGCATCCGGGCTGGCTAAGTCCTGACGCATTTGCCTAGTCGTCAGCGGCTTCTTGCGCATCTGCAATCTCCCCGGCACAAGCCATGTAACCAGCCGCGTCAATAAAGTTATCCATGTGCGCAGGGTTACCCTTGACCCGTGCTACCTTCAACAAGGTCATCATAACACCAACATCCACCGCTGTGACCGGGTGCTGTAGGTACACGGTCCATAGACTGGCGATTTGACGGAAGTTGTCTTCCAAGTCACCGTGGTCAGCCGCACGGTCACGGGTAACGTAATCAGTCGCGGTGTTCAAAATATCTGCGCGTTTCACTTAACTATCTCCAAGCCACAAACCTCACAAACTAACTCGCCGTCCATATTAGAACGGCACTTTGGGCATTGCCCGTTACGCATTAACTCAGCCATCTTACCATCCCCGGTAGCGTATGCAACCGGCACATCGCGCACATTGTCGCTACCACAACTCGCACAGAAGCCACCCGTCTCAGGGCCGGGGTGGTGCAGGTGTCCGTAGCTGTCGTGTTCTTTGCCGCAGTCACGGCATCGGTAAATCTCGTCAATGTGCATCGCTGGTTCTCCCGAAAATTTTGTGTGAGACCCCCATATACGCAGTGGGTGGGGCCGGGGGCAAGGGGGTCGATTTTGCTGTGCGCGTGCCTTTTTTTGCCTGCCGCTGGCGCGTGTACAAAAGCAAATCAACCTTTGTGTTCTTGTACATCATACCGCCTCACTACATCTGCCATTGAAGGCACCCCTGCCCTTCGCTGTATTGCTTCATCACAGACAAGCAGGGTTGCTGCCGTCACATCATCTACTGTTGCGTCACGCTCAGCCAGCCGCCGTGCGTGTGCTATCTCATTATCGTACAGCCGCACCTGCCCGGTCGCCTGCTGGACAGCCCGGATGAAGGCGTGGCAGAGTGCGCTGGCGTGTGCGTCNNTGTAATTGTTTNCATCCCCCAGACCCCCTATGTCTTTACTTGCATCATCTTCTTGGTCTGCGCGTANCTGCAATGGCTTGGCTGTGTGTATCTCTTCATANGTTGGCAANGGTTCATCGCCATCCCACAACACTTGGTATCTGTTTGTCTTCCATCCGCTCGATGTNTCTTGGTAGTCCTTTGGNTTAAGCTGACGCACATACTTGCGTGCCTTCANNCGCTTCATTCCATCAAGCACACTCTTACGCTCTTTGTANCCGCTCACATCGCACAGNGTGTCCAANCTAGGCCAACANACCCCNGCACGGTTTGTGAACGNACAGACGGCACCCAGCACCCGTAGCTCACGTTCTTTAAGTTGCTTGTCCGATAGCGCACGCATTGGCACCACAGACCACGGCCTCTTGTTTTCAGAAAGGGATTTCATCATCAAGCTCCTGTTCCAGCCCCGTTACTTTTGTTACATGCGCACCGGGAAACAAATCCTTCACCCGGTTCACCGCATCATCTTTCTGTTGGTCAGTCCATGCCGCAAGTATCGCTGCCACTTCCTGCACGCTGTAGACGATAGCATCAGGCATGTCTTTCTTAATCACACCAATCTCGTGTATGTCACGCACTATAGCTATGACCCGTCCATCTTCCATTGGCGCGGTCCACGCTATGCCTTCAATCTCTTTGCTGCCCATCTCGCGTGCTTTGGCTTCAAGCGCGGCGTAACCACGCAACGTCACCTCAACCTCTGCCTCCACATCCGCAGGGCTGTTTGACGCGATAGCCGCATTGAGCTTGTCCATCTGTGACCAGAACCTATCACGCAACGCCGGGTCCACAAGTGCTGGCAATCTCTCGACACCCCATCGCCGCTCATAGTCCGACACCACCCTGTCATATTCCGTGAGGTAGTTTTGTATCTTCCTATAACTTGCCTCACTTGTGACGTTGGTTCCCCTCAATCGTCTCAGCGCAGTGCTATCAGGTTTCTTTACTCTACGCATGTGAAACACCCATGCGTGTGAATATGTGATCCCTTATAGGGGGGATCACACACATCACACACCGTGTGACTGTTCACACCGCGTGTGAAATAAGCATTTTTTTGTTCACACATTTCGTTCTATCTCCCTGTATTCCCACACTTTGTTATCTTCAATCACAATCACACCCTTATTCTGTAACGCCGACCTCGCGTCTCTACGCTTTCCGCTGGTAAAATCAGGTGTTTTCACACGGTGCGCGTCATGCCACATGCTCACTGGCACCCGCTCCCGGCCCACTTCAACGCACAGGTTTTGCAACGCCTGCAACGCTATCTTTTGCTCGTTGGTCAGCTTCACACGGCGTGCCTTTTTCTGCGGCGCATCCACCGGCCTCATGACCACAGACGTGTCGCCCAGCAGTGCCACGGATACCATTTCAAACGCCTTGTCTGTCTCTGGCTCTGCATCTTTCTGCTTTTCTATCGACATCGTCACGGTGTCTTCTAGCTTGCTGACACGCACACTTGTATCCACAGCACCAAGCAGGGCCGTGCTACCACGCATCCCTCGTGCCGCATCTTTACCGCTGTGATGTATCGCCACAAGCGCACACCCGGTGTGCCTCTTCACGACCTCACACGCATCCACGAATAGACCCATGTCGGTTGCGCTGTTCTCATCACCACCAAGCAAGGCACGCGCTACGGTATCCACAAACACCGCATTGAACGTCTGCCCCAGTGCATCAATGGTGCGCATCAGGCGTTCCACATCATCCTGCTCACGGAACCTGACCGCCGTTGGTAGCACATAAAACGGCACCGTCTCTGTCTGCCCGTAGTGCGACTGCCATGCTTTAACACGCTTACCAAGGCCGCCCACACCTTCCCCGGCGATATACAACACTGCACCTTGCTCAACCGCATTGCCGTGCCAATCTTTGCCATAGGCAATACTCAGCGCAAGGTCGATAGCCAGAAACGATTTACCTGCACCGGGTTCACCATACAAAACCGCCAGCCCGTGCTTGGTCAGTAGCCCGTCAACCACAAACTCGACCGGCGGCATGTTCCGCAGATATGCAATGTCGTACACATCAAAGGTGTCAGGGCTGTCAGCCATTTCATCGTGACTATATATTGTGTTGGTTTTTTCCAGTTTTACTTGGTTAAAAACAACTGGCTGAGCAGCCCTGACCAGTGACACCAGCTCATCTGCCGTGCCACCATTACTGAGCCAATCATACACATCCTGCTTGTCTTGCAAGCCCGGTAGATTGACACGTTTAATTGTATTCGCATGACCGTGTAGGTTCTGTGCCACCATATCTGCGTGTGCCTCACCTGCCGCATCTTGGTCTGGCAGGATCACAACGTCACGCCCGGTGAAGTATTTGTTNAGNTCCGCAGGCCATTTCTTTGCGCCGCCATGCGCNGTGGTTGCCACACCNCCTATGCNGCGCACNGCGTCTGCACACTTCTCACCTTCCACAATAAACACCGGCTGGTCAGGGTGTNCCATCATATCGTGTAGCCTGTACGGCACCGGNTGCTACGTCTTTCATATTCCACAGCCAACCGCCTTTGCCGTCTGGCCTGCGCTGGCGAAACGTCTTTGGTTCCATGCGCACCACTTGGTACACGCACTCACCGTGTTCATCATAATATTCGTAAACCTTGCTGATATACTTGGCAGGCGTCAGCTTGTCNTGCACCTGCTTTGGCACACCAAACCGCTGTTCCATGATATCTGGCAGGCTCTTTAACCCGGCACCTTCATTAGCACGCACCAAGTCTACCACGCCACCGCCGCAGTTGTTCTCAAAGTCGAACCACGTACCCTTCCGCAAATCCACACTCTTTGAGCCGTGATTACCCCAGCGCAGTTCATGTCCTCTGCGTTCTTTAGGCTGACCCCAGTAGTGTGTTGCGACTGTCTCTATGTAAGCTGCAATATTTGTCATTCCCATACCCCTGTAAAAAGGGGGTGCCGCCAAAGGGAGGATGTGCGACACCCCCAGTTTCCGCTAGAATAACGGCTCAGCCGCTACTTCAGCAGGCGCAGGCGTAGTTGGAGACGCCGCGCTAGGTGCAGCAACAGGGGGTGCTGCACCATCCAGAATGTCTGGCCTGTCAACCCAACTGGTGATGGACCAGACGGGAACTTTAAAACGATTCTCACCTTGCGGTGTATTCACCGTCACAGTCTCTGTCTTTTCTATTGTAACGACTGGCACCTTGCCGGGGTTGTCTGCCTTGCCTGCCTCATAGGCATTGTGCAGCACATCAAACCGGCTGATGACCAACTTCGACTGTGACGAGAACTCACGCAAGCCCAACTCTTTGTTACCCAGACGCACCTTAAACGCCTGCTTGTGGTCGGCTGTTGGCTTCTGCGGCATAGGCTCACCAATGTTGACCATTGCAAAGTCAGGTCTGCCTGACGCAAATGACGCCCAGCCTACCTGCACATTCTCCATGTCCATCGCAAGCTGCACTGGCAACTGCATCTCCTGATTGTTTGCAGTCCATTCACCGGCAGCGTTCTGCTCCCGGTCAACCCTGATTAAATCCCCTGCCTTCGCATCGAACTTTATGATAGGCACGATGTCGCCACCGCCGCCTGATGTTTCACTTACTAATCCAAGTGCCATTTTCTAACTTCCTTCTACGCTTTCTACTGATGGGAGTGCGCCCACCTCGCATTGGCTTACTGCCAATAACTCTCTGCATACCATGCAGAAATCGTCAAAACTCATCTCGCAGGCATACTTCCAATCATAATGCTCTGCTATATCTTGTGCCGGGTTGAACGCTGACAACATTGCCAGTGCCTGTATGGGCACACGCCACCTCTCAGGCAGGCGGTCATACTTATACACCAGTGCCGGTATCTTGCCAGCTTTGGTTGCCGCTGCACATACTTGATCCCAGTGATGAGGCGAGGCAAATGTTGACCCAGACTTGTAGCGTTTACATTCCACCACAAACGGGAACGCATCATCATCACACACCAAGTCAGGCAAACCTGCTTCAGCCCACTGCGAAAACACACGCGAAAATTCCAGACCAAGGCTATCCATGAGCCTGTTCTTCACGTCTCTTTCGTAGGCACTACCTTTATTACGACTGTTGACCACGCCGCACCGCCTCAAGCATTTTGTCTACTGCATCTGAGTTATCGTCCAGACGTTTGCTTAGTTCGCGTTCAAGTATCTCATCAGCCAGAGCCGCCATGCTTCTGTGTGGGCTGTTGTCCACACCCAGTTTCAGCAGCTCAACTGTCGTCTCACGCAGTCTCAGCAGTGTTGGTTTTGTCTTTGCCATTGTATCATTCCGATATTTTTTTGCTATCTGGGTTTACAATACAATATCTTTCTGATATCACTAGGGTGACAGTTAGGTAACAGGAAGATAACGAAATGACAAATTATGTAGATATCACCACCCGGTCAGCATGGCTTTGGACAGAGTTTGGTTCTGAATATGCTGCGAGTATTGTGCCAGCAGAAATACTTGACGACCTGCCGCGTTATGTGCGTGGCAAAAAGAAGGGTCAGATCAAGGACCATAAAATTGTTTGGAAGAAGGTAGAACGCGGCGGCTGGGATGCTGAGCGCGGTGTTGTAGAAAACCGTGTTGGCAGGGTCATACTTGCTCAGCTTGTGTATTGTCCTTGGGGCCGCAATTCTGAAGTGGTTGCAGATTTTGAGCGTGCTGGTAACGGCACTTGGAAACGTTGGTAAGGGAGACACACCATGAAATTCATCGCTTACTATCGCGTATCAACTCAGCGTCAAGGTCAGTCTGGCCTTGGCCTTGAGGCGCAACAGCACGCAGTGCAGGGCTACGACATCATCGCTGAATACACTGAGGTCGAGAGCGGCAAGAACAACAACCGCCCGGAGCTGGCCCGTGCGCTGGCCCACGCCAAAGAGATAGGCGCAACTCTGCTTATTGCCAAGCTGGACCGNCTNGCNCGNAACGTGCATTTCATCACCGGCCTGCTTGAAGCAGGNGTGCCTATCCAATGCGCCGACATGCCAGAGGCAGACCGCACCTTCTTACAGATGGCGGCTGTGTTTGCTGAGTGGGAAGGCAGGCGCATCAGTGACCGCACCAAGGCAGCACTAGCCGCAGCCAANNGNCGNGGCGTCAAGCTAGGCTCACCTGACCCAGCCAAGGGCGGTGCAGCCACAGCATCTGTGCGCCGGGATGCCACCGCCAAGGTCGCACCACAGGCTATGCCTGTCATCACAGCATTACGCGCAGCAGGCCAGAGCCTACGCGCTATCGCATCCGCGCTGAATGAAGCGCAGATACCAACCGCAATGGGCGGTCAGTGGCACGCATCCAGCGTGCGTAACTTAATCAACGCATAAGGGAGATACTTATGGAAACTCTAACTATACCATCAACTGAAGCCAGCCTTGGCGTCATCTGGATTTGTCTTAATGAAGTCAGCTTTGCTGGCAATGAAGAAGCCATGCGGGAACATCGCCGCCTGCTTGTTTTATACAGGCGTAGGTTGGCAAAGGTGCAGGGTTGTGATCCAAGTGAAGTGCAGAGCGATATCCTTTCTCTGTATGATGAAATCAAGAAAGACCGGCGCAGCGCAAACCGCCTGAAGTTGAAGGGATAAAAAAAATGGATAACTTTGTCTGCGATAAACTGATTGAAATCCTCAAAGGGATTAAAGAAACCAACCACACTATGGGAATGGACGACCCATATGAAAACCCTGACTTCGGAAGGGACTGGTATTATCCAGCCGAAAGGCAACACTACAACCTTATTGATAAGTTTGTTTCAACAATCAAAGAGCAAACAGATATCAGTAAATCAGATTTTAAGTGAGGATAAAAAAATGCAACCAGCAATCACATTGGTTCTGTACGCTCTGATCACCCTGCTTCTTGCAGGGTGGTTGGATATCTTTGGCCCGGAGTACACTTGGTGGGCCGCCATCTATCACTTGGGAAATTAGGAGAAAATTATGGTAGGTAAACTAACACCCAATACAATCATGTCAGCCTCACGCATCCCACAGATGCTGGGCCTGTCACCGTATGCCACGCAGAACGAATTGCTGGCAGACTTCATTGCCATCGATGAAGGCAAAGGGCCGACACGCACACCTGAGAATGAGTTGATGTTCTGGGGCAATGTGCATGAAGGCGCAATCATCAGAGAGACGGCACGCCGTCTTGGTTTGGTAGATGTGCAAGACGATTTCGACAGCGCGTTCTTTCACGATAAATTGCCTCTAGCTTGCTCATTGGATGGGCAAGGCATTGGCATAGGTGAGGTCAAGACTGACCCATCCAAGGGCGTGTTCTGCGTTGACAGTGATGCCTTCGTGATTGACGGCAGGGCTGTGTTGGTTGAGTGCAAGTCAACACAGTCTGCACCAGAAGAACACCTGCCGCCTTGGCGCGGTCCGTTACAGCTTCACGCACAGATGATGTGTACCGGGGTTGAGTATGGTGCCGTTGCTGTGCTGTATCGTGGCAGCACTTTGCGCATCTGGTTGTACAAACGTAATGATGCACTGGTTAGCAACATCACTGACTATCTCATGCAGTTTGATGAGAGACGCAGAAACAAAGACTGGTATCCGCTTGCGTCATCTGATGATGGCAACGTGGCTTACGCAACCGCAGACGATGGTGCTGACCCGCTTGCTGTTAGTGATGATGAGGTGCAACACGCCATCGAGACACTGGTTGAAGCCAAGCGGCTGAAGCGGGAAGCTGATGAGAGCATCAAAGACTGTGAAGCCATCATCAAAGAGTTTATGGGTAACCATGAGCAAGCATCAACTGTGTGCGATGGCAAGCGCGTGATCATAAAATGGGGTATGCGTAATGTGAAGGCTCAGCCTGAGAAGATTGTACCAGCCAAACCTGCTGACCGTGTGCGTCAGAACACCCTGACTGTCAGGGAGTTGGGTGATGCTTAAACTTACACCTGCCCAGCATCGCGTTTACAGGGCCATACAGACGCTATCTGAAGAACAGGGGTATGTACCTAGCCAAGCACAGGTAGCGGCGTTCCTTGGCGTTTCTAGGCCCGTTATGAACAGGCACATCAATGCGATGTGTGACCGGGGTGTGCTACGAAAAACGTATGGCATACCCAACAGCATCGAGATAATAGGGGGCGCATAGCCCCCTTACTTTTTGCGGAACTTGTCCAGCCCTTTGATGCCTAGTGCCGCACTGCATACAAGAAAAACCAAATACTGATACCAGTCTGGCAGTTCATTCAAACGGTCAAAGCCGTTCTTTACCACATCTTCCATGCCCGGAATGAAAACTAAAATTACGGGAATTAGTATAATCACCGTTACGATCTCGTCACGTATGCTAGATTTTGTAGACTCAGCCATAATCAATTCCCACTTGCTGTCATGGGTGGCGGCTGTCTTCATTATCTCTGCTTTTGCCTCTGCCTCTGTCTGAGCAAGAGTTGCTTTCGCCTTTTGCTTGGATACCTGACCCTCAACAAACGAGCTTGCCAGCGATGATATAGGTCCAATAAGCGCAGTCCACATATCACTTCTCCGTGTTTAGCCAAACCGCAAAGCTGCCGGTCATGGCACCTGTTACTGTAGCTGTCAGGGCTGTTGCCTGTGATGTCATCGCATCAACCGGCAAACCCATAAACCAGAACAGCACCTCAATGTACATCCACGTCATCACTGCCATCATGCCACGCGGCAGTAGCTTTGCTTTGAGTGAATAGTCTAAAGCTCTATCTAGCATATCAAACCTCTTTCTGGTCTGGCTCTACACAAATTGTTTTGTTTATGTAGAACGGCACGTTGCNACTTTGAAACATGCTCTTTAAATCTGTTGTCATCTCAGTCAGCCGCATCTTGCACAAAAATTCTGTACGATACGGGCCGCGTTCATCTCTAGCAATCATGCAAACATCTGCGTTTGTTAAAGAACAAGCGATGACAAACGCCTTGAACATCAGTAACTCCACACGTTAGACCGGGGTGGCTTGGTGTACGTGTCCAGATGCAAGAACCTGTTACGCCCGGACTGTGCCACGCCTATCCCGGTGAACCCCAGCTTGAACGCAATCTGTAAAATGTGGTAGGCGTCAGACCCGCCGCAGGCTATGTCAGCAGCCAGACCCATTGTGTGAATACCGGGCCTATCCTTCTTGACCTCGACCGGGTGTGTCTCATGCCGATAGCCGCTGGTTACTGTCATGGCTTTGCCGTACTCAGTGCGCAGTTGCTGTAGCTTCTCCATGAAACTTGCTTGCATCTCGCACTTGCCCGTGTGACTGCACGTAAACTCAGCCTCACTAAAGTTTGGGTAATCATCCCAATTCATGCTTCACCTCTCAAAACTGCCAACGCCCTGCGCCAGCTCTGCGTCTCTATGTCCGGGTCATCAAACCGCTTTGGGCTTATGCGCTTGCTGACAACCTTGATGTCTTGCATCGCTGTAAACAAGACCCGGCGTTTCTCAATAGCTACTGTCGCAAGTATATCATAGTCATCCCGGCTTGGCATTTTCTTCTTTAATCCGCTGCCGTAGTTGATGTGATACGTTGGTGTGCGTCCTTTCTCTGTGCGTAGCTTGCCGCTCTTTACCTGTATGCGGATAAAACCATATTCATCCCACGCCACACAATCAACCTTATCCTGTTGTGCAAGGGTCGCACCCTCTACACCCGGCAACATCAGTATGGCGGCACATGCTATATGCTCACCTATCAGCCCTACTCTTGTTTCCCCCGGCATTGCTTCACTTACTTTGCGCCTCCCTTGAGCCATACAACCCAAGCAACTAAACCAGCAACCAAAGCAGATATAAATAAAGCCACAGCACCCAATCCCAGAGCTTCCATGATTTCAGCCCGTCTGCGCTTAGCAAGTTCTTCTTGAACACGCCGTTCTTTTCTCGCTTGCGCTTGGAATTTTTGCCAATCATGCCATAGCCCGGGGCGTCCACAGTAGATCATAAACTGCTTCAGCTCTTCTTCGTGTTGTCGGATTTTCTCAAGGGCCATAAACTCTTCAAGGTCAGTAGAGTTTACACCAGACTTTTTCTTTTTGTTGCCTTTGCGTTGCAACTCTTCTTTTGCAATCACAAAGTCGGATATCGCCTTACCTGCCTTTGCCAAGTCGCCCGTGTTTTGCACGGCCCTTTTAATTATGGCGAAAGCAGCATTGGCTGCGGCAAGCTCCGCAAGCATTAGTTTTTATCCCAATATAACCGCCACAGTTTCCAACCCACATAAATTATTGACAGCACACCAAGCACCAGCGTTACCCACATGTTCAAAGTGGGTAGCCACAGCGGGGCCGATACCCCGCCCGTTGCTATGATGAAGTCATCGGGCTTCATTATGCGTATGGACTTTCGCCAAGTAGGTCTGTATCCCACGCTGCCTTCAGTTCAGCAATGGTTGAAGCTGACCCGATGGCAGATGCGGCTGGAGCATCCCGCAGAGCGTTCTTCTTTGTTACAGAAGCTGTCTTAGCAGACGCGTCATCCGCTTCCATCGCCTTCATATAAACTACGTCTTCAGCCTCAAGCAATGGGCCACGCACCTCACGGATTTTGTTTTTGAATATCTCTTTGGCTTTGTCCAAGTCTTCACTGATTACAGTGCCTGACAGTGACCATGCTTCTCTAAAGTCTCTGTTTGCTGGTACGGTAACTTCTGACGCATTAGCCTGATTACCGTCTTTATCGATAATGTATGTATCAACCACGTTTAGTCTCCTATTATGCGGCTAGTTCATCAGAGATACGCCAAGCGTTTCTCCACTCTCTTGTTTGAGGCAGTTGCCCCTTGCGGCATATAACCATTCTTGGCTTATTACCGCCATCCCAATTCTGCCAAACGTGCTGTGGCACATCTTTCTGAATTAGGTATTCGATAGCTTCTTCTTCTGTCATAGCTTCCATTGGCTCAGTGTCATGTAACAGATAGCCACGAGTATGCTTCTTGAAGTCCTCTTGCGCTTCGTCTTTGGCAAGCTCCCAGTATACCCATATCGGGGGTAAGATACCGCCCTGCAATGCACAAGCCATCCAGTTGGGGTCAGGTACAAGTATCTTAGCGCACTCGTCAATGCTGTCTTCATAGACTACACGGTACTCTGACTGATAGCCTTCTAGGTTTTCTTTTGCCCAGCACAGTCTATCCCAGAGATGTGTGCCTTGAAATTCAGGTGTTTCTATCAAGCTAAGTCTCCAAAAAATGCTATTGAATGTGCGGGATTTGTATCAGTAAGTGTGCCGCCTGATGCGGTAACAGAACGAGTAACAAATGAAGACGCACTTGTATCATCAACTGTATGAGTCCGATTATAGCTACTATCGTGATTGGCAATTAAAGCTGATACAGCTAAAGCCGCAGTAAAGGCATTAGAGACTGCAACAGTATTTAATCCAGCAGAGCCATCAGTAACACTGGATATGTTTAGTGAAACCGCAGTATTGCTGCTGCCATCACCCTGTAAGTTTCCTAATACTTTTGCACTACCCTCAACAACATAGTTTGTAGCAATAGACCCTGCGGTTGAATGGGTCAGTGTATCCGCTGCGATTGTACCAGCCATTATGCTAAGTCTCCATGTGTCACTGCCATACACCTACGCATATCTTCTGAATTATTAGAAACATTAGTATAAATCATTGTTGCAGAAGTTGTTGTAGAAGATGTATCACTAGCATTTCCTAATGCCGCTGTGTGACCAAATCCATTAGCCGCATTTCTCAGATTATTGCCTGTTGTTACATGGTTTTTGTTTCCCATGCTATTTGTAAAATTGTATGTGAAAACACCCACATTAACATCTGTAAATGAACTTTGATTAAAGCTTTCAACTAATGTCGTTCCTAGTTCTATATTACCAAAAGATTTACCCAACCCCTGCTGAAGCTGAAACGTNACCGCACCACCTTCAGACGTAACGTCAATATCACCAGCGGAAGTCTTGCCTGTAAGGTTGTCCGTAATCACAGTACTCATGCTAAGTCTCCCCACGCACTAATGTAATTTCTGCTGCCGTCATTGATTGCATTAGTAGAGTGATATGTGCCAAGTCTAAATTCTGAAGCGGTGGGTGCAGAATTTTGGATACTGTGATAAGAATTTGAAGAAACCTGTACGCTAAGATTGGTGCTACTATCTAGTGCGTTGGTTGCTGTTATCTTCGATGAACCTGTTCCCAGATCTGTAAGGGTGCTTACATTGAAGCTGCCATTAAGACTTGCAGTGCCACTCATACTAAAATATGACCATACTTTACACACGCTCTGCTTCGTCAGCGTAACGGGGCTAGTGCCATCTGATGCGACTATTGTATCTGCTTTTAACGTACTCATTTACACCACCGTCCAAGTCTCACCAGTGCCGACTGTAACCGTCACACCGCTGTCTATTGTTATAGGGCCAGCACTCATAGCGTTCTTCCCGTTTGTGATTGTATAGTTTGTCGTNACGTTCTGACCNTTCTCGTAGAATATCTCATCACTGCCACCGCCTGTCGCACCAGCCGCAGCCGCAGCTTCCAGAGAGATATGACCAGTGCTGTTGTCATAGGTCAGCACATAGTCATCTTGCCCAGCACCTACACTTTGGTCTACGTCAAACTCATAGTTGCCCAGCAACACGTTGCCCGTTCCAGCCGGGTCTAATGTTATGTCGCCGTTTGTGTTAGTTGAGCTGATGGTGTTTGCGTCCATCTTCAAGTTGTCAACACGCAAATCAGTGACTGCGCTATTTGTGCCGATAGTCACACCGTCAACAGCACCGCCGTCAATGTCCACAGAGTTAGCTGCTTGAGTTGCTATCGTGCCAAGCCCCAAGGTGGTGCGCTGTGCTGAAGCATCTGCATCATCGAGCAAAGCCTTACCAGCGGCAGTCAGGTCATAAGTTGCTGCTGTGCCAGAGCCGGTAAACTGTATGCCTTTATCAGCGGCAGAAGTAAGACCAGCCAGTGCTTGCAGTTCAGCATCAAGCCTGGCGTTAGCGACAGTGCCTGTAAGGTTGGCTGCCGGGATGCCGCCCGTTCCTGTGATATTGTTATTATTCAGATCAAGGTCGCCACCAAGCTGAGGTGTTGTGTCCTCAGATACGTTAGCAATGCCAGCAGTAATAGAGTTCCAAGAACTCCCATTATAAAATTTTAGCTGATTGTCTGTGGAATTGTATGCCAAATCACCTTCGTCAAGCGATGTAGTCGGGTCGGCAGAACCAACACGATAACGCTCTGCAAAGCTATTAACGCCTGTGATGTTTGATGCAACGGTTGTGACGTTTGCGTTGTTTGTAGCTACTGTCGTCACATTGCTGGATATACCAGCTACTGTTGATATATCTGCCGCGTCTCCAGCAACAGTAGTTACATCGCTTGAAATGCCAGCTACTGTTGTTACATTCGCGCTGATGCCAGCAACCGTTGTTGTGTTAGCGGATATGCCAGCTACTGTTGTTACATCAGATGCTACCCCAGCTACTGTAGTTACATTTGCGGCGATATCTTCTACAGCGGCAACATCAGTTGATATTCCAGCCACTGTAGTTACATCAGATGAAACACCGGCTACTGTAGTGACATTTGCTGAAATACCCGCAACAGTCGTAACATTGCTTGCTATGCCTGAAACAGTAGTAATGTTAGCTGTAATATCACCAAGCGCATCAAGCTCTGTTGCAATATCAGCAAGCGCATCAAGGTCGTTTACAATAGCAGATGTTGCCAAAGTATTAAGGTCAGACACCACATCAGCGGTGGCAAGTATTGCCATATCGGCTACAGCATCTGCCGTACCTAGTCTGCCAATCTCTGTGGCAAGACCAGCTACGGTTCCAATATCTGTGGCATCACCAGCAACAGCCGTTACATCTGAGCTAATCCCGGCAACAGTGGTGACATTACTTGAAATGCCAGCCACAGTAGACACGTTAGAGCTAATTCCAGCAACTGTCTGTATTGCATCNGTNGCATCCGTTCCGTCTTCNATATCTGCNAGNGTNGNTATATCANCNGNNNCNGCNGNTACAGTGTAGCAACATCGTCAGACGATGCGCCAGCTTCTGGGTTACCTGTGGTGCTGTTAAATGCAAGGTACTTACCCTTGCGTGTGTCCTTGGCAGGCAGTGTCATGTCCAGCGTGCCGCCATCGTCAACATGCTCCGGGTCTTCTACCGGGGCAATAATCTGCCGCTTGTTCTCTTCAGCGATTTGCTGGTCAAAGATTGTCAGCGCATCGAGCTGCTCATTCAAAGCAGAAGCACGCAAGTCACCAGCGGTAACAAAGTCTGTGGTGCGTTCAATGTCACGCGCACCAATAATAGTCACAGTGTCGGAGCTGGTCGCTGCAAGCACAAGGTTTACATCCCCGGTGCCATTCGCATTGACGGTTACGGTGTAGTCTGTGGTCAGCGTCAGCTTGGTTGCGTTTTTGTACACAGCTAAGTCATTCTGATCCAGCACCTCAAACGTAAAGCTGTATGGGCCAGTACCGGCTGACCCACTAAAAACCTTGCGGCGTGTTACTGCGTTAATGTTGTAATCTGCCATCGTCGCTCCTTACCAGCACTATACACTATTTTTCTGCGTTATTGAACCGCATCTATCTTTATGTCCAAATCAAGGTCTTCAGCGCGTAATATTTTTATTGCCGCGCTTTTATACTTGCCAACCACAGAAGACAGATAATCGCGCTTATCTTCTTTTGTTGGCAAGCGTGTGTACCTATCTTCGTATAATTCATTCTGAAGGGTAGCCAAAAGCACAGTGTCTTCATCATAGCCGCCATCACCCGGCATTTTTCCATACACGTCCATCGTGTTCATATAGGTCAGAATTTTATTGTACTGCACAGCATTAAGCAGAACGCCGTCAATTTTCTTTTGAGGCATTGGTATGCCTTGGCCCAAGTTCATCAGCTCTTCATCAACCGCGTTATATTTAGTGTTGACGATGCGCACAGGGTTTATCATGTCCCAGCCAGACCCGGTGCCTACTGTCATCACCTCACCCCACAGGTTTAGCTTTGGCTCAACTGTGTCGCTGAAGAACGGGTTGCGTGCCTTTGCTTTTTGCAATGCAGTGTAAAAGCCGCGTGCAAATGTTGGTAGCTCAGTAATATCTTCCCCAAACAAACCTTCTTCTGGCAACATAGTAGAACGCACAGTTGGGTCTTGCACACGCTCAATTCCTGCACTAATTGACGACACAGACGGTGCCAAGGCAAGCCCAGCTTCAGTAAGCTTTTGCGCAAACATCTCAAACCCAGCCTCAGTTATTTTGTCAGGCTGTCTGAATAGCGCACTGATTTCCTGCACGCCTTGCAGGAATGGCATTTGTGTTACGTAGTTAGCCGCGCTTGATGATAGCGACATAGCCAACTGGTCAAGCATGGATTGGTCTTCTTCATACTGTGAATAGTAAGCAAAGTCAGCAGCCATAGCCAGCAAACCGGATACAGGATCAAAGCGGCTAAATGTTATGGACTTGTACTGCTGTGTCCATGTGCCGTCTTCGTTGTATATTTTCACGTTTATTGAGTAAGGCTGTATGCCTTGACGCTGCATAGCCTGACGCGCCTTGTAGTCCTTTGGCCCAGCACCTGTAATCAATACGTTGTTGTCTTCGTTGTCTAGCCCCATTGCTGAGTAGGCAAAGCCACCCATTATGCCTGACCCAGTTGCAATCTTGGACAGTGCAATGTCTGCCTCTCTGCCGCCAGCTCGTATCTTGTTCATAATAGATGGAGAGATAAACGCCAAAGGCGTGCGTGACAGGCTCTCCTTAATTACGTTGGTTGGCGTCTTAAAGAATGGCACAAACAGTTTTGCAATAGGGTGTGACGCAACGCCCTGCATCTGACCCATGAAGCCATCCAAGTCACCTTGGAATGTCATTTGCTGTGCAGCTTCTTTGGCTGTGCGCATAATGTCTCGCGGCGGATTGTCTATAATGCGCGCTTCTTCAGCCGCAGCCAGTGCCTTTGCCTGAGCCTTAGTTTTGCCAGCAGCAATGGCCTCATCATATAAGTTGCCGCCAGCAATAATGGCTTCCTGATGCACGGTCATGCGTACAGCAATAGCCTTGAAGAACTCGTCTTCTGCCATCAAGAACCGCCCCGGCATACGCATAGCCACACCATACATATTGACCATGCCTGCCGCCATGTTGCCATTGCGTATCTGAGCGGCTATGTCTGACAGGTCGCCAGTTGTGCCGATAGCGCGTGTGTTGCGCACATCAATCTTTGAAGCCATATCTCCGGGCATTTCTGTAAGCATGACCCGGCCCATAAGCAAAGTCGCGTCTGCTAAACCACGGCGCATACCCTCTAGCTGCGCTAGTGTTTCTCTGGCACGCACTCTGTCTGGGTTGCTACCGGGCCGCAATGTGCGCAGTCTGCCAATACCAGAAGCAAGCGCAGTCTCTACGGTGCGCAACATCATAAAGCTGGCGTTACCTGCTACGTTTACAGCATGTGTCACCGGGTTAGATAAGATGGCGTTGATCCACACTTCAGTAACAACGTCCATGCTTTTAGCCAAGAAGCCTTGCTCAACAAACTTTGCCTTGGCGCGTGGGTCATCAAGGGCCATGTATAGCTCACCAATATGCTCAACGTCATCCGCGCCTTCAGCACTGAACAAAAACTTAATGCGTTCAGCACGTTCACCAAGGTCGCCTAAGTTCATGCGCTTGCCTGCCTCACGGGCAACAAACATAGTACGACCAGCCTCTGATGCGGCACCGCTGACATTTGCCAAAAGTGTGCCTTGTGCGGCAAGCATCTGGTTTGCCCTAGTCATAGCTTGCTGACGGTCAGCACCGGCTGGCAAGGCTCTCGCCGCCATAAACGCGGCGTCTGTTTCTTTAATTAGATGATAAGAGCCAATGATGCCGCCAAGCAATTCTTCCGCTGTTGCCGGTGTGCCGGGTCTGCGCTTCAGCATACTAACAACAATGTTGTCTATGCCACGCTCTTCTGCGCTTTCAAGCAATGTGTCAAACGTAATTGTGCCACGCCGTGCCTTTTCAAACAGTTCAGCGTTTACGTCCTTTAACTGTGCGTAATATGTAGCTAAGTCAAAGTCGCCTGCCTCTTCAGCAAGGCGTGGAAAGTTAAGGCCCTTGGTGTACTCGCCGCCCAATGCTGCATTGATTGCGTCTACATCTTCTGGGGTTGCTTCTTTTAGAACAACGCGACCAGCAATCGTTTGCACCGGCTCATCTGGCACAGCTTGGCCTGCACGCTTCTGTGCTTCCATTGTGGCTTTGGCAATGCCGGTAACCATGTCGCTGATGCTTGCAACTTGAATAGGCTCTGGGTCATCAATAGCCACAGCCGCGTTTTGCATACCTTGCTCGATAGCACCAACAACAGTCTCTGATGTTAGCGGCTGTTCTTCAACAACCTCTGACTGTGCCTCAAACTGCATCTCATGCTGGCGTTCGTCAGCTATGGTTTGCTCTATCTTCTGATCAAGCTCCTGCATCTGGCTCACTTTCCTGCTTTGATGCCGCTATGCCTGTGATAGCCACTGGCCCTACAATACCATACTTTTCCAATATCTTAATCATCTTATCGTCAAAGATGACATAGTTGTGTTTGGCAGATGCGCTGTCTACACTTGCGCCTCTTGAACCAGCGGCACGATATTTGATGCCGGGGATGCCAGCTTCAACAAGTTTTTCTGCAAAAGCGTCATCTGGTATTGTTCTGCTGCTTTGCACAGATGACAACAAAGTTCCAAAATCAGCAGTATTTGCAACACCATATTTTTCATAAAACGGCTGCAACACTTTTTTGATTTTCTCTGGCTGTTGATTTAAGGACAAGTCAAAATCCACTAATTCGTCGGGCTTGGGAGCAAGGCCGACTTTGTACATTTTGCCAGTTTTTTCTTTTAAGGGTGTAGCTGTAAATTGGTCGCTGGATCGGTTTTTCAACAATGTGACAAAGCTACCATCACGCATTTTGATATTGACGACACCATCCCTTTCTAAAACATCAAGATTAGCGTCAATGATACGTTGCTCTGGCTTTGAGTTGAAATATTGTTTGGTTAGAATGTTTGCAATTACTTCCTCTGCATCTCCCATAAGGTATGACCTATAACCATCTATATCTAGGTATGGTATGTTGTCTGGTATAGCTTGGGCGGCATCTTCTGCGCCATCATAAGGTATTTTTGTTTGACCGGCAGATATCGTATCCCGGTAAAACTTCGCTATATCCTCGCTGTCAGTAAAATACAGCCCATAGCCGTATGCCTGTGCGCCCTCACCAGTGCCAATCTTTTCCAGCTTAAACTCATCAAAGTCTGCGCCAGAACCGTGAAATGCGATAATGCCCGGGTTCTTTTCTGTGGGTGCGCGAAACTTAGCAACAGCATCACCTGCCGCAGCAATCAATGGGTCAGGGTTGACGCCGCTAGTAAATGTGGGGCCACCTGCCATTCTAGCCTTTGCCGCATCGCTAGCATCTTCAACCATGTCACCGGCTTTGGACAGTGCTTGCGGCCCTTTGGTCACAGCAGCCTTTACCATGCCACCAATGCCGCCAAACTCGCCAATCATCATGGCCTCATCTAAAACCTTGAGCTGGTCTTCATCAAGCCCAGCCTCTTCTGCCTTCTGCCTGATGTAACCCTTCACAGCACCAGACCCGTACTTGTCAGATATCTCCCCGGCTGTGTCTAGGAACGTCTGCATCTTCTGGCCTTCTTCAGCACCCATTGCTTTTACGCCGCCATAGATTAGGCCAGCAATGTCCTGCAACGTGCCAAGTGTTGCCGCTGTAGCACCAGCCGGTAAGCCCACAAGTGTAGGCACAATATCTTTTTTGGTTTGCTCAAAAGTCTGTGGTTCTGCTTGGCTTAGTTCCCTGCGAATAGGCGGCTGCAAGTCCATGCCAGTTGCACCCATGCGCACTGGTGTAGGGCGTGCCACAATAGTGCCATCGTCTGAGCGGTATATCTCAGAGGTGCCGCCGTTGGTCATAAACTCAAGGCTGTTGCCTATTTCTTTTTCAAGGTTCATTGTTGTAGCACCTTTAGGTTTTTAGCCATTTTTTTCTGACCCTTGGTGGTATAATAATTTATTGCGTCTTGTACTGTAAAACCATCAGCCAAAATTTTATCCCTGCGTAAATCTTCCATTATTTGATTAGCTTTGTTTTTTGCCTCTGTGTTATCCCTCTCATCAACAGTCAGACGCGCAGTAACAAGCGGCTTGATAAACTCAAGGCGATTGACGCCGGGATTGCGGCGCACTTCTAAAATCAACGCAGCCTCAATCTCAGCAACTTTCTTTGCCGCCTTTTTGTGGCTGTCATCTGCGCCTGACAAGATTGTACCCGGCAAAACTTCTGGCACCAGCATTGCACGCACGTATTTCATAGCTTCAGTGTGGTCCTCACTGCGCTGCGCATTTACCTTTTCAAGCATAGCCACAAATGTTGGGTTGCTTAGTTTGCCTGTGCTGTAAGCGTTCATTATCATTACTTGCGACAGCGTGTTGTTTAGTGAAGCTATCTCAAGCATGTTGATAGTTGCCGGGTCATCAAAGTTACCCTTCTGCATAATTGTTTCAGACAGGCTGGCATACTTATCACCATCATATAAAGCCAGCTTATCCAACCCATTAGAAACAGCAACTTCATCACCTTTTAGTCTGGCTTTGGCAATCTCAACAACAGTAGTTTCCGCAAGGTTTTTGCGTGCGCGTTCTTTCTTTGCGTCAATAGTTGCCTCAAAAGATAGCTGAGCCTGACCGCGCCTTATGATGTCGTCTTCTGCTGCACGCTTCTGATCAGCGTCCATGTTGTTCCAAATATCCTGCACACGCGCATTTGTTATTTTGTTTTTAGACAACTCAACAAGAGCCTGTGGTGTCTCCATAGCCCAGTCAGAAATTGTTTGCGTATAACGTGCAGTAACAGCATCATCAAAAGCCTTTAGCTTTGAACGCACCATCGCCGCATCTCCGCCGCCGCCTGCTGCCAACTCAACCTGACGCCTTAAATCACTTAGCTTTGCAGTTATACTAACGCCTTGCTGTGTGGATGTGGCAGGTGTGGAGCCTGCCGCAAACACATCATCAATGCTACTGTTTCCGGGTTCCGCATCTGGTGGGCCAGTTATGATTGCATCAGCATCTAACTCAGCTTTAATTTTTGCCTGTCTTTGTTGTTCGCTAAGCAACTTTTCAGAGTAAGCCAGCACTGAGCTGTTTGCGTTTGCCGCCATACCAGCGCGAAAATTAACACCGGCAACAGGACTAACTTGGTCTAGTGCTTCAGCATAGCCATCAATCGTTGACTGCACCTGTGTGGTAAACTCAGTGACTGACACATTGTTCTTAATGCCATCAAGACGCAACCGCGTAATTTCTTTGCGTGTTGCCGCTTCCATGTTGGCCTGCGCTGTATCAAGGGCTGCCTTTCTTGCGGCTCTGCCAAACACGGTAGTCTTGTCACCCGGCAAAACCTTTTCTGCGTCTTGACCAGCTTGCTCTAGCTGTTGCTTTGTAGGCGCGTTCATTGCGCCATATTCAGCCCCCTCTGCTAAAGCTTCTGTTTTTTTCCGTTCATAAACAAACTCAGACATTCTATCAAGAGAAGCAGCAAGAGTTCCAAACACCTGCGCTTGTGCGCGACCTGTCTGCGCATAGTTTACAGACGGCACACCGGGGATGCTAACACCTAAAGGTCTGTATCTTGGTAACCGTTCTGCCATGCTTCACCTAACCTGTTGCTGTAGGCGCAGAGCCAAGTGTGCTTTGCATATACTGCGCCTCACCAACGCCTGCAACAGCACCCAAAAACGCTGCCTGCATACCTGCTTTGCCTTGTCTTAAATATTCGTTTGCCTGCGCCTCACCAGTAGCTGTGACTATTATACCGCCCTCTCTAGCAAGATAAAACTCCTCTGCGCCTTTTGCCAACGCACCAAACCGCAACGCCATTGCACTGCCACTAAATGGGTCAATGTTGCCAGCACCAGCTCTGGCTGTGATGTTGGCCTCTGTTCTAAGTATGTTGTCTAAAACAGCCACACCTTGCTGCTTGTACTTTAACATATCAGACCTAGCTTGTATGCGTGTCTGCGTAGCCTGTGCCGCAAGCCCCTTTGCTTGCGACCTAGCACCTTGTATCTGCGCCGCACCTGATAACGCCGCAAATGCAGCCATCTCCATGCCACTCATTGACCTGCACTCACTTTATACTCTACGCCCAGCACCGTCATCTTTAGCGGCACGGACTGTGTTATTGTCAACTGTCCATCATAACTATAACCCAAAACACCGTTCAGTGTCTTGATGCCTGTGTACTCTTCAACATCATCATTCAATATGTTTGTGCCAAACTTTCTGAACGCGACCTCTTTATTATTGATGGACATAGCCTGCGTCTCAAACAGCTCAGCGTTAATCTCAAAGATGCGCTTCTTAAAGCCCTTGAGTGAACCGCTAGGTAAGTTAGGCTCAACCGGCAGCGTCTTAATGGTCGGCGTAAAGTTAAGACCAACTTGGTGGCTAGACGTTGCAGCGTTAGCAAACGTCACAGTGTGTGGTGATGCGCCTACTGTCTGTGCAGGCTCAATGATGCCGTCACGAATTATCTGCACTTGCTCTGCTTCAAGGTGCGTTACATTGACAGATGACGCTGCGCCACCTGTTAGTGCGCAATCTAAGAACACATCCGCATCAAACACCTCAACATAATAGACAGCGGCACTGTTAACGGTGCGCTTTACAATTACATAGATGTCGTCAACATCAACGCCAATATTTAGAAACGTGCCGTCTGTTGTCCACTCGCAAGGCGCAATCACGTTCTGACTTCGTAACAATGTGTAACAAGCAATNGACCCGTCATCATCGTTGACAATCATAAGCCGGTCACCTTCATCAGTAGATGTAGCAACGCGAACTGCCATCTCACCAGGTGACTTCAGTAAGTGCGATGACAGTAAACTGATCTTGCTGGATGTGTAAGCTGCCACAGTGTCACTAAACACGAACTCTTGCAGTGCCTTGCCCTGCCGCTGGATAAACAGCGTTGAGCCGTCCACGTTCTGCACGCGCACACCTGCCTTAATGCCAAAACCAGTTTGCGCCTTTACAATAAGGTTAGTTGGGGTGATAGGCTCATCCAGCGACTGCGGCACATAAAACTCGCCGCCAGTGGTGAATAGCTGAAGATGACGCCCGGAGTACATATCGACAATCGCATTGAATGTTCCTGTGTCTAGGGTTGCCTCTACCGCTGCATCGTCTAAAGCTTCGCCGGGGTCAAAATTAAAAAAGTCTGACACACGCGAACCAAACAAAGTAGACGGGCGGCTCTTAGTGCCACCGAAATACAACCGGCCCTCATGAAAAGTAACGCTGCGCGGATAGCCACGACTTGACGACCACACGTCCTCATAGCCGTATTCAAGCTCCCAGTTACCTGATGTCAGCGCATCTGTATCAAAGAACGGCACCTCGACAAATGCCTTTACAGATGTGTTGCTGACAAACTCAGTAATACGCGCACGACCAAAGCCATTGCTGGCAACAACGTACTCCTCAACACTATCCTCACCAAATGCCTTTACTTCATAACCAGTTGTGTTGTCTGGNGCTGGGTCAAAGGCCGGGTAAACTGTNGCNACNTTTGTTGTTGCATTATAGTCAGATATATGCCGATGCTGACCAGACCCGGTGCCGCTAGTCAAGTGAATAGACAAACCGTTACACTGGTCATCTGATGTGTAACTGGTCGCCGCCTTTAGAGTTATAGTTGTTGTTGTGCCAGCTTGCGCCGTGCCGGTGTCTGTTGTCACAGATGATGCTGTCAGTGTGATGTTACCGCTGGTCGCACTTGGCGTGATGGTGTACTGCGGCGAGTCAATGTTTAGTGTATATGCNTANTTTGGTATATGCGCAAANGTCAACGTGCTGGCTGTCCAAGTGCTGTCACTTGCGCCNCGTAAAATCTTTAGCGGTGCNAAGTCAGGATGCACCACAATAACTGTGTCGGCTGACTGTATCCAGTTCATCTCCGGGATAATTGCAGAAGTCAATGCACTAACAGTTAGAAAATTATTTCCTGAACCATTTATGTCTGTGACCAGTGCTTGGTTTTTAAAGACGTACATCTTGCCGGGTGTAAACACCAGCATGTAGCTATCGGTCACGCTAAACTCAAACGCAACCATGCGCACTGCGTTAGCCGCGCCGCTGTCTAGCTCTGTGATAAACTTAGTTCCGTCACGGCGTTTGGCTCCGCCTTGTGGTTGGATGCTCACGTTCTTCGCTGTAGTCAGCCCGGACTTATACTGCGCTATATCAGTACGCGCACGTAGCTTTGGGTCTAACTCGCCGCTAGTAAAGTCATTCTGTATCTGAATGATGCGCGACATGTTAGAACCTTATATCTGATATTGGGAACTCTTGGATGGATTGCGGTGGCTGGTCAGCACCATCAATGTTTATCGCCACACGCACCAGACCGCCGCGCATGTTTTCACCCGGCGTGCCGTATGCTTTGCCGTGGAAATAGTCAGCTTTAGTAATCTGGTCAGTGATTGGCTCAGCAAACTCAGCCGCCAACGCGGTTTTGAGGAGCCGCACGAAATAAGGTGGGAACTCCGCTGGCTCTGGGCGATATTGATGATCAATGAAAACATTTTCTAAGTTTGTGTAAAGCTCACCAGAATAAATCTCAAAGTCACGCACCGGGCGTGCGCCTACCGCATCAGTATCAAAAACAGCCTTTGGATTACCCAGCATGTCACCGGGGAGCTGGTACTTGTAACGCCACTCATTTGTAGGCGCATCAGCAAGGCGTGCCAGCTTCTTTTTGCGCAGTGTCCAGCTATACGGGTACTGCATCAATATGGTGTCACGCACATCATCGTAGAGGCGGTCTGCCACCTGCGCTTCATCTGTGCCGTCACCAAAACTCGAAAGAGGAGACGCACCCAGCATAATGAGTGCGTCTGAACAGATAGACAGTTTGGTATCACCCGCCGCCATGTGCGTCTCCTAAATTGTAGTGGGGCGGTTACCCGCCCCACTTGGATTAGTCGCTATCTGTGACCGCACCAATTACAGTGCCGTCAGAAACATCAACAACGCCTGACGCATTTGACACAACAATGTGCATAGTAACAGTGCGAGTGCCGCCTGTTGAGCCATGAACAATAATCATGTCGCCAACACTCAGTGTGTCTGACAGGTCATTGAAATAACCTGACGCATCCACAGCGGTGTGCGCTTCAGTTGTAGTGTAGCAGTACAGGGCTGGTGTGTTACCTGCCTTGGCCTGTCCACCGATTGGTGTGAAATCAGCTAGTACAAAAGCCATCGTTCAGTCTCCTTATTCTGTCGCTGAGATTTTGACAATGCCTTCATCGTCAATCGCAACGGCCCCAGCAGAGAACATTGAACTGACCAAAAAGCTAGTCTTCTCTGGCACGTAATTTATCTCACTGCGCTGGTTCATGCCGATGCCCATGCCGACTGCATCGCGGTGGAACGCGAAACATGTGCGGGTTGATGGAAGCGGCAAGCCACCTTCATCACGGTCACCAAGGGTAATGAACTTGAAGCCCAAGAATGTGTCAATCTCACCAGTTGAAAGAGCCTTGACAGTAGCAAAATCGCTGCTTGTCAGTTCTGTTTCATCAAGCAATGCTGACAGACCGTTGGCATGAATAACCATGCAACGACCTTCTGCTGGCACGTTATTAGCGTCCAGAGCCTTCTTAGCCGCAAGCAGCTTTGCAAGGTTCATGTTTGTGCCTGCACCGCCAACTGATGTAGCAACAGTTGATGGTGATGATGCAGCGTCCAGCGCGTCAATGATGAGCTGGTCCATGCGGCGACCGATTGCGTTACCCACAACCTGCACCAATTCACGGCGTTCATCAAAGTTGACCTTTTGCTGATTGAAGATGTCGCTGTACTCAGCAGCAATGTAGTCTGACATTGTTGCTGTAATTTGTGAGTAACTCACGTTCAGCGGTGTTACGTCTGATTGTGGCACGCGTATGGTTGCTGTGCCTTTCCCGATTTTCGGGAACTTAACTTGGTTGCCTTCTACACCAGACCGCTCACGCACAACACCGGCTAAAGAGCGTGCGCCCTGATAAGCCTGCTTAACTTCCGCGTCAAAAAGCTGGACAAAGGCATTTGAAATAGACAGAGCCATTTCTTTCTCCTTATGAAAGTTTTGTTTTTACAAAATTCGCATCAGGTGTCCGTGGAAGGGCTGACAGCTTGGGTGTGTACGTTACACCCCGAAACGGGTCTGGCAGGCCGCAAGCGGTTATCTGTCAAGGATAAAATAACAGAAAGTGACGCACCCTGCAAGGTGCGTCATATCATTTAGATAGCTGAGTATTCTTGCGTGCCGTAGACACGCTCAAACATCTTCTCAACTTTGGCGCGGAACGCTGGGTCACTGACGTACTTTGGATCACCAACCATAGCGTTCAGCTCTTCTTTAGAAGGCGCATCATCTATTGGCGTTACGTCAACCGGGATAGGTCTGTCACCATAGTAGCTGCGCACCTTCTGCAATGCCTTCAAGCCCTGCGCTGTGCCGCCCATGATGCGGAACTCTTCAAAGTCACCTTCTGACCAAACGCCTTTACGCACCAAGCCTTGCGCCCAGTCCGTCATAGATTTAATAGTCGCATCAGCGTTCTTTCCAAGTTTCGCATATTCCTCATCATGCGAAATTTTAGCGGCCTCAGCTTCTCCACCCGCAAGCTCAATAAACTTAGACGCAAGCTGATCAAAAGCATCCTGACTGATACCGTTATCCTTCGCCCAATCCTTGTAAGTGTTATACAGCTCATCGTCTTCTGGTATTCCAGCGTCCTTAAAAACTGCCTCATCGTATGCCTCCGGGGCTTTATGTTTGCCTTGGCTAAACTTCTTCTGAAGCTCGTTGTATGACTTGGCAAGGTTCTCCAAGTCTGGCCCTTCTTCGTCATTCCAAAACTTGTCTGGATACCACTCAGGCCGCTCAAACTCTACGTCCTCACCCTCTGCCGCAACTGTTACGTCATCAAGTGATTGTGGACCAGCCTCTGGCTGTACGTGTGAAATCTCTTCTGGCTGCTGGTTGTCCTCGCTTTGGTCCTCGACCTGCGCTTGGGCCATCAGTCCTTCTGTCTCATTCATAGCTTTCTCGCTCTCTGTATGCGCCGCTCTATTTCGCGGACAAGTGAATTTTGCCCTTCCCTAGCAAAACCGTGTGAGGCGTCCTCACCGGGATACCAAGTGGGCTGCTCTATCGTCAGTGAACGCAGATGCTCATGTAGCTTCTGCCCGTCTTCGCTGCCGAATACGCGCAGGTACAATCTATCTATGTCGTCTTGATTGTCCTGTTGTGTCTTACGTGTCTGCGGCTCTACGGTGCGCAGACTATCCCATCCCTCTACTATCATTGCTCAACCTGTTCTGCCTCTGCCGCCATCTGTGCAGCCTGCATGGCCTGTTGCATCATCTGNTCACGTTCCTGTGGTGTTGTGCGCAGTGCCGCCGGGATACCCATTTTGTCAGCCACATGGTCAACAATCGCGCTTGTCTTCACAGCCATCTGCCCTTCT
>FUFK010040306.1_pt1 | contig 52615 bp, 57 predicted proteins | sample 1021851 | NCBI WGS metagenome assembly FUFK01 (sample SAMEA51879418, study PRJEB19060) | metagenome | reverse complement strand
AATACTTCTTTCTGTAGGGTTGAACAACCTATCTCCATAAGTACCTGCTGTAGTAGTCCATGTACCTGACTGTGTATTCCATGTGTTTGTTGTAGCACCAGGATCAACAATACCTGGTCCTATATGGTAAATGTCAGGCAAATCCCTAAATGTAAAACTGTTGTTTACATAGTTATAAATTAATGCTTTGTTACAAAATTCAGATCCTAAACTAGGATAAGATATCCACATTTCAGACTTTTGCACATTATGTGTTACAAAAGTAAGTTGGTAATAACTACTGTTTATGTCATCAAATAAATGTTTTTTAACAGCATTGGTTGCAACTGATTGTTTAGATACACCATTGTGGACTATAATGTCACCTTGAGTTAGAACAAAATGCTTACCCTCAAACTCTTGTACGCAGTTTCTAGTTAATATACCTGTATCGTTGAATAACTTTTTGAAACTAAATACAAGGTTACCACCTATGTAGTTTGCAATCCAAGTAGAGTTGCCTTTGTAAATAATAAATGATTCTTTAAGTGCAAGACCATCTATGATCTCATCTGCTTCATCACCTATGGTTACTGCACCTGCATCATTGGTTGCTGCTGCTGTCCATGTAGATGGAAAGTTAAAATCTTCTGCTGTATCACCCCATCTAACTTTGTTGGGTAGATTTGTACCACTTTCTGTAAGATTAAGAGCCATAAGGTAGTTACCAAATGCTTTTATAGTCTTACAAGTTGTGTTAGCTACCCAGTTAGGTAAATCGCTAAAATTACTTGCACCTGTTGTAGCTAATGCTTGTGGGTCATCTATACCATTACAAAGTATCGGCAGACCATTGTATATCGTTCCTGTCCAGTTGCCGACTGTAGCCAAGTTTGTTGAATAATCACCACCTGATGATCTTGTAAAATTAGTGTGCGTTGATGTGCCACTTAGTCTGTAAATCTTTGCAGTACCTGCATAGAACCAAAATGAGTTTACATCATAAGACCAGTTTAATACAAAGTATGGAGCAACTGTTGGTGTTCCAAATACCTGATCGTGTCCTTGTATCTTTTTTGCAGCACTATCAGCAAACCTTACATTTGATGCTTCTGAGTAAAACTCAAAAGGTATAATCGTATTGTTTACATCTTTTATTAAACCCTTCGGAGGAGGGGCTTGAAATACTGCCATTATTAATCTCCTGATACAAATATTGTATTCAAAACTATTCTTGAGTCATTGTTCATGGGATTTTGTCCTGCGTGTGTAAGTCCTGAGTCAAACAAAATTCCTTTACCTCTTTCATGTTTTATTCTTTTTATTATTTTATTGTCTTCGAAGAACATAGTATCTCCATCAGACTCGTTTATATACACAATCAAAGACTTAAATATAAGATCAGGTCTTTGTTCAGGATTGTTGATATCCTGGTGACACATTTGATGATTATGCTCTCTATACCCTATTAACGGAAAAGTAACATTGATTTTCATTCTTAACATTTGTTTTACAGGTATTTTTGTTTCATCAAAAACAGTCCTAAAAAATTCGTAATGTTCTGATTGTGGTTTATGGTCGTAATACAAATGATGTATTATCTGTCCTTTGTCTATAACATTTGGGTCTGTTATCTCGCCCCTGCTAGTCTTTCTGTCATAAATAAAATTTATGTTAGACCTAGTAACTATCTTTTCTGCTTCATCAAGAAAAGAATTACTTATGCTGTGCGTTTCCACATATATACCACGATGTATGGTTGTAAGTTGTTGTGGGCTTGTCCACCACCAGTCGCTTCTGTTGCTACATCATTGCCTAATGTTCTAGCATTACCACCTGTAACATCCACATCATTTGAGTTAGGAGGTGGAAGAATACCTGCAGGATTATTGTGAGTGTGTGATGGTAACTCAGAAACAGTCAATGTATGTGTTTTGGCACCACCAGTTTCTTCTAGTGTATCAAACTCTGTTTGTGTTGCATCTATACCCACCATAACACGACCTGCACCGAATGCTGCCCAAGTTCCGAAACCAAGTAATGTTGCAGGGTTTGTCGATACTGCTGCATTTATGTAGATAGATCCTACAGGATATACATCTGATAAAGATATAAGACCACTACCTGCTGATATTGTTCCTGTAATGGTTAAGTTTCTTGCACCTGTAATGTCTTTGTTGGCATCTGCTGTAACAGCTTTCGATGCTTCTACAGTACCAAGTGTTGCCACATCTACATAGTTAAGTTCTGTAGTGTTTGCTGTAACGCCATCTAGTAAATTTAGTTCTGTGTGTGTTGAAGTGACTGCATTACTCAAATTAGGAAATGTTGCTTTTACTGTTGATTTGATAAGTCTTAAATGATCATCACCTTGTGATACAGCATCTGAAGCTGTAGGGTTTGAGCTGTTAAGACTGTCTATATATGTTCCTGTTTCTAATCCCATTCGTTATTCTCCAAATAATGCTTTTACTTGAGCATCTGTTAAACCTAATTCTTTTAGTTTTGCCTTGCCACCTTCTCTATTTGTTTTTGTATCTTCTTCTTCTTTAGCTACTCGTTCAGATACTGCTTTTACTTCATCTGTATAATCATAAGAGCCATCATCTTTTTTTACCATGTCAGCAAATACATTGTCATCAACCTCAACATACCCATCTTCAGGTTGATAAGATATTTGTTTGACTACATTATTTTCTATTAGTGCATATTTCATTATGGTAACTTCCTTATCAATACATCTGCATATACTGAATTTCTAGTGTCATTCATGTAATGCCCTAGTCCAATGTCAGCTTTAGCAGACTGTGTTCTATGCCTTAATTCGAATACTTTTTGAGCTGATATTGTGAATCTGCCAAATATCATTGAAGTATTATCCCCCAAGTTACTAAATGCAGTAGCAAAATATTGTTGTCCAATCAGTTCTACACTACTGTCAGTTACATTGTATAAAAATGCTCTATGATGATCTACCATACAACCATTAGCAAATGCTTCGCAAAAATAAGTTCCTGCAGGTAATGTTATTTGATTGGAGCTGAGACTTGCTCCTGTTATCTCATTTGTTTTGACTGTGTTTAAAACTCTTATATTGTCTGTGTTAGCACCTGCACTACCACCATGTACTAATGTTCCTTTTTCATCTCTTACATGAAGTAAGTCTAGTTTACCACTTTCAGGTACAGTAAATGTACTCGCAGGTAAAGTTATTGTGTTAGTACCCGCAGCAGCAGGTACATCTATTGTTACTTGTCCCGAGCTTGATCCTTTAATTACTAATGCCATTAGTCTGCCTCTTGAATAGTGTTACCCTCAGCAACCCATTCTTGAATTGCTTGGTAGTGTGTATTTGCTGTATCTAATGGAACTGCCCATTTTTTACCATCTATTTCAGCATTTATTCCTGCATTTTGATTATCATGTTTAAAATATTTTGCTGATGTAATATTCATATTATCTCCTATAATTCTGCTTCATATTGCATAGCACCTGCACTACTTGCTCTTAACTTTCCAGGAAGTCCTCCTGTTGTAGAACCTGATGAAAATGTAAAATCTGTTCTGCACTCTTGAGTACCACTCATAGCAAAACCACTACCTGATGTAGCTGCACAGTTTGTTGTTACATCTGAACCATGATAAATTTGAAATAAAGTAATGGTTGTTGCAACAGATGGTGTTGCTCTCATATTAGGAACTAATCCCATACAATCCACATTGCCCAATACTCTTGTTGTACTTCTAAATATACCATCACCTAATCGTGTACCATCTGCAACTGTATGACTAATAAAATACCTCTGACATCTAGCTAGACTTGTAGCTACATCTTCAAACTGAAAGTCAGGTATGCTGTTGCTGTCAAATGTTCCTACTTCTAGTTGAACACCTGTTATGTACCATTCATTAGATGTGCTGTCTAAAAGATTAACTGCTTGACCATCTGCAACGAAACCATCAGCAGTTGAAGCCCATGTTGTTTGTGTTGTGCCTGTGAAATCTGTACCTGTTGCAAAATTCCAATACATTTGAAAGCCTATTCCATTATCATTCTCGATAACACCTGTTGTATCAGCAGGTAAATTAATTATTTTTTTCTCCCAAGTATTAGCAGAACTGATAGTATATGTTTTTGTAAGTCCTCTTAAATCATCATTTTGTCTTATATGAAAACTATATGTGCCTGTTTTACTAGATTTAACCCAAAATGATAATGTCGATGTTTCAGCACTTGATGAGCCATAATTTAAAACTTTCATATCTTGTGCCTCAGTTCTATGTTCTAGTCTATATAAGTCATTCGCTGCTAAACTAGCATCTGCTGTCGTTACATCAAATTTTAAAGAACTTTTGAAACCTAAATCAGATGGTACATCTGTACTTTGTGATATTGTAAATTCTCCACCTGGAGAACCAACTTCACTAAATCTCCACCTATCACAAACATGATAACCTGAATTACCATTACCAATTGTAGTAGCACTTGTACCTCTTTGAGCTATAGCCATATCACCATTTATAATCAATGGAGTAGCAGTCTTACGATCTAAAGCTACTGTGTTATCTGCTACTGTACCATGTAATGTTAATGCCATCTAAATCTCCTACCCACAATATAATGCACATGGAACTGTAAAACTTCCATCGTCATAAGTTTCTTGTTTTATGTTTGATAATACTTTGCCGATTGTTTTGGTTTTTATAATATCATCACCCTGTAGTTTTGCTGTTCCATCTCCTTTAGATGATAGTAAATCACCTTTAGAGACTGTAACTCCACTTGCAACTCTTACTACTGTCGTGCCGATAGAATGAACATATATGTCGTTTACATCTGTTAGTTCGTTTTTCCATGCACCGAAAACCCCATAAACACATGAACTATCTTCTGTATCTGATATTTTGCACATTGTATGTTTGTTATTGAGTTCCTGTTTTAAAGTTGCTGTATAATCTTTACCTTTATAGTTATATGTAAATGTATCACCGACATCAACACCATCAGGTTTTGCACATCTTTCTCTTTCAGTATGTGCATCTTCTCCTTCTCCGAATGTAAATTCTGCCTCATACCAATCACACATGGTATCTATAGTTTCTAATACTGTACCCTCTAAAATTGTTGGTTTGGAGTTGTCTGACAGTCTTGTCCAGTGTGAACCTGTAAATGCACCATAAGTAACAGTACCCCCTGATACAGATATTTCACCTCTGATTGAGCCATCTCTATAAAATCTTTGCATAGCACCATCAGCATTTAGTATATTTAAATGAATCATACTTCCTGCATCTCTAGCTATGTTTACTTTACCTGCAACACCATCAGCAGATATTTCGTGACCAGCAGTAGAAAATCCACTATCGGTTTTGTGGTACTGAACTTCACCATTTGAGCTAATTCTCATGTGTTCTGAACCATCAACATTAAATCTCATGGTCGAACTACCTGTGCTGTTTCCAACATCTGCTTCTAAATGTAAACTTCCACTTGCATCACTACGAACACGACCATAAGAACTATTACTATCATCAGTATCAGCTATCAAAATATTTGCACTCGATGTATTGATGTGTAGACTTCCACTTGGGCTTGTTGTTCCTATACCTAATTGTCCACTTGCATCAAGGTGCATTCTATCAGTACCACCTGTTTTGAAATCAATTCTATCGTCGGTATCTGAGGTGATCGAGCTATCCGCATCTGCATCTAATACTAATTCGTTACCTTGCAAATCAATCGTGCTACCGACAGTCATTTTGGTTGTGCCACCTGATTGAATATCAAGTGTTCCTGATGTATCAGATGTTATCTTTAATCCGTCACTTGTATCTGCATTAATCTTACTTGTCATAGGATAACTAACCTCTCCCCAGCAGGCACTACTACTTGCACTCCGCTGTTAATTGTTATTGGTCCAACACACATTGCTGATTTATTGGTAGATAAAGTATAGTTTGCTGTGACTACTCTTTCGTTTTCAACAAACACCTCATCCCCAGATGATCCAGTAGCACCACCTCCCACCGAACCCCAAGCAGATCCATTGTATCCCTCAAAGCTAGATATAGTAGAGTTAAATCTAAACATACCAGTTGCTGGTGAACCGTCTCTTTGTGCTGTTGTACCCACTGGTATTTCAGCGGAACCTGTAGAGGCTGTTTCAACAACAAGCCCAGATATTGTGTTGTTGGCTGTACTAATAGTTTTATTAGTTAATGTATCTGTAGACGTTCTTGCGACTAAAGTATCTGCTCCAGATGGAATTGTAACTGTTCCACCATTTGTAATCGATGAAATAGTTGGAGTAGTTAAAGTTTTATTTGTTAGTGTTTGTGTAGCAATTGTTCCAACAATTTCTTGATCGCCTCCAGCTGGCAATGTTAATTCATTTGTTACTGATGCACTATGTGGTTGTGCTTTTACTATTTGTCCATGCGAGTTAGATTCACAATTAAACTGTATAGCACCAGGATTTGTATTACCTTTTACAGTTACATGACCTGTACCATTAGGTGCTAAGTCTAAGTCTGCATTAGAGGTAGTTACAATATCTTGACCATTCATGTCTAGATTGCCACCTAATTGAGGTGTACTATCTTGTGATACACTTACAATACCTCCAGAGGTAATTGCTGTCCATGATGAGCCATTATAATATTTTAATACGTTGTTTGTTGAGTTATAAAATAAATCGCCCTCATCTAGTGAATCTGTTGGATCACTCGAACCTATGCGATACTGATTAGCAAAACTATTAACATCTGCAATATTACCAGCTACTGTACTTACGTTAGCTTTTATAGCCTCTAAAGCATTTAAGTCACTTACAAAATCGCTTGTTGCTAACTGATTTAAATCTGATACAAAATCAGATGTTGCTAATAAATTAAGGTCTGTAACTATATCAGAAGTTGCTAACGTATTAACATCAGATACAAAATCTGCTGTTACCAATGTCATATCTGTTACAAAATCAGAAGTAACCAATGACATATCAGCTGCAAAGTCAGATGTAATTAAAGAGGCTTTACCAGCCACCGTAGTTACATTAGAAGAAATTCCAGCAACTGTTGTTACATCGGAAGCTATGCCTCCAACAGTATTAACATTTGATATAGAGCCAGCAACCGTATTTATGTTACTTGAGTTACCAGCAACAGATGTAACATTGCTAGCAATACCAGAGACAGTCGTAACATCACTAGATATACCAGCAATTGTAGTTACATCTGTGGCAGCAATTGTGGTCTGAACATCGCCATCACTGTCGAAGGTCAGTACTTTTGATGCTCGTGTAGCCTTTGCCGGTAAAGCTACTGTTGCTGCTATAGAATCTGTATCTAGTAATTTTACTGATCTATCTGATTGTTGGTCAATATCAGCTAATTTTGCATATACTTTGTCTAAATCTGTGTTAAGTGAAGTTACATCAAATGTCCCAGATACTGGAAAATCTGATGTTCTTTCGATAGCAATATCTCTAATAATGGTAATAATATCGCCATTGGTAGCCCCAGAGCCACCGAGAGTAATAGTACCGCCAGCACCGAACTCAAAAGCACTGTCACTAGCAGAAGCAGTACCAGTAATAGAATACTGGGATGCTGAGCCTGGTGACGCGTTATAAGTAAGTAAAGACGTTCCATTATATACCTTTATATCATTTACAGTAAAAAACTCAAAAGTAATCGTAAAAGCAGTCTGGCCTCCAGTTGCTGTATATGTCACTCTAGGTGTGTTTTTAGCTGTTAATATAGTCATAGTTATTCTCTAGTTTCTCTCTTTTTGTAACGATTTTCAATGCCTAATACTGAGTCTAGTATAGGATCGTAATAATGATTTGTTTGTAAATCGAGACCAGAACTAATCATACTAAATATAGCTTTATGGATTCCTAAATTTTGTAAAGGTATATTTCTCCTAATTGCATATTTTTGTTGTATTTCATCATCATCAGAAAATGCCCTAATTATATCAGCAATCTTAGATGGACCTGCACCACCTACTTGTCCATAAGCATCATAGGCATCTTTTTCATCTTGAAATGGAAATGGTAAATCATAAGCTGGTCTTATACCACTTTCACCACCAGATATATTTTCTACCATACGATTTACATCTGTAAATATTCCAAGTATTCCGCTGTTTTCTACAGCTAACAAAACATTTTCTGGATGAGTTAATGCATCAAATCCTTTGCCCTCTAAGCCATATTTTATTCCATTCGCTGCCATTGATAATGCTACTGCTGTTGATGCATACATAGCATAATTTCTTTCTCTTTTTGCTAATGATGATGCTAATATTTTTCTGTTTGCAGCAATACCCCATGCATAGAATTGTGTAATTAATACCAAATGAGGTAGATTTATTGCTACACCTCTTTTAAGTTGAGTTATGTCACCACCTATAACTTTAAACAAACCTTTCATAATCTGAGATATTTCGTTATTAGATGATATAAACTTTCTAAAATTTTCGCTGTCTATAATCATCTTTCCATACATCATATTATTTTTGTCTGCTAAATTTGGAGTTACAATTGCTCTATCTACGTCAGCTTTTAAAGCCTGTCTAAAAACTCTGAGTGCTTCTGCGCCTGATTTGGTATTAGACCATTCTCCAACATTTGCAAGAAATAATGGTGCATTGCCATCTTTAGATACTGTTTGTATTACACCATCGTCATATAATTTTTTTACTGCTCTTGCTGTTTTCTTAGATATACCATAACTTAACAATCTATCTATATCAGCATTGTCTAATGTTCCATCAGCAAACTTTAACATATCTTCTATAAATCTGTGTGCTGATATGCCTTTTTGAAACTCTTTCATTTGAGCTGTTAGTTGTGTTAGTCCATTCATATAATAAAATGGTTTTTGAGCAGAACGTAATGCTCTTCTAGCATTAGGTACTTTCATGCCAAGAATTCTCATACTTTGCGATGTTGTTGCACCTAGATCATTACCAAATATCCTTTCACTACCACCGCCCTCAAATAATAATTCCATGTGTGTATACAGCCATGACTGGTCTTTTATGATTGCTTCTCTCATTTCTTTTGATAGTGCATTATATGATGCAGGATATTCTGATATTACTCGCAAAAACCCATGCATTGCTATTGGTCTTGCAAGTTCAGTCATTGAAGTAACAGCAACATTACCCATTGTTGTAAGAGAAGTATAATTTCTAATTACCTCAATTGTTGGTTTTGAAAAAGAATCTGGGGACATATAATTATACAGTCCATACATTGCGTTTACTTGTTCAGTAAAATTATTATAAACACCGTTTGCTTCTGTAAGTGTAAACTTGCCTGAGTCAGCCATTTCTTCCATTAATTCTAGTTTGAACATGTTGCCGTTTTTATCGCCAAACTCTTTTGTCATTTCTATAGCTGTACCGACTTGTTGTCTGTAATGTTTTGCTAATTCATTAGCATCAGTAAATATAAAGTTCTTTGGACCATCTTTTGTATTTACTTTTAGAAATGATTTGTTTGGTACTTCAAGACTTCTTCTCATAAGTGGTCTAGGTTTTTTATCACCAGGAAGATCCATAATATTATTTGAATCCATAAACTGCGCTTCTTTGTTTATAATATTATCAATAGTTTCATCAGCAAGTTCATCAAGATAAAGTTCATATACCTCTTCATCTGTTAACTTTTGTTTTGCTATTTTATTTTTTATAGATGTTTTAAATTTTTCAAAAGCTTTAGTTCCAGAAACAGCATCAAATGTATGCTTATCTCTCATTGCTGGTTTTACAATTTGTTCAGCAAATACATCTCTATACTCAATAACATTGTCTACATCATATATTCTTTGAAAGTATGAACCCTCTATTTCTCCTTTAGGTGTTGCTGTTGATACATCATCTATAACATCATCTAATGCTTTGCCAAACTTGTTATATTCATCTAATGTAAAAGTCCATAATTCTATTTGATCTTTTGTGCCACCTTGTTTTATTTTTTTCTTAAGTCTTGATGTTGCAGAATCAATTTTTACTTTCATTTGTTTTGCATTTTTAGAATTAGCATACATAGATGTTGCAACTATTTCTTCATCAAATGCTTTATAAAATCTGTCTTGAGCTGCAATAGCCATTTCTATTGCCTGTCTATGTTGTTCGCTTACTACTTCATTTAGTTCTCTAGAATAAAATTCTGGATCTGCTCTTAGCTCAGTAACATATTCATTAAACTCATCTTCTGTCATTTTTGGTTTTTCATTTTTTGTTTTATTTTTATTACGTAATATTTTTTCTTTTGCTTTATCAATAGTCCTTTTAAATCTTACTCCTGCGCTAGCACGTGAGGCCTCATCTCCAGATACTCCAGCTAAACCTTTTCCTCCATATGCTTTTGTTGCATTCATTACAGCTCCTACTAATGAAGTATTGCCCTCTGTTGTAAGAGTTTTGCTTGTCTCACTGCCATTGATGTACATCATATATGAGTCTTTTAAATCTTCTGATAGCTTATAATTTATATGTCCCCATTTTAAATCTCTATTCATAAGTACAGAACGATCAATTACTATACCTCTATCTGCAAACTTGTTCCTCATACCATAATCGCCTATTAGCCTATGCATACCCATGTTTACTTTTATGTATAGTTTTTTATCTTTTTTAGAAAAGTTAGATGCTTTGTCTAATGGATTAAATGAACCTAATGCTTTTGATGCTCTACCAAAAACATTAAAAAATATTTTATCAATTGCACCAGTCCTATCTTGTCCATAGTCTGGAGTAAAATCTATATCTTTAAATCTTATNGTCATCTGCTATTACTTCATCTGTAATAGCTTGTTCATTTTGTATATAAGACCTGCCTTTCTTTTTGTTAGGATAGAGTTGTCTGTATACTTCTCTACGAACCATAAAGTCTGCAAACTTTTTTTCTGAATCTAAAATGTCTCTATACTTCGTCCCTATTCCCAAAATATCTACACCAGACCTAAACTGCTGATATAAAATTTTTATAGCTGTATCATCAACATCTACAAACTCTTTACCAGATTTATCTACCCTGTATCTTACTGGTGAATATTCTAGATTTTTTCTTCTTGCTCTCCTGGAACTCATATTAACAACATTATTGTTTTCATCGATATATGCACCTGTAGGGCCAGTTTCTTTTCTTGTTATAGTTTTGCCTAAATTATTTATTTGTATGTCAAAATCTATAGGTACACCGCCATCATCTTTTTGATGTGCATCTAGATAATCTTCTATCAATACATCATCTTCTACATACTTTTCTTCTATTTTCTTTTCTGCTTTTTTATATTTAATATATCTGGCTGCTGGCATAATACCGCTAAATAGTCCACCAAATACTGTTGCACCACCTACATATCCTAAACTCTGTTCTGATGTTGCTGTCGGATCATACGCGTGTCTTACAGCTTCTGATATACCTACTGCTGTACCAGCTGATGCACCACCGTATGTCATAGCTTTAATAACACTCATACCTCTTGTTATATACATTGGTGAGTAAGTTATTGGATCAACTACTGCTGCTGCAAATATTGGAGGTACATAACCATTCATTATAGTAAAGTCATGATTTAGTATTCTTTGTTTCCTAGCACGTGAAGCATCTATCTGTTGTTTAGCAATATCATGTTCTATTTTACTTTGTATATTATGCTCTATCATATAATCAGCATAATCTTCATATCCCTCATTATTAGCAACCCATGAATAATCAAAATCAGGTTTTGGTTTTTCATCGAAGAAACCATATCCTGCACGATACATTGCTTCTTGATGTGCCATGTATTGACCATAACCAGTTTCTAAGATTTCATCTTTTACTGCTGACCAATAAGATTGTTGTATTTTATCAGCCATTTGGTGTAGTTATTTTTTTAATATAATCAGCTTTTAAATCTTCTATTTGCTCTTCTGATAATATTATTGGTTTTTCGTTTGTAAGAATGTCAGACATTTTTAATCTTGTTTCTCCATTTTCGAGTTTTACTTCTTGTAGATAAACTAATTTATAATCTGGCTTTTCGGTATAAAAGTTTGTCATTGGTAACAATTTTACTTTACCTAAAAAATAATGTTCCATGCCTCGTTCTTCTGCTCCTACTTTCAAATCTATTTCATTATTATTTTTGTCTAATGCTTTTATATACATACCTTTATAAGGATTTGTATTAAAAAAGTCAGATAAATATTTAAGTCTATATTCTGTGCTTTCGTTTGGATCTACAAATTCTAATTCACTATAATCAATTCCATAATGGTATTCTGCTGGATCTTCTGCATAATCTTTTTCTCCTCTGCCAGTCAACTGTATACCTTTATTGACAGTACTAAATGTTTGACCTATTGGTGTTTCATCATTCGTTGGACTCATGTGTGTATTAGATAGTATTTTACCTATTGATGGTTTTACAAATTCTTTAACAAAATCTGCTTCGCTTTTATTGTAATCCCCAGCATATGTTAATGCTACTAAATTTTTAACAGATGCCGATACTAGTCTTCTGGTTTTAGCAAATGGTAAACTTTTATATTCTCCTTTTCTTAGTTCTTTATCTATTACTGTTCCAATAAACGTATCGCCTTGCTCTGGTCCTTGTTTAGATAAATTGTAAATTATTTCATTAACTTTAATAGTTGGTCTACTTTCCATTATTTGATTAAAATCTTTTATCGTTCTTTCACGATCAAAGTTATTATTTTTATATAAAACACCAAACGAAATAATCTTGTCATAGTCTGCTGATGATATATCTAGTGGTTGAGACATAAAATTAGAATCTTCTAATACATCGTACATAGTAACAAAAGAGTTAAAAGATGAATCTGTTATACGACCTGTTTTTACTTGTGACAAAAACTGATTATATTCATCAGGTGGTAACATTCTGAGTGTTCTTATAGAATATTTTTTAAAATCTTCTGTTACTACTCCATCTCTTACTTGTTGTAAATTATTTGGTATGGCTACTTCTTTGTTGTATCTGTCGAATATTAATGATTGATTGTCAGCATAATCTTTAGAATGTGTTTTATAAGTTGTTTTAACATCAGCTTGAAAATTAGGATTCATATGATTTGGCATACCATCATCAGTTTCAAGTGAACGATTTATCATGGTAAATATACTATCTGATCCTCTTGTAAGGCTAGTGCTATTAGAATATATACTTTTATAGTTTCTTAAAATTTTAAGTACATCTTTTCTTGCAGCTTCTGTTGTAATATTATTGTTAATTTCATCTCTGGTAAACGTTTTGCCATCGCTTAATGTAAGTATTTGTTCACTAGGTGTTTTGATAAAATTAATTAGTTCTCTTACATCAGCTCCTGCCCTGTTGTTTACTCCACGATTTTTACTAGATTTATTAAAATAAGAAAAAAATGTATTGCCAATATATTTATGAGCATTAGCAATGCTATCAAACTCTTCCATTTTGAGTTTGATTGCTTCTTCAGTTATACCTGTACCAGATAAAGAATCTTCGTATGATTGTCTAAGATTTGAATCGTATTGTCTTGTTGAGTAAATTTGAGTAATTAATTTATTATTTATATCTTGTGCTGTTGATTGATGTTCTACTTTATTAAAATTTCTATGTGCTGTGTCATATACTGTAGCAACGTTATATTCATATTGATTAATTTTATCGATTGCAAAACTTCTTATTGATTCACCAAGTGTACCCTTTACAGTATCGAGTAATGGTTCTAATCTGCCTAATACTTCAGCTTCATATACATCTGGTCTTTGTCTTTCAAACTTAGCTTCTGTAGCAGTACTTGATATTATTGATTCAACTTGTGATTGAACATCTCTAGCATATCTTTCAAAAATTAATTTTTCTGCTTTTGCTCTTGATGTTTTTCCGGTTAAATACTCTGGTACCTCAGGTAACATCGGTACTTTTGTACCATCGTCTAGTGTTTCAAATACATAACCTACTTGTCTAGCAGCTTCTTCTGCTTGTGCTTCGCCTATTTGTAATAGATTTTCTTTTTCTCTTTTTGCAACAACATCTACAATTTTGTCAAATGCTCTTGCATCATCTAGTTTTTGGTTTGCTGCATTAGTAAATCCAGATCCACGATTAACTCCAATTTCATTTCTAAAGAAAGATTGTCTTTTATCAACTGCCACCAAAACCTCCTGGAACTCTTCCTGCAAAAGGATCTTTAGTTTTTGGTTTTGGTTTATTTACTTCTGAAAGTAAACTTGATGCTGTTGCTAAACCTGTAACACCAGTAGCTATCTCACCTATAGGTGATGATGCTTGTCTTGCAATACCAGCCTCTTTTGCCATATCTCTATTAAATAATTCTCTTTCAAAACCTGTAAGACTTATTGCGCTCAAATCTTGTCGTAAAACTTCTCTATTAGATTGTAATACAGTTGACGCACTTGGTGATGCTTGCGTTATTCCTCTACCAGCTGTTCTTGCATAGTTTTCACTCAAGCTTCTAAAATATGCTTTTTTTCTTTCATTAGCTTTTTGAAGTGTTGCTATTCTTTCTTGTTCAGCTTCCGAACGATATCTACGTTCTTGCATTTCAAACTTAGCTTCTTCAAGCTTTCTAGCTTGTTGCTGAGATGCCATTGTTAAGCCAGTTCCTGCAACTGTTAAACCAATAGATGCTGCTGTCATTAAACCGCTAGCTCCTGCAGCAGTTGCTCCTCCTAAATATGCAACTGTTCCATATGATGAAGCTGCGCCTGCTCCTATAGATAATGTAACTGGATCACACATTAATAATATACCTCCGATGTAATACCTAATAATCTAATAGGCAATGGAACTGACTGAGTTATTTCTATATCTGGCTCATTGTCATAACCTAAAAAATGCACGTCTCTTTTACCTGTAAAGCTATCTACTACACCAAGATTGTTGATGTTTTGCCCATCATTCAATAGTACATCATTGCCATTTAATTTTATATTGTATGTATTTATTAATTCTATTGTTGCTTTTGCTATCTTTCTTGGATATGCAGTTAAAGTTGCAGTACCACCAGATGTACGTATTTGTGGTTCAACTGGTAATGTTTTGATTTGTAAAGTATTTGAAAGCCCAATATCTATAGCACTTGCCGGTATATCAAATACTGCTACACCGCCTGATGTAACTGTAGCACTACCATAATATTTAACATCTGATCCCTCTGCTGAGCCTGATGTAGCATGAACTACCTTGCCTCGCATATCTGGACTACTATTTAGTCCTGTAAATGTTCTGCTAGTTACAAACTGTAATGCAGTATTATCTGATTCGGATACTGCTGAATCTATAGATATAGCATACTCATTGCTGTTACCTGTTGCTACTGAGCTTTGTATTGTGTGTACAGTGCCTGATCCACCAAACTGAAATGTTTCACCAGCTAATGGTTGAGCTGTTGTACCATCAATAATAAATGTCGAGGAGCTACTAACTGAGCCTTTTGTTAGTGGAGTGCCATGTGGTTGGTAGCTCCCAGATATTGTTTTAGTTACAGTCATGTCTGTTGGTACATCAAACACAGTAGTCGCATACTGTTCGAGATAGTATACGTCTGCTGAGTTGATGTTCCTTTTTACCGCTATATATATAAAATCTGTCGTTGTAGTAATAGATTCAATAGTTCCATCAGTTTCCCATAAAAACCAACCAAGAATCTTTTGTAATCTTTGTGCTGAATATACAGCTAGTGTGCCATCAGTATTAACTAAAAAGAAAAACTGTTCAGGTTTATTACCAATTGATGATATTTTTGCACTGTCTGTAGGTGTATCAATCAAATGATTTGCTTCAATACTTATTGATCCTGATGAAAACTCTTCAAGAGATGAGCTAAATAAATACTCTCTAACTGTCTTTCCATTGTTTTGTACAAAAACTGTAGCACCATCAAACAGTCTAGGTTTAGCTTTTCTCTGTGAACCTAAGCTTGATTGTCTAACGACTTGAATGTCTGATGGTGTAACAGGTTTACCTACTGGTGGTTTAAGGTAAAACTCTGCTGTATTAGTCAATACTTCTAAAACTTTACCAGACACTAAATGTCTTATTTCGTTGATTTCGTTAGATGCAATTTGTATTTGTACCGAATCTGCGTCTTCTGATTCACCAATATCAAAATTAAAAAACTCACCTACTTTAGAACCTGCTATCAAATCTGGTATGTTTGTAACCCCTGCAAAATATAGTCTTTGTTCATGAAAAGCTACAGCCTTTGGATAGCCATGAACGTCAGATAATACTTGTTCTTTCCAGTTTCTTGTAGGTGCATGAGTTTTAACTACTACTCTAGCACCACCACCATCTACAGATTCAGAAGCACTTACAAATCCACCTACATTTATTGTATAGTGGTCATTATCTACGACTGTAACACTATATGTTCCATTAATTGTTGCTGATGATAAACCAACACCATCAGCATCAAATATATCTTCTGCTCCTGATATTGTTACTGATGCACTATTTGCAAGACCATGAGCTACTTGTGTTACTTTTATTATTCCTGAACCTTGTTGTGTAGCCAATGGATCTGGATCTAATTCTACACTCAATTCTTTTTTCAATGTTGCTGTAACTACTGTGCCACTGGTGTAACCTGTAATAGTAGCTTCTGAACCTTCTATTTCGATTGTTGTACCTACGTATGAAGATGTAAAATAACTCTCACTAGCTGTTAACGTAATTGTACCTGCACTCGTACTGCTTGGATCAAGTGTTACATCTGCATCTGCAAACTTAAAATATGGTTGAAATATACGATATCCATCAATACTTGTATCAAATGCAAACGTGCTTTTAGCAAAAGTTGTAGCACCTGTTCTTTTAATAATCTGTGGCATAAATGACTCATGGCATATAATCATGGTATCACCTTGTTGTGTCATACTTAAATCAAAAAGCTGTGATGTTGTCCAAGAACAGCTTGTTATTGTTTGTAATAAAGTGCCATTTGTTGAGTAAATCTTAAGTGCAGTATTTTGAAATCCAAAAATATATTCTTGCTCTCCACTAAATATAAAAGATTCAAGTCTTGTAGTTGCACCTAAATCTGCTCTAAATACTGTTCCTGGTCTACGTTCTACTGAACCTTGATTATTAATTAATACATTTCTAGCTTTGCTTAGTGCTGAGCCATACGCATTTAAATCGTTGCGTGAAACAAGATTGGGATCTATTTCACCTCTATTAAAGTTTGATTGATGTACTCTTTGTATTGGCATCTATGACTGAACTGTAGCTTTAACCGTCATTGCTCCAGTATTTCTCCTATTTCTAAATCTATCAACTTCAACTCTTCTAGTAGTTTGTGCTTGTGAATCTTGCGATTTTGCTTGAGCCATTGCTACTACTGCTCTGCTTTGATAAAGCTGAGATAAGCTATCATTTCTAGCTATTGCACCTGCAAACAATGATGCAAGTTCAAAAACTAATGCTGATGTAAAATAAGGGGGAAAGTCCGCTTCATTCGGTCTAAAGGTATAGTCAGCCACTACAATATCAGTAGATGTAGCATCACAATATATTTCGTTTTCATAACGATCATATGTAATAACATTATCAGATATTGTAATTGTATTTATTACCAGAGCATCAGCAGGCAGTGGATATTTGGCATCATATCTAGCTGTTGGTGCTGTTGTATCTCTTGATAATTGTTGTTGTTTTGTTGCAAACCGCCATCTACATCTGGTCAATAAATTCTTTAATGTAGATTCATAAAGCTGATTTGCTACTTTGGATTCTGTATTGTTGTCGTTAAATGACGTAATAGTATTAGCACTTACTAACACTAAAGCCCTTGAACATATATCGAATTTGCTATCTGCCATAATTTAAAGTGGGGCTGGAAAAATACAAAAACCAGCCCCTGAACATTATGTTCCGTTAGTACAAGTAACTGTTGCAGCACCTGTTGCTGATGAAACAATTAAGACATCTACAGTTGCAGTACCACCTGTGGCACCTACAGCTATAATTACATCAAATTGTTTTAGGTCATCGGTTACGTCATTGAAGTAACCTGAACCAGCAATAGTACCTACCGCGTCAGCACTCTTATAAACAAAGAGATTCTGATCGCCAGCTCCAGCTATCTTTTTCAAAGCACTTGCTGTTAAAGCCATGATATACCTCCTTATTCAGTTATCTGACATTCAATAGCGCCATCGTTGTCAATCATGACAGCTCCAGCACTAAAGTATGATGTTATTAAATTACTTACTTTTTCTGGTACATAGTTCATTTCTGTACGTACATCAGAACCTGTTGCAAGCCCTACAGATGTAGAGTGGTATGCATGACAGTCTCTAGTTGTACTAGAAATTGATAAACCAGAATGAGTAAACCATAAGAAACCTAACCATCTCTTAGCTGTCATTCCGCCAGCATAAGGTAAGTCAGCTTCCCCTACATATTCTGCTCTACTAAATTGGTCGATTTGTAGTAAATCAGCCCATCCAGCTGGTGATACAACAAAGTATCTTTGTCCATCATCTGGTACATCACTCTCACCAAATGCTTCATATACGGTTAGTGCTTTAGCCAAAGTTAAAGCTGCTGAACCATGAACCACATTGTTTGAGTTAGAACCAGCATCAAGTACATCGATAATTAGTTGATCCATCTTACGTCCTAGAGCAGCCGCAGCAGATTGAGCTAACACTTGTCTCTCATCGATGTTTGTTTTGAGTTCATCTAGACTATCGACATAGTCGGCAGCATAGTAGTCGCTCAATGTTACATCTACTGTAGAGTGTGTAACTTCCATTGTGTTGACTTGTCCATGTCTAGATTTAGTAGACGCAGAACCTTTACCAACCTTTTGGAATCTTGCTTGGTTGCCTGTAACGTTATTTGTATTACGCACTGTATTGCGCAGTTTGGAACCCATCCTTTGATAAGCCATGTGGACTTCGGCTTCAAACTGCTTAATAAACGCGTTACTAATTTGCGTTGCCATTATTAAGCCTCCAAATTGTTAATTGTTTAACTAACAGTTGTCCAATTTTAGCTTAGATCGGTTGTCCATTGAGGGCCGATGTCCCCTATTATGGGCTGTATATCTTTATATACCCCTTGTATATACTTGTAAAAATACAATACTTTTGTTCCCCTGACAACTATTTCCTTATCTGAGAAGCTAAAACCTAGCCATTTGAGCCATTTTATAGTAGTAGTATTATTTTCTGGCACAAAATTATATACAAAGTCATAGTCTGAAAGAAAGTAATCAACCCATTTTTTAGTTCTTTTTGTAAAATATTTCCAATCATCATAGATTTTATCTGATGCAAGAAACCAAACTGTACCATTTTTAAGATTATTCTGAGCAGATACTACTCCAAACATAGCAATTACTTCATTATTTTTTAAAACAGTATAGGTATTTACATTGTTTCTGCGATATCTAAATGGTGATATAAGCGATTGCATAGGTGTATTACCACCTAAGGCACACTCAAATATGTCAGATTCTCTAAGCTTTTCAGCTAATTCAAATGCATGAGTTGGTGTGCCTTTTTCTACATATAGTCTAGATTTGTCCTGTTGCATTGAGTCTAGCCCACATATCATCTACCCTTTTTACAAAGCCCATATCTCTTTGTCTTGGATCAAAATATCTGGGATCTTTCATCATGTTTTTAACATCTTCAACACTCAATGCTCTTTCAGGTTGAGCAACTTGGTCAGAACGCGACATATTGCTCTTCATCATATCTTGCATTCTTTCAAGAGCCTGTATTCCTACTGCTGATTGACCTAATGTACTTGCTATGATTTCAAACTCTTCTGGTGGAAATGTAGATTGAGCAAATGCTGTTACAGCATCTAGTCTTTCTTTTGCATTTTCGCCTAGTTTTTCTGCTTCTTGTTCTAGATTTGGACCACTCCCTATCATAAAGTCTACATATTTTTCTATTCCTTGCTGAAATACTTCTTCAGGCATAGCTAAATCATGACAATGTGACCTCCACCACTCAGTTAGTGGATTAGCTTCTACCATTTCTTCTGTTACTCCCTCAACCAATGGTGGTAGTTTGTAGCCAGATGGTTCTTCAGGTAATCCCTCTGTTGCTTCAGACTGTAGCTCAGCTAATAACTCTTCTCTCATTTCTTCTTTTTTGCCAGTAGAAAATTTTTCGAGATTGATATAAGACTTTGCTAAGTCATCTGTTTTCACCTCACCTGTTTCTGCATCCCAAAACTTTTCTGGTATATGTTCTGGTCGTTCAGGTATTGGTATCTCAGACGTTTCACGTGAAACATCTTCTGATGGTGCAGATTCAACTGCTTCTTGTGATACTTGTTCTTCAGCCATTTTGTGTCTCCTGTACTGTGTTTTGACTTATCCCTTTATTGACTCGTCTTTGTATTAATCCTACAAGATATCTTTGTCCTTCTAGATGTCTTAGCGATTCATTTGATATTTCTGGACCAGCTACTGCATCTATGGTTAAAGATTTGAGATATTTTAATACTTCGGATCCACCTGGTGTTGTGAATAGTTTATAAAACAAAGTATTTAAGTTCTCCTCATCTTGTGGTTTTCTTTGGATATTATCCAAACCAATAAGAATATTGGGCTTTTTCTCTGTCATTTTGACTCCTTATTTTTTCTTTTTCATTGGTACTTTTTTCTTTTTCATGGGTTTACCATACATATTATTGCTCCTCAGGAGGTTCCTGTGGTTGTTGTTGTTGCATCATTTGTTGCATTTGTTGTGCAAATTGTTGCATTTCTTCCTGTGATCTAATTAGATTTTCAGGAATTCCTAGTTTTTTAGCTACATATTTAGCAACTTCATCTTGTTTTACTAAGATATTTGTAAGTTCTGGGCCTACTCTACCTTGTATCATAGCTAAAAATCTGTCTACTGTAGCTACATCTTGTTGATGTTGTGCTTGTGCAAGTGGGCTAGATGATTGTATTTTGACTTCTCTACCATTTATTTTAGGTATTTTTATCCTGCCTTGCTTTTTAAGTATATAAACTACTCGTTGTAATACCGGCGCTACCATTTCTGACTGTAATCTACCAAATGCTGCGCCAATTTGACGTGATAAATCAGCCTGTCTTTCTGCTACTTCTGTTGCAGACATAGGTGTTTTTTCATTAGGATTACCCAGCATGTCATTATATAGTGCTTTTTTAATGTTTGTTCTCATGTCTCTTAGCACCAAATCGGACACATTGAAGTTTCCTGCTGGTCCAACAGGCTGTAATCCTTGTGAACCAGGTGCTTTTGGGATGATGGTGCCTGGTATTAGTGCAATATTATCTACATTGATAACACCATCATCTTCAACTTGATACATTCCAGATATAGACATTTGTGCATTTTCTAATATTAATTCAACTGTTAGGTTCGCTGTTTTGATTGCTGGTAAAGCTAATAGTAATGGGCCTCTACCATATACTTCTCCAGCACATTTAGACCATCTGTAGACGATAAATGGATTAGAACCTAATCCTTTAAAAGTTTCCTCGTACAATTTATGCTCATACATTTTTGCAATTGCACAAAATTTGTACTCTTCTTCTTTCATGTTGTAATAATTTCTATATACAACTTCAATAACTTCACATTCTTTATCAGGATTTTTTTCAATATCCATCATCATTTTATCTGAAAATGTAGAGTCAGGATAAGCAACTGGTAGCTGTTTATTAACAATCATTCTTTTTCTAAATACATGATCTACCTTGTCATCGTGTCCAGATGTCATACAAACATGAGGAAGAGGTATTGCTTTAAATCTTATAGGATTTACAGCATCTCCCTCTTCAACAAGTAATACTCCTGTACCAAGAGCGCAATCTAAAAATGATTCATGTATTTCTTGTGAGAAGTTAGAGTTTTGTAATATTTCAAATACATATTCTGTAACTTGGTCTAGTATTAAATTAACTTCTTTTTGTTCATCTGGTGGTACTTCACTACCAGCTACAAAATCAGCCCATCTTGCATAGTTTGGTACTATTCCAGCTTGTAATCTAGATGCAAACTCTTGTACACCTACTACTGCTGTTTCATCAAATATCTTTTCAGTTCTTCTTCTACCTGGCTGTTCTGTATAAAAACTTTCATTTTGTGGTAAAGCATATTCATAACACTCTTCAAACAGGCTTTTCCATTGGTCTTTAACCTGCAAAGCATGTTCATACCTTTTCAAAAGCTGTTTAGTAGGTGTATCGTTAGGATTGACCTGTGGTTCTATTTTTGCTTCAACAACCATTATGCACCTAGAGTGTCTTTACTTAACAAGCCTCTTTCGATTTCAAAACCTCTACCCCCTTTACCTCCAGCTAGAAGTGATGCTCTGCCACGTCTACCATAAGTAGCTTGTACTCTATCACGATATGCTTGCTCTTTAAGACGTGATGCTTCTGCTTGTTCTCTTTGAAGTGCTAGTCTTTTTCTAGCCTCTTCACCTGGATCTGGTGGTGGTGGGCCACTACTTCCTCCGCTTGGTAAACACATATTACTTTCTCCTCTCGTATATTGATTTAGGTTTTAAATCAAATACATTAAAATTCTTTTTAGCTATAACTGGTCTATTTATTTTGTTACCAATTGTCAAACTTCTACCCTCACCTGCTCCTAAAAGCAAATATTGCAAAGCATCATGTATGTGAGAGAACCTGTTTTTATTTGGTTTCTCATCGTACCTTTCTCCAGATACTTGCATTCTCCTGTAATGATAACCCCCATCGAAGCCTTTAATCAAGTTAATACACTTTGGATCTATCAATATTCCTGATTCACCATCAACCATTCTAGACAATGTTGCATTAACACTCTCTAATCGAAGTGCTACATCATTGCTTGGAGCTGGTCTTGCATTAATACCACGTCCTCTAAGTATCTGAAATGGTGTAGATTCATCGGTTTGTACCCTGTGGTCTCCTGCTGGATCACCAAATACAATGAATTGTCTAGGCAAATACTCTGCCATTTTCTGTTTCATAATGTCAGAAAACCTAACAATACCCATATCTTCTGCTACTAATTCATCTAAGATTACCCATCTACTACGTATCTTCATTCCAAATACACAAGCTGGTGTTAATCCAAAGTCTATTCCTACATAGATTGGTGCATCTGGTAATATGGCTATATCGCTTTTAGCAACATGTACATCTTTGCGAAACATTTCATAGACAGGCTTACCATCTTCTATTTGTCCTAGTTTATTGAGTACATAGACATCAATCCATGATTTAGATTTACCTCTGATAATACTTTCATAATAATTTTTAGTAAGATTTTTGCCGTTTTCTTTCTTAGGATTATCAAGATAGCCTTCTATTTCTTTATCTTTATTTCTATCTTCAAGCATTGCTGGTGGCTGATTATAGAATATCCAGTTGTCAGGTTTGACTAACATCTTAGCTTCTTGCTTGGTTATATAGTCTGGTAGCATTGCTTCACCTGATAGAATTGACCACCAATGGTCTGTATCAGGAGGGTTAGTATCAGCTATAACACCATACCAGCTAGGACCACCATCGCGCATACTAGGATAACGTCCAACACGCATAGTAGTAGCATCAATGATTGATTTAGGTATTTCTCTTGCTTCATTAATCCATACACCTGTAAGTTCTAATGATAGCAGTTTCTTTACATCATCAGGTCTATCAAGGGCTAAAAATATAACTTCAAGGTCAAGATCGCCTTTTTTTATATGGTGAGTATAGGGAACACTGTAATTAAACTTACCCCATGCATCTTCTGGAAACCAATCTACCCAAGTTTTAATAGTTGTTGTTTTGAGCTGTGGGTTTGTATTCCTGATTACAGCCCATCTAGAATATCTTATGCCATCTTCTGCTGGTTGTTGCATCAATGCTCTTCGCATAATTTCAATACAACAGCTAACAGATTTACCGCTACCTACAGGGCCTCGCAGTCCACGAAAGAAAGATTCATCTTTCATGAATTGTTTTAGTATTTCACCATCTGGCTTATAGGTTAACGAGGTCATGCTCTACTGCTAGCTTATATAACTTCTCTAATGTTATTGGTGTTAGTGATTCGAGTACTCTTTCTGCTTCTCTATCAGTCATTGCTTCTTTAGGTAAGCCTTTCATATGACTCATTTTTACAGCAATAATAAGTTTCTTCATAGCAGGTTTATTATATTTTCTTAGAGTTTCTATCGAATGTGCCATTATCTACCTTTTAGTTCATTTAAAAACTTTTCTCTAAGTAGTTTTGCACTGTATCCTTTTGCTTTAAGACTTCTAACAGTGCCTCCTATTACATTTCTTGGTGTTGTTATTATTTTATCTGGAGTTGTCTCAACATATCTATTAACATCACCTGTATCTCTAACTTTGACTGACCTTGTAGTACCCTGTGCAGTCTTTTCGGTAATTGTTTTAAATCCAAGTTTTGATTTAGGTGTATCGTATACTTCTCGACCTTTTACAAACTTAGGTAATCTTTTTTCATAGAAACCTAATACAGCAACATCTTGTTTGTCTTTTCTGCCTTTTTTAATATATCTAATGACTGAGGCTTGTTGCTGAATTGTTCTTTGCTTTTCTTCTTGTGATCTAAATGTTTTTGGCCCTGTAATTTTTTGAGCTGTTTGCAATTCGTATATTCTTCTTATCTTTTTGCTACGTTCTGGAAAGGTTGCAAACTTAAGTTTTATGCCAAGTTTCTTAGCCTCTGTACTATAAATTTTTCTAACAAGACCGTCTTTTTCATTAAGTATGACTGTACCTGTGGTATCTCGTTTAGCTTTTCTGTCTTGCAATCTAGCTCGTATGACTGACTGCATTTGCTCAATCTCTCTTCTAGTATCACCTTTGGTCTTGGCTGTTTCTTTTGTTAGGTAAGTATCACGTCCAGCTCGTTGTTTACCTGACTTTTGAACCACTTTACCTGCTACAGTAGTAAATCCAGGCAGAGTTTTTGCTTTAGTCATCTTGCCATAATTTAATATTTCACCAGTATCTTTATCAATCTTTGGTCTAGCTGGTACCATTTTGTCTCTTATCTGACTTCTAGTTTCTGTTTTTCTATAAGTCCTTACAGCGCCTGTAGCCTGTGTTCCTGGAGTCTTTTTAACAAATGTTTGGGTTTGATCCGGTCTATCATCAATCTTTTGCTTTCGCATGATATAAGATTTGGTCTTAGCTGTTGTACCAAACCTCTTATCTCTGGTAACAATATCGTAGAATTTGAAGATTGGGGCTTTGACCTTGAGAGCAGATACCGTTGATAATGCCTCTAGATTGTCTGTTTTGCCCTCTTTTATCTGTTTAGCTGTATCTATACCATAAGAAATGTTAGCACCGATATTAAGGGCTTTAAGGGCTTTTGGTGCATATTTCTTAATTCCATAGCGAAGTACTATGGGTATGATTGGTACTGCCATTATCCATCTACCAGTTCTCTAGCCATTTTACTAGCTAATTCTAATGAGTGTCCTCTCGACATTTTGATTTCAATAACTTCTTTGATTCGTTTGTTGCGGTATGCTCGTTTTTCTTTTTCTTCGTTAGCCACTATCTGTTTGGCTCTTTTTTCCATTTTAGTAAGTTTCTTAGCCATTATCTAGTTCCTCTTCGGTTATTGTTTTCATTGGTTACACGTTTGAAGTTTGCATATCCTAGCAATGTGCCAGGAACTGTTGTGGTCGCTTGTCCTTTTAAAAATTTTTCAGCATCTTTGCTTTGTTGCATCTTATATCTTTGGTAATTACCTCTATACCTAGCTTCATCTTTCATAAATTTTAGCTGATGTTTGAATCTGTTTTGTGTAAACCAATTGCCTGATGTACCCTTAGGAGCTTTAGGTGGATCTAGCTTTGGCATCTTATTGAGCATCTTAAATGTGTCGGTCGCCCTATTTGCTGCAAGTGAATACTTAACACCAGCTTTTAAGCCTTGTACTAACAAACCACCAGGTACTACAAAACTTGCAATATCTACGGCTGTTTGATTATCTCGATAGAACTTCTTAGCTTTGTTTAGCAGACTTTCCATTTTTCTTCTTGCGCATCATCGATGCAATGATCTTCTTCTTGATAGTCTCAGGAAGAGTCCTTTGTTTCTTCGTCAGTAATGATTCACCTTTTAACATCTCTCTCTTGTTATATCACACAATGGGGGCAGTGAAAATACTTTGAGGGAAAATAATGTAAGAGCAACCCCTTATATATATTGATTAGTGTAAATTTTTAACCCTACCCTATAGTTAATGTCCCTGTATAATTCTAGCCCAAATCTATAGTAACCTTGAAGTCCCCTGCTACTAGATGTTGATGTTTGTCTGGAGCCTTGAATCCTGCCCTATCTAGTATGTCTTTTGAGGCCTCAAGCTGTACATACTCTGATTTAGCCCCTGCTGACAGGGACATTAGCTTATTAACAGCCTTAGCTGAGGATATTCCTATGGTTTGTTGAATCTGTGCCATCATGTACTTTTGTACCTCTGGTTTATGTAGCATCTTGGAAGCACTAACCCTTGCAGAGTTTCCCTTGTATCCTGCCACCTTTGATGCTTCTTTTATAGTACATCCTGTGGATACTAGGGTATCTACTAATACCTTTGCTCTAGCAGGAATATCCTGAGCTAATGCTGTAGTTTTATTCATATCTTGAAGTTTATGTTTTTTGCCTGCTCTGGTCAATATTCCTTATATATTCTTCTGCATATTGACCAGGTGAATAGGGGCAGGCAAGTTACCGCTGTCGCGGTGTTATATATATACTCATGGAGGGGTTGTAGCATGTGGTGTCAAGGGGCTAGTTACTTGTGTGGCAATACTCTTACCTACAGCACACATTACCCTGTGACACCCATGCAGTTCTTGCCCATGAGAGTATATATATTACTCTCTTTTGTTTTTAATAATCGTGGCTTCGTCCACAGGAGAAATATAATGAAAACAGTAGAAGAAAAAGCTAAAGCTTTATTGATAGATATAGAAAACTTTTGTAATAAAGCTTGTACAGGTGTTCTTAACACCAAGACTAATTCTTTGCCTCAGACATCTCTGAGAGATGGCATGATACAAAGTATAGGTAATATGCTCAAAAGCAAAGTTGTTAGTAACAACAAGATGCAAAAGAGTGCTGTAAGAGATATTGCTAATGATGCAATACTTCAAGCTACTCATACTGACGACTTTGCTGTTATGAGACAGACAGTTCTGTTCATAACACAAAAGTATCCAGGCAGAAAAGCTGAAACTTCAGAGGAAAGAGCAATTCGTGAGATGAGTGCTTAAACTCTTAGATACTAGGGACTCTTCGGAGTCTCTAGTTCTTTTTCTAATCAATGTTTAACGAGTCGCGAGTATGCCGACTTTGAGATGGAGGTAATCATGTCAGTTGACAAAACTATAAATGTACTTGAACAGCTTGGTGGTAAAACCAGGCATTATGTAAACGAAGATAGTGAATGGGAATTCACTGTCATAACAGTAGGAGGTAACGATGAAACTACTAACAGAAACACAGAAGAAGAAACTGATTGACAATCATAACAAACAGGATGGTACTAAATCATTCAAGGTTGTTGTGAAACTGTTTGATCCACAAGGATCTGGTACTTGGTTTCTAACTGAGCTTAACCCAGATACAAATGTAGCATTTGGCTTATGTCATATTACTGAGGCTGAGATTGGCTATGTTGACCTTGATGAACTTCAATCATACAAAGGTGTCTTTGGTCTTGGCATAGAGCGAGATAAGTTCTGGCCAACTGGTAAGACTATTGCTGAATGTAAACAGGCAATGGGTTGGTGAAACATGGAAGAACAATACACAATAGAATGTCCTAAATGTGGAGAACTTATAATCGGTGATGAACCACGAGTAGTCACTGAATGTGACAACTGCAAGGAGGAAAATGAAGATACATAGATTAGTCTATGTAAAATGGAGAGGCATAGATTTACGATGCAAACTAGAGCAAACTAAATCTATGCTTCAAGGATTATGCGAATGGTCCGACATTAACATAGAAGTTTGGGGTGTCAGATGGGGTGCTACAGGCATGGAGTTTTGTGGCTGTATCGGTCATGAACATTTACCAGATGTTCTATCTGCAATGATACATTCAGAAGATACAAGCTTACAATTCAGAAGTGCCATACCACATAGACACAAAGACATTTGGGCTTACCACAAACAAAGTATGAGAGATGAGTGGGCTAATAATATTATCAAAGTACTAGATAAAATTGCTGACTCTAACATACAACAAATGCAAATCGAATTCTAAACATGGTGTTTAGAAACTAACGTGCCTGCCAAATATGGTTTGAGAGCGGCAGGCACAACCAAAACTACATAGGAGGAACAAACTATGAGTACAAGTGTAACTAAACCAGTAAAAGAAGAAACATGGCAGGAACGTGAGGCTCGTGAGGCTAAAGAGTTTAAAGATACACACTTGCCTAATTTCTTCAAGACAATGAAAGATAAAGACATCAAATATTTTACTGTTGACTTCAATGGTGGAGGTGATGATGGAATGGTTGATGATCCTGTATATGTTAAAGAATCTGATATACCAAGCTGGCATCAAATCAGAGATGAGGTTGGTATTACTGACGATATGAAATGGGATGATCCAGNGTTCAAAAAACTTAANAAAAAAGCTGATGCTTTGAAAAGATTCTACATGGATCCAGACAGAATTGGCAATATGTATGTTTATGCTGAACTGCAANATGATACACAACGTCGAAGTTATAGCATGNATGAATATATCNAAGAGTTTGTAGGTATGTATATGTCTGCNAAGAGTATCGATTGGTATAACAATGANGGTGGCTCAGGCACCTTTACATATACTGATGGTCATCTTCAAATCGAAGGTGAAACTTACTACAGAAGTGAGGATCCATTTGAGTTTGAGGAATCTGATAGTAAGGTGGTCAAGAATGGCTAACTGTTACTACCATGCACTGTCATCAGTTAAGAAATGGGGAGGAGTTCCGGAGGATTACCAAGCCATTCACGATTGGTTTGATGACAGTAAAAAACATATAGCTACAGTAGCACACAGGGCTTTGCGACATCACACTGAGGGTTGCTTTATGTGTGAACAAGTGTTCGGCACTACGATAACCAATAGTGATGGACGTAAAGTTCCTGTTAGATTGATAGCTGAAAGGCATATCACTGAAGATTGTGGCTACATTCCAAAGGTATCTGACTGGCTTGATGCTATTCGGATAGAATCTTGGATGACAAAAGGCTATCTTAAATAGTACAAAGATAGTACAATAATAGAACAGGGTAGGCAATAACGTCTACCCTATCATTAGGAGGAACAATAATGAAAAAGAGAGAGAAAATAGCAACTATGAGTTTATATGACCTCATGGCTTGCGAAACTGTAACAAAACAATACACAAAATATACAGATGAGTGTTATCAAAAGAGTCTGCAAAGTTTACCAGATGACTATAAACATTCATCAATGGTCAATGGTACCAAGTGTGATCTATCATACAATCAAGGACAACGTGATGCATTTCTACATATACGAAATGTGTTATTAAATATAGGTGGTGACATTGGATGTCTGATTGATGAACGTTCAGAGGAGATGCATCAAACACATCTTGATGAACAAGTAATGGCNAAAGAAAATGAGTTGTGATAACTTTCGTAAGTTCCATCGCAACAATCCCAGAGTATTTCATTTAGTTCTTAAATATGCATACATGCATAAGAATAAAGGACGTACTCACTACAGTATCGAGATAATAATCAACGTGATTCGTCATCACGTTGACCTCGAAACTGTTGGAGATCCATTTAAAATCAATAATAACTANAAGTCTTTCTATTCTAGAATGGCTATGCAGTATATGCTTGATGATAAATTCTTTGCAACACGTGACAGTATTGCAGATGATTGGAACTATCAAGAAGAAATAGACGTATATAACAGATGGCTTAATAGTCAGGAGAAAATATGACAGTAAAAAAAGCTGAACAACCATTATCACCAATAAGAACTGCAATGATTAAACTAAATAATATCATTCCAGTTGAGGTAAAAGATGATGAAAAAATTAGTGATGCAATAGATTATTGTTTTCAAAAAATAGTAGAAGCAGAATTAATTTTATTTCATTGTATAGACCGTGAAGCATTGGATAAATTTTTACAAGAAAAAATACAGGAGGAACAGTGAGTAGACTAAAACCAATGACAGAGGAGTGGGAGCCATCAGCTTCCACTCTACAAAAAATGCAAACTAACTATCCAGGAGTAGACCTAGACTATGAACAAGAAAAATTCGTTGACTATTACCTCAGCAATGGAGCGACTAGAGCAGATTGGAACGCAAGTTTTAGAATGTGGATCAGACGTTGCGTTGAATACAAACAGTCCAATGAAAGCAAAGGGCATACTGCAACAAGTACCGGAGAGATTCAGAATCGAAGGAGTCGAATCTCTGGAGTTGCGCAGTCAAGAGATAGCGGATCATCTTCATCTAAAGTCAAGAGACTTCGTGATAGACAAGGAGATTGATGAATCTGCAATGGCAATGATAGATGTCTTTGCTCAGACAATGCACAAAGCNTCACACAAAGGTATTGCACTTACTCTTGAACGTGTTGCTAGTACATTCCAGGTAAAGGTGCCTGATGAGTTTGGTCTTCATACATACTTCGATATACTTGAAGTCTATCCACAGTTTGTCTTGGATTATGCAGCACACAATCTGTTGTGTACTTATTCATATCCAAGACTACCCTTGCCGAAAGATTTTATTGATATTTGTAACCCTTACTATGAACAACATAAGAAGTGGCTTATCAAAACTGTCAATAACTTTCACTCATTACATAAGATAAAACTATCTAATGTAGAACAAAAGTAGTACAATATAGACATAGGAGGAACTATGACAAATGTAATATCTTTTCCTACACAGGAAAAAACATACAACAGAAACGAATACATTGGTGGATCTGATGCTAATCGTTTGTTGTATAGACTTGATAAACAAGATTGGGAAACAGTCGGTCAACAATGGGATGCTTTATATCTTGAAAAGATTGGCAAACAGGATCCTGAGGATTTATCGGAAAACATACGCGTACAAATAGGTATTGCTACTGAACATCTAAATATACAGTGGCTAGAACGTGAACTAAACCAGGAGATAACAAGAAATGTTGTTGTCAAACCTGATGGATTCATGGCATCAAACTTAGATGGTGTAACAAAAAACATTGAGCTTGTTGAATGTAAGCACACATCTGAACGTAACCGCATGGACATAGTAGCAGAAAACTACTACCCACAACTGCAACATTACATGATGCATACCGATACAGATATGATACATCTTGCAGTTATATTTGGTAATGCACGTTGGGAATCTACAATAATAACTAGTGATCCAACATATCAAATACAACTAAAAAGTGTTGAAACAATTTTTTGGGATTGTGTTACTGACAAAAAACTACCTAGTAATCATCTAGACAGTTTGTTTGGTGCAAAAATAAAAGCACCAACTAACATCAAACTGAGCGGTATGAGAAAAATAGACTTGTCAACTAACACATCATACAAAAAAGCAGTAAAGCAATATCTTGAAACTAAACCATACGTTAAGTTACATGTTGAAGCTAAACATGACATCAAGGAACTTGTTCCTAATGATGCATACGAAGTTACAGGCGGTGGCATTGTCATCAAACGTAGCAAAAATAACAGACTAACCATTAGGGAGGAACAAAATAATGGCGAATAATAATAAACTAAGAAGAGATTTTGCAGAAAGTTGGGAGCTAGGAGCAGATGACTTTTGGCAAATGCCTTTCAAAAAAACTCAATACTTATTATCTCATGACACATTAGAAGATATATATTTTCAAATGTGTACAAGAGAAGATATTACAATTCAATACACAGGAAAGATTGTTGAAGCTAATAGTCAATTTAACATTGGTATTGAAGGTCACTGTATATATAAAGGACCACAATGGGGTGTAGTTGGCAGACCTTACATTGAAAGAGAAGTAATAACTTTTGGTGAGGCAGGTCCAGGAAACTGTAAGCTTGGATATTATTGGGCTATGGCTGAGAAAAGAGCAATGGATAGAGCAATACTAAAAGGCATTGATGCTTATAGATTATTTTATTCTAACGTTGAACTTGATGATGAAGTCAAAGATCCAGGTAAACCTGCACCTGACACAATAGATAAAATAAAGGAGTTAACTAAACATGGCAAATCTAAATAAAGTAACTGTCATCGGTAGACTGGGCCAAGCCCCAGTCGCTGGTGATACACGTACCGGTAAACGATATATGAAACTATCTGTTGCTACTAATCAAGGTTATGGTGATAAGAAGAAAACAGTATGGTGGAATATAATCGTTTGGAACTCTAACATTGTAGAGAATCTTGAATCTAAACTAACCAAAGGTATGCAGGTATACGTTGAGGGGATGCTTGAGCAAGATGAATATGATGGTAAACCTCAGTTTCAAATTGTTGTAGGTTTTGGTGGTGAGATTCTTATGCTTGATTCCAGAGCAGAAAAAGAAGAAGAATCATTGCCTGAGCCAAGAGAAGATGGCATACCGTTCTAATGACTAGACAACAAACAGAAGTATTTAACTACATCAAAAGATATATTAATATCAGTGGCTATAGCCCAACCTACAAAGAAATAACTGAACATTGTAAGTTATCTAGTAGGTCTCATGCCTGGAAAGTAGTTGATGCTTTGATTAAAAATGATCTTATCTCAAAGAAAAACAAAAAAATTTGTTTAGTAAATGAATAAGAAAAAAGAAATGCAGAGGATATATGAAAGCCAAAAGGAAGATGGCTGTATCCTCTGTAAAACACTGGGACAAAAACAGACAACTCACACCGAAATCCACCACCTAAGAAGCGGACAGGGCATCGCCCAAAGGGGGATACGTTGTGTGCCATTGTGTGTCAAACACCATAGAACTCATGAGGGGTTTCATGGTCTAGGTCGCAAAGGGTTTGAAAGAAAATACAATATTTCAGAAGAAGAACTCTTGCAAGAATGGGAATCACAATCGGAGATTGATGTCGACTGGACATTATTCTAGTCCAAAAGGGCAGAGGAGGAACTCACTGCCCTAATGGGTTATCTGATCTAGCTTTTATCTCTTCAATTTTAGCTTTGATTACTGCAATCTCAGCTTTGTTTATTGCGATATCTTGCTCCAGAGGTTTGATGTCTGGTGCAGATTTAGCTTCTAACACATCTACTCTCTGAATCAATTGTCCTTGAAAGACAAACAATCCACCGATAGTTATAACTAAACCTATAATACCTGCTATTGTTTTAATATCCACGTATTCTCCTGAGGTGTTCTTCTGCTCTTATAACTTCATCATTAGCTTGTTGAATTTGTTCTTGACGATTATCCATGATGTCGTTATAAATGTTTTGATTTTGAGCATATAGATTTCTATTGTCAAAATATCTTCTTGTTTCATCGTAAGCACCTCCATCAATATTAACTTGATTATCAAATATACTTTGATTCTTCAAGCTATATGCATCTAGTATATCATCATTACTCATAACTTTAGCAACTAAAGTCTGAGTGGCAACTAACTGTTGATCCACACTTCTCACCGTGCTTTCAACTTCTCTTCTAATATCATCTACACTTATTTGAATAGATTCATTATCCACTGCTTCAACTTCTGCATCGGTGTTTTCTGCACTTCTAACGTCTGTATTGGTCTCGGTGTTGGTTGTGGATTCTTCTCTACTTGCGACTGTTGTTTCTTCATTGGACTCTCCTCCTGGTGCATTTGTCTCGCTAGAGACGTTAGCATTTCTTGGTTCGCTTGTGCCTCCAGGCTCGGCTGCAACTTCTGTTTCTTCGATTGGTTCTGGTTCTTCTGTAACTTCAGAGACTTCTTCAAAGCTTTCGACTTCTGTTGTGAACGTCTCGATGGCCGTTGATTCTTCTTCATATGTTATCTCCTGAAATATATTCACAATACCTGTGTTTATTTCTTCTATTGCTACCTCTTCAACTAATATCTCACTAAATAATTCTGTAAGTATTTGAGGTTCTTCAAAAGGTATAAATTCTTCTACTATAAATTCTTCATAAATAAATAATTCTTCTGGACTAACCGTAGTTAGTACTTCTTCTATTTCTTCAAATGCTGTAGCTATAATTGCTGTTTCTTGAACTGATAATACTACTGGATCATAGGTCATAATGACCGATATATTGTCTACGTTAGGACCACCCAGATTAGCAGGAGCATTAGCATCAGAGCCACTAATAAAAATATTTCCAATATTACTGCCAGTCCCTGTATACGTAACACTGTCGCTAAAATCTTTGCCATTAATTCCTGTAACATTTGTCCTCTCCTGTGTTATGGTTGCTAACACATTCTGATTTTCATCTCTTATCTGTAATCTGATAGTAAATGTATCAGCACCACCACGATTTGGCGCCCATGATCCAACACCACCCTCACCATTTTGTACTTCAACCGTAGAGTCCAGAGTAATGCCATTATCAAGCATCGGTTGGGTTACGGAGTCATCTATGAGATTGAACGATTGCTCGATACTGCCATAGTCTCCAAACTCTAGGTCGTGTCCTCCTGGACAACAGTCTCCTATTCTTTGTGCATCACCAGACAAAGTCCACCCTGTAGTACCATTGTCAAACGTACCATTAGTAATTAAATTACCTGTGGTGTCTGAATTTGCGACTAGAGGTATTATTAATAACAGTAGTATCTTTTTCATTTACTTCTTTCCATCTTTGTTTAGCCTTATCACCTATCAATCCATCGATTGGACATGGAGTACCGGCATCCATCATAGCTTGCCACACATTTTTGTCTTGACACATTAATGATATCGAAGCTACTTTCATACCAAGCTTGGCTAATACAGCAGAGGCCTTACGTCTCTCACACTGTTCATCTCTCATATAGCTTCCAAATGAGCCTGAGAAGCCGATAACGGTCACTCCTGCTGCGAGTGGTATTACACAGCTGTCTTGTCCATAAACACTCATACTGGGCGCTGAGGCGCTATTTACAGCTGTTTCCTGATTTGTGCTGTTATTTGTCGTATTGGTTGTCGTACTATTTGAGCTGGATCCTGACTGATATGTGGTGCTAGATTCATAGCCTCCGGTAATTGCAGTGTTACTTCCTGCATTATTAGATTGAGTGTTTGTGGTAGCACCACTAGATGTAACGTCACCAAATGCTTGTTCGATGCCAAGCAATAGTATAAATACTGTTATAAGTAACAAAGCTCCTTTTATGGTATTGGAAATCATGGTGCATTTACTTGAGACTTTCTCTTTTTTTGTTGTTCTTTATAAGCCTTGATTCGCTTTTCTTTCTCAGCTTCTTCCATTTTCTTTTTCAATCTTTTGAGTGTGTTATCTCTTATCATGATTTAATCCTACACTTCCACTTACGCAAGGCAAGTAGTTTGCGTGTTGGTCTACCTTTTGAGTCTTTTAAAGGCCCTTTCATACCAGACATTCTTGCACAAAAACTCTTGCGCCTAGCCGCAGCTTTAGATCCTTTAGGTGCTTTACCGGTAACAGGTGGTTTTAGGTTAGCACCCTCTTTACGTTTGAAGTAGGCTCTACCTGCTGCATTGAGTCCACCACTCGGATTTTGATATTTTTTAGCTACCATTATGTTTTTGCATATCCTGGTTTACCCTTTGATGTGTTGTCTTTTGATTGTTTACGTTTGACTGATGCTGACCTTTGAGATGGTGACATCTTTCTAGCTTTGGATAACGGTACACATTTAGGATACTTCTTACGTTTTTCTCCTTTACTTCTGCCACATGGCGGAAAAGTACCATCGGATCGTGGATTAGCTATATCAACCCACTTCTCATTTACCCATTCTCTAAGACCTTTTTTTGCCACCTTTACCTCCAGGCTTTATTCTTCCAGAACAAACTCCTGCTGCATACATATTGGCATATGCACTTGGGTATTTTTTAAATTTTCTTTTGGCAGCTGCTTTGCCTCTTGCACATAACTTAGCCATTATGCTCTCGCTTTTTTCTTAGCAGTTGCTGATAAGTCCTTAAAATGCACTACAGGTTTTGATGATGCAGTGTGTGTTGCACCAGTGTGTATCTTACCATTTGGCATTTTATGTACTTTGCCTTTGTATTCTACTCCTGTTTTAAAGTAGTGTTTTGTATTTGCTCCCATGTTACCTCCTAATCATCTTTAAAAATTATATATAAAATTAACATTAAACAAAAAACCAAAATTCCATAATTTAATGCACATAGCTCAGGTTTCATCTCCTAACTAAACTTCCACCAAAGTATAACCCTATTATAGAACTTACTACATGAGTGTCCAATGGTGTAATTACTAATCCTGACAATGGTTTCCATTGTGTCATATCTGTATCACTAGCAAATATCCAGAAGCCTTGTTGCACGGTCTCTGTGTATCCTACATAGATAGGCATTGATGGATCTATAAATGGTGCGAGTTTTGGTATGACTAATATAGATACAACAGCTATCAAAGCTATGTAGCGCCTAGTATTTTTTGTAAACTGGTCTGTAACATTTCTTGCTTTGTCTACTTGCTTTGCTGCAAACTCTGCACGTTGCATAAACATTTTTTGTTTGTCTGCCTCAGCTTGAGACTTCTGGGCCATAATGGATAGTATTCCGCCAAGCACTGTACTTGCTAACATACTGAGTAATTCCATAGGTATCATTTGCTTATGAAATAGCCTCCTACTATCGCTGCTATACCACCTAGCCATGCCATAAATGATATTGCGCCTTTGCCCTTGTTAATGGTTTCTTCAAGCTTTGTGATCCTGTCTTCCAGAGATTCTAGCTTTTCAAGTATTTGTGAATTAGTTACTGTCCTCATCATTCAAGTTCTTCTTCTGTTGGTTGTGTTTCAGTTGGGTGATTCCATTCTTTAATATAGTCTCCTTTACCATCTGAATCATTCTGTAATTTGATAGTACCATCCATCAAATGAAAATCTGCATCTGTAACTTTTGGTCTTACTGATTTAATTTTTTCTGTTAATGCTGACATATTCTTTCCTATGATATTAATTTGTGACCACTAAATACTGAGTATTTATTATGAGTTACTGTAGCATCTGCATTATCAACAGTATTGCACGCTACATATACTTCTATGTAATCACCTTCTGATAAGTTCAAAATAGAGTTAATATTCATAGTTATTGCTTTAGCATAACCTGTAGCATGGTCATTGAAAACTATGTGATTTGCTGTGCCATTTTTATAAAGATATGCAATAGATGAACCTAGATTGCCATTAGAACCTGCATCTAATCTTACAAGTACATCAAATTTATATAAACCTGCTTTACCAGATGGAACTGTAAATTTATTAGAGGCAAAAGCACTATCAGTATCTACATCTTCTGTATCAAAGGTAACTTTTGTAGCAGTATTATCAGATATAGTTTGAGCTGATGATAAACGAAGAACAAAAGCTGGTGTGTTATTTCCACCTATAGTTACTTCTCCTGTACTCGCAGGTAAGGTAAGAGTATTAGTTCCTGCTACATCAGGTGCTGAAATAGTAATATCGCCACTCGTAGACCCTTTTAATTTTATACTACTCATTAATCTGCTTCCTCTATTGTGTTACCTGCTTTTACCCATTCTAAATATTCTTGGTAGTCTGTGTTGTCTTCTGACATTGGAATAAATGCCATATCTTTTTTCCTACAAACTATTGTAGGGTTTCCTAATGAATTATTATAAAGTTTGTATTCTGCCATTTATAACTCCGAACTTGCATCTATTGTTGCATCAGTTGTTCCATTGTCTAATAAAACACACCCATGACCTATAGTAAAACCTGAGTTTGTTGTATGACAATAAAACCCATGTAAACTTGACCCTGCACTACTTAATCCTGTAGGTGCTTGTGTTTTATTTCCTGCTTGTAATAAAAAATCACCTGCACTTCCAAATGTGATTGTTGAATTTGCTCTTTTTACAGTTGAGTATCTGATATCAACACGACCTTGTGTTGCACTAAACAAAACACCTGCACCAAATGAATCACCACCACCACTTGTTGTAATTCTTTCAAAATACCTTTGACATCTAGCTAGACTTGTACATCTATCTTCAAACTGAAAGTCAGGTATGCTGTTGCTGTCAAATGTTCCTACTTCTAGTTGAACACCTGTTATGTACCAATCATTAGATGTGCTGTCTAAAAGATTAACTGCTTGACCATCTGCAACAAAACCATCAGCAGTTGAAGCCCATGTTGTTTGTGTTGTGCCTGTGAAATCTGTACCTGTTGCAAAATTCCAATACATTTGAAAACCTATTCCATTATCATTCTCGATAACACCTGTTGTATCAGCAGGTAAATTAATTATTTTTTTCTCCCAAGTATTAGCAGAACTGATAGTATATGTTTTTGTAAGTCCTCTTAAATCATCATTTTGTCTTATATGAAAACTATATGTGCCTGTTTTACTAGATTTAACCCAAAATGATAATGTCGATGTTTCAGCACTTGATGAGCCATAATTTAAAACTTTCATATCTTGTGCCTCAGTTCTATGTTCTAGTCTATATAAGTCATTCGCTGCTAAACTAGTATCTGCTGTCGTTACATCAAATTTTAAAGAACTTTTGAAACCTAAATTAGATGGTACATCTGTACTTTGTGATATTGTAAATTCTCCACCTGGAGAACCAACTTCACTAAATCTCCACCTATCACAAACATGATAACCTGAATTACCATTACCAATTGTAGTAGCACTTGTACCTCTTTGAGCTATAGCCATATCACCATTTATAATCAATGGAGTAGCAGTCTTACGATCTAAAGCTACTGTGTTATCTGCTACTGTACCATGTAATGTTAATGCCATCTAAATCTCCTACCCACAATATAATGCACATGGAACTGTAAAACTTCCATCGTCATAAGTTTCTTGTTTTATGTTTGATAATACTTTGCCGATTGTTTTGGTTTTTATAATATCATCACCCTGTAGTTTTGCTGTTCCATCTCCTTTAGATGATAGTAAATCACCTTTAGAGACTGTAACTCCACTTGCAACTCTTACTACTGTCGTGCCGATAGAATGAACATATATGTCGTTTACATCTGTTAGTTCGTTTTTCCATGCACCGAAAACCCCATAAACACATGAACTATCTTCTGTATCTGATATTTTGCACATTGTATGTTTGTTATTGAGTTCCTGTTTTAAAGTTGCTGTATAATCTTTACCTTTATAGTTATATGTAAATGTATCACCGACATCAACACCATCAGGTTTTGCACATCTTTCTCTTTCAGTATGTGCATCTTCTCCTTCTCCGAATGTAAATTCTGCCTCATACCAATCACACATGGTATCTATAGTTTCTAATACTGTACCCTCTAAAATTGTTGGTTTGGAGTTGTCTGACAGTCTTGTCCAGTGTGAACCTGTAAATGCACCATAAGTAACAGTACCCCCTGATACAGATATTTCACCTCTGATTGAGCCATCTCTATAAAATCTTTGCATAGCACCATCAGCATTTAGTATATTTAAATGAATCATACTTCCTGCATCTCTAGCTATGTTTACTTTACCTGCAACACCATCAGCAGATATTTCGTGACCAGCAGTAGAAAATCCACTATCGGTTTTGTGGTACTGAACTTCACCATTTGAGCTAATTCTCATGTGTTCTGAACCATCAACATTAAATCTCATGGTCGAACTACCTGTGCTGTTTCCAACATCTGCTTCTAAATGTAAACTTCCACTTGCATCACTACGAACACGACCATAAGAACTATTACTATCATCAGTATCAGCTATCAAAATATTTGCACTCGATGTATTGATGTGTAGACTTCCACTTGGGCTTGTTGTTCCTATACCTAATTGTCCACTTGCATCAAGGTGCATTCTATCAGTACCACCTGTTTTGAAATCAATTCTATCGTCGGTATCTGAGGTGATNGAGCTNTCCNCATCNGCATCTAATACNAATTCGTTACCTTGNANATCAATCGTGCTACCGACAGTCATTTTGGTTGTGCCACCTGATTGAATATCAAGTGTTCCTGATGTATCAGATGTTATCTTTAATCCGTCACTTGTATCTGCATTAATCTTACTTGTCATAGGATAACTAACCTCTCCCCAGCAGGCACTACTACTTGCACTCCGCTGTTAATTGTTATTGGTCCAACACACATTGCTGATTTATTGGTAGATAAAGTATAGTTTGCTGTGACTACTCTTTCGTTTTCAACAAACACCTCATCCCCAGATGATCCAGTAGCACCACCTCCCACCGAACCCCAAGCAGATCCATTGTATCCCTCAAAGCTAGATATAGTAGAGTTAAATCTAAACATACCAGTTGCTGGTGAACCGTCTCTTTGTGCTGTTGTACCCACTGGTATTTCAGCGGAACCTGTAGAGGCTGTTTCAACAACAAGCCCAGATATTGTGTTGTTGGCTGTACTAATAGTTTTATTAGTTAATGTATCTGTAGACGTTCTTGCGACTAAAGTATCTGCTCCAGATGGAATTGTAACTGTTCCACCATTTGTAATCGATGAAATAGTTGGAGTAGTTAAAGTTTTATTTGTTAGTGTTTGTGTAGCAATTGTTCCAACAATTTCTTGATCGCCTCCAGCTGGCAATGTTAATTCATTTGTTACTGATGCACTATGTGGTTGTGCTTTTACTATTTGTCCATGCGAGTTAGATTCACAATTAAACTGTATAGCACCAGGATTTGTATTACCTTTTACAGTTACATGACCTGTACCATTAGGTGCTAAGTCTAAGTCTGCATTAGAGGTAGTTACAATATCTTGACCATTCATGTCTAGATTGCCACCTAATTGAGGTGTACTATCTTGTGATACACTTACAATACCTCCAGAGGTAATTGCTGTCCATGATGAGCCATTATAATATTTTAATACGTTGTTTGTTGAGTTATAAAATAAATCGCCCTCATCTAGTGAATCTGTTGGATCACTCGAACCTATGCGATACTGATTAGCAAAACTATTAACATCTGCAATATTACCAGCTACTGTACTTACGTTAGCTTTTATAGCCTCTAAAGCATTTAAGTCACTTACAAAATCGCTTGTTGCTAACTGATTTAAATCTGATACAAAATCAGATGTTGCTAATAAATTAAGGTCTGTAACTATATCAGAAGTTGCTAACGTATTAACATCAGATACAAAATCTGCTGTTACCAATGTCATATCTGTTACAAAATCAGAAGTAACCAATGACATATCAGCTGCAAAGTCAGATGTAATTAAAGAGGCTTTACCAGCCACCGTAGTTACATTAGAAGAAATTCCAGCAACTGTTGTTACATCGGAAGCTATGCCTCCAACAGTATTAACATTTGATATAGAGCCAGCAACCGTATTTATGTTACTTGAGTTACCAGCAACAGATGTAACATTGCTAGCAATACCAGAGACAGTCGTAACATCACTAGATATACCAGCAATTGTAGTTACATCTGTGGCAGCAATTGTGGTCTGAACATCGCCATCACTGTCGAAGGTCAGTACTTTTGATGCTCGTGTAGCCTTTGCCGGTAAAGCTACTGTTGCTGCTATAGAATCTGTATCTAGTAATTTTACTGATCTATCTGATTGTTGGTCAATATCAGCTAATTTTGCATATACTTTGTCTAAATCTGTGTTAAGTGAAGTTACATCAAATGTCCCAGATACTGGAAAATCTGATGTTCTTTCGATAGCAATATCTCTAATAATGGTAATAATATCGCCATTGGTAGCCCCAGAGCCACCGAGAGTAATAGTACCGCCAGCACCGAACTCAAAAGCACTGTCACTAGCAGAAGCAGTACCAGTAATAGAATACTGGGATGCTGAGCCTGGTGACGCGTTATAAGTAAGTAAAGACGTTCCATTATATACCTTTATATCATTTACAGTAAAAAACTCAAAAGTAATCGTAAAAGCAGTCTGGCCTCCAGTTGCTGTATATGTCACTCTAGGTGTGTTTTTAGCTGTTAATATAGTCATAGTTATTCTCTAGTTTCTCTCTTTTTGTAACGATTTTCAATGCCTAATACTGAGTCTAGTATAGGATCGTAATAATGATTTGTTTGTAAATCGAGACCAGAACTAATCATACTAAATATAGCTTTATGGATTCCTAAATTTTGTAAAGGTATATTTCTCCTAATTGCATATTTTTGTTGTATTTCATCATCATCAGAAAATGCCCTAATTATATCAGCAATCTTAGATGGACCTGCACCACCTACTTGTCCATAAGCATCATAGGCATCTTTTTCATCTTGAAATGGAAATGGTAAATCATAAGCTGGTCTTATACCACTTTCACCACCAGATATATTTTCTACCATACGATTTACATCTGTAAATATTCCAAGTATTCCGCTGTTTTCTACAGCTAACAAAACATTTTCTGGATGAGTTAATGCATCAAATCCTTTGCCCTCTAAGCCATATTTTATTCCATTCGCTGCCATTGATAATGCTACTGCTGTTGATGCATACATAGCATAATTTCTTTCTCTTTTTGCTAATGATGATGCTAATATTTTTCTGTTTGCAGCAATACCCCATGCATAGAATTGTGTAATTAATACCAAATGAGGTAGATTTATTGCTACACCTCTTTTAAGTTGAGTTATGTCACCACCTATAACTTTAAACAAACCTTTCATAATCTGAGATATTTCGTTATTAGATGATATAAACTTTCTAAAATTTTCGCTGTCTATAATCATCTTTCCATACATCATATTATTTTTGTCTGCTAAATTTGGAGTTACAATTGCTCTATCTACGTCAGCTTTTAAAGCCTGTCTAAAAACTCTGAGTGCTTCTGCGCCTGATTTGGTATTAGACCATTCTCCAACATTTGCAAGAAATAATGGTGCATTGCCATCTTTAGATACTGTTTGTATTACACCATCGTCATATAATTTTTTTACTGCTCTTGCTGTTTTCTTAGATATACCATAACTTAACAATCTATCTATATCAGCATTGTCTAATGTTCCATCAGCAAACTTTAACATATCTTCTATAAATCTGTGTGCTGATATGCCTTTTTGAAACTCTTTCATTTGAGCTGTTAGTTGTGTTAGTCCATTCATATAATAAAATGGTTTTTGAGCAGAACGTAATGCTCTTCTAGCATTAGGTACTTTCATGCCAAGAATTCTCATACTTTGCGATGTTGTTGCACCTAGATCATTACCAAATATCCTTTCACTACCACCGCCCTCAAATAATAATTCCATGTGTGTATACAGCCATGACTGGTCTTTTATGATTGCTTCTCTCATTTCTTTTGATAGTGCATTATATGATGCAGGATATTCTGATATTACTCGCAAAAACCCATGCATTGCTATTGGTCTTGCAAGTTCAGTCATTGAAGTAACAGCAACATTACCCATTGTTGTAAGAGAAGTATAATTTCTAATTACCTCAATTGTTGGTTTTGAAAAAGAATCTGGGGACATATAATTATACAGTCCATACATTGCGTTTACTTGTTCAGTAAAATTATTATAAACACCGTTTGCTTCTGTAAGTGTAAACTTGCCTGAGTCAGCCATTTCTTCCATTAATTCTAGTTTGAACATGTTGCCGTTTTTATCGCCAAACTCTTTTGTCATTTCTATAGCTGTACCGACTTGTTGTCTGTAATGTTTTGCTAATTCATTAGCATCAGTAAATATAAAGTTCTTTGGACCATCTTTTGTATTTACTTTTAGAAATGATTTGTTTGGTACTTCAAGACTTCTTCTCATAAGTGGTCTAGGTTTTTTATCACCAGGAAGATCCATAATATTATTTGAATCCATAAACTGCGCTTCTTTGTTTATAATATTATCAATAGTTTCATCAGCAAGTTCATCAAGATAAAGTTCATATACCTCTTCATCTGTTAACTTTTGTTTTGCTATTTTATTTTTTATAGATGTTTTAAATTTTTCAAAAGCTTTAGTTCCAGAAACAGCATCAAATGTATGCTTATCTCTCATTGCTGGTTTTACAATTTGTTCAGCAAATACATCTCTATACTCAATAACATTGTCTACATCATATATTCTTTGAAAGTATGAACCCTCTATTTCTCCTTTAGGTGTTGCTGTTGATACATCATCTATAACATCATCTAATGCTTTGCCAAACTTGTTATATTCATCTAATGTAAAAGTCCATAATTCTATTTGATCTTTTGTGCCACCTTGTTTTATTTTTTTCTTAAGTCTTGATGTTGCAGAATCAATTTTTACTTTCATTTGTTTTGCATTTTTAGAATTAGCATACATAGATGTTGCAACTATTTCTTCATCAAATGCTTTATAAAATCTGTCTTGAGCTGCAATAGCCATTTCTATTGCCTGTCTATGTTGTTCGCTTACTACTTCATTTAGTTCTCTAGAATAAAATTCTGGATCTGCTCTTAGCTCAGTAACATATTCATTAAACTCATCTTCTGTCATTTTTGGTTTTTCATTTTTTGTTTTATTTTTATTACGTAATATTTTTTCTTTTGCTTTATCAATAGTCCTTTTAAATCTTACTCCTGCGCTAGCACGTGAGGCCTCATCTCCAGATACTCCAGCTAAACCTTTTCCTCCATATGCTTTTGTTGCATTCATTACAGCTCCTACTAATGAAGTATTGCCCTCTGTTGTAAGAGTTTTGCTTGTCTCACTGCCATTGATGTACATCATATATGAGTCTTTTAAATCTTCTGATAGCTTATAATTTATATGTCCCCATTTTAAATCTCTATTCATAAGTACAGAACGATCAATTACTATACCTCTATCTGCAAACTTGTTCCTCATACCATAATCGCCTATTAGCCTATGCATACCCATGTTTACTTTTATGTATAGTTTTTTATCTTTTTTAGAAAAGTTAGATGCTTTGTCTAATGGATTAAATGAACCTAATGCTTTTGATGCTCTACCAAAAACATTAAAAAATATTTTATCAATTGCACCAGTCCTATCTTGTCCATAGTCTGGAGTAAAATCTATATCTTTAAATCTTATTGCATCTGCTATTACTTCATCTGTAATAGCTTGTTCATTTTGTATATAAGACCTGCCTTTCTTTTTGTTAGGATAGAGTTGTCTGTATACTTCTCTACGAACCATAAAGTCTGCAAACTTTTTTTCTGAATCTAAAATGTCTCTATACTTCGTCCCTATTCCCAAAATATCTACACCAGACCTAAACTGCTGATATAAAATTTTTATAGCTGTATCATCAACATCTACAAACTCTTTACCAGATTTATCTACCCTGTATCTTACTGGTGAATATTCTAGATTTTTTCTTCTTGCTCTCCTGGAACTCATATTAACAACATTATTGTTTTCATCGATATATGCACCTGTAGGGCCAGTTTCTTTTCTTGTTATAGTTTTGCCTAAATTATTTATTTGTATGTCAAAATCTATAGGTACACCGCCATCATCTTTTTGATGTGCATCTAGATAATCTTCTATCAATACATCATCTTCTACATACTTTTCTTCTATTTTCTTTTCTGCTTTTTTATATTTAATATATCTGGCTGCTGGCATAATACCGCTAAATAGTCCACCAAATACTGTTGCACCACCTACATATCCTAAACTCTGTTCTGATGTTGCTGTCGGATCATACGCGTGTCTTACAGCTTCTGATATACCTACTGCTGTACCAGCTGATGCACCACCGTATGTCATAGCTTTAATAACACTCATACCTCTTGTTATATACATTGGTGAGTAAGTTATTGGATCAACTACTGCTGCTGCAAATATTGGAGGTACATAACCATTCATTATAGTAAAGTCATGATTTAGTATTCTTTGTTTCCTAGCACGTGAAGCATCTATCTGTTGTTTAGCAATATCATGTTCTATTTTACTTTGTATATTATGCTCTATCATATAATCAGCATAATCTTCATATCCCTCATTATTAGCAACCCATGAATAATCAAAATCAGGTTTTGGTTTTTCATCGAAGAAACCATATCCTGCACGATACATTGCTTCTTGATGTGCCATGTATTGACCATAACCAGTTTCTAAGATTTCATCTTTTACTGCTGACCAATAAGATTGTTGTATTTTATCAGCCATTTGGTGTAGTTATTTTTTTAATATAATCAGCTTTTAAATCTTCTATTTGCTCTTCTGATAATATTATTGGTTTTTCGTTTGTAAGAATGTCAGACATTTTTAATCTTGTTTCTCCATTTTCGAGTTTTACTTCTTGTAGATAAACTAATTTATAATCTGGCTTTTCGGTATAAAAGTTTGTCATTGGTAACAATTTTACTTTACCTAAAAAATAATGTTCCATGCCTCGTTCTTCTGCTCCTACTTTCAAATCTATTTCATTATTATTTTTGTCTAATGCTTTTATATACATACCTTTATAAGGATTTGTATTAAAAAAGTCAGATAAATATTTAAGTCTATATTCTGTGCTTTCGTTTGGATCTACAAATTCTAATTCACTATAATCAATTCCATAATGGTATTCTGCTGGATCTTCTGCATAATCTTTTTCTCCTCTGCCAGTCAACTGTATACCTTTATTGACAGTACTAAATGTTTGACCTATTGGTGTTTCATCATTCGTTGGACTCATGTGTGTATTAGATAGTATTTTACCTATTGATGGTTTTACAAATTCTTTAACAAAATCTGCTTCGCTTTTATTGTAATCCCCAGCATATGTTAATGCTACTAAATTTTTAACAGATGCCGATACTAGTCTTCTGGTTTTAGCAAATGGTAAACTTTTATATTCTCCTTTTCTTAGTTCTTTATCTATTACTGTTCCAATAAACGTATCGCCTTGCTCTGGTCCTTGTTTAGATAAATTGTAAATTATTTCATTAACTTTAATAGTTGGTCTACTTTCCATTATTTGATTAAAATCTTTTATCGTTCTTTCACGATCAAAGTTATTATTTTTATATAAAACACCAAACGAAATAATCTTGTCATAGTCTGCTGATGATATATCTAGTGGTTGAGACATAAAATTAGAATCTTCTAATACATCGTACATAGTAACAAAAGAGTTAAAAGATGAATCTGTTATACGACCTGTTTTTACTTGTGACAAAAACTGATTATATTCATCAGGTGGTAACATTCTGAGTGTTCTTATAGAATATTTTTTAAAATCTTCTGTTACTACTCCATCTCTTACTTGTTGTAAATTATTTGGTATGGCTACTTCTTTGTTGTATCTGTCGAATATTAATGATTGATTGTCAGCATAATCTTTAGAATGTGTTTTATAAGTTGTTTTAACATCAGCTTGAAAATTAGGATTCATATGATTTGGCATACCATCATCAGTTTCAAGTGAACGATTTATCATGGTAAATATACTATCTGATCCTCTTGTAAGGCTAGTGCTATTAGAATATATACTTTTATAGTTTCTTAAAATTTTAAGTACATCTTTTCTTGCAGCTTCTGTTGTAATATTATTGTTAATTTCATCTCTGGTAAACGTTTTGCCATCGCTTAATGTAAGTATTTGTTCACTAGGTGTTTTGATAAAATTAATTAGTTCTCTTACATCAGCTCCTGCCCTGTTGTTTACTCCACGATTTTTACTAGATTTATTAAAATAAGAAAAAAATGTATTGCCAATATATTTATGAGCATTAGCAATGCTATCAAACTCTTCCATTTTGAGTTTGATTGCTTCTTCAGTTATACCTGTACCAGATAAAGAATCTTCGTATGATTGTCTAAGATTTGAATCGTATTGTCTTGTTGAGTAAATTTGAGTAATTAATTTATTATTTATATCTTGTGCTGTTGATTGATGTTCTACTTTATTAAAATTTCTATGTGCTGTGTCATATACTGTAGCAACGTTATATTCATATTGATTAATTTTATCGATTGCAAAACTTCTTATTGATTCACCAAGTGTACCCTTTACAGTATCGAGTAATGGTTCTAATCTGCCTAATACTTCAGCTTCATATACATCTGGTCTTTGTCTTTCAAACTTAGCTTCTGTAGCAGTACTTGATATTATTGATTCAACTTGTGATTGAACATCTCTAGCATATCTTTCAAAAATTAATTTTTCTGCTTTTGCTCTTGATGTTTTTCCGGTTAAATACTCTGGTACCTCAGGTAACATCGGTACTTTTGTACCATCGTCTAGTGTTTCAAATACATAACCTACTTGTCTAGCAGCTTCTTCTGCTTGTGCTTCGCCTATTTGTAATAGATTTTCTTTTTCTCTTTTTGCAACAACATCTACAATTTTGTCAAATGCTCTTGCATCATCTAGTTTTTGGTTTGCTGCATTAGTAAATCCAGATCCACGATTAACTCCAATTTCATTTCTAAAGAAAGATTGTCTTTTATCAACTGCCACCAAAACCTCCTGGAACTCTTCCTGCAAAAGGATCTTTAGTTTTTGGTTTTGGTTTATTTACTTCTGAAAGTAAACTTGATGCTGTTGCTAAACCTGTAACACCAGTAGCTATCTCACCTATAGGTGATGATGCTTGTCTTGCAATACCAGCCTCTTTTGCCATATCTCTATTAAATAATTCTCTTTCAAAACCTGTAAGACTTATTGCGCTCAAATCTTGTCGTAAAACTTCTCTATTAGATTGTAATACAGTTGACGCACTTGGTGATGCTTGCGTTATTCCTCTACCAGCTGTTCTTGCATAGTTTTCACTCAAGCTTCTAAAATATGCTTTTTTTCTTTCATTAGCTTTTTGAAGTGTTGCTATTCTTTCTTGTTCAGCTTCCGAACGATATCTACGTTCTTGCATTTCAAACTTAGCTTCTTCAAGCTTTCTAGCTTGTTGCTGAGATGCCATTGTTAAGCCAGTTCCTGCAACTGTTAAACCAATAGATGCTGCTGTCATTAAACCGCTAGCTCCTGCAGCAGTTGCTCCTCCTAAATATGCAACTGTTCCATATGATGAAGCTGCGCCTGCTCCTATAGATAATGTAACTGGATCACACATTAATAATATACCTCCGATGTAATACCTAATAATCTAATAGGCAATGGAACTGACTGAGTTATTTCTATATCTGGCTCATTGTCATAACCTAAAAAATGCACGTCTCTTTTACCTGTAAAGCTATCTACTACACCAAGATTGTTGATGTTTTGCCCATCATTCAATAGTACATCATTGCCATTTAATTTTATATTGTATGTATTTATTAATTCTATTGTTGCTTTTGCTATCTTTCTTGGATATGCAGTTAAAGTTGCAGTACCACCAGATGTACGTATTTGTGGTTCAACTGGTAATGTTTTGATTTGTAAAGTATTTGAAAGCCCAATATCTATAGCACTTGCCGGTATATCAAATACTGCTACACCGCCTGATGTAACTGTAGCACTACCATAATATTTAACATCTGATCCCTCTGCTGAGCCTGATGTAGCATGAACTACCTTGCCTCGCATATCTGGACTACTATTTAGTCCTGTAAATGTTCTGCTAGTTACAAACTGTAATGCAGTATTATCTGATTCGGATACTGCTGAATCTATAGATATAGCATACTCATTGCTGTTACCTGTTGCTACTGAGCTTTGTATTGTGTGTACAGTGCCTGATCCACCAAACTGAAATGTTTCACCAGCTAATGGTTGAGCTGTTGTACCATCAATAATAAATGTCGAGGAGCTACTAACTGAGCCTTTTGTTAGTGGAGTGCCATGTGGTTGGTAGCTCCCAGATATTGTTTTAGTTACAGTCATGTCTGTTGGTACATCAAACACAGTAGTCGCATACTGTTCGAGATAGTATACGTCTGCTGAGTTGATGTTCCTTTTTACCGCTATATATATAAAATCTGTCGTTGTAGTAATAGATTCAATAGTTCCATCAGTTTCCCATAAAAACCAACCAAGAATCTTTTGTAATCTTTGTGCTGAATATACAGCTAGTGTGCCATCAGTATTAACTAAAAAGAAAAACTGTTCAGGTTTATTACCAATTGATGATATTTTTGCACTGTCTGTAGGTGTATCAATCAAATGATTTGCTTCAATACTTATTGATCCTGATGAAAACTCTTCAAGAGATGAGCTAAATAAATACTCTCTAACTGTCTTTCCATTGTTTTGTACAAAAACTGTAGCACCATCAAACAGTCTAGGTTTAGCTTTTCTCTGTGAACCTAAGCTTGATTGTCTAACGACTTGAATGTCTGATGGTGTAACAGGTTTACCTACTGGTGGTTTAAGGTAAAACTCTGCTGTATTAGTCAATACTTCTAAAACTTTACCAGACACTAAATGTCTTATTTCGTTGATTTCGTTAGATGCAATTTGTATTTGTACCGAATCTGCGTCTTCTGATTCACCAATATCAAAATTAAAAAACTCACCTACTTTAGAACCTGCTATCAAATCTGGTATGTTTGTAACCCCTGCAAAATATAGTCTTTGTTCATGAAAAGCTACAGCCTTTGGATAGCCATGAACGTCAGATAATACTTGTTCTTTCCAGTTTCTTGTAGGTGCATGAGTTTTAACTACTACTCTAGCACCACCACCATCTACAGATTCAGAAGCACTTACAAATCCACCTACATTTATTGTATAGTGGTCATTATCTACGACTGTAACACTATATGTTCCATTAATTGTTGCTGATGATAAACCAACACCATCAGCATCAAATATATCTTCTGCTCCTGATATTGTTACTGATGCACTATTTGCAAGACCATGAGCTACTTGTGTTACTTTTATTATTCCTGAACCTTGTTGTGTAGCCAATGGATCTGGATCTAATTCTACACTCAATTCTTTTTTCAATGTTGCTGTAACTACTGTGCCACTGGTGTAACCTGTAATAGTAGCTTCTGAACCTTCTATTTCGATTGTTGTACCTACGTATGAAGATGTAAAATAACTCTCACTAGCTGTTAACGTAATTGTACCTGCACTCGTACTGCTTGGATCAAGTGTTACATCTGCATCTGCAAACTTAAAATATGGTTGAAATATACGATATCCATCAATACTTGTATCAAATGCAAACGTGCTTTTAGCAAAAGTTGTAGCACCTGTTCTTTTAATAATCTGTGGCATAAATGACTCATGGCATATAATCATGGTATCACCTTGTTGTGTCATACTTAAATCAAAAAGCTGTGATGTTGTCCAAGAACAGCTTGTTATTGTTTGTAATAAAGTGCCATTTGTTGAGTAAATCTTAAGTGCAGTATTTTGAAATCCAAAAATATATTCTTGCTCTCCACTAAATATAAAAGATTCAAGTCTTGTAGTTGCACCTAAATCTGCTCTAAATACTGTTCCTGGTCTACGTTCTACTGAACCTTGATTATTAATTAATACATTTCTAGCTTTGCTTAGTGCTGAGCCATACGCATTTAAATCGTTGCGTGAAACAAGATTGGGATCTATTTCACCTCTATTAAAGTTTGATTGATGTACTCTTTGTATTGGCATCTATGACTGAACTGTAGCTTTAACCGTCATTGCTCCAGTATTTCTCCTATTTCTAAATCTATCAACTTCAACTCTTCTAGTAGTTTGTGCTTGTGAATCTTGCGATTTTGCTTGAGCCATTGCTACTACTGCTCTGCTTTGATAAAGCTGAGATAAGCTATCATTTCTAGCTATTGCACCTGCAAACAATGATGCAAGTTCAAAAACTAATGCTGATGTAAAATAAGGGGGAAAGTCCGCTTCATTCGGTCTAAAGGTATAGTCAGCCACTACAATATCAGTAGATGTAGCATCACAATATATTTCGTTTTCATAACGATCATATGTAATAACATTATCAGATATTGTAATTGTATTTATTACCAGAGCATCAGCAGGCAGTGGATATTTGGCATCATATCTAGCTGTTGGTGCTGTTGTATCTCTTGATAATTGTTGTTGTTTTGTTGCAAACCGCCATCTACATCTGGTCAATAAATTCTTTAATGTAGATTCATAAAGCTGATTTGCTACTTTGGATTCTGTATTGTTGTCGTTAAATGACGTAATAGTATTAGCACTTACTAACACTAAAGCCCTTGAACATATATCGAATTTGCTATCTGCCATAATTTAAAGTGGGGCTGGAAAAATACAAAAACCAGCCCCTGAACATTATGTTCCGTTAGTACAAGTAACTGTTGCAGCACCTGTTGCTGATGAAACAATTAAGACATCTACAGTTGCAGTACCACCTGTGGCACCTACAGCTATAATTACATCAAATTGTTTTAGGTCATCGGTTACGTCATTGAAGTAACCTGAACCAGCAATAGTACCTACCGCGTCAGCACTCTTATAAACAAAGAGATTCTGATCGCCAGCTCCAGCTATCTTTTTCAAAGCACTTGCTGTTAAAGCCATGATATACCTCCTTATTCAGTTATCTGACATTCAATAGCGCCATCGTTGTCAATCATGACAGCTCCAGCACTAAAGTATGATGTTATTAAATTACTTACTTTTTCTGGTACATAGTTCATTTCTGTACGTACATCAGAACCTGTTGCAAG
>FUFK010040788.1_pt1 | contig 52705 bp, 75 predicted proteins | sample 1021851 | NCBI WGS metagenome assembly FUFK01 (sample SAMEA51879418, study PRJEB19060) | metagenome | reverse complement strand
TCTGAAAATGTGGGTTAGCCATATTGCCTCCTTGGTTGTATAGCCCTCGTCATGCAGTCTCTATACACGTCTGCCTAGCCAGTGTGCATGACTAAATTAATCTAGGATACTTNNGNNTAGTATAAATAAAAAAAGGCGCTCTTACAAGCGCCTTTCTCCTTGGGAGGATCCAATAAATTTTATGAACCTTGTGATCCGTATACACATCTAGGATCTGAAAATCCAAAGCTGTATCTCTCACGTGCTTTGTATCTCATGTTTCCTGTATCGAAATCGCCTTCCATACCAGTAGTAAGGGCAGCTCTTACGAAGTGTTTAAATCCATTAGGTGCATCAGTTTTAATGAAGTATGCATCAGTATCTGTTAGATAGTGGTTAATTGTATAACCATCTGGTAGCATACCCATGTTTCTGAGTGCATTGATATCATTGTCTGATGTACCAACTCTGAGGGTAGAATTTAATATTCTATCAGCTACAAACTGGATGTTTACTGGGATAATTAATTTTCTTCCCTGCATCGCAATTTTTAGTCCTCTTTCATCGATAAAACCAGCAATATCAATCATTGCTTGCTCTAATGAGGTTTCGTTCAAGTCAGCATCAGTTGAACTTCTGTTTGAGAAAGTTCCNCCTAAAGCAGTTGGGTGTGCAGTGTTTACTAGAGAAACACCATCACCACCAGCAGTTGAGAACGCATTGTTTAATATGTTCGCTGCTTTTGTTTGCTTTGTGTATGCCATTGAACGTGCTAATGATCTTGTGTAACGAGCAGATAAAGTATCGTAAAGATTGTCTTCGACTGCTTCCTCAGTCAAACTAAATGCTAATGCAATAGTTTCGTGAGTATATCTGCTTGTAAAAGATTCTTGTGCAGTATCAAACTGTACAGCTGAACCTTCTTGTTTTACAGCAGCTTCACCGAAGCCAACTAACATTACTTCTTCTTCAAAAGCTCTGTCACTTGTTTCTTGATCAAAAATTTCTGCATGCTCGTTCTCATAACGAGAATACTCCATACCGAACAAGGCGTTTAGGCCTGGTTCTAATTCTTTCGCCAGTTGGGCTCTATTAATAGCCATAGTTNTCTCCTATTCGCCTTTTACGAGCTACCANNTGTACCAGTACCACCNTTCAGTTCGTGGTTGTTAATCTTTACAACAAAGATCGAGTTGTTCGCAGTTGCGTCATTACTCGGAGTGTCATAAAAATCAATCAACTTCACCTGAAGTGCAGCCGTAGTATTTTTGGAACTCGAATCAATTTCAACNCCTGATATACCCGTAGTGGTGCTACCAGNNCCGAAAACTAGATTACAGTTTTCNTTTAAATTTGCAGCTACTAGATTTGTTGCGTCTGAGTCTTGCTGACAGATAAANAACTGATGAGGATCATCAGCTACAAATGCTATCGCATCAGATGCANCNGTTCCGTTAGGGAACGTNTTATTAAATCTAGGCTTTGATGTACTTGGGTCTGTATANAAACATCCCATAAATACTCCTCTTATAGCGTCGCCCGCTGTTGCTANAACGANNNTTCCNTCGTTNNCTTGTTTAACTGGATCNCCAGTAAAAANTCCGCTTGCGCCACTTGCAATAGAGTATTTAGTAGTACCAGTAGTTCCGCCTGGGGCAGAACCAACTTTAGCTATTGGTCTTAAACCAAATGCTTGGTCTATGTTAGCCATAGTAGTCTCCTAAATTATTTCAGAGACATTGATCTCACTTATTGAGACTTCTTGCCCCCAAAAGTTACTCTGCTCTGTCTCTCTTGAGAGATAGGCATGCTTGGGTGCTCTTCTTTATGGAGATCATTTTCAATTGCCTTTGTCTTTGTATCAGTAAGATTACGGAAATATTCATCCCGATCCTCTTTAACCTCAATAGGACAACGCATTAAAATTAATCCGCCTATACCTATGACGCCTTTGTACTTACCGTCGTTGACAGATGGAAGATCCATTCTATCAGGATACTCGTCTGCTCTCACAAATTCATAACCACTTCGGAGACGGCCAATAATATTTTTTTCATCAGCCATTCCTCTGTACTCAGCTCGCACCCACCTATGATGAAAACCATCAGGNGGTTCTGGCGCTTCTAAGTTAGAAGGGGGTACCCAACCCCTTGGTCTAGAGACTTTTTCACGTGTCTCTGATTTGCGTGAGGGTAGTGATTTTATACCTTTTGTAGTCATGTTACGCCTCCTTCACGTGTTTTGCGTAGTCTTCAAGTGACACACCTAGCTTTTTAGCTATAGCAACTTGTGAAGGTGTGAGTCTCACAGTGCGGCGCCCAGATTTAACCGATCTATTTGCAGAAGCAACAGCCTGAGCGGGTCTGTCCTTCTTGTTGGTATCCTCAAACTTATGAGGAAACTCTTCTCGTATACGTTTATCTAATTCTTTATAATACTCATCTGACTTCCCGTCAAATCCTTCTTCTTGTAAAAGTTTTTTATGAATAGATAGTGCAGTATACGTCATTGCTTCNTTTGCACCAAACCAAGAGTTTTTTTCTGCCCAAGCCTCTGCTTTTGGATCAGGTTGAGCATTTTGTATTGGTTGTTGTGGTGTTTTAGGTGCATCTTTTTGCTCTTTCAATGCTTTTTCTCTTTGTGCTTTTGATGCGTTAGCTCTNTCCTCTTCTATAGCAAGTCTAGCTATAGCTTGTTGAGCCTCNACTTGTTTTTTAGCATTACCTGAATTTATTGCATCTTGTAAAACAGCTTGAGCCTTTTCCATTTCAGAGGTTACTCGTTTAGAATATTCATCTAAATAACCATCATCAACATCTNTTACTTTNGATNTAAGATCNGCATTTTCTTTATTNACAGCTTCTGCAAATTTTATAGCTTCTTTTTCTCTTCGTTCTGCTTCTCTAATTTTAAAAGTAAGTTTGTCTATTCTTTTTTGTACGTTAGCACCGTAATCATCAACTTCTTTTTTATTTTCAAAATTTTCTTCTTCGACTTTTGTTTCTTCAGTTTGTTCCTCAACTTTTACATCATCTTTTTTTTCATCATCCTTTAATTCTACATCAACAGGATCACCAGATGTATCTATNGGAACCATTTTGTCTTTTTCAGACGCCACTTGTGGTTGCATACTTTTCTCCATGTTATAGTAAGTTCCTTGGTAAAATATCNCGAGGATCATCAACAGTTGCTATGATCTCGTCTTCATTTACNATTCTTAGTTCTCCGTCTTCAATCTTAATTCTAGAACCAGCATATGATGTAATTAATACCCAATCACCCTCTTTGCACCAAGGTTTACCNTCTGGATATCTTGTTTTATCTTTGTATGCCATNGGACCAACTTTTAAAACTTTGCAAATATTTGTAGTCATCTGTGATTCAGAAACTGTCTCATCAGTTAAATACAAACCGCTTTTTGTTTTATTGTTTAATTTTAATGGAAACAAAACTATTCTCCAACCCGTAGGAGTTGGTATTTTTTCTAACTCTTTTTTTTCTTTCTCAGCTTTCTTATTATCCCAAATATGTTTTGGTACGATAAGTTTTGGTTTAGTCATCTTCTAGCTCCGTTTTCTTTAGCAGGTCCGTGAGTTCCTGTATTTCTTGTTTAAGTGCTGCGTTTTTACCAGTCAAATATTTATAATCTGACCAGTCTTTACACAATCCGCTAGTTATAGACTCTTCTACTTGTTTTTGTCTAGCAATTAATTGTTTTTTGTATTCAGTAAAAAAATTTTCTAACCGCATGATTTCATAAGATCAGCTAATTTTTTACAACGATTTGGAGTTTGTTTATTCCATTTTGAGTCAAGCATCTCATAACTTGCACCGATAAAATTGGCTTCCTGTAAGCATTTCCACATGTTACGGAAATTTTGGACGCCATACTGGCCCAGCTGGAAACACATCTCCGCTAACACGTGTTGAGCTGTTTCTGGTAAATCATCAATATTATTTTGAGTCATTAATTGTTTAGCTTGAGCTATTGCTCTGCTTAAATCTTTGTCAAATACCGATTGTAATTCTTCTTCAGTNTATTCTTTATCTGGTACAAAATTATCACCTACAACAACTTTATGGCCCCAGCCTATNGTGTCAAACCCNTCGGTATCTTGATAAATTTTATTTCTGAACCCTTCACTTAATTTTACTGATTTTGATAATGCTTCGTAACTCATTTACCCTTAATTACTTTCTGTAAAGTTTTTGCTTGCCTTGCATGTGTATTAGATGCTTTCTTTAATGCTTTCACAACTTTTTTAACTTTTTTTACTTTGTTCTTTTTCACTTCTTTTTAAACATTCCTATTGCACTAGATCCCGCCTTGATGCCGAAGCTGGCAGATATCGCAATATACAACAAATTATGATAATATGACGGTAGGTCCTGCAGGGCGAGGAAACCTCGATGTACATGTTCTTGTAAAGGCGTGAAGACTAAAACGGCTGGAAGTAGTAGCACAATTAATGCCACCTCATCTTTCCAGCTGCCTTTCATTTGATCGACAGCACTTTGCTCCCATGCAACCTTGCCTGCAATTTGATCTTCTTTAAGTTTCTGTGTAGCTTTTATTTCAGTAAGTTTTAATTCTTGCTTTGCTTTTTTTGTTTCGACAAAACCCTTGACGCCATCAGCGACGACGCCAAGTAAGGGCTTTGCTAATAATTGCCAAACCATTAATTTAGATTGCTCCTATAATTATAATTACGATTAATGCTACGATACCAGCTTTAATCCAGTCTTTCATACTCCAGTCTGACCATTCTTTTAAATGATCCCATAAGTCTGATAAAAGTTTCATAGAAACCTCCTTTGTTAAAGTTGCGAAGTATACTACTTTACGCCCTTGAATGGAACTTTTTTAATTTGCATTTTACTAGTTTGACCTTGTGGTCCTGATCCTTTATTTTGTTTTACAACAAAAGGTGAAAAAACTATTGCTGCATCGGAAGCAACTTTAGTTGTAGGAAAAGGATTTTTAAAAGGCACCTTAGACATTTTTGCATTTTTAAATTTCATACTTTTACCCTTCTTTTAATCGGTCCACCTCTTTTTAATCCTTTAGCTTTAAGTGCAGCTGTAGCTTTTGCTAACCCGCCACCTTTCATAAAACCCATTTTATTTCTTACAGCTTTAGGAAGCTTAGGTAGTCCTTTGTTATTTTTTGGTACTGGTTTTAATCTTTTTTTCATATCAGTGAATAGTTACGTTATCAGACATATCTTTTAACGTTTGTTCTGCTAGTTGTAAAGCATGATAATCTTCCATGGTAATTTTCAAAAGATCCTTTGCTACAATGGCCATTGCCTCAAACATAATGAAATTCTCATCTAATGAGAGATTTTTATCAATAATAAGATCTCTAAGCTCTATAATAAATTTGTTAAGTTGTTCTTCTTTTGTCACGTTTACCTGCCTTTTGTAGCGCAATAGCAACAGANAGCCTTTGTTTAGCTTTCTTTTTACTAATACCTTTCTTAGAAGCTAGAGTATTGATTGCCTTTTGTCTACTCTTACTTGCTTTAGCTCTGTTTAATTCGCTAATATTAGCAGATATCGTTTTTTGACTAGTTCCTTTTTTGAGAGGCATCTAATTTTTGTAAGTTTATATTTGCACGTAATTGTGCAATATCTTCTTGAGATTGAATTCTAGCTTGATCTGTTTTTTCTTTTTGTGCTAGTTTTTGTTGCTCTAAGTTTAATTTAGAGAAATCAAATTGTGCATCAGCTTGATCTTTCATCGCTCGCATTTGTAGTTCTTTTTCTTTTAGTGCAATAACAGGATCTGGTTTACCAGCACCAGACATTTGACTTTGCATCTGTTGAACTTCACCTAAGAATTGTGCTTCAAGAGCTGCTATCTGAGAAACTTTTAATTCATCAACATTTTGAGCTTGTTGACCCATTTGTTGTTCAGCAGCCATAATTTGAGCATCAACTGCTTCTCTTGCTTTTAGTGAAATGTGTTGCATTAAATGTTTATTTAAATCTATTGCCAAAGCTGGTTGTGCTTGTACGATTGGTGATAGCCCAAATAATAAATGCGCTTGAATATGGGCGTCATGATTTTGCCCTTCGTATGCCTCAATCTTGTCTAAATCTAATAAACGTTGATGTTCCATTGTAGGGCTCATTGGTTCTGGTTTATCTAGTTTCATAATCTTATCAATATCAGCAACACCTAAAGCCTCATACATTCTTCTGTAAGCTTCTTTAATATTATGTAGTTGAGGTGCACTTGTAGCTAACTGCAATTGCGTTTGAGCTAATTGAATCCTTTGAGCCATACTAAACATGTTAGGATCTGCTACGGGGATCACGTCTATTGTATCATCAAAATCATCTGACTTAATCATTCTATTCCCACCAATAACCGCATAAGGGTATTCAGGAGGTAAATATGTCTTAATTACGTCAGCCAATAATCTGAATTCTTTTTTCATAGAATAGTAAATTCTTTTGTGAATACTGCTCATGATACGGGAACCACGTTCCAATAGCGCTATGGTTGTTCCAACGGGTGCCCCTTGGTTTGCATCGCCAACTTGCATATCAGCTATTTGTGCAAATCGTTGGCCTGCTTGCACCACAAACCCTAGAAGAGCGAATAATGTTTGTGATGGTTCTTTGTATGGTAATGGCATCAATCCATCACGGATTGCGCCCCCTGGTGCATCAACATCTCTAAACTCTCCTGGTTGTAGAGGTGAGTCATCGTCCCTGATCCTTAGACCACGGGCCTTGAACCCTGCTGGAAGATTCGATAATGTTCCAGAGTCAAGTAACTGTCTAAGAGCTTGAGTAGCAGATCTTGATAATCCACCAATCAAATGCACTAAACCAAATCCATAAAATCCTAGACCTTGCAAAAATTTAAAGTGAACAAAATATTCTTGCTTCGTGTAATTAGAATCACCTTCTTTAAAATTTCTTCTAATAGATAAAACTTTTCTTGTGCCTTCATCAATTGTAACGATGTAAGGAATTTTAATCCCTGAGTTTTCATCACCGTTTTTATCTTCATAACCAATTAAATCTAAGTTCACGTGAAATTCAAGTAATGACATCATCATGCCTTCACCCGTAGGTTCAACACCTTCAAGTCTATCAATTTTATCCTTTACGTCATAAGCGCTGTAAGTTGTTGTATCATCATAAGCTTGTAGCTCGACATCTCTATAAAATCCTGAGACTTGTTTTTTTCTTACTTCATTCTCACTCATTTGTACCCGATGAGTAATTCTTTCACATGTTTCTATATCAGTTGCAGAATAAGGAACTACTAAATCTTCAGCTGGTATAAATTTTGAGACTGCTCTGCCAAGTTGTGCATCATAATAAACTTTTTTAAATGTAGATCCTGATAATGGAAGATAGAAAAGCATTTGATCCAACTCAGGAGTGTACTCTTGCATCACATTAGTGATTTGATAATTCATGAAATCTTTTACTCTTTGAGACTGCATGTATTTTTCTTGCGTCTCTTCTCCAACAACATAAGTTCTAACTGGACCACTTGCTGGCATCAATTCTTTGTAAGCGGTTGAACTAAACTGCGTAACAGCTTCAGCTAGTAAAGGGTGTGATACATTACTGGCCCCCTGAAAGGGCTCACTTCTCTCAGTGTATTTAAATCCTAATAAATCTAATCCTTGAGAATATGTCTTTTCCCACTCTTCTCTAGATGCTTTGTCACTATCATATTCACCCATAAGATCAGATGAAATGTTTTGTAATTCAGTTTCTTCGATTGTCTCAGCTAGATTAGCGGCAAACTCAACTGGTGGTTCATCAGAAACAGTAACCTCTTCAGAAACAATTTCTATTTCTACAGGTTCTTCTTTTTCGATAGCTTCATCTAAGGCCTCTCCAACGACTGCATCTATTTTTTTATCGATATTATCAACCATGATTTTTTATAGATTATATACGTCAATTAATCTACCAAAATAAAACTTTGGCGACTCTACAAGTCCGCCCATTGCCCTCTTGATTGGTTCTTTTAAACTTTGGAGGAGCTTGATGACTTTGTTGCTTTCAAGAATGGTTTTGTAGCTTTCGTCTCTTGATTTCGAAACTGCTTGGATCGTTTTGATGAGACTGTTGAGATAGTCGAGGTCGAACGTGGGAGACCTGTTATCTTTAAGAACTCCTGTGCTGATACTTCTTTGAAGGCCATTTATAATCTTTCTGTAATCTGTTTTCTCTAAATAGTCACCTGACCAATAGACATTTTTGTTATACACCATTTCAGCTTCATCACCAAATACTTTTTCAAATCCTGATTTTATAAGGCTCCCCTCTGGGGCTTTATTATCAAAAGTTAAGAATTCTGCTACAAATCCACCAGGTACATTCTTTACATTGAAATCTAACCCTAATTCATTGTGTAGTTGTTGGATTTGTTCTTGAGAATAATTACCTTGATAGAACAACATCCCTGTTCTATTTCTGCCCTCAATAGGTGTATCAGATATAATAAAATTACTAGCTGCCATTGCTTCTTGATTTAAATGCTGTCCTAGTAGCGCCAACACCTGCATTCGTTGAGGTTCAGTTAATTCAACAAATTTGTTACCTACCTTAACGGTAAATGGAACAACTATATTAAAATTAGCTTTGCCGTCATAAGTTCCCGCTCCAAGTCTCATTTTACTGATGTCAACTTTTTCACCAACTACAGCTGATACAGCCATCTCCATAATAGAAGGTTCTTTGCCTTTTTTGGTAATAAGTTTACCTAGATTAGATCGATGAATTAAATTTATTTGATTCATTAATGTTTTATCATCACTAAAATTATTTACAAGCTGCTCAATTTTTTTGCCGTCCTCTGTCAAGAAACTACCTACCTCTATTGTTGCTTTGATCGCTTCTTTGTATGGAACGACGGTTGCTTGTAGTTTTTCTACAAATCCTGGGTCTAAAATTTCTATTGGATCTAGTTTGTTATTTCTAAATTTAAATCCTTTCTCCTGCAGCTCTGCTATAAGTTCATTTCCCATATCCTCATAGTTTGTAGATCCTCCTCGACTCTCCGACCATAATAAAGCCTGAAGTTGATATGGCTGCAGCTTCTTACCATCAGGTAAAGTTTTATTAACTTCAAAAGTCATTCTGTTTAGTGAATTTGTTATTAATGCATATAATTCTGGATTTGATGCTAGTATCTCTGGTTTAATCCCAAATATTCTTGCCATTTGTAGATCGTTAACAGTATTTGGTTCACGGTCCGAGAGCCCTGTAAAATATTTAAATGTATCTACATAGTTACCAAACTTAGGTGTGTTGACTACCTGATCGGGTAATTTTAAAAATTTATCAAGTGATTGTTCTTGACGAAAACCCATTCGAATAGGGCGACCATTTTTATAATCAGAGAATACTCCAATAGCAATTTTGAGGTTTTCTTTTGGAGTTACACCGCCAGACGTGATTGATAGTATATCAAAAAATTTATTTTTATCTTCATCTGAATATCCTTCTAAAAAATTATCGACCCACTGAGCGCCTTTCTCGTACCAAAATCTAGATGCTGCGTCTCCTTCAAGAGCTCGGTTAACAAATTCTGCATCAGGCATTTTAAAACCAAACTTTTCTGTCAAAGCTTTCATATCTACTTTGGTTTTGCCATCAAGCTCCGTAATAGAAGATGCACCTATTTCATCTAATAAATCATCATTAAAATCAAAATCTATTTTACCTGCTTCAATGTTTGAGTAATCTAATTCTCTAACATCTGTATCACCATAAATTTTAACAGGGTTAAGAGTCTCTACGTATTGTTTTGAATTCTTATCTTTTGCTAAAAATTCTTCAGCTTTCTTAAATTGTTTTTGCGCCTGCCTTTGTAATAATTCTTCAACTAATGTTTCAAAAGGATCTTTTCCTGGAGGCTTGGGCCCTTTTCCATCATCGTCTGGTTCAGGATCTTCATCACCTCTAGTCATTTCTGTTGTCGGCATTTTTTCAAGATCTTCTTCTTTTACATCAATAATATCATCATCATCTTTTTTTGTTTCAAGGATCGTGGATGCTACAACAGGTTCTGGTTTGTAAAAACTCTCTTCGTAAGTTTTAAATGTTTTTTGTTGTGGAATTAAATCTTCTAAAGGAACTAAATCACTCTCTCCAAAACCAGAAAGATCTATGCCCTGACCTTTAAAATACTCTACTGCTGCTGGTATTGTAATTCCAAGGCCCGCAGCGATTTGCGCAAGTGTTATCGCTTGAGCTACCATTTAATAATATACGTATTTCTTTTTTTCACGTGGTTGATCCTCATAATCATCATTTAGTGATATAAAATTACCCTGACGATATCTCATCAGGGCTTGTGTCATTGTATCAACTAAATCATCGTACTCACCATAAGGAAAAGCTGCGCATTCTTCAATCATTTCTTCTGCAAAGTGTTTTTCAGGAGCCCACACAACACCACTTTCAAAAAGTGGAGCTACTGCGTTTACACGTGAAATTTTATCATTACCCTTTGATGGACTAAAACTTACAACAGGAATTCCTACTTGTCTAAGTTCTTGGATCAATGGTTGACCACTTGCTTTTGCTTCAACAATAATTGTTTCTGGTTCCCAATATTTGTATTGCTCCAGAGCAACTTTTTTTAATTCAGGAAACTCCCAACGATCTTTTATGCAATCTAAAAGTATAATATTATCTTTATTAAACTCACTACGAAAAACGCCCCAAGTGCTAATCGCACTAAAATCTGCAGTATCTTTTTTGCTAAACGCTGTATCATAACTTTGAATTACATGTTGAAGTGGTGGCACCTGATCTTTTTTCCAAATCTTCCACCATTCTCTTTTTACAATCGCACCTATTTCAGAAGTTGGTTGTTGTTGGTATTGGGCCTCCCAAGACATAACAGGTAAGTTGGCCTTAATTTTTTCTAATTCCTCTAGTTTCCAGTATTCTGGCCATATTGGTTTACCTGATGGTAATATCGCTGGAAACTCTATAACCTCCCATTCGTCTGCATTATTTTCTCCAGCTAATTTTATTAATCTTCCAGTAAGATCTCTTTCTGACCATCTAGTCATGACAATGACAATTGCTCCTCCTGGTTGTAATCGTTGTCTTGGTCCTGATAGGTACCAGTTGTAAGCATTTTCAAAAGCAGTATCATTAATGTTTTGCTCTGAATGAGGGTCATCAATAATTAATAGATCCGCACCTCGACCTGTTATTGCTCCTCCAGTACCTGCACCAAAATATTCTCCTTCATGATTTGTTTCCCAACGACCCGATGCTTTTGAATCTTGTTTTAAACTTACGTTTTTAAATATTTTACGATATTCAAAATCGTTCATTAAGTTTCTCATCTTTCTACCAAACCTGTATGAAAGCTCCGCTGTGTGTGTTGCCTGTATTATTTTTGTTTTTGGTTTATTTCCCATTAACCAAGCAGGAAACAAGTAAGATGCAAACTCTGACTTAGTGTGTCTTGGAGGCATGTTAACAATTAATCGCTTTGTTTTGCCTTGAGCAATCTCTTCAAACTTTTTTGCCATGATCCTATGATGATATCCATCGATAAAATCGGGCCAAACCATTTTAACAAAGTGTAAGAAATCGCTTTTTGCTTTTAGTTGATCATCATGCATAGCAATTGCTAGCATTAACCTTAATTCTTCATCCGAATACTTTGAAAATTTATTATTTTTGGTTTCCATTGGGACTCCTAGGCCTTTTTATACTAAAAAAAGGGGGTATACCCTAGAAAAAACTTTCCATATGAAAATTTGTTGGCTGAAAATTTAAAACTTGCACGTGTTGCTAGCGGCGCACGACCACTGGGCCATATTTGGGGGGCCAGGAACCGCAGAATACCGCCATTTTTTTTAAATTTTACAGGTACCCTAGGCTTTTTTGTAATTTTTCCTGGTTTTCCGCCCTTGATCCACTTAACTTACAATAATAAAAATTATCGTAAGTTATAATTGGCGCATTTCTTATGTTTTTTTAACCAATATTCCTGGATTTTGGCCCATCCAACCGCCAATATTGGTACGTTTTGCATGTTTTTTTGCAAATTTCCCACGTTCCATGCCCCATATAGAATTTCTCCCTCTCCGTGAGAAAGCTTCGCAAGTTCATCATACACTAACACATATGCACATTGATCAGATTGTTCTGATATTCTTTTAGACATAGCAATTTGATGAGGACTAAATTTAATTCTTCCAGATCTTGCGATCTTTGTTTCTACAAAAAGTGTATCCATTTGTGGTGCAATACCAATCATGTCTGGGAAGCCTAATACAGTTGTAGTTTCAATTCTGTACCAATGATAAATTGTCATATGTTTCCTTATTAATTTGACAAAGTTTGACTCTTTCATGCTACAGTAAATTTATGGATCAAAACAAAATTATAGGGTTACACTTATGAAAGTATTTTTACTTGTTATAAGTCTGTGGGGTTTCAATGGTGAAGGCTGGGTATACACTGGTAATCAATTAGTATTACAACAAAAGTTTAATGAGCTAAGTGAATGCGAACAGTTAGGACGTAAGTTTTTAAAGTTTGATATGAACAAATATTTTACATTTAAAGTACAATGCATCGAAGACATTCGTAAAGACATTTAGTCTTCAATCATCTTAGCTTCTTGTTTATCTGGTGTAACATCAATGACATCTTCTTCACCTCTAATGCCAACACCTTTTCGCTGTAACTCATCTAGCTTTGCAACAAGTTGATCTCTAGATAAGTTTTCAATTGCACTCTCCATTCTTATTGTTGGATCATATAAACCAGATGCTTTACCTCTCATGCTTTCAGCATTGATCGCAGCTGAGTAATGTTCTTTCTCTTCAGCACGTTTACCAAGTTCATCTAATCTAGCTAAATGTTTGTCCATGTTTACAGAATACTTATCCTGTAATTCTTTTTTTAAATCATAAATAGCTTCTGCCACCAATGGATATTTATTTGGATCTGTAAGTTCATAAGCGGTTTTCCTAGCAATCTTTTCTGAGTAACCAGCTTTTCTTGCAGACTCTGAAGCAGATTGTTTACCAGTTAATGTATGATAACAATATTCATGCACAAATCTTAACTGATTTGGTGTCATCTTTCTCGCTTTTCTTCCATCTATTTTCATTTTTTTGCTCCTATAAGCATAATTTCACACACATTTTATAACAAAACTTATAACTAATTTCTACTCACGTTAAAATAAAATTAAGTAAAACTGCCATTTTTATATTTTAAACCACACATCCTCACACTTGCCTCACACTACAAATGTGAGGAAATAATCCAGGAAATCTCTATCAAATTTGCTATCCTCACACTACCACACTTGTTTTGACATACTTTACAAAATGACATGATGGCCGAGCCAAATTATGCTTATAAGTGTTCCAAGGGCCGTGGATCAAAATAAATAATACAAATTATTTTAATAATGTTACACGTAACATGCCTCATGGATCACAAACATAAAAAGGGTTTTACTGCCCACATTCACGCAATTCAATATTTAACTAAGTTAGGTTATTGGGTCTTCGATAATATTTCAAAGTTAGGGCCATGCGATTTAATAGGATTAAACGACAAAGGAGAAATTTTATTAGTCGATGTAAAATCGACAAGTAAAAGAAAGACGGGAAACTTTGCAGGATATTTTATTAAACGCTCACCAACGAAACTACAAAAAAAATTAAAAATACGCATATTAATGGTCTCAGATGATGGGTCCTGTACCCTCGAAAAACCGCAGAAATTAGCCATAAAATAGATAAGTGTTGCACTATATGTAATATAATGTAATAAAATAGTATAAATAAAGGAGAAAGAAAATGATTAACAAATTAGTAAAAATATACAACAACTGGGGCGACAGACCAGAAAATAAAAACTTACAACCTCTAACTAGTGCTGACGAAATGCTAATGCACGAATCTGCAACAANAAGTCAATGTGAATGGTTAGAAAGATTCATAGACGTTTGGAACAGAGCTCAAGAAAGAGACTACAAAAATAATGGAGGTAAATAATGTTATTTGCTTTATTTTTATCAATCATAGCAACTGCACTAGTTTTTGGTGTAGCAATATTATTAGTTAATTTTTAAGGAGAAAGATATGACAAGAATTTATACAGAAGCAGAAATATTTGAAGCAGTTTGTTATGCTGTTGGAGATGATGGCAACAAAGCAAGTCAAACAATAAGATTGCTTAACAGTAATAGAAAAGCATATGGCAAAGTCGAGAACGATGAATATGCAAAATGCAGACAGGATTTTAACAAAGTTATTACTGAGATAGATACATATGAGAAAAAATCTGTATCTTACAGATATGGCTACCCAAAAAATCTTGAAGAAAGAAACGCAGAAAAGTTTAATTTTGAGGAGGACAACAAAGGATGAAAAAACGGCAGAAAACTAGGGTAAATTTAAAAAGTATTGCATTAATGTAATAAAAAGTTATATTATGTAATATATAAAGGAGAAAGAAAATGGCTAAAAGAAAAAATAAAAAATTAAAAGTATCAGTATCACTATCAAGACTTGCACATGCAGGTTTTGGAGATTGCTCTTTTCACAAAGATCAGTTTGCAAAAATGACTGAGCTTTATCTTACTAGACTTGGTATTTCTAAAAGATTGCAAAACACTTTATCAATCAAAGTGCATGTAAGAAAATCAACTTTAAAAGCAAATGTTTTAGGTGCTTGCACTATTCCATTAAATGGATCTAAAGCATCTAAAGAATTTAAAATTACTTTGTTACATGGTCAAAATTTTTATAATCAATTACAAACACTTGCTCATGAACTATGTCATGTTGCACAACAAGTATCTGGTAGATTACAATTAAGAGTTTGGTCTTCTGACAATCAGACTCACGTAAGATGGGAAGGTAAAGAGTTAGGAGTTTATTTAAAAGATGTAAAATATGATGATGCACCTTGGGAGCATGAGGCTACTAAGTTTGCAAAAGAACAGTACAATAGAATATTTAATAAGTAAGGAGAAAGAAATGAAAATTATTAAATGGATCATTAAAGATTTAAAATTAGCGAGCAAGGAAGATTGGTTCTATGTTGCTCTAGGAATTCCTGTAAGTGTATTCGCTTACATTTACTGGTTTATATAAAGGAGAAAGAAAATGATTAAATATCAAAAAGGTAACAAAAAATTTATAAAAAACCAATATGTAACTGGGGTTCAACGATTGAATAATTCAGTCAACGGCAATCCTAGATATAAGTTTCTGTTCGAGGGCGGTGGTGTAGCAACCACTCCTTCTGATGCAGGATGGGTGTATGCTTTTAGTCAGCATACATTTTTTCAACAGTGGGTAGACATTACTTATCATGTTACAAAATCAGGAAAAGCTATTCTTGATTCAATCGCTTTAAACAAACAGGAGGAAAAATAAATGTCAGAACCTTACGAAACAAAAAGAAACAACACTATGAATGAGATTAAAGAGGCTCTTGAGTGTATCAATACTGGTAAATGGAGACAGTTAGAAGGATCCGTTGGTCGTTGGGCCAATAGCTGGATTGAGAATGGTGTCTTGGTAAAAGACACTAAAAGAGCACCTGTGACTTTTGTTGATGGATATGGGCGCATCCAACAACAACATCGATATAAGGTCGATAGAGAAACTGTAGACGCCCTTCTGGAGGATTTATGAAAATCGAAAGAACTATCAAATCAACTACTGACTATGACATGTTTCATAAGATCAGAGGTAATAGGGACGTAAATTCTACTCAAGTGAAAAAACTTATAAAATCAATTGAGGAGGGATGGGTTCCTAATCCAGCTCATGTAAATGAGAATATGGGTCTTGTTGATGGTCAACATAGACTCGAAGCATGTAGACAATTAAAGATACCTTTTCTTTATTTTGTGATCCATGGGGCGGGCATCAAGGAGGTTACTAGGATCAACAGGTACAGACGTAACTGGGGATTTACTGAATGGATGAACCGTTATGCAGATACTGGTCACTTTGAATACAAAGCCTATAAATCTTTTTTTGAAAAGTGGGGTTTTGATCATTGGAGTACAATCTTTTTACTCTGCAAAACTAAAGGCTACAGTGGTCGTGCACAACTAAGAGAGATCTTCATGAATGGGGATCTCAAACTTACGACTATTGAACAAGGTAAGAGACGTGCAAAAATGATTTTACAGATTGGAGAATACTATCCAAACTATAAAAGACGTGCACTAGTCCAGGCAATGATCAGAGTCTTTAATGATCATCGTTTTAATTTTAAAACGTTCATACATAGATTATCTCTTAACAGGGATGCAATGTATGATTGCACAACTGTGGGCCAGTATCTTAATCGTATTGATGCAATCTATAACAAAGGTGCTTTGAAAAAGGATCGTGTTAAGTTTGCTCAAAGATGGGAAGACGAGGATCCAATCTTTAGTGAGGAGGCTGCATGATCAGATCCATACTAAATTTATTTTGGAGGCCTAAAAAAATTGATTTAATAAAATTTCATGTTTTAGATAATCAATACCGAGGTGTAATAGGTTGGTCAGAAAACAGTGAAGAAACTATATATCCATCAACTGGCGTTTATACAACGCCAGTTAAAGGAGAAGATAATTGGAACAGACAAGGAGAAATAAAATGACACAAACGCACGTGCCACAACAAATAACAATCAATACTAGGAAGCTATTAGATAAAGTTATTAAGAAAACTAAACTATCAAGACCAAAGCAATTAGAATTTTTGGTCGAAGAATATTATAAAAATTTGATTCCTAATCAGAAAAAAACTTAGGATCATCATCACGTACGGGCGCTAAGATCCTTCTTAGTGCCTGTAAACCTTCGGCAATCGTTTTGGACCACTCTTCTTTGGAGTACGACCTGTCAAGATTCGAATCCAAAAATTCAACAGCAACATTACCACACGCTTTACATTCATGTACTTTCCTTACGGGACTATTTGGTAACATGTTACCTCCTTCCGCTTGCGAATTATACTCTTTTAGACCTTATTTGCAATAAAATGTGGGGCAGGAGGAAATATAAGTGAATATATAGATTGCCCCACGGCTAAGAACTATCATATATTTTATAATTTTTAAAGTCTGAGCCGTCAAGAGGTGGCCCATAATAGAAGGCATTTGTTGTATTATCCACACCCTCAGACCATGATTGATGATAATGTTTTTTAGGATCTAATTTACCAGTTGATTTACAAACCTTACATTGTTCAATTGATTCATTAGCCTCCCAGCTAAGTCTAATAAAACCATTACCTTTGCAATTAAAACAAATCATATTAACCACTTTCTTAAATCCTCAGCTAAAACTTTTGTAGCTAAATCTATTTTATTACGAAGAGATAAAATAATTTTTTCGTCAACAGTTCCTTTTGCAACTAAATCAATATACGTAACTTTATTATCTGTTCCTATTCTATGATTTCTAGCCTCAGCTTGCTCTCTAATTTCTAAGTCATAATTGTTACTGTAAAACACTGCTAAACTAGCTTTGGTCAATGTTAAACCTCTACCCCCTGTCGTTGGATTACCAACAAAGTATTTTACCTTTTCATCGTTTTGAAAAAGCTCAATACTTTTTTGTCTATCTTTTTCTGGAGTGTCTCCATAAAAATCCACCGTGGATCGTGGGCCATATTTTCTTTCTAATGCATCACATATCTCTTCAATATCATGTCGGTAGGTTGCCCAAATGATAGCTTTACCACCATGCTCTTCTAGAATAGCCAATAACTCTTTGATACGATTATTTGTCAATGAGACGACCCTACCATCATCTGTTGACATATGACCACAAACAATCTGGTGCAATCTAATCAGTTGGGCAAGCACTGACGTAGTTGTCAGTGATCCTTTTTGTATTTCCACTAATGCCGTTTTTTTCATCTGCACGTAAGCATCGAGCTGCTCCGTGGTTAGTGGTACAAATCTCTTCATCCACATTTGATCTGGTAAATCCAATGCATCTTTTTTTAAAACTCTGTAAGAAAAATATTTTAACTTGTAATGTAACTCTTCTAAATTTTTATACTCTATAACCTCGTTAAATGATCTACCTCCATATGATCTTCTTACCATTACACAGTACCTATTTTTAAAAGTATAGATTGAACTAAAGCCTAATAAATCTGGATTAAGAAAAAAACATTGTGAAAATAAATCTTCTGGAGATTTAGTAATTGGTGATCCTGTCATTATAACTCTAAACCGAGCTGCCAGACCAAGTTTTGTTACTGCTTTAGTTCTTTGTGCACTAACATTTTTTATGGTTGTACTTTCATCTATTGTCATAAGAGCTTGCCTGGTCATTAAAAATCTACGTGCAAAATCTTTTCCACGGGACGTGGCAAATGCATCTATATTCATAATTAAAACATTAAGATGAACCTTAGCTGGTTCAGTTATAAATAAACTTTGTAATTCGTCTTCATGCTTTTTAGTTTTTTTACCTGTCCAAAGAACAACATTTTTTTCTACATGATCTGGGCAATGCGTTTCTATTTCATTAATCCAAGTGCCTTTAACACCATTAGGACAAACAACTAATAAACCATTAATATATCCATTGTCGTATAAGTAAGCAGATGAATCTATTAGCACCTTCGTTTTTCCACAACCCATCTCCATTAATAAAGCAAACTCTCTATTGCCTTTTATAAAATGATTAAGCATGGCGCCCATTGCAGCCAATTGGTGACTAAAAGGTTTAGTCTTGAAACTATATTGTAAATTCTGCATACTTTCTTTATTATTATTTCTACATACAAAAAAAGTTTGCATGTGGCAATAATTTATATATAGGGATTATTAGGAAGAAGATTGAATATGGTAAAAGTAGTTAAAGATCCTAATAAGAATAAGTTTAAAACAGGCAATCCTAAAGATGGAAAACATTATTGGTTGACTCCGCCAGATTTATATAACGAGTTAAATAAAGAATTTAATTTTGATTTTGATCCTTGTCCTTACCCACTACCAAAAGATTTTGATGGTCTTACGTGTGAGTGGGGAAAATCTAGTTATGTAAATCCTCCGTTTGGATCAATAATACATGAAGGAAGAAAGAAGGGAGCAACAGCTTGGGTAAGAAAAGCTTTAGCAGAATATGAAAAAGGCAAGGATGTAGTATTTGTTTTTCCTGTAGATAAATGGATACTAATGATGTTAGAAGCTGGTGCAGAAGTTAGAAATTTAAAAGATGTTAAATGGTTAGCAACAGAAGATAACAGTCAAGGGAAAGGATTAGGTAGGCACATAGCCTGCTTTATTTTAAAAAATGGGTAAAGTTTACGTAATACAAGAGAATTCAAAGTTTAATATTATCTCAGCAAAAAAATATGGTGAGTTAGTTCCAGTATTTGAAGAGGGTAAACAAATAATGTTATCCCCAGCACCAGCAATAAAAAAACTAAATTACATTTTAAAAGATTTTAATGATGATGATTATTTATTATTAATTGGTGATCCTGCAATGATTGGATTAGCTTGCACTATTGCTTCAAAAGTTAATATGGGTAGATATAAAATTTTNAAATATGATCGTAGAACTTATGAGTATTACGANATAGCAATTGATATACATGAAAGGAATAAGAAAGATGANCANTGATAAAGTTGATTTTGAAAAATTAATTAGATCCTACACCTGGTCAAGGAGTAGAGGTTTCAGAGGTTAGTGATGTATCTGAAGCGTGTAATAATTATTTAGATTGTGAAAGTAGGATTTTAGAAACAGAACATAAATTAAAAGAGTTAAAAGCCGAGTTAGAGCAACATAATAATACTGTTGTTACTTTGATGGAATCCAGAGGAGTACAAGAGATTAAACTAACTAACGGTGATGCGGTTTCCTATAAACCATTTTATTCTGCTTCGATTACAAAAGCTAATCAAGAAGCTGCATTCAAATGGTTAAGGGATAATGGTCATGGGGATTTGATAAAGAATGCGGTCTCCGTGAATTTTGGCAAAGGGGAAGATGAAAAAGCTGTTGAGTTAATCGGTAACTTAGAAGGCCAAGGCATGTACCCAGATCAAAAGATGAAGGTTGAACCTTCGACTTTACGAGCGTTTGTATCATCCGAAATAGAAGCGGGTCGTGATGTACCCATAGATACGTTTTCAATATATATGGGCAACAAAGTTAAAATAAGAAAGGGCAAATAACTATGAATGAAGTAACAAGAAAAAAGAAAAATGAGGTAAGCACAAAGGTGGTTGATTTTACAAATCCCGAATTTGCTGGTGCAGGTTTGGAGAATGTAGGATCAGGTGAGCTAGCAATACCGTTCCTAAAAATAGCTAGTGCACAATCCCCAGAAATGAAAAAAAATAATCCTAAGTTCATCGAAGGTATGCAACAAGGGAATATTTTCAATTCTGTTACCAGAGATTATTATGATANCATAAAAGTAATTCCATGTTTCTTTAGGGTTCGAGGTATTGAATGGATGCCACTAGGCGAAGGCACAGGAGCTCCAGTCAAAATTTGGAAACCAGAAGAGATACCGCCACTCGAAAGAGGGATAGATGGGGAGGATCATTACATGATTGATGGTAAACCTTCAGAAAGCTACATAGAGAGAACTGCTGAGTATTTTGTTCTTATGGTAAAGGAGGATGGTTCGCTTGAAAAAGCAACTATTACTATGAAGAAGACTCAGTTTAAAAAGTCTCGATATTGGAATACCACTATGGCCAATCAAAAGATTGAGTCAAAAGATGGTAAGATGCTTACTCTTCCTTCGTTTGCAAATGTCTACACTATGCAAGGTGTGCAGGAAGCAAACAGTAAAAACGATTGGTGGGGTTGGAAGATAGATTTATTTAAATCTGTTAACGACTTTCCTAAAGCTGATTATTATGTTCAAGAGGCGATGAACTTTATGAAGCTTGTTAAATCTGGTGATATTGATCCAGCACCCGAGGTTAAGGATGGTGATAAAGAGACGGTAATAAATCCTACCCAAGACGATATAGTTTTGGGATCTTCCTAAACTTAAGGGGGCGCCTTATCGCCCCCTTTTTAATTTTACTGGATCAAAATGGACGTTGCTAAATTTAAAAATATTTTTACTGGCTTAAATAGAGCTCGGGGTCTTTTTACATTTGAAGAAGAAGACGTAAGCAATGGAAAGAGTGTAGGCTTATATAGAACAATCAAAGAAGAGCCTTTACTAAAACATTATCAATCACATCTTGAAGGTAAGTATCCATCACTTGGTATAGTTCCAATCAGAGATGATAATACAGCAACATTTGGTTGTATTGATATTGATGAATACCCACTTGATCATAAAAAAATTATTACAGATATTAGAAAAAAAGATTTACCTTTAATAGTTTGTCAATCNAAGTCTTTAGGNGCGCACATTTATTTGTTTTCTAAAGAACCTCAACCNTGTGTTACATGGGACAAGACACTTAGATCTATNGCATCTGTNTTAGGTTTCTCTGGAAAAGAAATATTTCCAAAACAAAAAAAACTTAATGGTAAAGATGATGTGGGATCATGGATTAATTTACCTTACTTTGGTGAGATGAGATATGCATTTTTAGATTCTGGAGAGGGCGCATCATTAGAAGAATTTTTTGCAATGTATGATCAATACGTTTGTGATGACATTGAAAAAATATCAATCCAAAAGAAAATTATTAAAACTAAAAAATCAAAATTTAAATTTGACATGGCACCTCCTTGCTTAAAAATTATGGAGGGCAAAGGCTATCCTCAAGGCACTAGAAACAATGGTATATTTAATGTTGGTGTATTTTATAGAAAAGCTTTTCCAAATGATTGGGAGGATCTTTTACAAAAATTTATAACAAAGTACATGCCAGAGATGAAACCAGAAGAAGTTATTAGAGAGAAGAAACAAATTGCTTTGAACAATGATGAAGGAGAGATAAAATATTTTTATCGATGTAATGATGTTCCAATAAAAAATCATTGTAACAAAGAATTGTGTGCAACAACTAGATACGGAATAAAAAAAGAAGAGGTATTTGCAGACTATCCAGTAGTCACCGAGCTGCACATACTAGATAGTCAACCTCCCGTTTATTATGTGTACGCAGATGTAAATGGTAAAAGATTAAAAACTAGAGTTGATGATGAGGATCATCTTTTATATGCAAAACCTTTTAGAAAAGTTTTTAATAGAACTCATTTAATAAATTTTCCAAAAGTTTCTGAAAAAGATTGGGATGCTCTAATTGATCATTTGTATAAAAATAAAATAATTATTGAGGCACCTGAAGATGCATCGACATACGCAGAGTTTATGGATTACTTAAATGAGTTTTGTGCTACCAATGGACGTGGATCAAAGAGCATGGACGAATTATCATTAGACAGAGCATTTATTGATGAGGAAAAAGAAAAAATATATTTTAAATTAGAGACATTTCAAAAATGGCTACAGAATACTAAAAATTATAAAAAGAAAAGAAGCACGTTAGTAAGTTTCTTACGTGATGAAGCAAAAGCAGAATCTACTTTTGTACAGGTAAATAAGAAAAGCCAACGGTGTTGGGAATTAGATTTTAAATTAGACGACACTACAATAGAAAAACCAGATCTTAAAATGAACACTAAAGATAAAGACGTTTTAGGATCTACAGATGAAGAGGAGATACCATTTTAAAACATTTAGATTTATTTAGTGGCATAGGTGGTTTTAGTTTAGGACTAGAAGCCACTGGTGGTTTTGAGACTGTTGCCTTTTGTGATATAGATAAATACTCACGACAAGTTTTACAGAAGCATTGGCCACATGTTAAACAATATAAAGACATAAAGGAGTTGACTTATGAAAGACTTAAAGCAGATGGACTTTTTCCCATCGACATCATCACTGGCGGATACCCTTGCCAACCTTTCTCCGTCGCAGGTAGAAAAAAAGGTGAAGAAGATCCAAGACACCTCTGGCCAGAGTATTTTAGACTTATCAAAGAACTCAGACCAACTTGGATCATTGGAGAAAATGTTAGTGGACACGTTAAACTTGGTCTCGACACCGTACTTGAGAACTTGGAAAGTGAAGGTTACTCCTCAAGGACGTTTAGTATTTCAGCTTCGAGCGTCGGTGCGAACCACCAAAGAGAGCGAATCTGGATTGTGGCGAACGCCAGACAACATGGCGGGCGGATCGAATCTACCAGGAATAAAGAAAGCATTGGACGAGGGTCACCTAAAGAGACCAAGTGGTCAACCCATACAGATAAGACTAGAGGATCAAGTGAGAGAGGAGAGGCTTTGGCCAACTCCAGCAGCTCACGAAGGAAGGTTAGGCTATCAAAGGAGGGACACAGGAAAGAAGGGCACACAGAAAAGTTTGACAACGAAAGTAATAGACAAAGAGGGTGGCAGAGAGAAGACAACTGGGCAATTGAACCCAACGTGGGTAGAGTGGCTCATGGGATACCCAATAGGGTGGACAGACTTAAATGTCTCGGAAACAGCCTTGTCCCACAAATCCCCTACTACATTGGGTCCGTCATCCTTAAAACTATGGAGAACACCTACAACAATTGATGGAGGAGATAACGCTGAAAAATATGCCGCTAGAATTCTATTGGGTAAAAATAAAAGGTCTTCAAAACATAAAGTGCAGGAGACTTTATCAATGCAGGTAGCGATGGAGGGATTAAAAAATGATCCTAAAAGAGTTGAGGAGATTATGAAAGATGAGATGACCACCAGACCTTACCTTCCAGAGCAACAAGAGTTTGTTAACTTTTTAAGCTCTCAAACTACAGCAAGAGAATTATCTAAAGCAAGTGGCATAGATTATACAAAGGTTGAACATTGGTTTAGAAAAGGTAAATATTTTTCTCATCCTTCAATCGATGATTGGAACCATATAAAAAAATTTTTAAAAAAAATAAAATTTGATAAAGAAATGACAACTACAGAGACTATAGAATGGAAAAAATAAATATAATTTTAGGTCCACCAGGCACTGGCAAAACAACAAAACTGTTGGAGATTTGTAAACAGAAAAAAGCTGATGGTGTTACTTGGGATAAAATAGGTTTCTTCTCTTTTTCACAAAAAGCTGCATATGAAGCTAAGGACAGGGCAAGAGAAAAATTTCAAGCAAGTAGAGAAGATTTAATACATTTTAGAACATTGCACAGTTTTGCTTATAGAAACCTAGCAATAGATGACAATAATCTTTTTAAGAAAAAAAATTGGAAAGAGTTATCCTCTCTCGTTGGGTGGGATTTAAATTTTGATGAGAGTGATGAAAGCATATACACAAATACAAATCATAAGTTTGTAAATTTAATTAATTTAGCAAGGCTTAAAAATACAGATCTATTAGAAGAGTGGCGCAGATGTGAAGATAGATCAATGTCATGGGATCGATTACAATATTTAGATGATATCATCTCTGGGTTTAAAATAGAGAATACTCTTTATGATTACACGGACATGATAGTGCAATATACAAAAGATCCAATTATAAATAATTTTGATGTATTGTTTATTGATGAGGCTCAAGACATGCCAACAATTCAATATGAAATGATAGAAAAATTAATTAAGAACAGTAAAGAAACTTATATTGCTGGCGATGATGATCAAGCAATATTTAGATGGATGGGCGCAGATGTTGATAGATTTATAGATTTGAAAGGATCGGTGCAAGTTTTAGATAAATCATTTAGATGTCCACAAAGAATATTTAGATTAGCGAATACTATTATTTCTAAGGTAACAAACAGAAGACAAAAAACATGGTCTCCTAAATCAGATGAAGGTAAAGTAAAAAGAGTAACACATTTACGACACATAGATTTGTCTGAAGGTAATTGGTTATTACTTGGTCGCACAAAAAAAATAAGAAACGAAATGATAGAGGGCCACTTAAAAAGTTTGGGTATGTGGTATGGAAGAGGAGAGCACAGACCTATATCAAGAACTGTATTAAATGCTATCTATGCTTGGAACAGATTACAAGACAATCAAACAATAAGCTACGCAGATGTTCAATATATTTATAATCAAATTGTTGCAAAAGGTAGATTAAAAAGAGGAGCAAAAACTTTTAGCGATGAAGATAAAGAAAAAGTTTATACTTTAGATATTCTTAAAAAAGATCATGGATTGTTAGTGGATGGACAATGGTATGAGGTAATGAACAAAATATCAGAGTATGATGTTGCATACATTAGAAGATTATTAGATTTAGGTGAAGACTTGCAGAAAGAACCAAGAATTAAAACATCAACAATACATCAAGCTAAAGGAGGTGAGTGTGATAACGTTATAGTTTTAACTGACATAGGTAAGATAGTTTACAAATCTTACATGAAAAATCCAGATGATGAGCATCGGGTATTCTACGTTGCTGTAACTAGAGCAAAAGAAAATTTATATATAGTTGATCCACAAACAACAAATTTTTATTCTATGTACGCTGATATGGGATATGAAGAAATATAACAAAAAAGAAATTTATGACTTTGAGGATAAACTTGATAAAGCGGCGGCAAAGCACTTAGTAAGATTAGGTGTCGAAAAGGACTGGAAAGACTGCTATCGTAGAATGAAATTAAGAAGAAAAAAACAAAGGAAGTAAATGCAAACAAATTTTTTTTCGCCACAATCAGAGTGGCTTCCTCCAAAAAATTTTCCCGATCTTAGTGATGCAAAAGAAATTGCTTTTGATTTAGAAACTAAAGATACACAATTAAAATCAAGAGGACCAGGATGGATGACAAACAATGGTCACATTATTGGTGTTGCAGTGGCCGTGGACGGTTGGAAGGGATACTACCCTATTCGTCATGAAAACGGTTTTAATTTTGATCCTGGTCGTGTTTTAAAATGGATAGCAAAAACATTAAGCACTGATGCAATAAAGATAGCCCACAACGCAGTTTATGACTTAGGTTGGTTACATGCAGAAGGTATTAAAGTAAACGGTCCAATCGTAGATACAATGTCTATGGCTACAATCTTAAATGAAAATAAATTTAGTTATGCGTTAAATTCTGTAGGCAAAGATTTACTTAATGAGATTAAAGATGAATCTAAATTAAAACAAGCCGCTATTGATTTTGGAGTAGATCCAAAAAATGAGATGTATAAATTGCCTGCAATTTTTGTAGGTGACTATGCAGAGCAAGACGCAGACTTAACTTTAAGGCTGTATAAAACTATGAGAGTNATGATTGATAAAGAAAGTTTATCNTCAGTGTATAAATTAGANATGCAAATACTACCNATTGTATTTGAAATGATGAAGAGAGGAGTAAGAGTAGATGTTGAACAAGCACACCGTTATAAGAAAACTTTTAAGAATACAGAAAAGAAGATACTTGATAGCATATTTAAAGACACGGATATTGCAGTTGATATTTGGGCTGCAGATTCAGTTGCAAAAGTTTTTGACAAACTTAAAATAGAATATCCAAGAACAGAGAAAACTGAGAAACCTAGTTTTACAAAAGACTTTTTATCCAAGCACGAACATCCAATAGCTCAAAAAATTGTTCAAGCCAGAGAGTTTAATAAATTACAAACAACATTTTTAGATACAATTTTTAAACATGAAAAAAATAATAGAATTCATGCTAGCATACATCAACTACGTGATGGTGTTTCGGGGACCGTGAGTGGTAGATTTAGTTACAGTAATCCAAACTTACAACAGCTTCCATCTAGGAATCCTGAGATAAAGAAAAAAATTCGTGGTTTATTTTTACCAGAAGAAGGATCGGTATGGGGATCATTTGATTACAGTCAACAAGAACCTAGACTTGCCACACACTACGCTTTTAACCTAGGTTGTGATGGGGCAGAAGACGTCGTAAACATATACAACAAAGATCCTAATGCAGACTTTCATGACATAGTTTCTAAAATTGCAAACATTAGTAGNACCAATGCAAAAACAATTAATCTTGGTTTACTTTATGGCATGGGTGTAAAAAAATTAGCTGAAGAATTAAAATTTGATAAAGACTTGGTAAAAGATTTCTTAGCTAAGTTTCACAAACAAATACCTTTTATAAAAGATTTATCAAACAGAGTTTCTCAATATGCAAACTCGACGGGATATGTAGCTACGTTAAAAGGTCGTAAGTGCCGTTTTGAGTTATGGGAGCCAACATCATTTGGTGTCTTTAAAGCTTTACCTTATGATCAAGCAAAAGAAAAATATGGAAGACATCACGCATTACAAAGAGCAGGAACTTACAAAGCATTAAATAGATTAATACAAGGATCAGCTGCAGATCAAACAAAGCAAGCTATGGTAGATTTATACAACGAAGGGATGGTCCCTTTAGTTCAAATCCATGATGAGTTAACTTTAAGCTTTGATGGTAAAAAAGAAACAAAAAATAAAATTATTGATATCATGACAAATTGCGTAAAACTTGCTGTACCAAGTAAAGTTGATTGTGAAACAGGAAAATCATGGGGAGATGCTAGTTAAATTTATGGCTGTTTTCTGCGGTAAAATAGATATGTGTTGATTAAGATGTAATATAATGTAATATGTAATCATAATAGAAAGGATACAGAATGATTAAGAAAGTAGAAATATTTAATTATATAGGACAAGGATTTTTTTCTGCTGTTTATAAAAAAGTAAATGGTGATGAAAGAAAGTTACTTGGTAAGCTACATGTAAAAGATGAAAAGTTTTTTGCTGGTGGTGAACTTAAAGGTAACAGAGATCATTTGTTAGAGTGCATTGATGTTAATGTTCTCAGACAAATACAAAAAGATGGTGGAGATGAAAAGAGAGCTTGGAGATCAATACCATTAAACCTAGATCCTAGTGTTAAGGGTCAAGGTTGTCTACTAAGTTTAAAAGTAAACGGAGTAGAATTAATTAAGAAAGGAGAAAGCAATGCCGTGGCAGCCTAAAGATTTTGAATTCATAGTAAACTATAATGTTGCAGAACAAACTAATGAGGCAACTCAATTAGAATTTGATTTTGCACCTCAACCAGTTAAAACACCTTTTGACTCTTACGTTTTAGATGGTCAAGAGGAACAAGAAGAGCAGGAGGATCAAGATTATGAATAATGATATTTTAGAAATACCACCTCTCTTAAAAAAGTTAGCTGAGAGAGATAAAAAAGAAAAACCACAGCGCTCTGTTAAGGAGCGCTCAACTAGGATTTCAGAGATAGATGGTGGTACCTTAGAACTTAGAGGTGGTTTTTGGTGGCCAGTAAAATCAAGTGATGTTGCTAAAGAATCTAAAAAAGATAGAGATAGACAGCTTATGGATTTTTTAGCTGAGCTTGTTGGCACTGGCCTTAAGAAAAAACCATTGATAGCAAAATTTAGAGAGCAGTTTCCTAAGTTAAGCTCATCACAGATTTGTCGATTTATTAATAATCAATTAAAATTAAAAGTTATTGAGATTGATAAAAAATATAAAACGAAACCAATAGTTGTAAAAGGCAGGTATTGGAGAATCTAATTCGCCTCTTTGTCTTCAACGAGGTAGGATATCTTGGCATCAAGACGTACCAACTGCTCCTTTATTTCTGGTATGTCTTGAAACAAGATTTGTTCAAGGCGATCCATCTTTGTTTCAAGAGCTGACACTTTTTGTGACATCATACCATATACTGATCCAGCAGAAATTAAAATCATACTGATCCAAACGACATTTCTTAAATTAAAATCTTTGTCCATTATAATACCCCTGGAAAATTACCTTGCAGATCAATACCCTCAATACCTGGTTTTATTTCTGGATTTAAACCATAACTAGCACTTGGTGGTGGTAAGTTTCTAACAAATGATCCATATTGTAATGCTTCAGAAGAAGATAGAGCTCCACTATTTAATAAGTTTTGATAGATTTGACCTATGTTTGCTGGAACTCCAGCAGTATTACCTCTTATTGCATTTTCAAAAAAGTTTTTTTGTTGGGCAATACTTGAATCACCAGTTAATCCAGTGAGCGTGGACCCTGTTTGATTTAATGTATTAGATGTATTTAGAACAGGAGCAATACCCTCCATAGATACATCTATGTCTGGTGGTGTTTTACTTTGATCTCTTATTTGAAAAAATTGCTCTAAGTCAGTCGGAAGTGTCGTACCTCGAAAAGATTTAAAACCTCTAACTGCATCTATTTGTTCTAATGGGCTGAATCTTGTTGATCTTGAGGCTTTTATGTCATTAATATTTGTTGGTGCAGTTCTAAAGGAAGCAAAACGAAAAGCATTTTCGGCTAACTCTGCTAACGTTGGTTGAGCTTGTTTTGTTGTTGTAATACCAGAGCTTGGTAAAAGTCCAGGAAAAAATTTATTTAAAAATCCACCAGTTTTTTCTTTTGCGGCAGACGCAAGATTTTGTATGGTCCCTAATCCTGGTAAAAGTTTAGTAGCACTACGTACAAATTTACCACTGCCACCAGGAAATAAACTTTCCATCATGGCTGGATTAGCATCGTATAAGTCTCGCATATATTGTGCATACTCATCAGAAGGTAATCCCTCTCTTAATTTTGGTCCTGTTTGAACAGTTCCAATACCAAATGCATTAAGTATGGAACTTTTTGTTCCCTCCATGGGTGCTCTACCTGTAAACAAAGATCTATCAACATTCTTACCAGACATAAAGGCTTCCAACACTGCTCTTCGTTTTGCTGATTGATCTTTTCTAAATTGTGCTTGGTTTAGTAACGCTTTAGGTGTTTGTAATGCTAAAAATTTACCTCTAGGATCGTCTCTGTTCTTAAAAATTTTTTCTATACCTTCAATATTTTTTGTTTGTTGTTCTATTATTTGTTGATCACTTTTGCCTGATGTAGGACCACCAGCTATTTCATTTTTAAAACCTTTTGGATTATATACGCCACCGCCTGTTTGACCGCCTTTTCCATCTGGTCTACTGCCTTGTTGAACAACCTTGTTGCCTACTTTTACTACTCCGTGATATCCTCCGTGAGGCATTACGCTACCATTTGTTTTGGTTTATTTATTAAAGATGCAATACCACCTTCGTTTGCAAATAGTGGTAAACCTACACTTGATAATCTCTGTGTTATGTTTGGATCTATTGGACCCGCTATTGGTGGTACCACATCAGCTAAATTCATATTAAGATTAGGTGACGGCACAGAGATATTAGTGTCTATCTCCTCTTCAATAATTTCATCATCGGGTATGTCTGGAACATCTGGTTCTGGTTTCTCTCTTATCTCTATTTCATCCGCTTCTAATTCTTGCAAAGTGTTAGAAAAATAATTTTGGAATTCTTCTGGCTCTTCATCACCTTCATTAGGTTTATTGTCATAAGCCTCATTATAGAATATCATAAAATTATCTAATATTGTTTCAGCTTGTTCTTTAGCTTCGCCAGCTAAATCTTTTGATCCATCTATTAAAGCATCTTTGTAAATATCTAATACTCTTAAAGCAGCTGAATATCTTTTAAAATATGGTATTCTTACGTCTAATGATTCAAATAAATATTTTGTGTTATTTGGATTAGCTAAAAGTTTTGAAAATAAATAACCTGGAACGGTAAAAGTTAACCCAATACCACCTGCACCACCTGCCCCTGCTTGAGCAGACTGTTGTAAAGAAGCACCACCACCAAATGTTAATCCTCCAATAGAAAGCCCAATGATTGAACTTATACCACCAAAAACAGCCGCCCTTTTAATAAATTGGTTTGGATCAGGCAGAGGTATATCACCTTGTTTTGAAAGTGCATTTAATAACTCTCTAAAATCTTTACCAGAAATGACTTTCCCATCTGTGTTTTTATTTAAAATATCCAGTATATTTGTAAGAGCATCCTCTTTACCACCAATAGTTAAACCTTTACTTGAAGATATTGGATCTCGGTAACCTAAAGCTTTTATAAATTTATCTGGATCAAATCGTAGAAAGTTAAATGTTCTCTTGGCCTCACCCTCAACTCTACCAACAGCCTCTGTTGCTTGTCTAAATGCATCATCAATATATGTTCGAACAAGGGCGCCCATAGCATTGTTATCTCTACCAATCAATTCATATAAATCCTCAGCTTGTTTTGGGTCACCGAATTTCATTATACCTTTAACAAACTCGGCATAATATTTTTTACCCTCTTCAGTTAACCTGTTATCAAATATTCCTGTTTTAACTTTTTCAAAAGATTTACCCATAGCTGATTGATAAAGATCAATGCCCTTAAAAAATTGACCATTATTTTCAAAGCCATTTTTGTACATGTTATTAGCGATCTTATACTGTTCAAGAATTTGTTCAGCTAAATCAGAGGGTATTTTTGATGTATCTAAATTTTCAAAACCAGCTTTTATAGCATTTCTTAAGTCTACAAGTTGAGCGACAGATGAGCCACCTTCGTTAGCATAACTTCTTTGAATTCCATCTTTAATATTTCTCTTCATTATTGTGTTGTATAAAAAATCAACGTCTAAAAAACGTTTGTTGCCATATCTTTCGACTAATAATGTTGCTAATTTATATGCCTCAGTTTGTAATGCAGGCGGTAACGGTCCTCCATCTCCCTGTGCGTCTTTAATAATTTTTCTTGCGACATCTAATAAGTAAGGAACTCTGTCTGGTGCATCCGATCTGTTAATTAAAGGTACAATATTTCTATCAAAACCAATAACTCTATTGCCAACTCTACCAGAGGCTAAATCTAAAAATTTATTATACTCCTTACCGACAACTCTTCTAAAAGTTAAATATTGATCTGATGCTAATTTAACTATGTCCTCTCCAACTTTCGACATTGTTTGATGAGCAGGGCCTAAAGCGTAAAATACATCGTCTAATATTTGTTGGAATCTTTCACCTCTTCTTTGTATAAATTTTTTAATTGGTCTTGCAACAAATGGAAAGATACCGCCAATACGTAAAAAAGATTCGGCAAAACCGCCTCGCACATCTATTGGCGCTACCGAAACTTGTTTAGCTCTTAATGCTTTTAATTCTTTTTTTAAAGCTCTTGCTTCAACAAAACTTTTTGGTCCTGCAGCTAACAGTCTCTCTATCTCAGCTATTCTATCAGCTCCTCCAAATCTTTTCGAAGATTTAAACAATTGTTCAATATTATCACGTGCAACCATCATTCCTTTTTTAAAATAAAAAGGCACNCTGCCCATAGCAACACCAAACAATTCAAAACTTAAATTTCTTTTTAAGTCGTCAGGAATTTTTGAATAAATTTCTTCTAAGGTTTCTTCTTCACCAGTGATAAATCCTTTTACTCTATCATATATTTGTGCCATGCCAGTGCCACCAAGCGTACCACCGATGACTGACGCTACCATAATATAAGGATTTTTTTTAAAAATTTTAGCTCCTGTAGTTTGATAAAATCTTTTTACACCTTCATATCCACCTATTGCCCCTACTATCTCTGCAATTTCTCTTGATAAAATACCATCTCTAAGTTTTTCATAATTAACGCCACTTTGTTTTTGTCTATAAACTTTTTCATTACCGCCAAGTGTTTGATAAAAAAATTTATCAAAGCCACCCAGTTCGTCAGTTATATCTTCGTAATCTTCTCTAAATGGTGCATCACCAATAAAAACTTCTTTATCTGTGAAGCCTTCAAAAAAACCTGGCGCAGGTGTTTGTGTTTCTACAGGGATTAAATCTTCATAAACATTACCTGTTTGTTCTTGTCCTTCAACAACTGGAATCAAATCGTCGAAATCACTCATTATTTACTCTTCTTTAGTTCTTTATATCTCTCAATAACTTTTTCTGGATCAGCTCCTTTTGCTATTGCAGTAAGTGCATCAGCGAGTAATGGATCGCTATCTACATTTGCTAAAATATCTGGTGGTAGTAAGTCTTTTACTAAATTAATAGTAGCTTGATCTGGTGTTAGTTCCTTTGGTTTTTCATTATAATATTCAGGAGGTGTTAAGTCTTTTTCTGGTTGATTTATTTGTCTTAAATCTAAATTAATTTTTTTAACTAATTCATCTCTTATAGATTTGATACTGGCTGCGGCAACGTCAGCATTAGCACTGAAAATATTTAACAATTGTTTTTGATCAGCTATTTCACGTAATATAGCTGATCTATAAGAACCGCCTTTTTCAAATGATGCAATTTTTTTAGCTGCTTGCTCATTTAATCTTTCAATGTCTGCAATTACTGGGCTCTCTAAAAATTCTATTGTTGGTAAACCTAATCCAATTGAATTTAATAATTGATCAAAACCTAAATATTTATTTCTTACAATTTGAGCAAAACCACCCTGCATACCAAAATACTCTGGATGATCTAAAGTAAGTTTATATAGGTCATCAAGTTGTCTGATAGCTGTTAATCCTTCACCAAGTTTTTTTGTCGTAATTTGTTCTAACGCAGATCCCTCTTTTAATGTCGGCACTGAACCTTCAATAGCCTCTTCAACGTCAGTTCCCACTCCTATATCTGGAAAAAATTCTGTTTCTGTGGCTACTTCACCGTCTTCGTTTGATCCAGCTTGTCTTCGTACTACTTCACCACCATCTGCAAAGTCTGAACCTGAAGTACCTCCAACATTTATATCTATATCTGGTGACTCAAACTTAACACCACCTAATCTTTCAAAATTAAAAAATTGTTTAAGGGCTTCGTTTTTAGGGTCCATGAATTTTTGGTATAATTCTTGATATCGTTTATAATCTTCTTCTTTATTTATATCTAACCTTATCGTTTTAAATTCAGTTTCATTTGTTTCTTTATTTATAGTTGGATAAGTAATCAAAAATTCTTCTTTTGCTGGTGTTTTAGGAAATGAATAAGTTATTTTATTATTAGCATCCATTTGTATAATTGTATTTTTAGGTAACAAGTTTGCATCTATGCCATAGTTTTTTAAAAGATTTGCGTCTGATTCTTCGCTTTGTCCTGCTACACCTAACTGTGTTACTTTTGTGTCTTTTTTCTTAATTAATTCTTTACCAATAGCTAAATTAAATGCTTGTTGTTGTGCTCTTTCACCCAATGCACCTTTTAAGGCTGCTTGTCTGATAGCTAAATCTCTTGCAGTAACTTTATCGCCAGTTCTTTTTTGCTGTTCAAAAAACAATTGTCCTGCATCAACAGGTGATGCTCCTCTTGCTAACTCAAAACCAGCACGAGATAAATTAAATAAAGTTTCTGCCTCTGTTTGTTTAGGATCAGCTCCTAATATTGTTTGATACAAAGGTAGTTGCTCCATAAAATATTGTCCTACGCCTGGAGTATTTCTTAAACTTTCTAAGTATGCATTTCTTAAAAGTTCTGCACTAATTTCGCCTCCAAAAATATTAGCATTTTGTGTTCCATTACTACGATACACTGGTCCACCCATGGCAAAAGCTTGAGGTGTAGCACCAATACCTTCTTCTCTAACTTGTGGTGTATCCAACATTTGTATGACTGGTTGAACTAATGTTAAAACACTATCAGGTGTATCATTTGCATCTTTCTCACCCACTATTTCTGCAAGCTCGTCTCGTCTTTCCTCTTCTGATTTTTTATCACCCCTTATAGAATCCATAAGCTCAGTGTAATCTGCTGCACTTTCAATCTCTTCAGTTTTTTGTGCACCAGCTGCAGTAATTGTTTCTGCATCATCTTCAAATCCTTGCATAATACCAACATTTGATGGATTTTGTTGAGGCATCATTTGTGCTTGTTGAGCCATCTCACCTTGCATTGGAGAACCCATTTGTCTAAATACTGTTTCATCAAGTTTTTTTAATCCATTTATACCCTCACCTGTAATAGGAGATCCCATCGCTCTTTTTGATTCTTGCATTTTCATTATGTCTTCTTTAAATCTCTCAATTGCTTGGATTCCAGCAGGTGACAAAATAAACTGACTTTCATCGGAGAAAAGTATTTCTCCTTCGTTTAGATAATTTCTTAATACTCTTTGAAAACCAGGTTCCTTTAAATCATAAACTCCACCATATTCACCAAAGTCATATACGGTTGAATTATCTGTCAAAGGTGGTCTTTTACCTAACATTGGGTTTATGCCTTCTCCCGTGGGCGGTGTACCCTCTTGCCTTTTTACCGCTTGTTGAAACATTGATCTATTTAAAACACTCATTATACAATCCCCGATCTTCTTAATCCTGCAATACCAGACAGTGCTCCTATACCTACTCCTATCGCTTGCTGTAATGGAGACACACCTGGACTAACTGATGGGACTAAAGTTTGTTGTGATGATGGAGCTTGTGCAAGAACATCTCCGTAAAAACCAATTCGTTGATATGGTTCAAAAATATTTTGTAAAACATTTTGTCTATCTATGTCTAATCCTGCTTGAGCTTGCTGTCTTTGTAAACCACCAATGCCAAGCAATTGACTTATATCTTGTCCTCTTTGTGTTTGTTGTTGACCTGCTAAACCAGCTATAGGTGATGCAAATCCTGCCTGTTGAGCACCTAATCCACCAATACCTAAAGCAGCCAATCTTTGTAACTCTTGGTTTCTTGCAAAAGCGGCTTGAGCGTTTTCAAATGCTTGTTGATTTAACCCTGCGATAGCTCTTGCTTTAGCGTCTTGTAAACCCTCTCCAAGTAAAGCCTCTTGAACCGCTTGTCGTGATCCACCAAAAGCGCCTCTTGATTGAGCTAAGTCTCCTAATTGTGTTTGTGATTGAGCAGCTTGCTCATCCAATTGTTTAAGAGTTTGATCTATTACTGCTTGTTGAAAGTTACTCTGAAATGGTGCAAAGCTTGCAGTGGTTGGAGTTTGTGACAAAGCTGTTAGTAAAGGAATTGTGCCAGCAGTAGTTTGTTGTCCTTGTAAAATAGCTTGTTGAGCCTGATTTAATAATGGTTCATACGCACCAATGCCAAGACCAGCTAAGTTAAATGCCCTTGTTTCAGGGGCCTGAAAACCTGCTAAAGTATACTGTGGTAAAGTTAGAGGTTTTTCTGCTAATGCTTTTGCACTATCTATCAGCCCTAGACGACGAGCTTCTATATCTGGTGCTTCTCTTGTTATTGTTGTTTGCGTTACCATTATGCTACTCCTCTTGATTGCTCAGACAGTGTACCACCTTTTTCTAAATTTTTCATCATTTGATACATTCTCTTAGCGCCTTCTCTTCGACTACCGCCACCTGCATTACGAACAGCTTTTGCGGTAAATACAAATTCACCATCGCTTAACATGGCTGGTATGTCATCAGATGTGCCAGTGCCTGGACCATTTATCTCTCCAGTTTTTCTTGGAAACTCTTGAGTGCCACCATTTGCTAATCTCATAATACCGCCCTCAGCTGCTGTTGTTGGTCTTACAAAATCAGTTGGTAAATCATCTCTTGGTACACCAAAATCATCCTGTAAAGTATCATAATAAAAAGGACGTGTGCCAAGGTTTGCAATTTGAAACTCTTCTGGATTCATATAATAAAAAGGGTTTAATGCATTTGGATCTTCTGGAACAAAATCTTTTTGTTCTGCTGAAGCAGCCATGTAAGTTGCAATAGGAGATATTAAAGATGCTCCTGCTAATACATTACCTAAAGTTCCGCCTAAAGGTGGTTTATTAGTTCCTAATGCATACTGTAAATTCTTCATTTGTAATATGTTATCTGCACTTTCTTGTGTGATTTTTTTAGTATCTACTAACTTTTGAACTCTTTCAGTTTCTTTAATAAGTTCCTCTTCAGGAGTTGCACCGCCACTTATAAGTCTTTGTAAAATGTTTGCTGGGTCCTTAGTAGCAGTTGTTAGTGCTCTATCTGATGCCGTACCTAACAAACCACCTATGTCTGTTCCTGGTATACCTCTTCCTGCATAACGACCAATAGGAGCAAAACTACCCGCTATTGAACCAATACCATAACCAAGTGCTGCAGTTCCCAATGCCTCTCCTGGCTTTTGTCCTGCAATTAATCCACCAATACCAGCACCAATACCAGCACCTGCGGAGCCACCTAATAAAAAGCCAATGCCACCACCTACGATGGGTGCAACTTTTTTTACGCTATCCTTAACTTTTTTAAATACTTTACCGACAAAACCACCAATACCGTATTGAGGAATAGTCTGTAAAAATTGTTCATCAATCATGCATAATCCTTTTAGTTAGCAACTTTATGTTTGTTGGAAAGCAAGCTTGGATGGACTTGAAGAAATTACCAATTTATTTCTATATTTATAGGCAAATTATTGCTATATGACAATAGATAAATGGAGGAGATTCGAATGCAGAAAGAGATAAAATTAAAATTTGACGCTATACGACCTTTTGGACCTACGGTTATAAAAGGTAAAGTACCAGAATTTTTAATCAATATTGTAAATGATAAGTGTGATGAATTGTTGGGTGACCCAAAATTAGCTAAACAGTGGGACTGGTCACCTAATTTAGCTGGTAATGTTAAACAAGAAGTTCGTATGCCGCCAGAATGGATTGATAAAGATGGACAACAACTAGTTTTTTTAATTGGTGAGATGGTAAAACAATACTTAAGTATTCCACCAGCAAGTGAAACTTTAGATGCAAAGAAGGTTCAAAAAATGGTAGTTGAGTCAATGTGGGCCGTGAGCCAATGGGCGGGAGACTTTAATCCTGCACACATGCACGATGGTGATTTATCAGGAGTATTTTATACAAAGATGCCAAAGAGCATTGAAAAAGAAAGAGCAGCTGAAGATCATTATCCTAGTGTAGGTGATATTATTTTCATGTGTGGTGATCCAAAAACTTTTAGTGGCCACAAACTACAACATCCACCAGAGGTAGGAGATATATTTATGTTTCCATCATGGTTAACTCACATGGTCTATCCTTTTAGAACCCCAGACGAAGAAAGGAGATCAGTATCATTTAATTTAAGATTAGTTCCTGAAGGTGGAGAACTTATAACAGGAAAAGACGAAGCAGAATAATGAAGCCAAAAGAGATTTTTGCAAGTCACGTCTACGCAGATTCAAGTTTAGATTTAGATCAAAATTATCTAACACAATTAAAAGCTTCTATAGAATTAATGAGACGAGGCGACATTAATGGCAATACGGCTTCTAATTGGGATTTTGGTTGGCAGTCAGATATGCTACCACACTCAGGTCCTTTTGAAGAATTAACAAAAAAAATAACCGAAAAAGCTTTTGCTTTTTGTAAAAATTTAAAAAATTTTAATTTTAGTAGAGTAGAAATAACTGCTTTATGGGCTAATATAAACTACAAAGGGGACATAAATTGGCCTCACAATCATCAAGGGGATTTAGCAGGTGTTTTTTATTTGTATACTCACAACAATTCTGGAAATTTAATTCTAGATTCATTCAATTATAATCAAAATTGCAAAATAGGTTGTTATTTGTCGGATAAGGAGAAAATAATTATTACACCTAAAAAAAATCAAATTATCTTATTTGATTCAAGTTGCATGCACTATGTTACTAAAAATCATTCAGACGACATAAGAATAAGTATGAGTTTTAACATTAAGGTTCATGACTGAAATAAACAAAATTCCAGCGGTCAAAAAAAAATTTAATGAAGATGTTGTTACGTGGGGAGAGGCAATACATGATTATGATAAATCAAAGAATGAAAATTTAAGTATAAGAGAATCATCGCCCTTTGGTTTTTTTGTTACTCATGACATTCATTATTTGCCAAGAGTAAAAAAAGTTTTAGACATTTTAAATTTAAATTTTGCACATTTATATTGTAACCTTACCACTAAGGCACCTACTTTTGGAGAACATGTAGATCAAGTGGATGTTTATTTTTGGCAATGTCAAGGATCTACAAAATGGATAATAAATGAAAAAATTTTTATTTTAGATCCAGGTGATCTATTATTTGTTCCAAAGGGAATGAAACACGATGTAATACCTTTATGTCCAAGAATTGGAGTATCCATGAGTTATGACTAATATTAACAAAGTACCAATGGTTAGAATAACATGGCTTGACGCAAGGGACATGGAAACTGGTTGGTTGCCAATAAAAGATATCCTTGATGCACCGTTGGCCGTGTGTCAAGAAGTAGGATACATGGTTGTAAATAATGATGATAAGATTGTAATTATGCGATCTTGGTGTATAGATAAAGATGATAATCACGGTGGAGGAGCGATTGCAATACCACGAGGTTGGGTTAGAAAGATAGAGTATTTGAAAGTAGAGTATGCAACAAGATAAAAATTTAGAACTTTTTTCTACAAAAATATTTGTTTTTAGGTTTACAAATGAAGAGATGGAACCGTTAATTAATGAGGTGTTACTTAAAAAAAAGCAAATAAAGAAAAGAAGTATTATATATTCAAATTATGGTAAAGTCGGTGATTATTTTACGGATTATCGTAATCCAATACAACTTCATGAGTACGAAAAACTAATGTACTCTATGATAAATCATTTTAGCACATTTAATGTAAATCAATATTGGACAGCTTTTTATAATAAAAATAGTATACATGAAGAACATAAACACGCAAATTTTATTAAGGGTGCAACAAACAATTTTTCAAGTGTTTTGTATTTATCTGCCATCGGAGGCACAACATTTTTTAGCCCAAATTTGACAAGCATAGAAGATGAATATTGTGTTAATTCTGAGGTTGGAAAATTTGTAATTTTTCCAAGTAATTTATTACACAAAGGTGAAAATATTCACAATGGCGAACGAATAATAATATCATCTAATATATCTATCACATGACAAAAATATTTATTGGTACTCCTTGTTATGGAGGGATGATCACGGCAGATTATTTTAAAAGTTGCATGCAGCTCGTGGCTTTAGCTGCGTCTAAAAAAATAGAATTACAATTTGGCACAATAGGTAATGAGTCATTAATTACAAGAGCTAGAAACACATTGGTCCAACTGTTTATGGATGGTGACTACACACATCTTATGTTTATAGATGCTGATTTAGCTTTTAATCCAGAGTCAGTAATTAGAATGTTAGAGTTTGATAAAGACGTGGTTACAGGGGTGTATCCTAGAAAAACTATTGATTGGATAAAAGTAAAAAAGAGATTGAAAGATGATCCTAATATATCTGAAGACGAGCTACTAGCGGCTTCGTTACAATATAATTTAAATGTAAAAGATTCTAATAGGATCGAAGTACAAAAAGGATTTATTGAGGTTATGGATGGTGCAACAGGTTTTATGTTAATAAAAAGAAACGTGTTTGAAAGAATGGCCAATGTTTATCCTGAGTTAAAATTTATACCAGATCAACATATTAATCAATCTCATGACAAAGAGTTTGAATATCACAAAACATCCGACTGGAATTACACATTTTTTGATACCACAATAGAACCACAAACAAAAAGATATTTATCAGAGGATTATGCTTTTTGTAGATTGTGGCAAAATATAGGTGGCAAAATATATGCTGATATTATGAGTGGCATGACTCATTATGGAAATTATGCATTTAAAGGTAATGTTGGTACTCAATTTAAAATAAAATGACAAAATTAAATCTACAAGTTATTGATGATTTTTTACCACAAAAATATTTTAATAAATTAAAAAAAATTTCACAACAGATAAGTTGGGGACCATATACGGACTACTTGGATTCTGATGCACCAAACAGGCACAAATGGTTTTATAGAAATATTGGAGATGACAAAGAATTAAAAGATGTTTTAATAAAACACATTCGTAATAAAACTATTTTTAAAATTGATGATTTTAATTTACTACATATTACTTTAGTGCCAAAAGGAGAGGCTTGGCCTCATCAAGATTTAGGAGAAAATTTTAAACATCAAATGGTGCTTTATATTGATGGTGATGTTGACATGAATAAAGGTACAGGTTTTTATGTACCTAGTTATAGGTGTAATGCTATAAACCTTCAAAATCAGGATCAAGATCCTTACTATGATGACACAGAAGTTACCCTTAATACGGCTGTAGGATTTTATGCCAATAGAGCTATATTTTTTAAATCTGGGGTATGGCATACTCCATTAGTTTATGCTTCAAACAACGATAATCCACGAATATCAATTGTTGCACAGTTTTAATAAGTAATTTATTATTCCCATATGCAATTAGTAGACCTTAAATTTCAACCAGGCATTGACAAACAAGACACGGCATATTCCGCTGGTGATCAGAGAAAATATGTAGATTCTGATTTTGTTAGATTTCACTATGGTAAACCAGAAAGATGGGGTGGATGGACTAATCTTCCTAATCCTAATGTAACGGTAGTCGGTGCGGTAAGGGACACACACTCGTGGATAGGTCTAGACGGCACGAGATACTTAGGCCTTGGCACAGATAGAAAATTATATATTTATTCTGCGGGTAAAATTTACGACATAACACCAATTAGAAGGACTGCTAGTCTTACAAATCCTTTTGCTACATCAAGTGGTTCTGCTACAGTGACAGTCACTGATAATGCACATCAAGCTGAAGTTGGTGCATTTGTTACTTTTGATAACGGATCAGCTACTAATGTGGTTGATGGTATAGATTTTAACAATGAGTTCGAGGTGCTTACTGTTCCAACAGCTAATACTTACACAATAAATGCTGGAACAAACGCATCTGGCACTACGGCAGCAGGCGGTGGATCAACAGATGCAAGTTATCAAATTAATCCTGGTCCGACGTCTTCTACTTTTGGATATGGTTGGGGAACTGAAACATGGGGTGCTAGCACTTGGGATACACCAAGATCATCATCAAATGTTGTAGTGGCTGCAAGAAACTGGTCACTAGATAATTTCGGAGAAGATTTAATCGCCACTGTTTTAGATGGTGGTACTTTTGTATGGGACACCTCTGGAGGTTTAGCTGCAAGAGCTACAGCGTTATCTAATGCTCCAACAGCATCAAGATTTAGCATAGTTTCAACAGATACAAGACACTTATTAATATTTGGTACTGAAACCACTATTGGAAACACGGCTACACAAGACGATTTATTATTTAGATTTTCAGACAGAGAAGATGCAACGGATTATACTCCAGTTGCCACCAATGAAGCTGGTTCTTTAAGAATAACAGATGGATCAAGAATTGTTGGTGCAATAAAATCTACAGGTCAAATACTAGTTTGGACAGATACGTCATTACATGGAATTCAATTTGTTGGCACACCTTTTACTTTTGGTCTTAGACAACTTGGTGCCAATGCTGGTTTAATAGCTCAACATGCAGCTATAGAAGTTAATGGTATTGCTTATTGGATGTCAGACAATGCTTTTTATTTATATGATGGTGTTGTAAAAAAAATGCCATGTTCTGTGCAAGATTTTGTCTTTGATGATATTAGTTATACTAATAAAAATGATATCGCTGTTGGGCTTAACACTGCGTATAATGAAATAATATGGTATTATCCTTCGGCAAGTGCAACGCAAATAGACAGGGGTGTTGCTTACAACTACCTAGAGGGTACTTGGTATACTATTAGTTTAGCTAGAACAACTTGGCTTGGGGCATATGTTTACGAAAAACCTATAGCCACAGAGTATAGCGCAACAACGACTGCTAATGCCACAAGTATATTAGGCTTAACTGCTGGAGCTTCATTTGTTTATGAACATGAATCTGGAAATAATCAAGCTGATGGAACAGCCATTACAGCATTTTTAGAAACTGGATCTGTAGAAATAGCTGACGGTGATCAATTAATGTCTGTAAACAAATTAGTGCCTGATTTTGACAATCTTGCTAATACTATGACGGCAAGACTTACACTAGAACAGTATCCTCAATCATCTGCAAATGTGCAGACCAGTGGATCTATAACCAGTTCTACAGAAAAAATAAGTGTTAGAGGTAGAGGTAGAGCAGTAAAAATCAGGTATACAACTAACACAGTTGATGATACACCTTGGAGACTTGGATCACAAAAGTTAGAAATAAGACCAGACGGTAGAAGATAATGGCTAAAATAAATATAACTAGACTACCTAACGCTACGCCAGAATATGATGCTGGTCAGTTTGATCAGATGATTAGATTACTTGATCAAATAATACTTTTATTAAATACAAACTACCAACAAGATCTTAAAGAAGAAACAGAATCGGAGGGTTTTTTCCTTGGCTAATACATTCAAAAGCGCAATGGTTGATATTACAACAACTGATCTTACTACTATATTAACTGTGCCAACAGCTGATCCTGGTGCCACGCCACCTGTGCCACCTACTACTGACGTTGTAAAATCTATTTTAATCTGTAATGATTCAGGTAGCACGACACTAGTAGATTTAGAGGTTATTAGATCTTCTGCAACATTTGAACTATTTAAAGCCAAAAGTGTTGCTACAAATACCACTACAGAATTATTATCTCAACCTCTTGTGTTACAAGAGTCCGATGTATTAAAAGCACAAGCAAACGCTGCTAATCAAGTGCACATAATTGTAAGCTTTATGGAGGTTACAAAAGGTCAACTTTAGAAAGGATAAAATGAAACAACTAATTCTTAAGTTAGTTTGGTTGTATATCAAATATGGTATGCATCCAAAAGTAAGAAAGAATTCTATAACAAAAATAAGAAAGGACTAAAATGAATTTGCAATCATTATTTATTACCCCTGTTATGATGACAGAAATAAAAGGGCATGGTCATTTAATAGATCGACTTTATGAAATAAAAGCTATGGATGAAAAAGGCATGCCAAGATCTAATATTGGAGGTTGGCATAGTAATGATGAGCTATTTAAAGATGAAGAATTTAAAAGCACAGTTGGTGATATATTATACAAAGCGAAAGAATGCTTTAATCATTTGGACGTGCAGGATAATTATGTCCCAGAAATGACTGGGCTATGGGGTATGATCAATCCACCAGGATCTAGAAATAACGTACATACACATCCTTATAATTATCTATCGGGGGTCTACTATTTAAAAGTACCTCAAAATAGCGGTAATTTAGTGTTTTTAGAGCCAAAACCACAGGCAGAGGTACTATCACCCCCAAAGAAAAAAGACGCATCTATACATATAGCTCACAGCGTTGATTATGAACCAAAAGAGAATGCCTTGATTTTTTTCCCATCTTGGTTACAACATGAAGTTAAATATAATAATTCTAAAGAAGATAGAGTTATTTTAAGTTTTAATATAAATTGGAGAGAAAATGCCGATAGTTAAAGATGCAGAACAAATAGGTACAGTTACTCTAGAAGACGGAAGAACTGTTCCAAAGTATAATGTCAAAACAGAAACGACAATCACTAATACAGAAACAGGTCAAGAATATGAGTCAGAAGAAGCTATGCAAGCAGACATTGACGATCCAAACACTTCAACCACTGTTGAAAAAATTAGACGAGATGTTAAAGTATTTGCTCCATCTTTAAAAGATATGTTAGGAGAAACGCCTAAATAGTTAATGACAGTCGGTGTAAATATATCACACGACTCTTCAATTTGTATCAAGAAGGAAGAAAGTATTAAATTTTTTGAAGAAAGTCGTTTTAATAAAAAAAAATATTGGTCACCAACTCCTAACAATTTCGATTACGTTTCATTTAAAAATATAAAAGATTTTAATGATGTTTTTGTATTCGCTTGTTATGGTGATTTGGATGATAATCACAAAAATATTGTAAAAAATATTTGTGAAAAATACAAAATTAAAAATTTTATATTTAATGAATTAATGCATCACGTATATCATGCATGTGCTGCTTTTTATACATCATCATTTAATGAAGCTTTAGCCGTTGTTGTGGATGGAGGAGGAGCTTGTTTATCAAGCAAAAACATTTATAGAGAGAGCGACAGTATTTACTATATTGATAATTTAAAAGTACAAGAAAAATACAAAAGCTATGGTAATGCTAGATTTACAACTTTGTTTAACGAATTTAAAAATAAAAAAAAATTATTAAAAATAATAGAGCTTTTTAAAAAAAATTCGCAAGAAGAAAATATTCTTGATTATTTTTATATAGAAAACAATTGTTTGTATAGAATGACAAATAGTTATAACCCTGGAGACTTATTTAACCATTTGTGCGATACCATTGGTTTATATAGTTTTGAAACCAATGAGCCTGGTAAAGCTATGGGACTTTCATCTTATGGAAATACTTTTGGCAAAAGGAACGAGGATTTAGCTAAACAGGTTCAAACAGCTACTGAGGAATATACTATAGAATTAATAGAAAAAGCATTAAGTTATGCCAATACAAAAAATATTGTTTTATCTGGTGGTTACTTTTTGAATTGCGTTAACAATTACAAATATACTCAATATTTTAAAGATATAAATTTTTTTGTTGATCCTTGTCCTCATGACGGAGGGACTGCTTTAGGAGCAGCTGTGTGGTATGATTATTACAAATAAACAAGACGCAATAGATAAAATATTAGAACAACAAGTAGTTGCTATTTTTCAACAAAGTTCAGAATACGGACCACGTGCTTTAGGCAATAGATCTTTGCTGTTTGATCCTAGAAACAAAAACGGAAAAGATATTGTTAATAAAATAAAAAGACGTGAATGGTTTAGACCTTTTGCTGGCACAGTGTTGTTGGAGCACGCAAACGATTGGTTTGAAATGGGCACGATTAAAGAATCTCCTTACATGTCTTATGCTGTTCCTGTTAAAGAAGAGAAAAGAAATTTAATACCTTCCATAACTCATGTTGATGGAACATGCCGAGTGCAAACTTTAACTAAAAATCAAAACAAAAATTTTTATGAGCTAATAGAAGAATTTTATAAAATAACTAAAGTGCCTATATTATTTAACACGTCTTTTAATCTAGCTGGTGAACCATTAGTAGAAACACTAGATGATGCACGCAGCACGATAGAAAGATCAGACTTACAGTATATTTACTTACCAGACTTACAGTCACAGTCATCTGGACAATGATTTGACGCATCTTTCATGTGTCTTTCAAAGTCTCTTTTGACTGCTAAAAGTTCTGAGTGAAATTTACTTAATTTATCTGCTAAATAAGCAATAGCTTTATTTGTGTCTTCATTATCCATATTTATCTCCTAGATTGTTAATTTTGGTGAGAACCTAATGTAAGCATATTTTCTTGTTCTGCAACAGTATTTTTTTAATTGTTTTCTTGACACAAAATTTATGTTATAAAAGCTTAGAAATAAGAATGAGATATTATAATTTATCTGAAAACATTATAGCGTGTGACAATTTTCTACCTTCTCAAAAAATAGATGAACTTTATTCCGATTTATTAAACAACAGACAAGTTTTTTCACCACCTAGTTGGAGTAACGAAACCAGCACAACTACAGAATTATTTAGTGAAAAATGTGGCGGCCTAGACTTTTGGCTCAACAATAAAACAAAGCAAGATAATAATTCTTTTATAGAGAGTGTACATAAATGGATGATGCATCAAGGTTTTGAATATTACGTTAAAGACAATGGTGCTCAGGTTTATGATTTTCTAAAAAGAAAATTAGAATGGGATATTCATGTCATTTCTTATAATAACGGTGGATATTACAATTGGCACAAGGACATCTCTATGTCTACCTTGTTTACATTTAATTTAATTTTAAACAAAGGTGACACTTTAAAAGGTGGCGATTTATTATTTTACGATAGAGAGATCATAGAAGTTGAAAATAAAAATAATTTTTTAGTTGTGTTTCCTTCTTACATTCCACATGCCATTAAACCTGTATACACAGAGGATAAAAACGATGTGCCTTTTTTAGAACAGAGATTTAGTATTCAATTTTGGGTGAGGTTTAAAAATGATTGACAAAACAACACAAGTCTTTGGAAAAATAGTTTGTAAGTACACTATACCTTTAGATCAAATAGAAGATTTTAATAATGTTTACGACCAACATAAAGAGGAGCTCATATCCAATTCTGCTAGATTAGTAGGTAGATTAGAGTCTGAACTTGAAATAACTCACTTATTACCCAAAACTAAAATATTCTCAAACCTTGCTGCTTGCATGGATGATTATATAGAGACATGGTATAAAACAGGGGAAGGCCTAAGAAACCCACCTGAACAACATTTAAAAAGAAAGTTTGATATTTTAAGCTGTTGGATGAATGATATGGTAGAAAGAGAATACAACCCACCTCATACACATTATGATGGCACAGGCTGGTCGACTGTATTATTTTTAAAAGTTCCTGAATTTGTAAACGAAGGTGGTTTTAAAGGTCAGCTTCACAAATTTAGAGATGGGCAACTGGGATTTATTAGTGTTGATGGCACGAATACTTTATGGGTTGAACCGAGGGTTGGTGACTTTTATATTTTTGAGGCAATACATCAGCACTGCGTAATGCCTTTTAAAACAAAAAATAAACAAGACATAAGACGGTCTATGTCTTTTAATTTTTTAATGGAGAAAGCTGAAGATGTTTGAGAAAAAAATAACTTTTTGTTGTATTAACGAAAACTTGGTTAAAGTATGGCCACATCCAAAACCATCCACAAGATTCATACCAGACGAATATAAAAAGTTAGAAAGATTTAAAAATGGGGATTTACATGAAGCAACAGTAAAAACTTGTATGCCATTTTTAGATTCTATGACTATGGGATACATAATACCTTTTGATCAAGATTATGTAGTTACACCTACAGAGTTTGATTTTGATGTTGTTCCTGCTAACAGACAACCAGATGATTTTGGTTTTCATGGCAAAACTCAACTTCCTAATGAGTGGCATAAAACTACTGGATCTAACGCAGGAAAGTTTCACAATAAATGGTTAATTAAAACACCTCCAGGTTATAGCTGCTTGTTTATTAAACCTATGAATAGATTAGAATCTAGATTTGAAATAATACCAGGTGTAGTAGATACAGACGATTACATAAATGCAATTAACTTTCCTTTTATTTTACATAAAAGAGACGAACAATTTATAATTAAAAAAGGGGAGCCAATGGTGCAGATAATACCATTTAGAAGAGAGTCTTGGAAAATGTGGTCTGGATTTTACTTTGAAAAATTACATCAAAAAACGGTGGATCTTTTATCTAGCAAATGGTCAGATAAATACAAATCAATGTTCTGGAAGAAAAAAAGTTATAAATGATAAAAAAAATACAAGACTATATTATGTGTTTTGAAAATTCTATAGATCCTAAACTTTGTAAAAAAATAATTACAAAAAGTTATAATCAAACTTTTGTGCCTGCTTTAAGTGGTGGAGGCGTAAGAAGTTCTAGTAGAAATTGTTATGAATCTCCATTGGATGTTGAATTTCAAAACGAAATATTTAAAGTTGTTGGTCAATCAATACAAAACTATCAAGAGGCACATCCTAATTTTATTACGGGATTAACAACAGAAGACACGGGTTATGGGCACTTACTATATATCGGTGCAGAAAAAGGTGAATACAAAGAACATGTTGATAACTATGATTTACACCAAAGAGTTTTAAGTATGTCTTTAATTTTAAATGATGATTATGATGGTGGTGATTTTGCCTTTTTTGAAGGTCAACACATTGTTAAAAAACAAAGAGGTAGCGTCGTAGCTTTTCCAAGTAATTTTTGTTTTCCTCATGCAATCACTCCAGTAAGTAATGGCGACAGGCACGCAATAATTACGTGGATACATTAAATGTATATTAAAGCTAACATTGATGATTGTGCGCTTATAATTAATGAATTTTTACCAGATGAATTATTTAAAAAAATAAAAAATTATGACTACAAATTAGATAAGAAGAATGCTTCATATTCTCATTGGGATGAATACCTTTTCAAAGATGATAAACAAAATACAACTATGGAAGAAGTCAAAATTTCTAACGTCGTATCTGTTATAGAAAAAGGCGACATTCAAACTGATGAAAATATTTTTAAAGAGTTTTCACAAATTTTAATAGATTGTCCATTTATACCCTATCAAACAAACTCAAGTATTCATATAAATTATTATGAGTATGATAAATTTTCAGGTATCAACTGGCATGATGATGGATCATATACTTTAAATTATTCTTTTTATATTAATGATGATTGGGATGACAATTGGGGTGGAGAGACTTTAATTAATACAGGAAGAGGTTTGCCTTTAGCGAGCTACCCTCATTCAAACACTCTTTTAGCTATTAAAAATGGAATAGCACATAAAGTTTGCCCTGTAACGGGTCCTAAAAAAAGAAGAGCTTTACAAATAAGAGGTATTTTTTACGAATAGTTAGAGTCGTAGTCTATCCAAGTTTTATTCCAAACATGGTTAAGATGAGTGTTTTCCTCAGCAGCGTTACACCAAGCAGCAATAGAAGCATCATATTCTGAGTCATGTGTTGTTTTTGCTGTTTCTATTTGAGTTTTTCTTTCCTCTGCCCAAGTTAATAAAGCAGCTACTGTTGTTGAAGCTACAGCATCACTTGTTGAATTTAAGGAAGTATTTCCAGTCATCATATTTGTTGACGGATCAATATTTTGAATTTCATTTTGACCAGGTTGATTATTCCATATTACAAAATGTATTGTATCTGGCAAAGCTGGCATATTTTTACCTTTATCAGCCCACACTATAGGATAAGAGTCGTCTATTAGAATGCTTTCTTTATTAGCTATTACAATTTGTGTTGCCATTAATATCTCCTAATGTTTTATAATATAGTTTACCACCACAAAAGGTGAGAATGAATTTGTTCCAGATCCTGTTATAGTTCCAGTTAGAGTTCCTGATAAAGTATGAGAGTGATTGTGTCCAGTGCCTGATCCAGCATTCGCTACAGTACCTGATGGGTTATTTTGACGTCCGTTTGGAGCAAAAGGCGAAGTGTTTTCGTTTTGTAAACCTGCATTTGTTCTTTGGTTACTAAATGCGTTAGCATTTGTTGTATGACTGTGACTAGCTAATTGAGCAGTTGTTAAAGATGTATTGTCAATGTTACCAGTGACACTAACTGCTTGGTTGTTGGTCAAAGAAACAGTAACAGTATTAGCTCCTCCTGTTCCCGCTAAGTTGTAAGTATTACCATCAAAACCTTGAGGCATTTTACCTTGTAGATTAGGAACATTAAAAGTAGTTGAGTTATCACCTACACCGTAAGTAGTTCCTGTTACAGCAAACAAATCAGCATATGTAGTTCTTGAAACAGCAGATCCGTCACATAACAAATAACCAGCTGGTGCTGTTGCTTTTGTCCAAGGCTTTATAGCGCCTACTTCACTTCTGTTTACTATATCTTGTAAGTTAGCCATAATTAATCGTTATACTTTAATAACCAACCGTTGTCACTGTCATAAAACACCAACGCTATACCAGCACGATTAGTTGAAATTGTTAAATCTGATGTTGCTCCTTGAATTTTAGAACCATTTCTTGCAACAGTAATATTGTTAGTACCTGATGTGCCATGTGAGTCAATTATTTTAACTTGGTTTCCAATAGAAGGAGAGGAAGGTAAAGTGATTGTTACAGCAGTTCCAGACGTATCAACAAATATATTATCACCATCTGAAGCTGTGTAGTTTCCACTTTTTTCTATCCATGCCTCACCTAAACCAGCAAGAGAAAAAATATCATACCAGTTAGTTCCATCAGTAGAAACTAATCTGTATTTACCATTTGTAATTGTAACTGTGTTGCCTGTAGCACCTAATCTTGCAGTGACGTCAGCGCCACCAGAAATGTTATTGTAAAGTCCGTAAGTTTTTTGTGTAGTTGGAAACTGAACTATGTGAGTTGTAGAAATAGTTCCAGAAAAAATTATTTGGTTTTGTCTAGCTTCATTNTTAGCTTGAGATTGTGGACCATCATTATTTGTTAAAGTTGTTGGTCCTGTTCCAGAAAGAGTTTTTGCATAAACACCAGCAATAGCAAATTCAAATACTTGAGAAAAGTTATTGTTTGTAATAGTACCCCAAGTTCCAGAATTTTCTCCTGTGGTTTGTAGTTCTATTCTTAAACCTGTCGAATATGTTGATGCCATTTAATCTCCTAATTCAAAATTTAATGATTATTTTAAAGTTTGTCAAAACTTTTATGCAGCTTTATGAACTTCTGTCCAACTTATATCGCTGTTTGAGTCATCTACTTGTGACCAGAAGGTCCCTTGTAAAGTACCAGTTGCACTTGTAACAGAAACCCCTGTTATTGTAAAGCTTACATCTGTACGAATATTTACAGATCCAACACTGGAAGTAGCGGATACGCTTGGAGCTTCATAGCTCGTTTCTTGAGTTTCTTCACCAAGGCTAGAAGTTAAGCCCACACCTGTAACAAATACAGATGTACCGACTGTGCCAACAGCTGAAGTTAAAGCGTTACCACTTGGGAATACAACAAACTCTGGATCTGCCTCTGCTGTGCCAACAGCTGATTGCATAGCTGTTTCAGCACCAGCCACGATAGTAGTTTGTCCATCCCCTGAAATAGAAAATGTTCCTATGGCGGATGTAGTGCCTAGCCCTGTAACTGAAATGTTTTGATCTGTTGCAGGCGACTCTTCACCTAACGATGCTGTTAAAGCTTGACCTGTAAGAGCAAATGAACCACCTACAGCGCCCCATTGTTGTTCACTCCAACCAATAGAGTTACCAGTATTAATATCAGTATCACGGTTCCAACCTGTAGTTTTTGTTACGGAGGTTGTTTCATTACCTACGGATAAAGTAGTGCCTAATCCAGTGACTGAAATGTTTTGATCTGTTGAAAGTGATTCTTCACCTAAAGATGCAGTAAGTGCTATTCCAGTAGGGCTTACTTCAGCTATACCTGTGCCTACAGCAGTTCCTGCCGTAGAGGTAAGTCCAATACCTGTTACTGAAATGTTTTGGTCAGTGGTAACTGTCTCAGTACCTAGAGATGACGTGAGGCCATTACCTGTAACAGATACAGGTGCTTGCTCCGACCAGGCACCACTGTTCCAAGTTTCTCGGCCCCATCCTTGGATAGAGGCCATGTTTTATCTCCTATGCTATTCTTAAAATTGCAGCAGTTGCTTCAGCAGCAGGAAACGTAATTGTAAACGTGCCAGCAGTTGAAGATTTAACAGCGCCAAAATCAAGAACGCATACTGATGCGTTTGTAGTCAAACCAGATACAGTCGAGCTGTTGTAAATAACAGCAGCTTGTGCAGAAATAGTTGCACTTGTAAATGATATGTCATTAAAATCACATACAGCAGTATCACTTGATAAGGTTGGTGTAACGGACGTTAAAGTTCCGCCTCCCTCAGAATAAGTTCCTGAGTTTGCTACTTCATCGGTTTGTGTAAAAGCAGTTGTTGATTTACTTAATGTAGCTTCGTTGTCATATAGCGCTAGTTTAAAAGCATTCCCCGTCGTAGCCGTAAAATCGTGCAGGCCTTTCAGGATCTCCACTTTGAAACTGTTGCATACAGCTTGTGTAATTGCCATAATAATCTCCTATGGGTTCCTAGACTCGAGAGGGATACGAATAACGCCATCTCGAAATTCGTCTCTACGNTCACGCCCCATCTCATATGNNGCTAGATCNNNTANAGACTNATTNTACATNTTATCGTAGTATTGTATCATATCNGCNGGACCTTTCAAGTATCCAAGTGCNTCTAAAANACAACCATACAANAGCACGTTTGGAGCNTTCTGACTNACCCAATTCGATGTTGTCGTACTNGACAAGACAGGTGGCTTGTACGTGTATGCGAGCTCTACAGTTAATGCAGCGTTCGGGGTTGGCGCCAACATATGAGTGTCATCATCATATACAGCATAATACTTTGGAGTACCTGCTCCAGATGACGTCCTATCAGGCGCAAATTCATTAATAAACGAAATGTCTTTTTGTATCAAGAAAGTTC
>FUFK010042292.1_pt1 | contig 52748 bp, 55 predicted proteins | sample 1021851 | NCBI WGS metagenome assembly FUFK01 (sample SAMEA51879418, study PRJEB19060) | metagenome | reverse complement strand
AAAACCTCATTTAAATGTAGTCAACTTATATCTCGTATATACAGAATAATGCTCGCGCAAGAAGACTTACCTACTAGCGAGCGTAGTGTATTTTATAATAATAAATCATATACTGATAAAGTTTATAATAAAGCTATAGATGATATGATTAAGGATAAAGATCGCTAATGGGCTACAAAATGAAAACTAATATTCCGGGACTATTAGGTATGAACGAAGAACATTCCACACTTGATATACCAGTATTTGAAAAAAATTTAGGTAAAGCCTGGGGCTATGCTGATATGGATAGAACTGTTACCATAAACAGCAAGCTAAATGAAGATCAAAAAGAAGAAGCTGTTAAACATGAAAAGCTACATGTTATGCAAATGAAAAAAGGTGAAGCATGGTTTGATAGTAATAATGTTTATCATCAACCAAAAAAAGATGAACCTGTTCAAGTTTATCCTAGAGTTGGTAATGGCATGATAGTAAAAGGAGAAGTAATATCAATAGGCGACCCAGAAAATCCTATTGAAAAACCTATATATAATAAAACAAATTACTTCCCAACAAAACTAAGTTAATTATGGCAGACAAGAACGCACCATCAAGAAAAAAATCCTTAGGTTATTATAACGAAGTAAGAGACAAGAAAAAAGAAGGTGCAGCTGCTGGTGGCGGTATGACTAAAAAAGGCGTCGCTAAATATAGAAGAGATAATCCAGGCAGCAAATTAAAAACTGCTGTTACTAATTGTAAAGTAAAACCAGGCACTAAAGCTTATAAAAGACAAAAAGCTTTTTGTAGTAGATCAAGAAGTTGGAAAGGTGAAAGAGGGAAAGCTGCTAGAAGAAGATGGTGCTGTAGTAGACACAGATAATTATGTATAGAGAAAAACCACAGGGTCTAGGCGACTCAATAGAAAATTTTACAACAAAAACAGGAATCAAAGGACTTGTAGATAGAGTATCTAATGGCCTTAGTATACCATGCGGCTGCGAAGGTAGACGTAAGGCTATGAATATTATGTTTCCATACAAAAACAGATAAATACAAAAAAAATGGCACAACACAACAAAAACAAAAATGCACAAAAAGGATTTATGATGAATCCTCAAATGACAGCCGCAACTAGGATGGCGGGTGATCCAGCTTTTTTATTAAAAGCTATTCCCGCGGGAGATAGAGGAAAAGGATTAAGAAAAATGGCGGGAAGTCCGGAGGGCGCAAAACAAGTAGAAAAATTTGGCTATGACCCTGCAACGGCTATGAGGCCTGCTTCTTATATGGGTAATTTAGATAACATAAGAAATGAAAGAGGTGTTATTACACCTTCTGCAATGAAGCAAGATCCTAATTTTAAAAGAGTGAAAATTGATGATTTACCAACACGTGGATCATTTATTCAAACTCAAAATTATATTTTAAATGAAGATGTATTTAAAACCCCAGCAGATGCTCAAGGTGGCGGTGATGGATCTAGATTTAAAATTTATGGTACTAGCGATAACATACCAGGAGGTGCTTATAAATTAGCAGATAATCAGCCAAAATATACAGCATATAATTACACAATAAGTAATATGCCTAATACAGCTTATCAAAGAAATATAAGATCAGGTAAAGCTACTGGCGGCATTAGTGATTTTTACGAGTATAATCAAGGAAATAAAAAAGGTTATAGCGGAACCTATAACTTAGAAGGTGATTTATTAGGTGAATTTTTTAGACAAACTGGAGGAAGCAAAAGACACAAAAATGTTGAATCAAGTGGTGGATTTGGAACAGCTCAATATGAATCTAGTTATGCACCAATAAATCCAAGAACAGGTGAGCAATATAATTTTATAAAGTTAGCTAGAAGCTCTGATTATTTTAATCAATTAAAAAGAGAAAATAGAAATTTAATTACTAATCAACAAGATCTTGACTTTGCTTTAAAGCAGCCAAAAGGTACTCAATTATATAAGAAAGCTCAGTTTACATTAGATATGGAAAAAGCAGTTAGCAGACTTTCAGATATTGCAAAATTTGGAGATATAGGGGTTAAACCATCAAGCGAAGGAATTGTAATGCCTGAAATTAAAACACCTAAGCCTTCTAGATTTGCACCTGCATTTGACCCAAATAATCCGCCAAAACGTAAAAAAGAAAAAAAGCAAAAAGGACCAGGATTATTTAAAAAAATAGGTGAAGCAATTGGTGATTTAAATTTATTTAGACCTGCACAATATAAAGGAGGAAGAGTTAAATTTATAAACAAAAGAAGAAAAGGAGCTACCTTTAGATATAGAGGTGGACGTGGCGGCGGAAGAAGATCTAATAGATTTACTAGAAATTAAACAAATATAAACAATTAAATTAAATTAAATATGAAAAAAACAATTTTAGCACTAGCTATGCTTTTTAGCATAACTATATTAGGACAATCTAGTCAATTAAGTCATAACGATATGGTAAATGATTTTACAGGTATTTGGAATGACGATAATACAGGAGATTATTATACAGTAATATTAAATAACGAAGAAGAAGGTTATAAATTTTTAAATTTTTCTTTTGGAGAAAGAGATGTAGTAGAAGAAGTAGTTATGGAAGTATCGAATGATTCTGTTAAAACAATGATTATAAATCATGATAATGGATGGAGATTATATTGTGAATATACATATGTTGATGAAAATACTTTGGCTGTTAATTATTCTGGAAGATGGTTTGGTTCTAGCGAATTAAAAAGAAGAAAAATAAAATAATGTCAAAAATATTATCTAAACTATTTGGTAACACCGGAGGAGCAGTTGTGGACAAGCTAGCCGGTGTTGCTGATAAGTTTATTAGAACAAAAGATGAAAAAGCTGAGTTTGAAAAAGAAATGACTCAGATATTTATAGAAGCAGAAAAAGAAATGCAGAAGAATGTAACTGAAAGATGGAAAGCTGATTTAGAGCATGGAAATTGGCTTACACGTTCGGTTAGACCGTTAGTATTAGTATTTTTAATTATAAGTACTGTATTAATGGTTTTTATTGATTCTGGTTCTATTGCTTTTGAGGTAGAAGACAAGTGGACAGACCTATTACAAATTGTCCTTATAACTGTAATCGGCGCGTATTTTGGAGGACGCTCGGTTGAAAAATTAAGAAAAAAATAAATGCCTAGAATTAAGAATATAGCTTTAGACAATACTATCAATGACAATGATAAGCTACTAGGCACTGATTCGCAAACTGGAAATACTAAAAATTTTAAGATTGCGGATTTAAAATCTTTTATAAAAAAAGAAAGACTTTATACACATAATCAAACACTAGCATCAACTACTTGGACAATAAATCATAACTTAGGAATGTTTCCTGATGTTTGCATTAAGTTCTCAAGCAGTGATGATGTTTATCAAAACGTTGGCGCGTTTGCTGGTGTAAAATACGAAAACACTAATACTATAACAATAACTTTAGCGGCTGCAGAAAGTGGCTATGCATACTTAAACTAAAAAAAAATGGCAATACCTTTTTTAAATCACTTAGACTTACGAAGTGTATCGGAGCTGCAAAACGCAATTCTGCATAAAACAACATCAGGTTCTGCATCAAATGTAGAAGGTAAAATAATATATGACACCGGATCTGATACTATAAAATACTACAATGGATCTAGCTGGATTTCATTAACAGGAGATACAAATACATTTAGAACTGTTCAAGCAGATGGTTCTGCAATTGGCTCTTCTGAAACATTAAATTTAATTGGTGGTACAAATATAACATTATCTGAATCAGGTGGTGCTATAACAATTAACGGTGCGGCAGGAACTACTGTACAAATTACAGGCGGTTCAGCAAGGTCTGGCGCTATTATTTTACAACCTAGTTCAACTTCTACAGGAACGATTGCAGTTACAGAACCTAATGCAGCTGGAACATTTGATTTTGATGTTGTAGCTGGTAGTATTGGAACAACTGAACTAGAAGACTCAGGTGTTACTTTTGCTAAAATTCAAAATGTTGCAACAGATACAATAGTAGGTAGAACAGCAAGTGGAACAGGCGTAACAAAAGCTTTATCTAAATCAGAAGTTTTAGGTATATTAAATGTGGCAGATGGCGCACAAGCAAACGTTGCTACTAACTTAGGTAAAACAACGGCAACCGGTCAAATAACAATTACATCCTCAACGGGTGATAATGTTGTTATTGGTGAAGCAACTACTAGTATTGCTGGTTTAATGAGTACAACTCATCATGATAAATTAGATGGAATAGAAGCTAGCGCAACTGCAGATCAAACAGCTGCTGAAATTAGAAGTTTAGTTGGAAGCGCAAGTGATTCTAATGTATTTACAGATGCTGATCATAGTAAATTAGATGGTATAGCGGCAAGCGCAAATAACTATTCATTTAATAAAGCCGACTTAGTAAGTATTGGTGCAACCTTTGATAGCACTGATACATTGGTATTTGGAGATGCAGGCGAAGATACACAAGTAACAATTAAAGGTAATTTAACAGTAACTGGAACACAAACAGTAAATAATGTTGTAACAGTTAGCACATCAAATGGTGTGCAATTTGAAGGTACGGCTGCTGACGGGCATGATGCAATACTTAAATCTAATGTTGCATCTTCTGATAAAACATATACATTACCAAACTTAACTGGTCATATACCTTTATTAGCAGCTGAAGCAACAGAAACAATTACTGCAACTCCTGCAGAACTTAATTTATTAGACGGCGGTGCAACAGTTAGTAGTACAGCTATTGCAAATGGCGATGGGTTTATACATAATGATAATGGCACAATGCGTGTTACTTCACTTGATAAACTTGCTGAAAGATTTGCCGGTACTAATATTCAAAGATCTGGAACTGTATTAAGTGTTTCTGGTGGTAATACAACTACTAAAGGTGTTGTTGAAATAGCAACAACAACAGAAGCTAGTGCAGGTTCAAGTAGCGCTGTAGTTGTTACACCTGCTGGTGTTAAGCAATTTGACGATGATAGAAAACACGTATCTTCAATAACAAGTGCAATATCTGCTGGAGTTGCTCATGAAATTACACATAGTTTAGGAACTAGAGATATTATAGTTCAAATATTCGCAATGGTTACTGACTTAACAACTTCAGGTACAGACATAGTAGATCAATATGCTGAGGTAAAATTAGATGTAATAAGATCAACCACTAATAAAATAACAATTACACCAAATATAGCTATTAGAGCTGTATCTGGAACTGGTTCATTAAGAGTATTAATAAAAGCTCTAGACTAAAATATAATAAAAGAATAATATGTCAATACCGCATTTAAATGGGGTTATGCTAATTGATGGCACATCAAGTGCGCCAGCTTTAGCTTTTAATTCCGACACAAATACTGGAATATACAGATCAGCAGCAGATACACTTAATGTATCTATCAATGGTAGTAGTATGCTTGCTGTAAATTCTTCAGGTATTACATCAGGTGTAAATGTATATACAGGCACAAACGGCCAGTTTAGAAATTATGCAGGTGTTTGGAAAGGTACTACGGGCCAAGCAGGTGGAGATGCGCAGTTTATACTAAACGGCAAAACAATAATGCATATTGACGAAGCTGACGAAAATGTTGGTATTGGAACAACCGCCCCAGCGGAAAAACTACATATAGCCGATTCTGGCAATCCTAAAATTCTCATTCAAGATACTAGCGCTGATAACCAAGCAGGAATACGATTTAAAACTACTAATTATGAATGGTCAGCTGGTCTTCATGGTGGTGAAAATGCATTTAAAATATCTAATCATTCTTCTTTTGGTACAAACGATTTTTTAACTGTTAAAAGTACAGGTAGAGTTGGTATTGGAACAACCTCTCCATCTGAACCGTTAGATGTTGTAGGTACAGCTAGAATGGATAACGCAATAGTTGAAGGAACATTATATGCAGGTGATAGCGTACAACATTGGGGTGACGGCGGTACTGGTGTGTATTTTAATACTGATGAAGTTTTAGTAAAAACCGCGTCTACAACTGCTTTAACTATAGATTCATCACAAAACGCAACTTTTGCGGGTAATATAACATTTGGTGATTCACATTTTATTGGCGATGATTCTTTTGATAATTTACATATACTAGCATCAAGCGGTGAAAATGTAGTTATACAAGCCCCTAGTGGTAATTCTATAGATTTAAAAACAGCTGGTGGGTCTACTTTAAACTTAGATAGTTCACAAAATGCAACTTTTGCAGGACATGTAAAAATAGCTAGCGGTAAATATTTAGAGTTTTCCGCAATGGGTAAACTCATAAATATGGATGTTCCTGCTTGGAACACAGGTGCGCAAGAACATAACTTGTTATATTCTGGCTGGACAAGTAGTACAGGAGATTATTTATCGCTTAAAGTAGCTGGTAATAGCACAGGTGGTCATGGTAACTTAATCATCGGTGATAATGGTTTGTGGTATGGTACAATGGACACTGAAAATACAGCTCAAGCAACAGACAGCGCTACTAATCCAAACGGCAATACAAATAGATTTAGAGTAGATAGTTCTGGCAACGGAACTTTTGCAGGTACTGTTACATCCCCAAAAACATTTATATCTACCTCGGTAGGTACTGGTAATCCAACCCCGGCTACTGATAATGTAAGATTTAATGGGTATGGTATGATTGGTAATAGAGGTAATTTATATGTTACTAATTCTAATTCTTCAGGCGTAGTCCAAATAGGAATAGGCGGCGCACACAATGGCAATCCTAAATTAACTATAGGAGGCTCAACTTCACACATAAGAACAAACTTATTACCAGGTACAGATTCCACATACAACATAGGGTCAAACGCATCAAGATTTTCAAATATATATGCAGATACGTTATATGGTGATGGTAGCAATATAACAGGTGTTACAGCAACTGATAGTACGAAATTACCTTTAGCTGGTGGTACTATAACCGGAAATTTAACTGTTAATGGTGTTACTACATTAGGTGATGCTACTTCTGATAGTACAACTATAAGTGGAAGCACAATATTAAATAAAAAAGCAGCAAGTGGCACAAATATTTCAATAGCACAATTAAAAACTGCTAACGGTAGTACTACCTGGAGTATTGGTGGTAGCAATACCAGTAATGATAACTTTATGATATGGGCGCCAGATAAAGGCGCTGGTAATTATTTTCAAATAAATAAAACATCAGGACAAGTAAAAATAGGTGCAGATGCAAGTGGTTCTGACCTTATAGTATATGGCAATGAAACTGGTGAAAGAATGTTTTGGGACGCAAGTGAAAGCAATTTAACTATAAACCATGATACAGATGATTCGGGTCTTGAAATATATACTGTAGGTAGTGCACAACCAACTACGCATCAAATTAAAGTAGGTAGAGATAGTAGTCAATATTTAGGTATAAGAGTTGATGATGGTAGATCATATTTTGTGCATAGACAAGATGAAACCGGAGGCTCTGATAATCATCATCAAAGTAATCAAATATGGACTAATGGAGGCGGAACGCATACGTGGAATTGGGATATAGCTAATAACTCCGGAGGTTCTGCTTCTAATAAAATGCAATTAAACTCTTCTGGTAATCTTACTGTTGCAGGTCAAATTACTAGTGGTAGGCTAAATATAACAGATGCAGCTGTACCTATAATTTTTACTGAATCTGGGAATACAGGTACTGGTAAGTATTGGAGACAAGTATTAGATGGTGGTGATATAAGATTTGATGTAGATACAACTTCAACTAATGGCGATGGTACTTTTGCTAGTTATAATGCTGTGTTACAATTAAACGCTGATGGTCATACAGATATTAACGGTGCTTTAGATGTTGCTGGTAATACAACATTTTCAAACAATGTAGTAATAGGTGGTAATTTAACTATAACTGGAGATATAAATACAGAGACTGTAAATAATTTAGATGTTGTTGATAAACTTATAACTGTAGGTAAAGGCCAAACGGAAGCAAATTCAACCGGGTCTGGTATATTAGTTGATGGTTCAAATGCAAGTTTATTGTGGGATGAAACTAATAATACTTGGGATTTTAATAAAAGTTTAGATGTAGTTGGTAATATTAATGCTTCTGGTAATTTAACTACAGGTGGTGATATTTTAGTAAATACTACAACATCAGGCGGATATATTCAAATTGATCATAGCGATGACAGTTTAAAATTAGCTGATGCTAATAAACTAAAGATTGGTACAGGAAATGATTTACAAATATACCATAATAGCACAACGCAAAATGGTATTATAGAAAATTTTACAAATGATTTAGTAATACAAAATAATGCTAATGACAAAGATGTTATATTTAAATCTGATAATGGTAGTGGTGGTGTAGCTACATATTTTAAATTAGATGGAGGTAATGTAAATGTGTCAGTAGCTAAAGATTTTCTTTTCCAAGACAATGTAAAAGCTAGATTTGGTAATAATGGCGATTTAGAAATATATCATAATGCAACAGATTCTGCTATTCAAAATAACACTGGTGATTTATATATAAGTAATTTTCAAGATGATGGAGACATAATATTTAGATCTGATAACGGTAGTGGTGGACACACTGCATATATGAAGATTGATGGCGGATCTGAAAATGTACAGTTTGCAAAAGATGTTTTCTTATATGATAATGTATTTTTAAATATAGGTGGCAGCTTTGATTTAAGATTATATCACGATGGTAATTCAAATATAAAAGCACAAGGCTCTGGTGATTTAATAATTGCTCAAACCGTGAATGATGCTGATATGATATTTAAATGTGATGATGGTTCTGGTGGTGTTGCTGAGTATTTTAGGTTAGATGGAAGTCAAGCAACAGGTAGTCAATTATTAACTTTATGGCCAGATAATAGTAAAATTATTGTAGGTGATGGTGCTGATGGTAGATTTTTTCACGATGGAACTAACACTTATTTGCAAAATACTACTGGTGATTTAATTATACAAAACTTTGCAGATGATTCTGATATTATATTTAAGTCTGATGATGGTAGTGGTGGAACTACTACGTATTTATTTTTAGATGGAAGTTTAAAGAAAACCCTATTTTGGCAAAGTACAAGACATATAGATAATGTTTATGCAACATTTGGAGCATCTGATGATTTACAAATATTTCACAACGGAACAAATAGCACTATACAAAATTTTACAGGTAATTTAACAATAAGAAATGACAAAAACGATGGAGACATTGAACTTGCTTCTGACGATGGTTCAGGCGGTGTTACTCCATATTTTACAGCAGATGGTTCTGAAGTAGAAAATTTATTTAACAAAAAAGCAAGGTTTCCTGATAATGTAAAATTAACTTTTGGTGGTTCTAGAGATTTACAAATATTACACAACGGTACTCATAGCTTTATAACTAACGCAACAGGTGATTTAACTTTTGCAAATTATGCTGATGATAGAAGTATATATTTTCAGTCAGATGATGGTGGTGGTGGTGCTGCTAATTATATACAAATTGATGGTGCAAATGTAAGAACCTTATTTACTGTTAATGCTGAATTTAGTGATAATGTAAAAGCTAAGTTTGGTGATGGTGATGATTTAGAAATATATCACGATGGTAGTGATTCTTATATATCTGACGTAGGCACAGGTAACCTATATTTAAAAGGTGGTAACCAAGTTAGAATAGTTGGTGATGCTGCTAATTCAGATGAAATATGGGCCGTGTTTGGTTCTGATGCTGCTGAGCTTTGGTTTAACGGTAATAAAAAGTTTGAAACTACAAATACAGGCGCAACACTTACAGGTAATCTTGTAATGGGTTCAGGGCAAATAAAATTTGCTGATTCAGGTCTTGTAATGTTAGGTGATTCAAACGACTTACAAATAAAACATGACGGTACTAATTCAGAAGTTTCAAATCTTACAGGTAATTTAAATATTAAAAGCACTGCAACAGACGGTGATATTAGTTTTTATGCTGATGACGCATCTGGTGGAGTAACTGAATATTTTAGAGTTGACGGTGGTGAAGGAAGAATAGTATACTCGCAGAACGGTAGACATCTTGACAACGTAGTGTCTATGTATGGGTCTGGAGCTGATTTACAAATAAAACACGATGGCTCAAATTCTTATATAAGTAATAATACAGGAGCTTTATATGTTCAACAACTAGCAGATGATAGTGACATAGTTTTTCAATCAGATGATGGGTCAGGTGGAGTTGCTGAATATTTTAAAGTAGATGGTGGTGCTGAGCAAGTAATTTTTTCTAAAGAAATGAAACTTCTTGATGATGTTATTTTAAAAATAGGTGGTGGAGGTGATTTAAGATTTAATCATAATGCTACAGATTCATTTATTACAAATAACACGGGTAATTTAACTATAACTAACAACACTGATGATGGCGATATTATTTTTAAATCAGATAATGGTTCTGGTGGAACTACTGAATATTTTAGGTTAGATGGTAGTAGTCAGTACAATATATTTCAGAAAGATTTATATCTTACAGATAATACGATAATTCGTATTGGAACAGGACAAGATTTAAGAATATATCACAACGGAACAGATAGTTATATTGACGATGCAGGTACTGGTGATTTAAGGATTAGAAGTAATTTCTTAAAAATTGAAAAGTATACTGGCGAAACAATGGCTACATTTAATGATGATAATGCGGTTACATTGTATTATAACAACTCAGCTAAATTTGCAACTACAAACACTGGTATTTCTGTTACAGGTGATATATCTGTAAGCGGAGATATAAAAGGCAGAAGTGTACCTATGGTAATTCATGCGTCTTTTGATGATACAACCTCTACTACAGCTAATAGAATAATTCCATTAATGGGAAGTATAGTAGAAACAAGTGTATCAGGCGGGTATGCTCCACACTTTTTTACTATTCCATATGCATGCGTGTTAAAAAGAGTAATAATGAAAACAGTTGCGGGATCTCAAAGCTCTTCGTTTACAACAGAATTAAAAGCTTATAAAAATGGCGCGGTTACAGGTAATTCTTCGAGTGGTGAATTAACACATTCAAACTCTTCAATAACATGGAACCCTACTGCACATAATGATATTACTTATGCTGCTGGCGATAAATTTTCTTTAGTTTATCAAAAAAGCGCAACTAGTAAATATTGGCAAGATGTTGCAGTAACAATAGTATTTACTTTAACAAATTATGATATATAAGATATGGGATATTTTGAAGATTTAAACATAGATAATTTAAACCTTGAAACCGATGGACAGGTAAGATATATAAATGGAGGATTACAGTTTGTTCCCTGGATGGAAAGCACTGAAGATATAATATATAAAGAGTGTATTAAAGATTTATTAGCATTAAATTGGTCTGGATATAAATTATATTTAGTTGGTGGTTTATTAGAAGGTTGGAAAACAACAGATATAGATATATGTATAACAGGAAATATAGGTGATGATTTACCTATATTAATGGAAGAAGCGTCTAAGCTAGGTCCATTTGATATATATTATGTAAAATCTTTAGATGAAATAAAAGGTAATGCGAATAGAATATGGGAATTTGCAAAACACTCAGACAGAAGAGGCCCTAGGGCACCTAGATGGCATGGTCAATGGAAAGCTGACGGCTTATTTTGGATGACTGAAAAGTTTAATGACAAGGGTAGAACTTACAGTAAAGAACCTTTAGCATTAAATTAATAAAGTAAAAATTACGTAAAATACGTAATGATATAAACATAGTAATAATAATTAAAATTAAATTTTATGGCAAAGAAAACAGATGATTTAAAAATCACAGACGAAGAATTAAAATTAATTCAGGAGCAAGTACAAGTTATCAATAATATGCAGATGCAAATTGGTGGTTTAGAAATGCAAAAACAAATTGCAGTACTTACAGTGCAAAAGTCACAAGCTCAGTTACAAGAATTACAGAATACGCTTGAAGATAAGTATGGTAAAGTATCTGTAAACTTAACTGACGGTACTATAAAAGAAATTGAAGAAGATGAGCCTAGTAAGGAAGATTAGTATTGGCAGAGATTATAAAAATGATGCAATGCACTATTCTGTTGGTCAAGAAGTATATGGTGGCCACACTATAGATTCTATTGTTGAAGAAGATAATAAGTTTTCTATTTTTATTAAAAAAGGCAAAGAAGTATTGCCGTGGAAAGATTTTAATAAAAATATGGCAATTGCAGTTGAATATAATTTAGAATATTAATGCAAAGCTTATTTGATTTTATAATCAAACCAAAAAAAGAAAGATACGAAAATATAAAACAAATTGGTGACCAAGAGCTAGTTTTAAATTCAGAAATATCTAGTCATCAGTTTGTTAGTCGTATCGGTATTGTTCTTGCTATTCCTAAAGCTGAAAACACCGACATACAAGTTGGCGATGAAGTTATTATACATCATAATGTTTTTAGAAGATGGTATGACGTTAGGGGTATAGAGCGAAATAGCAGAAGCTATTGGGAAGATAATAAATATTTTGTTAAATCAGATCAAATATTTTTATACAAAAGAAATAACAAATGGCATGCGCCTAAAGGTTATTGTTTTGTAAAACCAATTCAATCAAATAGTATATTATTAGAAAAAGAAGTTCCATTAAGAGGTATTGCTAAATATGTTGATAAAGAACTTAAAGATATAAATAAAGGTGATTTAGTTGGGTTTACGCCAAGCAGTGAATTTGAATTTGTTGTTGATGGCGAAAGATTATATAGAGTATTAACTAATTCAATATCTATTAAGTATGAATGTCAAGGAAACGAAAAAGAATATAATCCAAGCTGGACAGAAGGCAGTAGATGAGTTAATTAAAGTTGCTAAAGAACCTATTGTTGATTCAGATGATGATATATCTGCTGACAGATTAAAAAACGCAGCAGCTACAAAAAAACTTGCAATATTTGATGCATTTGAAATATTAAATCGCATCGAAGAAGAAAAAGCTTTATTAGAAAATAAGCCTTTAGAAAATAAAGAAAAAGCTTTTAGCGGATTTGCAGAAAGAAGATCTAAGTAATGTATAAGCAAACACTATATAATATTATACAGCCTATTAAAATAAATACCATTAAAAGACTTAATAAAAGTAAAAAATGGAAATATGGTTACAATAAAGAACACGATATTATTGTAATAAGTAAAACAGGAATGATAGGTGATATATATGAAATACAAAATCTTAAAATAGCATTACCTAAGCAGCCTAAAAATGTGTTTAAAGGTAATGATAAATGGGAAGTTCAAGAATACCCAAAAGAATTACAAAAAATAAAAACAATATTTGACTGGCGAGATATGCCGGCAGATTTTAAAAATAAATGGCATGCATATATTGATTCAGAATTCACTAAAAGAGATGAAGGCTTTTGGTTTTATAACAAAGGCACTCCTACTTATATTAGTGGCACTCATTATATGTACTTGCAGTGGACCAAAATTGATATTGGGAAACCAGACTTTCGAGAGGCAAATAGATTATTCTTCCTTTTCTGGGAAGCTTGCAAGGCAGATTCACGATCCTATGGAATGTGTTATCTTAAGAACAGACGTTCTGGGTTTTCATTCATGGCATCTGGAGAGACTGTTAACTTGGCAACCATATCAAGTGACTCCAGGTATGGTATATTATCTAAATCCGGTGCTGATGCCAAAAAAATGTTTACAGATAAGGTGGTTCCCATCTCTGTCAATTACCCATTCTTTTTCAAGCCGATACAAGACGGAATGGACAGGCCCAAGACTGAACTTGCCTATCGTGTCCCAGCCAGTAAGTTTACCAGAAGAAAGCTTACCGCCAACGAAGCCATTGAAGATATACAGGGATTGGACACCACAATCGACTGGAAGAACACCGGTGATAACTCCTACGACGGTGAGAAACTTGCCCTCCTCGTACATGATGAAGCGGGCAAATGGGAACGCCCCGAAAATATTCTCAACAACTGGAGGGTTACGAAAACCACGTTAAGATTAGGAAGTAGAGTTATAGGAAAATGTATGATGGGCTCAACAAGCAACTCTGCTGATAAAGGTGGTGAAAACTTTAAAAAATTATACCATGACTCAGATGTTACCAAAAGAAACCGCAACGGACAGACTCGTTCGGGATTATATAGTTTGTTCATACCTATGGAATGGAACTACGAAGGATTCATTGATTCTTATGGAATACCTGTATTTGAAACACCCGAAACAATTGTCAAAGACATATATGGAGATGAAATTTCAATTGGCGTTATTGAACATTGGGAAAATGAAGTAGAAGGATTAAAGCAAGATCAAGACGCTTTAAATGAATTTTATAGACAATTTCCAAGAACAGAAGAGCATGCGTTTAGAGACGAAACAAAAAATAGTATATTTAATTTAGCAAAAATTTACGAACAAATTGATTACAATGATGAAGTCGCGAATATGTCACAAGTTACCGTTGGCAGTTTTACGTGGCAAAATGGAATTAAAGACACGAAAGTCCAGTTTACGCCAAATCCTAACGGAAGGTTTAAAGTCAGCTGGGTTCCGAATGTAAGATTACAAAATAATATTATAACTAAAAATGGTATTAAATATCCAGGCAATGAGCATATGGGTGCTTTTGGCTGTGATAGTTATGATATATCTGGAACAACAGATGGTCAAGGATCTAAAGGTTCGTTGCATGGTTTAACTAAATTTAGCATGGAAGAGGTGCCAGCAAATATGTTTTTTCTTGAATATATAGCTAGGCCACAAACTGCTGAAATGTTTTTTGAAGATGTATTAATGGCATTAGTATTTTATGGTATGCCATTACTTGCAGAAAATAACAAACCAAGATTATTATATTATTTAAAAAGAAGAGGCTATAGAGGTTATTCAATGAATAGACCTGATAAGGCTAGAAATAAATTATCGGTTGCAGAAAAAGAAATAGGTGGTATACCTAATTCAAGTGAAGATATAAGGCAAGCACACGCGGCTGCAATTGAAACATATATTAATGATTACGTTGGTATTACTGGTGATGGTGAATACGGAACAATGTATTTTAATACGACATTAAATGATTGGGCTAAATTTGATATAAATAAAAGAACAAAGTTTGATGCCGCCATAAGCTCAGGGTTAGCTATAATGGCATGTAATAAAAATAAATACCGCCCTAGCGCCGAAAGAATAAAGCAAAAAGTTAATATTACTTTAAGTAAATACGAAAATAAAGGAACTATATCAAAAATAATAAAAAATTATGGCTGAATCAGTTATGAAATCATACTTTCCAAGTCAAGCTGTTAGTGATGATGAAAAATTATCAATGCAGTATGGCTTAGAAGTTGCTAAAGCTATAGAAAATGAATGGTTTAAAAAATCATCTGGTATAAACAGATATTTAAATAACCAAAATAATTTTCATAAACTAAGATTATATGCTAGAGGCGAGCAAAGCATACAAAAATATAAAGACGAATTGTCAATTAATGGCGATTTGTCATATCTTAATTTAGATTGGAAGCCTGTACCTATTATACCTAAGTTTGTTGATATAGTTGTAAATGGTATTGCAGAAAGAACATATGATATTAAAGCATATTCTCAAGATCCTTTTGGTGTAAACCAAAGAACAGAATATATGAAAAGAATAGTTACTGATATGCAAACGCAAAAAGTAACACAATATATAGCTGAAAATTTTGGAATAGATTTATCTAGTATGCCTAGTGATCAACTTCCTGAAAATAATGAAGAGCTACAACTTCATATGCAATTAAATTATAAGCAGGCTATTGAAATTGCAGAAGAGCAAGCAATACAAACTGTTTTTAATATAAATAATTATGAATTAACAAAGAAAAGATTTTATTATGATTTAGCAGTATTAGGTATGGCATGTGTAAAAAACACATTTGATACTTCTAATGGTATAAAAATTGAATATGTAGATCCTGCTAATTTAGTATATTCATATACTGATTCACCTTATTTTGACGATATATATTATATTGGCGAAATGAAAACCGTAACTTTAGTTGATCTTAAAAAAGAATTTCCTAATTTAACCGATGAGGATTTACAAAGTTTAATTAAAAACGGCGGCAGTAATTATAATTTATATAATAAATACTTATCAAGATCTGATAAAACAGATAATAATTCAATAGAGGTTTTATATTTCAACTATAAAACTTATATGAATGAAGTATATAAAGTAAAAGAAACCGCAACAGGTGCAGAAAAAATTATAAGAAAATCTGATGCTTTTAATCCGCCAAATATAAAAGGATTAAAGTTCGAGCGTATAGCAAAAAATATAGAGGTGCTTTATGAGGGTTTATATATACCAGGAGCAAAAAAACTTTTGAAATGGAATCTTTGCGAAAACATGCTTAGAGAAAAAAGCGATGCTAATAAAGTTAAAATGAATTATTCGCTTGTTGCGCCTCGAATATATAATGGCAAAGTTGAATCTTTAGTTAGTAGAATAACTAGTTTTGCTGATATGATTCAATTAACTCATTTAAAAATACAACAAATATTATCAAGAATGGTTCCTGATGGTGTTTATGTTGATGCTGATGGTTTAGCTGAAATTGATTTAGGGAACGGTAGCAACTATAATCCACAAGAGGCATTAAATATGTTTTTCCAAACTGGTAGTATAATTGGTAGATCTTTTACATCTGATGGTGATATGAACCCGGGTAAAATACCAATACAAGAAATTAATAATACTGCTGGCACAAATAAGTTAACCGCATTAATAAGTACTTATAATTATTATATGCAAATGATCAGGGATGCTACAGGATTAAATGAAGCTAGAGATGGAAGTACTCCTGATAAAAATGCATTAGTTGGTGTTCAAAAATTAGCGGCAGCTAATAGTAATACAGCTACTAGACATATATTACAAAGCGGTTTATTTTTAACAACTGAAACTGCAGAAAAAATATCTTTAAGAATATCTGATGTTTTAGAATATTCACCTACAGCTAATGCTTTTATACAAGCAATAGGCTCTCATAATGTAGCTACATTAAGTGAATTAAAAGAATTACACTTACATGACTTTGGTATATTTATTGAATTAGAGCCTGATGAAGAAGAAAAGCAGATGTTAGAAAATAATATACAAGTTGCAATTGGTCAAAATAATATTCATCTTGAAGATGCAATTGATATTAGAATGATAAAAAACGTTAAGCTAGCTAATCAATTATTAAAATTAAGAAGAAAAAAGAAATTACAACAAGACCAAGAAAAAGCGCAAATGAACATACAAGCGCAAGCACAAGCAAATGCGCAAGCTCAACAAGTAGCAGCTCAGGCTGAAGTACAAAAACAACAAGCATTGACTCAAAGTAAAATTCAATTAGAATCTGCTAAAAGTCAATTAGAATTACAAAAATTACAAGCTGAAGCAAGTTTGAAAAAAGATTTAATGAATTTAGAGTTCCAAATGAATATGCAGCTACATGGAGCTAAGAATAATATTGAAAAAGAAAAACTAAAAGAAAAAGAAGATCGTAAAGATGAGAGAACTAAAATACAAGCATCTCAACAGAGCGAACTAATTAATCAACGTAAAAATAATTTACCTCCTAAAAAATTTGAATCAGGTGGAAATGATATTTTAAGCGGTGATTTTGACTTAGGTGTATTTGATCCTAAGTAATATATAAATTGTATAATCATATAATATTTTATTATGGCAGAAGAAATTAAAGCAAAAATTGTAGAGACTGAAGAAAAGTCTATACAAGAAAAAGAAGAAGTAGTACAAAAAAATGCTGGATTTGATGAAGAATCTGGTATGTACAAAGTAGATTTAACACAACCACCAAAACAAGAAGAAGATGCCGTTCAAGAACAACAAACAGAGGATGGCGTGCTACGCGGAAGCAGCGAGAATGAAGAAGCTGGGGAAGAAGCCGAAGTGGGATTGCAAGAAGTACGACAAGAAGAAGAAAAAGTAAATGAAGAGCCGGAAGAAGAAACGGTATTAGAAGAAATTACAAATGAAGAGAATACAACTGACAATACAGGAGTGGAAGGAAGCACTGAGGTTGCCTCTACCGCACCGCAACAAGAAGAAGTATTACAGAAAGAAAAAACACAAGAATCAATAGAATATCCTGAAAACATTCAAGACTTAGTTAAGTTTATGAATGAGACGGGTGGTACGTTGCAAGATTATGTTGAATTAAATAAGGATTATGAAAAGTTTGATAATATGGATTTATTACATGAATATTATAGTCAAACTAAACCTCATCTATCGTCAGATGAAATTGTATTTTTAATTGATGATAAATATTCTTATGATGAAGAAGTAGATGATCCTAAAGATATTAAAAGAAAAAAATTACTTTTCAAAGAAGAAGTTGCGCAAGCAAAACAACAACTTGAAATAAGAAAAGATAATTATTATAAAGAAATTAAAGCTGGTAACAGATTGACTCCTGAAGCTAAAGAAGCATTAGACTTTTTTAACAGATATAATAAGGACAACGAACAGCAACAAGAAATAATGCAATCTCAGCGAGATGCATTTAACAATAAAACCAATTCGCTTTTTAACGATAATTTCAAAGGTTTTGAATATAATGTCGGAGATAAGAGATTTAGGTTTAATGTGAAGAATGTAGATAAGGTTAAAGAAACCCAGGGCGACATTAATAACTTTACTAAGAAGTTCTTAGATAAAGAAAATAAAATGGCTGATGCTGCTGGTTATCACAAAGCTTTATTTACCGCGATGAATTCCGACGCTATTGCTCAACACTTTTATGAGCAGGGTAAAGCAGATGCTATTAAAGAATCTGTTAAGTCTGCAAAAAACATTAATATGGACCCACGATCAGCGCATCAAGAGGTAGAAATTGGTGGAATGAAAGCAAGAGTTATTAGTGGCGATGATTTATCAGGAATTAAACTAAAATTAAAAAACTATTAAAAACTTTTGAAAAATGGCAACAAACGTTTCATTTGCTGGCCCAGTGGCCGGCAGTATAGTTACTCCTTCAGCTCAGAAAATGACGCTATCGAGCAACTATTTAAACTTTCATGGTGCAGGTGGAGCAAACTGGTCACAACAGTATCTACCTGAACTATATGCTCAAGAAGTTGAAAGATATGGAAATAGATCTGTATCTTCATTTTTGAGAATGGTAGGTGCTGAAATGCCTATGGCTTCTGATCAAGTTATTTGGTCTGAGCAAGGTAGATTACACCTAGCGTATACTGGTACTGTAGATGTAGTAACTGGTATCGTAACTGCGATTAAAGGTATTGATACCGCAGCTACAGAAGCTCACGCAGTAAGAAAAGGAGCAACTGTAGTAGCCGTAGTAGAAGGCGTAGTATTTAAAGGTTTTGTATCTGCAGGTATTGAAGCTGCAACTGATACATTAACTATTCTACCTTATGGTGCAGAAAATATCAACGATTTAGCTGGTACATCTGCTTCAGGTAGTAAAGATATTAAGTTCTTTGTATACGGTTCTGAATTTGGAAAAGGAACTGACAGCATGGCTAATTCTGTAGAACCTGTGTTCAAATCTTTCACTAACAGACCAATGATTATCAAAGATCACTTTGAAATTAATGGTTCTGATACAGCTCAAATTGGTTGGGTTGAAGTAAGCGGAGAGGCTGGACAAGCTGGTTATCTATGGTATATGAAAGCTGAAGGCGACACTAGAGTTAGATTCGAAGATTATTTAGAAATGACTATGATTGAAGCAGAAAAAGTAGTTACATCAGGAACTGCTACTGCTGATTCACAGTTACACGATTTAGCTGGTGGTGGAGTTAACGGTTCTGAAGGACTATTATCTGCAATTGCAAACAGAGGTATTATAGCAACAAATCAATTTGATGCTTCTACGCCTGCTGCTGACAAGCTTGCTGAGTTTGATTTATTATTAAAAGAATTAGATAAGCAAGGTTCAATTGAAGAAAATATGTTATTTTTGGACAGAGACGCTAATTTATACATTGACGATTTACTTGCGGGATTAAACCCACATGTAACTGGTGGTGTTAATTACGGTGTATTTGAAAACTCTGCTGACATGGCGCTTAATTTAGGTTTTACTGGATTTAGACGAGGTTCTTATGACTTCTATAAAACTGACTGGAAATATCTTAATGATGCTTCTACAAGAGGTTTAGTAGGTGGATTAAAAGGACTTTTAGTACCTGCTGGTACATCTTCAGTTTATGACCAACAATTAGGTAAAAACGTTAGAAGACCTTTCTTACACGTAAGATATAGAGCTTCTGAAATGGATGATAGACGAATGAAATCTTGGATTACTGGATCAGTTGGTGGAGCCACTGCATCAGGTGTTGACAAAATGGAGATTCACTATCTTTCTGAAAGATGTTTAGTAACTCAAGCTGCTAACAACTTTATCAGATTTGACTCTTAACAATTAATATAAAGGAATGGGTGCTTCGGCACCCTGCCCTTTTATTTTAAACTTTTATTATATTATATTATGGAAAAAACAAAAAAAGAAAAAATTGTTGAGCAAAAAGTTGTTCAACCTGTTGCAGAAATTAAAAAACCTGCAAAACCACAATACAGAGATAAAGTGTATGAATTAAATTTAAATAATACACCTATTGTATATGTATTAAAAAGCAGAGGGCTTTATTGGTTTGACGAAGAGAAAGGATTTGAAAGAGAAATGAAATATTGTGAAAATCAAAAAACAATATTTGTTGATGAAATGAAAGGCGTTCAAAGATTAAGCCACATTATTTTTAGAGATGGACAACTATATGTTCCAAAAGAAAAACAAACATTACAAAAATTTTTAGATTTACATCCCTGGAATGGTCAAAAGTTTACAGAGTATAACCCAGAAGTTATTGCTGAAAATGATATGGACTATTTAGAAATGGAAATTGAAGCATTAAATACAGCTCAAAGATTAGATGTTGATAGATTAGAGGCTATAATCAGAACAGAGTTTGGAAATGAGGTATCTAAGATGACTTCTAAGGAAATTAAAAGAGATGGATTACTATTTGCTAGGCAAAATCCAAATTTATTCTTAGAATTAGCTAATGATGAAAATATAAATATTAGAAATGTAGGTATAAAAGCTGTTGAAGCTAATATTATTAAACTTTCTAATGATCAAAGAACATTTATGTGGGGAACAAATGATAGAAAACTTATTACAGTTCCATTTGATGAAAATCCATATTCTGCTTTAGCGGCATATTTTAAAACCGATGAAGGTATTGAAGTATACCAAACAATTGAAAAGAAACTAAAGTAAACAAAATGTAGGTAAGGCCTGCATTTGTGGGCCTTAACCTATAATAAAAATATAATGGCAGTAAACGTAAATACAGTATACCAAAGAGTATTAGCTATAACAAATAAAGAACAACGAGGTTATCTTACACCTCAGGAGTTTAATACTATTGCAAATCAAGCGCAGCTTGATATATTTGAGCAGTATTTTTATGACTTAAATCAATTTGGCAGAATACCTGGTAATCAAACAGACTATGCTGACATGTTAAATATACTTGAAGAAAAAATTAGTATATTTGAAAAAACTGGTATATCAGTTTCTGGTGGTACAACTTTACCCGCTGATTTATACAGATTAGGCTCTATATTAAATAACTGCCCAGACTGCAGAGAAATAGAGCAAATAACTCAAAAAGAATGGCTATATATTAGAAGATCTCCTATAGCCAAACCTACAAACGATTTTCCTGTTTATATAAGAGATAATGCTGGCATAAAAGTTTATGGCACAGATAATACACAAATAACATCTGGTATATTTATTAATTATGTTAAAATTCCAACAGCTGTTGCATGGGCTGCAAATAGCGAAACAGGATTATATGATGTAACAAATTCAGTTAATTTCGAACTTCATGAGTCTGAAGAAACAGAATTAGTAATTAAAATATTAGCGCTAGCAGGTATTGTAATAAAAGATAATTCTATTTATGCAATGGCTAGCGGAGAAGACACTAAGAATGTATCACAAGAAAAAGCATAAAATATGGCATTTATAAATCAAACACAATATCAATATTACACACCAGGGCAAAAGTTTGTAACAAATACAGCTACGGCAAATAGTGGTCAAAATGGTACATTTCTTTTAACGCTAGATCCTCTACCTACAGCACCTTCTAAATTTATTGTATTTAAAAATGGCGTAGAATTAGATGATAGCTTATATGCTTATGTAGCCTCAGGCGGTAATGCTGGTAAAATAATATTTACATCAGGTAATCATCCTGTAAATGGTGATGTTATTGAAGTTGAACTTGTAAACCCTATAATAGCTGGTAATTATAGATATATATCTTTAAATGACATAGTAAGTAACTTTATGGTTTCTTATGTTGGTCAAGATAAAATTATACCTAGAATAAAAAGAACAGATGTATTATTTCACGCTAAAAGAGGCATACAAGAATTTAGCTATGATATAAGTAAAGTTGAAAAAATACAGGAAATAGAAGTTCCCGATTCATTAGCTATGGTAATGCCACAAGATTATGTTGACTATGTTCAGCTTTCAAGAATTGATTCGTTAGGTGTTGAGCATCATTTATATCCTATGCGTTTTACATCAATACCATCTGAATCAATAGCACAAGATAATCAAGGTAAGTATTTATTTGATGATGACGATAGTTTATTAACTCAAACGCCAGCCACAGAAACAAGATTTAAAGAAGCTAATATGGATAATATTACAGCAACTTTTATTGATGATTCTTTAGACGATATAGATGCTTTAAATCAAAGAGCTTCTGAGTATGGTCAAAGATACGGTATTAATCCTGAGTTAGCAAATAGAAACGGTAATTTTGTTATAGACGAAATACATGGTAAAATACATTTTAGCGCTGATTTAGTTGGTAAAATAATAACATTAAAATATGTTTCTGACGGAATGGGAACAGATGCAGAAATGCGTGTACATAAATTTGCAGAAGAAGCAATATATAAGCATATTATTTATTCTGTAGTTAGCGCAAGAGCAGGTTTTCCAGAATATATAGTTCAAAGATACAAAAGAGATAGATTCGCAGCAATGCGAAATGCAAAAATAAGATTAGCAAATCTTAATCCGCGCGAGCTAGCGCAAGTAATGAGAAATAAATCAAAAAGAATTAAACACTAGAATATGCCAGAAATTAAAAATGCTTTTATTAAAGGTAAAATGAATAAAGACCTTGATGAAAGATTAGTTCCTAATGGTGAATATAGAGATGCATTAAATGTAGACGTTGACTATTCTGATGGCAGCGATATAGGTGCATTAAAAAATATTTTAGGTAATACGCAAAGAGATTCCATTAGTTTAACTAATGCAAAGTGTATAGGNGTTGCTAAAGATGTTGAAAACAGTAGAGTATATTGGTTTATAACTTCATCTGCTAAAGATTTAATAGCAGAATGGAATTATAGTACAAACACATATGATACAATATTAGTTGATAGTGGAAGCGTATTAAATTTTAATACTAGTAATTATATAACTGGTGCAAATGTTATAGATGGATTTTTATTCTTTACAGATAATTTAAATGAACCACGACAAATTGACATAGAATATTGGAGAAGTCAAACTTCTGGGTCAACTGGTACAAGCACAGGGTTAAGTGCGGAAAGAATTACAGTTATTAAAAAATCACCTTTAGCAGCACCAGGGTTAAATATGAGCAGCTCTACAAGAGGCGGAAAAGGAACAGCTGGTAATGCTTCTGTAATAGTTATGCAAGCTGATTTTGGCGCTTCAACTAGCGCAACTAGTCTTGTTAATGCAATAGACCCCGGTTCATCTTTTAGCAGCACATCATCTGATTTTAGTAAATTTTTAGAGGGCGGCAGCGCGGTAAGCCCTAATTATCAAGTTGGTGATATTATAATACTTACACATAAATTTTTAGATACTACCAATCAAACTGAAAAAACTATTAAAGCCAGAGTAAAATTAACAACTTATAATGCAAGCGCAACAGGTAGTAATGTTGGAACTTTTACCGCTACTTTATTAAATGTATCAGAACAAGTGCCCGGCACAGCGGTTGCTTATACATGTATATTAGAAGAAGACGAGCCATTATTTAAAGAAAAATTTCCAAGATTTGCATATAGATATAAATATAATAATGGGCAATATTCATGCTTTTCTCCTTTTTCAAATGCAGCTTTCCTACCAGACCCAACTGTTGGGAATAATACAGGATTTGCGTATAATCAAAAAGAAGGTTTTAATTTAGCAATGGTAAATAGTCTTAGGTCTTTAACTATTACAAATTTAAATCACAATATACATGCAGATGTAGACGAAATAGATGTTCTATATAAAGATTCTGTTAGCCCTAATTGTTATGTTGTAGATACTATTAAAAGAGCTAGTAACGGTACTATTGCAAATACATTTCAAGTAAAAGATGACCAAATATTTAAAACAGTACCATCTAATCAATTATTAAGATTATTTGATAGCGTTCCTAAAAAAGCTAAAGCACAAGAGGTAACTGCAAATAGATTAATATATGGTAATTATACAGAAAATTTTGATTTAAAAGATTCTAGTAATAATGATGTAAAACCTGTATTTGATTTAGAATTAAAAAATAGATACAATACTAATCACGCAACTGATTGTTCATTTTTTTTACAAGTTGATACTGATGAGTCATCTGCTATAAATTTTAGTTATACTGATACTAATGGTCAATCTGCAACTGTATCAGTTGCTCCTGGTTCACAAACAACAGTATCTGGTAGGTGTAACACAATGACAATGACCTCAACACCGGATGATTCAGCAAATGTAACAATAGATAGCACGCCTCTTTTAAATAGTGATAGGCTTAAAAAACAATCTATAAAGTCAAAAAGAACATATCAATTTGGTGTTGTATATATGGATGAATTTGGCAGACAAACACCTGTATTAACAAGTGATAGCGGTATAATAAAAATTGGGCAGGATAGTGCTCCTTTTTTAAACCAGTTTCAAGCAAAAATAACATCAAACCCGCCTTCTTTTGCAACACATTATAAATACTTTATAAAAGAAAATTCAAAAACTACTTATAATTTTATAGGGCAAAGTTTTTATGAAGATGATGAGGGGTTTATATATATAGGTATACCTTCTGCTGATGTTAATAAAGTTCAAATTGAAGACAGTATTATAATAAAGAAAAAAAGAGATACTGAAGTTTCTGATATTACAGAAGAGTTTAAGGTATTGGATAAATATACAACAGGGCCACCGCCTTTTTTAGCAAAGCCTATGAAAGTTATTTATTCACCTGATGTAATGGTTTTTAGTAGAAATTTTGAACAAGATCATGATCAAATTATTATAAAACCAGGTAGCACACCTGTTCCTGGAAGAAATAGAATTACTCTAAGGAATTATTATAAGTTTTCAGAAAACGCTATTGCTAGTAGCCACACATTTAATCAAACCTCGGATAAGGGCGTAAGTAGAGAAGCATATGCTTTACTTAAACCTGGAGTAAAAGTTAAATTTACTATAGGTAATCAAGAAACAAAAATATACGAAATAGAAACAAGAGAAGTAGATATTGCTAATAATGATGATATTGAATTACATTTTACCGAACAATTTGGTGATGATGTAAAAATTTTATATGAATCATTCCCATCAGATGGAATTTCTTTTACAAAAGATTGTGTATTAAGAGGTGGTGACCCAGACTCAACTAGTTATGCAGGCGGTGTAAAAATGTTAATATTAGAAGAAGTAGATGAAAGTGGCAAAGAAGAATATCAAGGTTTATTTTTTATAAAAATTAAATCGGATAGTAGATTATTAGATGAAATAAAATTGCAGCAAAATATAAATAATTTATACGCTGTTAGTACTATGTCATTAGATGGTGATTCCTCTGATACTAATGACCCTCGACAATTTCATATGTATGGAGGTGGTAAAGCAAATACAAATTCAAGAGCTACTAGGCTTGGTGCGGACACAGATGGCGTGGGCACACCCCTAAATCCAAACTTAGGTGGATTTGCATCTAATGGTGATTCTGTTGGTAAAACTGGAGAAGGAATGAGTTATGCGCCTAATTTAGGATTTTGTGATCAAGGGGCTGGTGCGTCTGTACATCAACCAGCGGGCTTTTCTTTACATGATGGGCAATATCAATTTTGTATACAATCAGATAGAGATTTTGGTGATGTAAACTCAAATTATGGTGAATTTCCATTTGTGCATACTCTAGATAAAGCACCAAGCAATAAAAACAATATGGACACTAGTCATGATGTTTTTATTAAATTTGATAGGTCAAGAAATCAAATTGATGGCGGCGCAACAAATCAAGGAACCGGGGTTGGAATTAGAACTATTCCTCAACAAACTGCAGATGATACTCTTTATAAAATAACAAGAGTATTAAAGTTTTTTGATAGAGCACAATCACCACCGGTTAATGGAATTGGATCAAACCTTAGCCAATTTAGAGATGGAGATGTTGTTTATTTAATAGCATTAGATCAAAATTTGAAAAAAGATTTAGTTTTCCATGGAGACACGGGTCATGGTAATGTAATGCAAATGACTTTATTTGAATATAGAGATAAAAATTTAATGGTCAATATACCTGTACCACCTATATTTGAAGTATTACCTAAAGATGATGTAGATATAGATATATATTATGAAACGCAAGAAGTATTTTCAGTTTCAAGTAATCATGGTAATAATAACTTATTAAGCTACTATAATTGTTTTAGTTTTGAAAATGGAGTTGAATCATTTGTTATTAGAGATGATTTTAATGGCGCACCTCTAGGTAAAGGCGTTAGAGTTTCAACTGTATTTGAAGATAAACCATATGTAGAAGAAGTAAAGAAAAATAGTTTAATATTTTCACAAATATATAATAATAAAAGTTCATTAAATAGATTGAATCAATTTATTATTGCTGAAGATATTACAAAAGATATTAATCCTGATTATGGTAGTATACAGTTATTACATACAAGATATAATGATATAATAGCATATTGTGAAAATAAAGTTCTTAAAATATTAACAAATAAAGACGCTTTGTTTAATGCAGATGGCAATGTTAATATAACATCTAATAAAGCTGTTCTTGGTCAATCAATGCCTTATAATTCAAATTATGGTATATCAACAAACCCAGAAAGTTTTGCTGCATATACGCATAGGTCTTATTTTACTGATAGAAAAAACGGTGTAGTTGTAAGGCATTCTATGGATGGAATGGAAGCTATATCTGATTATGGCATGAAAGACTTTTTTAGAGATTCATTAGCTGCTAATAGTGGGTTAATGGTTGGGTCTTATGATGTTAAGAAACACCAATATAATCTTAGCACGCATGAAACTAATGCTAACAGCACTGTTTCTTTTTCAGAATCAACAAATGGATGGGTAAGTAAAAAATCATTTATACCTGAAGCTGGTTTTAGTTTAGAAAACAAATATTTTACATTTAAAAATGGCCATATATTTGAACATCATGTAAATGCCGCTCATGGTAATTTTTATGGGTCATCCTCAATTCCGTATGTAGAGTTTTTATTGAATGAAGCGCCTGCAAATATGAAAAACTTTAGAACATTAAATTATGAAGGAGATTCTGGTTGGACATGTGCTAGTATTACAACAGATCAACAAGACGGAGATGTATCTTCATTTATAGAAAAAGAAAATAAATATTTTAACTATATTAAAGGAATTGCAGAAACAGAAACAACACTTGATGTGAAAGCATTAAATGTACAAGGTATAGGTACGTGGAACTCTAGGGCTGCTAATCTTGCGAGCGTTACGCTTACTGTAAATGCAGGAATACCACCTGAATTACAAATTGGTGATAAATTATATGAGTATGATCGTGGATATAATTTAATAGGCACTATTACTGGAAAAACAGCAACAACAGTTACTGCATCAACGGATGGAACCGGTGAATCTGCAGGTTCATCATCTGCAGTATATTTACTTTATGTAAAGGACGCAAGATGGCAAACAAGTGGCTTATTAGGCTATTTTGCTAAAGTTAAAATGCAAAATATACAAACAACATCTAAAGAAATATACTCAGTAGGAAGTGAAATTAGCATAAGTAGTTAATACGTAATAATAAATAATATGCCTTTATCAGGATTTTCAAAATTTGCAAAACAAATAAGTCAAATAGATTTTAGTAAATATCAACCTTTAACAAATAATAATAAAAACATGGCAGTAAACCCAATGGCATTAACACCTCAAGGAATGGCTCTTCAAGGAGCAGGTCAAATGGTAGGCGGCGTAGTAAAAGCCGTTGGCAGCTTATTTGGCGGCGGTAAAAGAAGACGTGAACAAAGAAGGGCGGCAGCTGAATTAGCTAAAAGAAAAAGCGAATATGAGTCTTTAGATACATCAAACCCTTATAAAAATCTTACAAATACATACGAAAATTTAACCGTTAATACACAGGCAGCAGATTTTGCAGCACAGCAAACAGCACAGGGCTCAGCTAATATTATGAGTAATTTAGCGGCTGCGGCAGGTGGTGGTGGAGTTGCGGCATTAGCACAATCATTAGCAAATTCGCAGGCACAAGCAGCTCAACAAGCATCGGCTACTATTGCACAACAAGAGCAAAGAAACGCAATGTTAAGCGCACAAGGTGAAGCAAATAGACAAAAAATGGTTGCAACAGGTGAAAGACAATCACAACAAATGGAAATGGAAAAAACCGGTACATTATTAGGTATGGCGCAACAAAGAAAAGCAGCCGCTGATCAAGCAAGAAAAGATGCTACTGACGCATTAGTTGGAGGCATAGCTAGTATAGGTATGGGCGCTGCAATGGGTGGAGTAGGTGGATTAAAAGAAGGCTTAGGGTATACCCCATAAATAATAAAAATATGGCAAATAAATTATTAATATTAGGCGCTGCAATGGCGCATAAAAATAAAAGTTACAATCTTAGCGGTTCAATTACAAAGGCTGTTGATAAAAGTTTAGAGCAGTTTACAAAAATGATACAAGCTAGACAGCAAAGTATTGCAAGAACTAGTTTAAGAACTCAGGCATATTTAGATAAGCTACCAGAAAATCCAGAAATAGAATTATTACCAGATCCTATTAGAAAAGTTTATTTTGGTGAGTTAAGTAAAGTAAGGCAAAATATTGCAAATTTAAATGCAGAAAGATTTGATGAAAGCAAAGCAGCGTTATATATGCCCGGGACAGACGCGTATAATGATATGATGTCTAATATAGCTAAAGAAGAAAAAAGATTAAAAACTTTACTTGGGTATGCAACAAAATTTCAAGAAATAAATGCTGATTGGTTTAGAGAGCATGGAAATATTTCAGAAACATGGAAAACAATGAATCCTGATTTATATGAAGCAATGAGTAATATTTTAAATACTGAAAACCCTAATTACACTGTAAGCTTTGATGATAAAGGTGAATTAGTTTTTGAAACACAAATAGACGAAGTTAATGACCCATTAAGTAATTTAACTGAGGATGATGATCCTTCAACCGCGCCTGCACCAACAACATCTTCTAAATCTGTTAAATTTGGATTAGATGAATTAGATTGGGCTCAATTTTCAAATCCTGAAACAGCTGAAATAAATAACTTTTTTGTAAAAGCAATTCAAGATGGTAAGCAAGGAATATCTTTGAGCGCTCCTGATATTAATAATTCAAGAATGCTTCTTGATAATTTATTAGGTAATGATGAAGCAAAAATATTTTCATTAGCATTAGATACCTTACCTATGGGTGCTGATAACGCTCCTATGCCTTTATTTACTGATCAAGAATTTGAGGAAATGTTTCCTGATTTTGATGAAAATGACCCTAATACTTATCCTGATGTTTCAAAAATAAAAACAGCTGTTATTGAAAAATTAGTTGAAAAAATTAATACAGCAAATGAAATTGAATTACAAAAATATAACATTGCTAATATAGATGAAGATTTTGAAGATTTTGCAGGAAATGTAGCTTCTTTTTATGGTGGCTTACGAGGATTAGGTGATAAGCCTAGCGAAAAAGATATTATAAATTATATAGTAAATAGCAGCCCGTTCAAAGGGGAGGTAAATATGTCTAGTGGCTCAACTCTTATTCCTAAATCTAGCAGTGTTTCTCAATCTACAATGGAAGCTTTTGATATTGGCCCCGAAATTAAACAATATATAGATTCGGGTTATAAAAACGCAGACGCGATTATAGCAGCTATAATTAGAGAAACAAGGTCATCTCGTGAAGCAAATAAAGTTCCTAGATATTTTAGACAATGGAACGCTTTCAGTAAAGAAAAGAAAAACGAGTATCACGCCCCAGGTTTATAAATAATTTTAATATATGTCAATAAATATAGATTTGATAAATGCTTTATATTCTAAATATGCACCAGAAAAAAATGTTGATGCGCAAATTAGATATATAAACGATAATTATACCTCACAAGATAAATTTGTTGAAGATTTTTATAATCAATATAATATAGAATTAACTGATGATATAAAGCTATATATAAATTCAAATTTTGGTGGATTTGAAAATCTAGTTAAACCAACTATAGATCCCGATGATTTTGATGTATCTAAACCAGCTATAGTTCAAGAAATTTTAAATACTAATAGTTTAACGGATGAAGAAGACGAAATAATTAATAAAAAATATGGAACAACAGAAAACCCTAATCTTTCCTATTTTGATCCAATAATAACTTCTAAATTTATTAGATTTGAAAACCCTCGCGCTGGAACTGGGCCAATATATAAAGAAACAGAATCTTATGCTTTTGAGGAAGATTTAAATTATACTCTGGAACAACATAACGATTTTATTGAAAAAGAATTTGCCATATTAAGCAATCCTCATAATCCTGAATATAAATTAGAAGATTCTGAGCTTGAAGAAATAAATAAAATTAGATCTAATTTAAAAAGAAATTATGTTTCTGAAGATCAATTTAATGAAGATTTAATGATTGAAGCTGAAAAAAGAGTATTAGAAGATTATAAAAATGCATATGTAACCACACTTTTATCAGATAAAGTTAACACTTGGATTACTAATAACAAGGGTATGTATACTTCTAAAACTATTTATGGTGAAGGGGAAGAAGGTATAGAAAAAGCATTTAGATACCCTGTATATGCCCCTGGTGCTACCGCTCCTTTCCCAATTCTTGCACCATCTACATTAAGACAAATTCCTGATAGGGAAATGTTTGATAGCACAAAAGATATAGTTTTTGAATCAATTGAAGATTTTACAAAAGCAAATCAAAAATTATTAGACGAGTTTAAAAAAAATGAAGCTTTAGGCGAAGAAATATTAAATTATAGAGAAAGAGCAGACCAACCTGATTTTGTATTTAATCAAGAAGAAGCAAATGAAATGCAAAAAAAGCTTTTATTATATAAAGCAAATCAAAATGTATTAAAAAATATTATACCTAAAATGTCTTCTAATATTAAAGACTTAAAAACACTGTCTGTTGCAAGCGAATTATTAGGTAAAAATTATGATATATTAAAAAAGAATTTATCAACTATTGCTTTAGGTTTTGGGGATTTAGGTTTAGGCGGCGTTAGAGTATTATCTGCTGTTTCAAATGTATTACCTTTTATGGCCGCTTGGGCAAATGAAAGAGGCGAAATGTTAGATAATCTTTCTTTAACATGGGAAAACTATAAAACAGGTGTTAAAAATTCTTATAAACCTGACATTAAATTTAAAGACGCATTTAAAACTAAAAATAGTTTTGGTGAGTTTGTTGCGCAAGAAATTGCTACTCAAATACCTATATTTACTACAATGATAGGTTCAGGTGGATTGGCTGGTTTAGCTGGAAGAGGCGTTCTTGGTCAAACTATTGCTGCTGGTACATCTATAGGAATTACTTCTGGTGGTCAACAATATAATACTATGACTGCTGAAGAAATGGTAAATCCTTTTTTAGACTATAGTGAAGCAGAAAAATTTTTAGTATCTTCTGGATATGGCGCGGCTGAGGCTATATTTGGTACAGCTCCTTCATATTATTTATTAAGAAATACAGCAAAAACAGTTTTACGTACATCGGGACCTCAAATGATTAAGGAAGGCATAAAGTCATATTATTTAAAAAATGTTGCTTTTCCTATGATAGCTGAACCTTTTAGTGAAGGCTTAACAAGCATTACACAAAATGCATTATTAGGTAGACCTTTATATGAAAATGTAGATCATGCAATGTTTTCAGGTTTTATGTTTAGCTTTATGATGAACTCTGCGCCGGCTGTAGCTGGTAGAATGATGCAAGATTTTAGTAGTATAGAAAAAATGCAAGAATTTAACAATATAAATTCTGAAATGAATGCTATTGATAAAACATTAAATAGAAAAAATTCAAAGTTTACAAAAAATTCACCTGAATATAATAGTCTTAAAAATACATATAATCAATTACAAATGGATAGAGATGCTATAGTAAATGATTTATATAATAATATAACTACTAAGGTTTCTAAAAGATCTTTTAAACAATTTTTAGAAAACACAGAGTCCCAACAAGATATTAGAGTACGCGCTCAAAAAATAATTGATGAAGGCGGTATAATTTTAAGCAAAGANGACAGAATGGCTTTAGACGCTTTGCAATCTGAATTTGATAGAATACAAGTTGCAAGAACTGTATTTAAATCTCAGGAAAATTTCGGAAATGAATTTGCAAATGTAAGAGGACAAAACTCAAAAGTTTATGATGCATATATAAAAAAGGCAAGACAAAATTTAAAAGCTAATGGTATATCTGAACCTACTGAGGTTAAAGTTTTTCAAGAAGCGTCTAATATATATTTTGCCGATCAATTTGATTTATTTACAAAAAATGTAAAAAAGAATAAGTTGGTTAATATGAAAGTATTTGCTAATAACCAAGAGCTAATAAATTTTCTTGAACAAGATCCTCAACGTAAAGCGGAGCTTGATAAAAAAGAAAAAAGATGGCTTGTTGAAAATGGTAAATTAGTTTATAAAACAGATACAAGAAGAAACGCAATATTAAGAGGCGATATAAATGGTATTAATACAACTATTAATAATAAAAAATTTGAATTAATATCTAAAGAAAATTCATTAAATAATGAAAGAGCCGGCACAGGTTACCATGAGTTTTCACATTCAGTATTATTTGAAGCGTTAGCTGCACAACCCGAGCAATATCTTGAAATAGCGCAAAATATAAAAGCATATTTACAAGAAACAGATTCTAAACTATATAATTTAATGTTTAAATCTGGCGGCGGCCAACAAGCAGATATATTTAGCCCAGAAGAAGTTATAGTAAACTTTTTAGAAAGAGTTGCAGAAGGCAAAATTAAAGACCCTAAATTTATTGGCGTAGTTTCTGAAAGTATAAATAAAGCGTCTGGTTTAGATATTAACTTTAGAAGCGAAATAGATACTATAAAGTTTTTATATGATTTAGGTTTAAAAATTAAAAATGGCACTTTTAAAAAGAGTGATTTAAAAAGCATAAGAGTAAACTTAAGAGGCAAGCTTAATGAGGCTAACATAGAAGTAAGAAAAATGATTGACGAATCAAAATATTCTGATTCAGATGCTAATATAGTACAAAAGCTTTATGATAATCTTGGAGCAGAAGCTGCGCCGCAAATTGCAAATAATAAGTATGTTAGAAAAGTTATAAATGAAGTTCTTAGAAAATATTCAAATGTACCTGGCTATAATGCTTATAAAAAAGTATTTGAAGATGGGTTAATTAATGATCCAACTTATGGTATATTAGGTTCTTTATTAACATATGATTCTAATAGAGACCCCGTTTTAGTTAAGCGTATTATTTTTAATTTAAGACAACGAAGTAAAACGATTGCCGAAGATATATTTCCTCAAGCTTTTACTGATGATGTTACAGAAGTTAGAAATGTAACAGAAGACGTTACAAGTCCTGAAATATTACAACAAAGGGAAAGCCTTAGAATATCATTAGGGCTCAGCACGGACGTTATAAACCGTGTTAAACAGTCTGTATTAAAAACATTTGGGGGTAAATTACCTAATGTTACAAGCATGCAGTTTAGAAGAAAGCTACAAGAGTCATTTAGAATATTTTTAAAGAAAACAATCGCTAAAGATGTATTAAAACAAGGTGATGCATATAAATTATTTTTAGAAAATAATTTTGAATTAATATATGGTGTGTTATCGCAAGGCAATATAAATAAAAGATTTAAACCTTTTGCTGAACCTATATTGGATAAAGACGGTAAACAATTAAGAGAGAAAACGGCTGAAGGCAATAAAATATTTGTAAAAAGAAAAATTACTAAAAAAGAATTTGTAGATTATTTTTTAGGTGATAATGTAGGTAGATCAACACAGGGAACAAGAAAAACTGCATTAGCAGAATCATTAGCTGAAGAAATTGCATTTGACGCTACATTAGATGTATTAAGAGACCCAGCGCCAATTGATAATGCTGGTAATACTTTGTTAGACAGAGTTGAACAAATTATAGAAATTAACGGAGAGCAATTTAGTGAAAACTATTTAGCGCAGGTTGCAAAAGAAATTGACAGAGCAACTGATTTTAAATTTAGTGATTCAAGCGCAGGTATAACTGTTTTAGACTTTGATGATACTGTTGCAGTTTCTAAAAGCAAGGTTATTGTTAATATGCCAGATAAAACTACACGCGAGTTAACACCTGCCCAATTTGCAAAAGAACATGAAGGATTAAAACAAGACGGCGCTGAATTTGATTTTACTCAATTTAACAAAGTTATAGGTGGTGAAAAAGGACCGCTATTTGGTAAATTACAAAAGGCTGTAAATAAATTTGGTAATAAAAATGTATTTATATTAACAGCAAGGCCACAAGAAGCAGCTCCTGCAATAAAACAATGGTTAAAGTCGCAGGGCATAGCGTTATCAGAAAAAAATATAGTAGGATTATCAGATGGTTCGCCACAAGCAAAAGCCGATTGGATATTAGGAAAAGCACAAGAAGGGTTTAATAACTTTTATTTTGCAGATGATGTGTTAGAAAATACCTATGCGGTTGAACAAGTACTATCGCAGGTTGATGTTAAATATAGAGTTGATAGNCAGTTTAGTAATTCTGCTTCAAACATTAAGCAACTTCTTAATTCATTTGACGGCGATTTAGGAACCTTTGATGATTTCTTTAAAGCGCTAATTATAGGACAAAGAAAATACAATATTAATTCTAAAGGTAGAGTTGCGGATCGTAAAGGTCAAGCATTAGAATATTATATTTCGCAAGAAATTAAAGGTATATTAGGCGATAGAGTTGAAATTGTAAATGAAAATTCTTTAAAAATATTAAAAACAGGAGATACAGGTATTGATATTAGGCTTAAAATTGATGGAGGACCTGAATTTGGTATAGAAATTAAAAATAAATTTACTGATAGAGTTGGGTCTAAAGCTGGATATTCACCTACAACAGATGCTTGGGGTGGAGATGTAGCTGGAAGAGTTGTAACAACATATGAAGAATTAAAATCTAGGCTTGAAGATAAACTTAATCAGCTTAATATACCATATGAAACTAATAAAGAGGGCGATATTTTTGTAGATGATAAAATTAATGGCAAAAAAATAACTGATATATTAAAAGATAATGATTTTAAATTTTCAGATCAAGAATTAGATTTTACTATGGATGGGTTACAACCTGTTGCAGATTTATATGCTAAAAAAGGTGGACAATATATATTATTTGGAGATAAGGGTGTATTTTCTTTAAATGCTAATCCATTAAATTTAAACGCGCAGTCTTTATTTGAAGTTGGACAACAATTTAGTTTAGATACTTCAATAAAAACCACTCTTAAAACAAGTAAGCCAAATGCAGCTGGTAAAAGAAAATTTTTCTTTAGAAGTTATTTAAGTATTGTTGATTCAAACGGAAAATTAGGAGGCAAAAAAGTTCCTCAAAGTTTATCAGCAACAGATATTTTTTCTAAATTTAGCGATAGTAGCGCTATAAATTTAGATAATGAAATAAATAATATTATAGAAAAAAGCTCTGGTGTTAAAAATATAGTACGTTATTCTGATGTTAAGGGTAGATTACTTGGTAAAGATAAAGGNAAAGGAGGNTTTTTCTTTAGATTTAGNGCAGATGATCTTAAAGGGTTTACTTATGAAATTATAAAAGGTATACGTGGAGCCGAAGGAAATGCAGCAATAGAATTTTTTAAAGAAAATATACATAGACCATTTAACATGGCTACACAGGCAATTAATTTCGAACAAATGAAATTAATGGATGATTTTAAAGCATTAAAGAAAAAAATAAAATCAGTGCCTAAAAACTTAAGTAAAAGAATTGAAGGAGATGTATATACTAATGAACAAGCAATTAGAATATATATGTGGAAAAAACAAGGTATGGATATACCCGGTATTCCCAAGCAAGATGTTCAGGACATGGTTAATCATGTTAAGGGCAATTTAAATCTTTTGCAATTTGCTAATGATTTAATACAAATAAATGGTGTTGACGGCTATCCCGCTCCCGACGCTAGCTGGGAAGCTGGAACTATTGAAATGGATTTATACAATTCTATTAACAATGTAAAAAGAGCAAAGCATTTAAAAGATAGCGGGTTTACTGACAATGTTAATATAATATTTTCTGAAAAAAATAAAAACAAAATGCGAGCTGTTTATGGTAATGATTTTGTTGATAATTTAGAAAATATATTAGAGCGTATGCGTACTGGCCGTAATAGAAAAAGTGGCGGTAATGCATTAGTTAATAAGTGGCAAGATTGGATTAATGAATCTGTTGGTGTTATAATGTTTTATAATATGCGTTCCGCTTTATTACAAACTATATCTGCAGCAAACTATATAAACTGGCAAGATAACAATGTGTTAGCAGCTGGTAAAGCTTTTGCAAATCAACCTCAGTTTTGGAAAGATTTTTTATTTATATTTAATTCAGATTATTTAAGAATAAGAAGAGGCGGTGTAAAATTAAATGTTAATGAAAGTGAATTAGCAGATGCGGCAAGCAAAAAAGGAGTTAAAGGTGTTATTGCTTTATTATTAAAAAATGGATTTACTCCAACAAGAATAGCAGATAGTTTAGCAATATCAACAGGTGGCTCAACATTTTATAGAAATAGAACAAATAAATATATTAAAGAAGGGCTAACACAAAAAGATGCTGAGAAAAAAGCTTTTGAAGATTTTATGGAATTAACAGAAGAAGGGCANCAATCTAGTAGGCCAGATAAAATATCTGCGCAACAAGCTTCTAGTATGGGTAGAATTCTTTTAGCTTTTGCTAATACTCCAATGCAGTACAATCGATTAATAAAGCGAGCTGGTCAAGATTTATATTATGGCAGAGGTGATTGGAAAAGTAATGTTAGTAAAATAGTTTATTATAGCTCTATACAAAACTTTATATTTAATGCAATGCAAAAAGGATTATATGCTTTAGGCTTTGGGTTAGATGAAGATGATCCAGAAAAACAAAGAGAAAAAACCACAGATGTTTTTGAAGGAATGTTTGATTCTTTATTAAGAGGCGTCGGTATACAAGGGCAAGTAGCTTTAACAGCAAAAGCGTTTTTAAAAGATTTTGCAAAAGAAAGACAAGGATTTACAGATAAAAATTGGGATAATCTTTTAGAATTATCTCCACCAATAGGAAGTAAAGTTAAAAAACTTATGAGCGCGGATTATCTTTATAAAAAATACGATAATAGTACTCAAGCTAAAGCTGTTAATATACGTAATCCATATTTGCAGGTATTTGCTAATTATGCTTCAGGTTTATTTAATATACCTTTAGATAGAGCATTAAGAAAAGCACACAATATACAGTCAGCATTAGCCGAAGATACTGAATCATGGCAAAGAATTGCGTTGTTTTTAGGCTGGAATGAATGGGATTTAGGTATTGATGGAATGGAAAGAGAGCTTGGTAAAACTCCTATTAAAACAGAAGAGTATATAAAAGAAAGAGAAGAAACAAAAGAAGATCATCAAAGAAAAATTGATTCAATTGTAGATTTAGGTTATACAAGAGTGCCTTTATCGGGGCCAAAATCTTTTGTGCCAGAAGGAAAACTAGGTGAAGATTATTTAAGATTAAGAAGAAAAATTGATGGAAGGTATCAATATTTTGTACCAACGTCAGTATTTAATGAAATGTTTCCTGAAGTAAAGAAAAAACCTAAAACAAAAGGCGATTATTATAATGAAGCTAAAGAAAGATTGCAAAAAAAATATAAACTTAAATTTTAAATTATGCCGTATGTAAGTGCAGCTCAACGTAAAGCAGTTTGGGCATCAAAAAACGAACAAAAAGAAAAAGCAAAAAGAAAAAGAAAACGTAAAAAAAGAAAGTAACTATGGGTAAAAAAGACGCATGTTATCATAAAGTAAAGGCAAGGTACAAAGTTTTTCCTTCTGCATATGCAAGCGGAGCGCTAGCAAAATGTAGAAAAGTAGGTGCTAAAAATTGGGGAAATAAATCAAAAAAATAAGTTAAACAATTAAAAATTAAAAATTATGCCAGGAACAGATTATAGAGGAGGTATGAAAATGGATGCAAAAAGCTTTAAGCCTCACAAAATGTATTGTAAGGATGGAAGCACAAAAGATGCAAAAACATTTAAAGACCATTTGAAATTTAAAAAAATGGGATGTGGGCACACTAAAAAAGAAGCTATGGCTATGTCACATGGCGATGATAAAAAGAAAAAGAAAAAATAGTGGCTGACCCAAAAAAAGGTACAGGTAAAAAACCTAAAGGCTCTTCAAGACGGTTGTATACAGATGAAAATCCTAAAGATACAGTAAGTATTAAATATGCAACCGTTGCAGATGCCAGGGCAACCTGTGCTAAAGTAAAAAAAATTAATAAGCCTTATGCTCGCAAAATACAGATACTAACTGTTATGGAGCAAAGAGCTAAGTATGGTAAAAAGCCACAACAAGCGGCTATAGCTAAAAGATGTAAAATGGCATTAAAAAGAAGACATGGCAGTAAGAAAAACTAAAAAAGGATTAGCTCTTAAACGTTGGTTTAAAGAAAAATGGATTGATGTGCGTACAGGTAAGCCATGTGGTAGACGTAAGGGCGAAAAGCGCGGTACACCTTATTGTAGACCAAGTAAAAGAGTATCAAGTAAAACGCCTAAAACTTCTGGAGAAATGACTGCGGCAGAGAAAAAAGCTAAGATTGCAGAAAAAAAGCGATTAGGGCAGCCAGCAGGTAAGCCAAGAAGAGTAAAAAACGTTAAAAGACGTAAATAACAGGTAATTACATATATTATATAAACTTAACAAAACATGAAAAAAATATTAAGTATTTTAGTATTATTAATATCTTTTAATATTACTGCACAAGAAAAAGAAAAAAATAAACTTTTTAAATCTATTTATAATGAATTATTTAAATATGGTACTTTCTATATTGCGGGCGATGTCCAAAATCCGAAAGAAAATCCTAAAGATTATTTTGTAAGAACAAATCCAGATGGCAATTTATATACACCACCTGTTGTTGTTGACGGAACAGATTATTATGATTTTGATTATCGTTATGGATTTGGTTTTCGTAAAATAGCTAGATTTGATTACGAAAGAAAAACTAAAGATTATTTTAACGGTACAGAAACTAATGTAGCAATGACAGCACCTAATTCTTCAATTAAAGGATTAGAGTATTTATTTCATTATGAAAAAGAAAGATCTAGAGACGAAATATTTAAAAATCATAGATATTTTGTAAAATGGAGCGGTGATTACCATATGATAAAGCTTGAAAGTAGAGCGCAAGGTAAAGTTGATTTTAATTATAAATCAGCTGAGGTTAGAGCTAAGCTGCCTATTGGTAAAAAGTTTAGTTTATCAGCAGGCGCAATGTATCGTACACATGAAAGAGCTTACGGATATAATCCAATTGAAATATGGTTGAATGAAACAGATAGCAATGGCTATCCTGTTAACTATTGGTATCAATTAGGTTATAACTATGGCTTTACTGATCAATGGGTGACTATTAATATTGACGGCGAAGAAGTATATGATTATTACTGGTATGACCCACAAGGTAATCCTGTAGCTTATACGGATTTACAGTTTCGCGATACTATATTTGAATCTTTAATTAATCGTTATAATAATGAACAATGGGATTTATTAGACCCTTTTGGTGTAGTTTCACCAATCGTCGGTTTTGATTTTTATCATTACAAGTCAAATTTCTGGCTTCATGCATATGGTTCTTATTTATTACCATATCATAAATATGTTGAAGGAGATGAAGACTTTAGCTATTTAAATCGTAATAACTGGGGACTTGGCGGATTAAGACAAGATTCAGAGCTTGAGCAATGGGAAGACTTTCAAGCAGGTATAAATTTTGGATGGAAATTAAACAGATCAATAGGTGTATTCTTTGAAGGTGAATATACTAAGTTCTGGGATAGTAGAATATATAATGGATCTGTAGGATTCAACATAACACTTAGATAAAATGGCAAAGCAAATTGGCGAAGATACTAAATTAACATTAGATTTAAAAACTATAGGAATGATTATTGGGTTTATAATAACTCTTGCTGGCATGTGGTTTGGATTAAAAGCCGATATAGCTGAAGCTAAAGAGCTACCGGCTCCTGTAATTGATAGAGTTGAATATGATTTNAAAGATGAATTAATTCGCCAAACAATTATGGACACACAGGAAGATGTAGAGGAGATAAAAGAAACTATTGAAAAAATAGACGAAAGATTGTACGATATACAAAGTAAACAAAGATAATGAAATATTTAAATATAATTTTAATATTATTGTCGCTAAATAGTTATTCACAAGAATGGATTACCGATAGCAACTTTGATAGTAAAATAAATGAAAAGCAAGCTTTTGGTGATAATCAAAACTTGCCGGTAATAGTTGAATTTTATGCTTCATTTAATGACGCTAATAAATTTAATGATTGGGATAAGTTAGAAAATGTTTTATATTATAGAGCCGATATAGCTAAATGCCCAGCTGCAAAGAAAAAATATAAAGTTCGTATGGCGCCAACTTTAATTATATTTAAAGAAGGTATAAAAGAAATTGTATTTAAAGCGGGGCTAGATTTAATGCTACCTGCAGATTTACAAGAAATACAAGAATCTATTAACGAGGTCAATGAGGCTTCTCAATTTTAGTATTATGAATGAAAAAAATATATGCCCTTTATGTGGCGGTTTTTGTGGGCTGTGCTAGTTCGCAAGAAATAGGAAAAGATAAATATTATCATTTTGCAGCTGGAAGCACAGCAGCTATTGTTGCAAATGAAATGGAATTACCAAAAGCATCATCTGCGTTTGTAGCAGGGTTTGCAAAAGAAACATATGACTATATAAGAAATGGAAATTTTGATGCTAAAGATTTGGTAGCCACTACATTAGGTGGCATAGTAGTAAACTATATAATTAAATTAATAAAAAAGAAAAAACATGTGGAAATTAACGAAGAAGTATCTAAAGGACGTTTGGGTACTATTATGGAGTAAAACTGAAGTAGACGAAAAAGCAATAGCTACTTTAAAAGAGGTACAGAAAAGATATAAATTAACTGTACAGGAAATTGAAGATGTAGCTTCAGCTATGAAAGAAGTTGCAAATCAAATAGATGATATACCTGGAGCATTAAAAGGTGAAGCACGTAAAGGAAGAAAAAATGCAAAGAATAAGTAAAAATATAAGCTATAAAGAAGGTGTGTATAGCATAACTGCTAATAGATTAGGTTTAGAAAATAAACCTAATGATGAACAGTTGGCAAATATGAAAACAATAGCTGAAAAAGTTTTTCAACCATTAAGAGAATGGGTTGGAGGACCAATAAAAATTAATTCATTTTTTCGCTCACCTGAACTTAATAAAAAAATTGGCGGGAGTAAAACTAGCCAACATTGTAAAGGCCAAGCAATTGATTTTGATGATAATTTTGGACATAAAACAAACGCTGAAATGTTTAAATATATTAAAGAAAATTTAGATTTTGACCAGATGATATGGGAATTCGGCGATGATAGCAATCCTAATTGGGTGCATGTAAGCTATGTATCACCTGAAGCAAATAGAAAAAGATGTTTAAAAGCATATAGAAATCCTGGTTCAAGAAGCACTAAATATAAAGTAATATAATGTACGAATATAAAATAATAATTGATCGCTGGGTTGATGGCGATACTGTAGATGTAGATATAGATTTAGGGTTTGATGTTGTATTAAAAAAACAACGTGTAAGGCTNCATGGNATAAATGCACCTGANTCAAGNACTAGAGATTTAGAAGAAAAAGAAAAAGGATTAGCAGCAAAAGAATTTTGTAAAGGATTTTGCAAAGAAGGTGAAGCCGCTATTCTTAAAACAAAAACTTATGACGCTAGCGGAAAATACGGTAGAATATTAGGTGAAATATGGTCAGCAGGCGAGTTTGCTGATAAATCATTAAACGAATACTTAATTGAAAAAGGCCATGCTGTTGAATATCATGGCGGTAAAAGATAATAATATGGGATTTTATTATAAAAAAAATATAGGCAAAGGTTATAAAATGAACTCTCCAATGGCGATGAATGGAGATAAGAACAAAATAATAACAACTAGCGCAAAAGAACTTATAAAAAGTGGTCTTAAAAAATTCGCCGGAAAAGCTGTAGCTGGAGCTTTTGGTACAATTGGTGCGCTTTTAAATACTACACCAGCTTATGGTGGTCAGCCAAAATTTAACTTCCCAACAGTACCATTACCTGAAGGTGATGATGCATTATTTGGAAGAAAAGAAGATGGCACCGCAATTTCATTTGAAGAATTTGAAGCTAATAAAAAGAAACAAACTCAATTACCAACTACATTTAATATGTAAAATTATTATGTGGAAATTATTTAAAGACGAAAATGATATAAATGAAAAAGCTATTGTTGGTTTTGCTTCATTTATTATTATGGTAGTATTCGCATTTGCAGATTTAGTTACCGGTTATTTTGGTAAAGATCTAGTTATAAACGAAGTTATTTATAACTCTTTTGTCATAGTGACATTAGGTAGTTTTGGAATAAGTTCGATAGAAAAAATAAAGGGAAGCAATTAAGCCTCCCTTTTTTATTATCCGTCACAAGCTAAACAATTCTCATCCATAGCTTGTTCAGCAATGTCTCCTCTTAGTACAGACTCTGTACGAACATAATACAAAGTTTTAATACCTTTTTTCCATGCTTCTAAATGAACTTTATTAAGCCATTTAGGTGTAGCTACAGAAGGAAACGCTAAATTTAAGCTAACAGCTTGATCAATATATTGTTGGCGTATTCCTGCTTGGTTAACTAATTCTAGTTGATTAATTTCTTTGAAAGTTTTGAATATTTCTTTNACAGGTATATCGTGACTTCCATAAGTAATTTTGTCTAATGCTTTTATATTTTGTATAGACCCTCCGTCCGTTAAGATTTTGCTCCATATTTTTTCATTATCTAATTTATGTTTTCTTAATATCTTTTTTAATGTAGGATTTTTTCTTATAAAGGTCCCCTTTGCTGATTGCTCAGTAAATATATTAGCGGCCCAAGGCTCAATGCCAGGGCTAACGTTACCACTGAGCTTACTATTAGACACAGTAGGAGCAATAGCCCGCAAATGGGTGTTACGCATGCCAGTACCGCGGCACCATAGCGGTTCACCATATGTTTCAGCCAATGCACGACTTGCTCTTTCACTTTCAATTTTAATTTGTGAAAATATTCTACGAGTTTCAAACTGCGCGAGTAAACCTTCAAAAGGAATACCTTTATCTTGTAAATAGGTATGCCAACCAAGAACACCAAGTCCAAGGGCTCTACCCTTTTCAGCCGATCTAACAGCGTTTTCAAATCCATACCTATATTTTGCTCTTTGTATAAATTCTTCAAGCACTCCATCCAAGAACCAAATCGCGTCATGAATGATATTTGTGTTTTTCCATTCTTCATATTTTGCTAAGTTTAATGATGATAAACAACATACAAAACTATGTGATTCATCTGTGTGTAATGTTATTTCACTGCAGATATTAGTCATATGTACTTTTAATGCGTTGTCTTTGTAAGCTGATGGGTTTTGCTTATTAGTATTTCCTTTAAATAAAATATAAGGTTCACCAGTAGCTTTTCGTTTCTGTAAGAGTTTGCTCCATCGCTTTCTAGCATCNTTATCTCCTTGTTCAAGTCTTCGCATAAACTTATCACCGACGACAGCGCACTGGTGTAAGTTAAGAGATTGTCTATTGATGTCTCCTTTCGGCTCTCTAATCTCGAGCCATTCTTCAAAATCGTCATGTTCAATGTTGATATTAACTGATGCCGCTCCTCTTCGGACAGACCCTTGATTAGTGGCAAGTATAGTTGAATCATATATTTTACAAAACGGTACAACTCCGTCACTTGTTCCATTACCTGTAATTTTAGCGCCAGCGGGTCTAATCATATTTATTCCGATACCTACTCCACCGCCGTGCTTAGCGAGTAACATCATCTCTAAATTCTTTTTGCCAATATCTTGTATACTATCAGCAACGTCAATTCCAAAACAACTAATAGGCAAACCTCGATCTATACCTGTATTAGAAAGCACTGGAGACGCTAAACATAGCCAACCCTTCCATATATATTCAAAAAAAGTTTCAGCTAATTCTGGGCGATATAAACGCTTAGCAACAGTTGTTGCAACACGCATATAAGCATCACGTGGTGACTCGCCATTATATAAATAACCGCCTGTTATTGTTTTCTTATAAACATCTGTATCACCCCAAGCAGGATAATCAATTCCTTTTTTCCAATCTTTATTCCACATTATAAACCTTTTATTAAGTGATTTGTCCAAGCTATTAAACCATTAAGGTTTAACGCAACTAAGTTCCATTGTTTACGTGATGATACCTGTATTATAACACATATAAAACCTATAATAAAAAACACAGGCTCAACAGTCCATTGTCCAGCTATTACAAAACCGGTTCCCATATATCCAATACGAGAAGCCAGTTTTTGATAGCTTGTTAATTTATTTGTATAAGCTAATAGCCTAAGTACTTTTCTTTTTGTTACCATATATCTTCAAAGTCTTCGCCTTCGTTAGCTTTGCTATAATCAGTTGGCCTAATTGCGAAAAAATCTGTATGAGTATGACCACCAGTAAGATGATAAAACCAGTTAAGATTATTTGCACAGCTTTCATCATAAGTAAAAACGCCGCTATAACCAAGTTCATTAAGTTTTTCATTTAATCTTTTCTTTATAAAATGTTTTAAATCTTTTGCTTTAAGATTTTCAATATCTCCCATTTCAAACATCTTATCAATATATTTCATTTCAGCGTCGTGCATTAAACTAGCTGCTTCAATTATATCTTTTTCTGCGTCTTTTTTAAGAGTTGGTATTTCTTCACACATATGTCTAAATAATCTGCAACCCATTTTACTATGAAGAGATTCGTCTCTTACAGACCATTTCATTTGTTGTCCAATCCCTTTAAGTAGATTGCGTAATTGAAAAGAATATAAAACGGCAAAAGCACTGTATAAGCTGACACCTTCTGCAAATGCGGAAAAGATTGCCAAGCTTCTGCCAATCCCAACAGGATCATTGCCGTCATAACCAACCAGGTTATCAAAACGCTCAGCCGTAGCAGGTTCGTGTAAAAATGCTTCAAAGTCTTCAAGTCCAAGTGTTTCATTTAAATAACTATAAGCTACAGCATGTATTGTTTCTTGTGAGCCGAACATCATAGCCATTTGCTGTATTTCATGTTTAGGAAACCATGACACGACTTTCTGCGTCCAATAATCTGACACAGCGCATTCAGTTTGTGCAAAACCTAAAAGTATATTACCAACTAAATGTTTTTCTTCTTTTGTTAATTTTTCATTCCAGTCTTTAACATCACCTGACATAGGTATTTCTGTATGTAACCAAAACGCCTGAGCTTGTTTTAACCAACCTTCTGTGTAATACTCAGGGTACTCAAAAGGTTTATAAGGTATTCTTTCTTTAAATAATCCCATTTTAATTATAAGGCATTGTAAATGCTACGTCCACAAAAGGAACGTAAAACACATAAGTTAATTGATTTTGTTCTTCATAGGCTCTACAGCCAAACAATATACCTGGGTAAAATCCTACAGATAAACTCCAGTTCCATTTTTCTTTATTCATATTATTCTTCTTTAAATATAGCGTATACTTTTACTTTACCTGAAGCAATTAATTTTTTACGCTCTTTTGTTTCTTCCTCTTTGACAGGATAGTATTTAGGGTTAGTACTATTTAATTTTCTTTTTTTAGCCATAACATTTTATTGAGTATTTATCATGTATAAACATTAGATCTTTCCATCTTAAACCTTTTCTTGTTTTAATGCTCCACTTAATAAACGTGTCAATTTTACGTTCTTTATACTTGCGCCTTGCTAAATGCTTGGCGTTTGCAATATTTCTATTACTTTGTCGCATTCTTTTTGATTTTGTGGTTTAAATAATTTATAATTAGGAAACTGCTGCATTACTAATCTTTTAAACAATTTCCATCGCATTGGAAACGATTCATTGGGTCTTCCTTTAGTTTCAATAATAAAGTCTTTACCAATAAAATCTGGTGTATATTTTATCGGTAAAATTCTTTTTTCACCTCTATTTTTAAAATCTCCTTTACTATTAGATTGTCTTTCCCAGCATTCATTATCAAAATGAAAGCCGTTAAGTAATACAAAGGTTTCGCCCTCGTAGCTAGATTTTATACCAGCTTTTTTTAAAGCACAGTACATATATTTTTCTAACCCAGAAGCGAATGTGATACCATCATATGTTACTTTTTTAGAAACTACAGGTCCTCTTTTCTTTCTTCTTTTATAAGTCCTCTTCATATACATCTAAGTTAGATATATTATCATTAAAATCTTTAGCTCGTTTTAACATACATTCTTCTATTTCATCACACAATACAAGCTTTGCTTTTTCAATATAATTAACAGCGTCCATTAATTCTTCTTGTATATGTGTTAGCCAAACTTCTAAAGATTGTTCGTCGTCTTGCAAAGTTACACCATATTTTTTGTAGCCTACGTCTGAGCGGCTTTTAATCTTATTAATTACCTGCTCGATTATTTTATCTCTCATTTTTTACAAATGTTCCNTTAATCATTTTACCTTTACGGTTCTTAATTTCATTATATGCTGATGCTATACACGTTTCAATTTTNACACCTTCTAAGTGCGCTAAATTTGTTAATACAACAGCTATATCGCCAATAGCATCAACAATTTCTTCATGATTATCGTCTAATAATGCTTTAGCTAATTCACCAGCTTCTTCTTGAAGTTTAACATATTGAGTATGCGCATTGCCATCTTCATATATACCTCTTATTTGTGCCCAAGCTCTAATATTATCAAACACAGAGGCGTTTGGTCTTTGTGTTTCTATAGGTAAATCTTCACCCCACATTTCAGGTTTCTTAAACCATTCTGCAAAAGCTTTATTATATACATAACATCTATTGTTATTATACATGGAAGTTTTTACATTTTTTTCTATCCATCTAATAGAGTCAATGTTTAATACAAACACGCCGTGTTGTGTTTCCCATTCCATGCCTATATTTTCCATAAGCTGTCCTTTTATTTTTTTAACAGGATATGGAAACGTAGTGGTTTGTTCGGTTACGTTTATTTTCATTTTAAATAAATTTTTATAAGGTTTGCGGTCAATCTTATATCCATAAGACTGTTGAAGTTCTATCTCTTTTTCGGATATATAATTTATATCGTCAGACTGATCAAGAACTTCGTATTCTCCAGGTTTATAACCCTGCGTTAGCGTAACCCTGTTATTAAGATTACGTGTAACACCAATTTTTTTACCTGGAATGTGATAAATATAATACATTATTTTCCAACATTTAGTTTTGCCTTTATTGGAGACAAAGGATTATAATTAATTAATTCAAATTGTTTTTTCTTTGGTATCTTTAATCCAGGATTACTTCTATGTCCGCCTTCATATATAATACCGTCTCCATGTATTTTTAATGTTGGCAGCTCAATATCCCAAGCTTCTTCTCTATATATATATTCTACAGCGGCATCACGATGATTATTATATAAGTGACAATCACCAAGTTGCGCAATAAGTTTACCTGGCTTATATTCTGTATTATGGCAAAGCAATTCAAGTAATATACCATACATTGCAATATCATAAGGTAAACCTAAGAATACATCTGCTGAACGTTGAATCCATATTAAATCCATTTTGCCATTATTTATATTTACTTGCAAACCATAATGACATGGTGGCAACACCATATTTTTTAATTTATCTGGTCTCCAAGCATTTATAATATGTCTTCTTGATGATGGATTAACACTAATATTATATATTAAATTCATAAGCTGGTCATAGCCATTAAAGTCACGCCATTGTGCACCATAAACTGGGCCAAGCTTTCCATCTTTACGGCCAGACCTTTCATAATCATCATCCCAATAATGAACACCGTTCTCATGTAAATAGCTTAAGTCTGTTCTACCCTGCAATATCCATAACAATTCAGTAATTGCATGATTGAAATACATTTTCTTTCCAACTAATAATGGAAAGCCTAAAGACATATCGTGTTCTAACTGTCTACCAAAAATAGACGTAGTACCAACACCTGTTCTGTCTTCTTTTTTAGGAGCATGTAATAAAGTTGCAACTAAAGCTCTATATTGATCTTCTATATTTCTCATAATAATATTTACACATTCTATAATATTCAGACCATATTGTATGTTTATCATAAATAGATGGAGATACATTTGCTCTCTCACCTCTTTTATATGGTCCTATTCTAATTTCTATTCTCCATTTTTGAGAATCTTCTTTAATACCTATAGGTGATATTCGTATATTATTTCTTACACAATAATTATATGCTGCTCTTTCTTCTTCGCTTGGAAGATAGTCAGGCATTTTATAATTCTTACGTTTTCCATATATACTTTTCATTTATTCCCAAGGCATTGGTTCCGCATCTAATTCTAGTTGCTCGTGCGGTATAAAGCAACCTGAACGAGGCTCCCATTTAAAATGAGCTTCAGCTCCGTTCTCTCCGAGATTTTGAAACTTAACTTTAAGGACTTTTGCCTTGACAGTTTTCGCATCATAATCGCGGTGTACGAGAAGGCCATGATAACTCGCGTCATACCATTCACCTCCCCCTTTAATGTTATACATCGTTGGTTCTTCAATTTTTCCTTCACTTGTTTTATACATTTTAGTTGGATGAGCTACAATAAATACTAACACATCAAATTTCTTAGCAAAGATTTCAATCTTAGTAAGATATTCCATTGTATATCTATTAACATCCTCTGATTTACAATCTACATCTCTAATCTTATTAAACGGGTCTATAACAAGGCATTTAATACCTTTACGTTTAACTAATTCTGCACCTTTACGTAATACTGTTTCAAGAGTATAACGTTCCATATCGATAAAGAAAAAGTTATCGTTAACGTGTTCTGCTACTTGTTTCCATTTAGCTGAGCCAATATCAGATTTTCGTGGCATATCTTGCCATACTTTACGCATTAGTTTGTGCGCATGTAAATAGGTGGGTGCGTTTTCAGGTGAAGCAAATGCTGTTTTCCAGCCATAATTATTATTATAGCCTACAACCATTTGATCAACAAAATCAGACTTACCGCTACTAGGTATGCCAGTAACAGTAATAAACTGACCAGTGTAAGTACTGAATATTTCGTCGAAGTTTTTGATACCGATTTGGTACCCTTTCCTAAAACCGTTTTGTACAAAGTCTGTAACTTCATGTTCTATATCTTTAAAAGTTGTTACATTTTCTAATGGTACAGGTCTACATTCATTAATTGNTTTNGNTAANTCTTCNTTACCGTATTTAAGNAAATAATCATTAGCGTCTTTGCANTCTANAAAGTTTGTTAAATAACAAACCTCAGCGCCAAGCCTTCTAATTAATTCGTTTTGTAACGCTATACCTGGTTCATCTTGATCAACTGCTAATATTATTTTTTCTTTATCTTCGAAATAATCTATACAGTTATCTAGATAATCTAAATTGTTTGTGTTGAGTGTTGCGCCGTTNGGTACAGATATTGCGTTTCTTATACCAGCTTCATGTAATGCTAATACATCCATTTCACCTTCAACAATAACACATGTATCATAACCTACAATACTATCAATGTTATAAAAGACTTTTTCAGCGCCTTTAAATAATTTAAAGTTCTTTCTTCCATCGCGGTATTTAATATTAATTAAATCACCACCCATAAAATAATTGAACTTTATTGTATTCTCGGTCTTACCGGTTTGTGGCATATACTCAGGACCCTCGGAGACATTTAAATCTTCGAGAGTCTTTTGAGATATACCTCTTGTCTCAAACCATTCTACAACTTTACTACTAGGTGCTTTATGCGTTTTAGTAGAAAAATCAGGCTTTACATATTCACGCGAAGTTTCGCCTTTACGTTTATATGTATGTAACTGATAAGTTTTATTACAGTTGTGACAAGTACCGAGACCACGCTCCCAGTCATATGAAGAACATTTCTTCTTATGATTGCTAGGCTTTCTACATTCAGTAGACCAAGGGCATACACCCTGTTTAGCTTTCGTGTCTAGATTATATTGATTGAAATTATCAATCGCAAATCCGTTAATCTCAGTTTGCATTTAACTTAATTTAAAATGGTAAATCATCTACCGGCTGTGATACTGGTGCTGCTGCTGCCGGTTGATCTGTTCGAGGTGCAGCTGGTACGTTCTGGTCGTTTGTCCAAACAACTTGAACATTACCTAAATAAACTTTAGGTACTTTAGCATCACGCTCCTCTTTCGTTTGAGCTATTACAACTGGCCCTTGATTGCCGAACTGATCGACCTCATCGTTAAGCGTTATTGTAATAGGTAAGTACTTTCCTTTTTTACCATCGATGATTTTTGTTTTATCAATGTTATTAAGGTTAATACTTGTTTTAATAATACTTGCCATTATGCGTATTGATTTATCTGGTTAAACATTCTTTGTAGCTGGTCTTTCTTTACTCCAGTTACTCTTCTAAAATTATCTACAGCTTTCAAATGATTTTGATTTTTGTAGAAATGATTTGTTGAAGTTTCTAAACCTGTTACTGAGCAAACTTTTGTTTGCATTTTTCTAGTTCTTGCCATAATTTAATTATAATGTTAAGTTAATAAAATATTGNGATGGGTCAAANCCATCNGTNTTGTAGAATAAATCNTAAGCTTCTACTGCTCTCTTAACCTTGTCTTTNCCTGATTCATAAAAATCNGNTGAACAATCTACTACTGCTATTTGATGAGTNTTNTTATCTATAACAANAAATACAAATTCATAACCAAACAATGTACTATATATGTATGCTTGTGAATCGTAATTCCATCGGTATGCAGAACGCCTGAAAGAATTTATATCTGAGGTAGTCTTTAAATCAATCACGAGTTTATCATCATGATTAACTATATCAGCCTTACCTTTCCACATAACTCCTTCAAGCTCCGCAATACCTGGCTTCTCATACTCAACATCAATACCACGAATAAGTCCGCGACATATATCATTTTCCAATACTTTAGTGGTCATCAATTCTATTTTGTCTACTTCATGCTGTAACAAACACAGCTCTCCGCCTGACATTTCTTTATAAGCCTTAGTGTTTCTAGTTGACGAAGGTATTACTCGGTATTTCTTCAACTTATTGGGTTCAAGTATAGCGGTGTGAAAATATCCGCCAACAAGAAACGCTGGGCTAGGCTTAGATTGTTCTCCAAGCGCTAAGGGGTTAGTTAGTAAAGTTTTAATGTCGCTATTACTTAAATATTGTTTACCAAATTCGCCGTAATAGTTTTCATCATCTCTTAACTTTTTAATAACCTCTTCTTTTTTCATTATCAAATTTAGTTCGTGTTACGCTTGTAATGCCTTTGTCAACGTTGAAAGCTGACCAGAAGTTAAATCATATTTAGCTTTTATAGCTTCTAATTTACCACCCGCTTTTAAATAATCAATTGCTTTAGTTACATCACTAAGTGATTGTTTTGTTTTCTGTTTAGTTGTAACTTTGCCGTGATTATTTGTAGCATCACTATCTTGCGTATCATCGATTAATAATAGGTTTCCTAACGCATATTTTTTAGCATAGCTCGACGCCGAACCAAATTGTTGTGGTGTCTGCATACCTTTCTGGTTCAGATCCACACCAACTATCGCAACTGCAGATAATTCCATACCTTTTTCATCAATCAACTTTGCAGTTGTTTTAATTATAGGCATAGGGTCATTAGCAATTAATTCTTCATTAATTGTTACTGCAACACCTAACTCGTCGTTAAACGGTTTAATAGCTTCGAGAATGTCTTCGGCAGAGCGAAAGTAATATTTGCCGAATGAATTAAATCTACTTTTCTTCGATTTAAATTTTGTTTGAATTTTTGCTAGTTTCTGGTATATGGTCATAATAATATAATTACATATTTTAGTTAATACTTAAACGGTAATTTTTACCGTAACTTAAAGGTAATCAAGCACTTGCGAAGAATCAACATTATCAATTAAGCATTGTAT
>FUFK010044580.1_pt1 | contig 52784 bp, 59 predicted proteins | sample 1021851 | NCBI WGS metagenome assembly FUFK01 (sample SAMEA51879418, study PRJEB19060) | metagenome | reverse complement strand
ATGTATGAGGTTATGAAGGATGCAGTTGATAAAGAAGTTTACTATCCTCTATACGACAAATGAATTTTAAAATAACACTATCAGACACAGAGATTGTATCTCTAGTAAACTTCATTGAATATTGGAATGATGTGCAACAGGCAGATCAGGATTTACTTGATAACATAGCAAAAAAATTAGACAATACCATTATCAAACACAGAGAGAAGGTTATCAAGGCACAAAGTAAAAGACCAAAGGAGGAGTGGTAATGCAGACAGTAAACAAACATACCAGAGCAGGGATGTGGGGTAAACAGATTGTTTGCCCTGATTGTAGCAAAGTTGCAACTGTATATCATTTTAGTTTTTCAGCACTCAGTTGTCAGGGGTGTGGTGCTATGGTAGAAAAAAATGAGTGGAGATTACTATGAAGTTAGACAATTATGATCTATCTACAATTCACTACGCATTATTCTATTATATGGATAATGCCGACCTTGATGAGGATGAAATGGAGTGGATAGGATTACTCAGAGAAAAAGTGGATAGCATAATGGTATCACAGATCAACTATGAAAAAGATTGTGGGTGACAATAATATATGTGTCACAATCTAAGTCGCATAGGGTATAAAATGCCTTATAATAAAGTATATACAAAGGAGAAACAATGCTCGAAGAATTTGTTAACTATGTTGATTCATTCTATGGACAGAATGACCCACTCTATCCTATGATGAGTAGGGAGACAAAGCAACCTCTTACTAAGTTTGATATTCACAGAGCAACAGAGAACTACCTTGTGATGTGTCTGGATGAAGCAAACAAGTTTTGCACATGGGGGGATGGCGATTCTCTTGATCGTGAGAGAGTCAGAGACATTCTACTTGAGGAGTACAACTACAAGTTTGTGGGGGAGTAAGATGAGAAGATTCGGAATCGTGGTTACATTTGACGAAAGATATGAGTTCGTCAAGTTGTATGATATACTCAGAGACATGGACTTTGAGTTGACCCCACTACAGGAGTCACTATTTGAGAAGATTGAAATGGGGGTGGACAAATATGAAATTTAATGTAAGAGAAGTTGAGTTTGACTTTGATGACGATTATGCAGAAGAGTCTAAACTCACATTTGATGAAGAAATTGAAATTCGTGACCTAGCACTTGGTATCTGGGAAGCGGATGATGAAGATGATCTAATTGAAGAGATCACAACAGCATCAGGTTGGTGCATCAAATCTATTGATTACGACATTCAACTCAAGGAGGACTTTTAAATGAAAACTGAACTGAACAGTAAAGAGTATGTTTCCTTTGCAAGAAGATTTGTTAATGAGACAGTTGCTACAATGGACATTGATGAACTCAGAAGTATTGTGACCAATCACATTCACGAAGAGATACAAAATGGAGAGAATGATTTTGGTCAGGAAGGTGCATTTGAAGAAATGCAAGCATGGGATCAGGACATTTTTGATAGTGTTGCAAAGGATTACGATTTAACATTAGATGATGACTTTGAAGATGACGAGGAGTTATAATATTAATATGAAAAACATTCACTTACAACATCCAGAGGACAGTATTCTTACTGGCGATCTATCAGCACTTAATTGTTTCATTAACCCATCACACTTATCAGTTAAGTTTGACGGAAGACCTGCCATTGTATGGGGTTCACATCCCAAGTATGGTAAAACATTCGTAGGAACTAAGTCTGTATTCAATAAGAAGAAGATCAAAGTCAATTTCACAGTAGAGGACATTGAAAGGAATCATGGCGATAGACCAGAGTTAGTGATGATACTAACCGCCTGTCTTGAGTGTCTGCCACCTACGAATCACATATATCAAGGAGACTTCATAGGTTTTGGTGGTGGACAGGTGGACTTCACACCGAACACAGTAAACTATGTGTTCCCGAATGTGGTGGAAGAGACTATTGTAGTNGCACCCCACACAGAATACTATGCNGATAAGCAAGGTGGATTACCCGAAGCAATCGGAAGACCACTAATCAGAGACATCAAACCATCTGACGATTGGTATGAGAGATACCCAGAGGAGAAAGGCAAGTGTCTATTTGTACAACCAAAGGCATGGGTCACAGGTTCGGTGTTACATCACAGATACAATACCTTTGAGCAGATACGTCATAAGGTGCAATTCGCAAAGCAAATGGCACAGGCGGTCACGTTTGCTGATCCTGATAAGGTAGGTATCATCACACAAATGCTCAACAGTTGCATCAAATTGGGTTTACCTATACTTGATGAAGAGTTTGAGAATGTATGTGACCCCAGACTAATCAGTTTGTGGAAGTTGGTCAAGGCGATCAAGGAGGAAGCAATGGGATGTTGTAGGGATGATAGTTGTATTGAATCATATATCAATGAGGAGTATGTGAGTGGAGAGGGATATGTAATGCACAATCATTGGGGAACATATAAATTAGTTTATAGACATCTATTTTCACACGCAAATTTTAACAATCTGAGGTACAGTTAATGAGAACAACGTCAACATACACACCGATCAACGTCACTCTCACAGAGGGAGAGATCGGAATTATCCTTTGTAGTCTTGAGGACTATGTAAAAAACCTTGAGGAAGATTCAAAGGAGGTCAGGGAAATTGACCAAATCTTTGAAGAGTTGGAAAATGCGGTGGATGACCACTATAATGAAAAGGATGGATACTATGGAGGATCATTATGATGTGGGGGTTACTTTTTATCATTATAATTAGTATTATAGGTTTTATGCTAATTTTTTATGACCCACACAGGTAAGGTGCATAAGTATTGGAATCAATGGTATCACATTATTGAGGAAGATGCACCCGAACTCTTAGATGAGTTTATCATGGACACAGCAAAAAGATATGGGGTTTCCCGATCATATATTGAAAAGGAGTTCATAACTTGACTTTTTCTCATATTATAAGTATAATGTATAGTAAGTAAATTTACATCATGGCAGAATTATCGGAGCAACAGGGTCATCTTAAATCAATTCTATCACAACAACAGGAATTGGCGAATGAGATCAACCAGTTAAATGCTCAATTAAAATCAAAGACCGAGTTGTTTAATAAGACTCAGGGAGTTGTAGAGTATCTTAATACTATCGGAGTCAAATTACCAGAAGAATCCGAAGTACCCGCAGAAGAAACTAAAACGGAGGTAGTAAAGTAATGGCAACTAAGTATTGGAGAGTGGAGACTCTTGCAACTAATGGGTGGAATATTACAGACCCACGATTAGATGTTAAGTTACTCAAAGACCAAGCAAAAGTAAGATTAGAAGAGTTAATCGCAGAGGGTTATAATCCTAACAGACTCAGGGCGATTCCTGATGCAACATAACGAGGGGAGCAGCGACCTAAAATATGACCCCCAAGTGAATGATTATGTAGTGTGGACAACAGCACTTGGCATGAAACATGAGGGGTGGGTATATTTTAAATCAACCCCATCCGTACCCAAACGTGGGTGGAGTACACCTATTGACTATATTACCATAGAGTTGGGTGTGAAGGAAAAACCAAATTGTACGGAAAATGATCCCCATAAGTATGTTCATGTACTTCTATGTTGTTATGAGCATCAATGGGGAGAGTTGAGATATGTAAAGCGAAGGAAAAACAAGAATGATAATTCGATTATACACGAAGCAGAAAAAGGGATCAACTTTTATAACTACAATCACTACCCAGACTATAAGAGTCAGGAACACAGATACTCAGATGTACAATGAACGGACATGACTCTTGTGTACTGGTAACTGGTGGTTTTGACCCCATACATGGTGGACATATTGATTACTTTCAAGATGCAAAGTTACTATCAACATATCTCATAGTAGGAGTGAATAGTGATGAGTGGTTGAGAAGGAAGAAAGGTAGGAACTTCATGTCGTGGGAATCAAGGAAGAGAATCATAGATCAAATGAACATAGTTGACTATGTGATTGACTTTGATGATAGTGATGGATCAGCAAATGATGCCATAGAACAATGTCTCAAGGATTTTGATAGAGTTATCTTTTGTAATGGAGGAGACAGAGGGGAGAATAACATACCAGAGTATGAAAAGTATAAGAACAATAAGAGAGTAGAGTTTAAGTATTCAGTTGGAGGAGGGAAGACGGAATCATCAAGCGAACTATTAAATGCTTACAGCAATCCGATTACTTATAGAGCATGGGGTCATTATCGTGTACTCTATGAGGGAAAGGATTATAAAGTTAAAGAGTTAGTGATTAAACCACATTCAGAACTTTCAATGCAACGACATGAACACAGATCGGAAACATGGAACTTAGTAAGTGGTAATGCTAAACTTAGACTTATACAGCATGGGGAAGTAGTAGAGCATGACTTATTATCTACTACAGTTATACCCAAAGGCACATGGCATCAAGGATATAATGATTCAGACATCCCTGCACATATTGTAGAGATATGGAGGGGCGATTCTGAACACCTAAATGAAGAGGACATAGAGAGGAAAAACTAATGGAATTACTCATAGGAACAATGTGTTTTGGTGCAATTACATTCTATGGATACTTGATGGCGAAGTACATAGACGCAAGGGAAGAAAGAAGGGCAAATATGTATCACTATGATACAAAAAAAGATTAAAAAAGGTTTTTAAATATAAAAATAAATATAAAACTCTTAATTATACCGATTCTCAATAAGAGATATTATTGATAGTCAATAAGGTGTTAATATTCTCATTATTGTGATAAATGTGTGATCTTTATGTGGACTTAGCGAGCATACCATCAAACGTCAAGTGCGTCAATCCACAGGTCACGGAATCCACACAAAATCTAGTCGAGAATCATAAATAATCTCGTCTAGATTTCCTAACATTCTAGTGCAATCTAGTCGAGAACTTGCTATACTTATAGTACAACAAATCTAGTCGAGCTCATGTACGATTACGAATACACATATAATCTCGAAGAGGATTATGACTTTCAACTAGATCTAGACGAGGAATACCCTAGAAACACACAGGATCTAGTCGAGCTCGCATACACGCATTATGCGTAACTAGATACACACATCTAGATACACATATTATGGTGCGTACACACGCATCTAGATGCACATATATGTGTGACAGTGTATAAGTTGGCACAAATATCGTACAAAATACAGAAATGCGAAAACTCTTGCATAATTTAATTGTGCCAACACTATTTGACAGAAAGTCAAGCAGTCGTGTGCCAGTATTTTTTGTGGCACACAGTGGGTTGTTCTCAATAACAAGTCTTATTGATTCTCAATTAGATTTCACTATTGAGAATAACTAAAAATATTTCAAGGCAGGGTCGGTGACGATGTTTTGTTCAGGCAGTTACCCCACTGCTCTTTTTTATTGAATTTTTTTAAGGGAGTAGAGTAGCGTAAACCTTTCCTTTGAAATTATCTCGGTTGGGGCGGTAACTGATCTCTAACCCTTATAACCATATAATAAACGATCTACACCCTAATGCAACCATTTGGTGCCACCTTTTAAACTGGCACACAGGTGGTTGTTTTTTGATCTGGATCGTTTAGATTAAGGGAGTCAAAGTTATTTTTTCAAAAATGCCTAAACCCGAAATTGTTATGAGTTCTGCCTTTGGTATGGGATTCTGGATTGATGAGGAGGGAGTCTTTATGTCTTGCCCTGCCTTTGAGTATGGTGCTTTTGATGTTGATAATGCAGTTCCAGTAGAAGACTGGGATGATTTTTCCGTGTATTCTCAGGATCATATGCGGATACTTGCTCAACTTATGCGTATGTGTACGTTGAAGCGTGACTATGTGAATATCGGTTACTATGCCGAAAGATTCTCAGGAGTGGGAGTATGAAGAGTAAATTTTATATTGTTACCGATATTGAGACTCATGAGAAATCGGATCAGATTGAGTGGGAGATCCTAAACTGTCTGGGAATCTGGACAATATGGGGGAGGAACGAAGCAGACAGAGAAGTTAAGTTATGGGAGAAGGTTGAGGAGTATTTGGGAACGAAGTTAGCAAGTCTTACATATGAGCATAACAAACCACACGCATTAACCGCCTTTAAGTAGACAGTTTTATTAGTGGCACATTCGGTAGTTGCTTTTTTGCAATTACCGATTAATATTAATATGTAAACAAACAGAGGTTTTAAAAATGTCCGTTTTACATCACGAATCATTATTAGAATCATGCTTCGACCAAGCATGGGAGGACTTCAGAGTCCACAACCAGTTATCAGTTGAACAAATGAATGAGATGGAATCTCATGAGGGTGTTCAAATAGCATTACGCAGAAGTGCAGAAAGAATGTTTGAGGATATGTGCGAATGATCTGGGGAACTAACAAGCAACCCAAAAAAGGGTTAAACATAGAACTAACCGACTTGCAGTATGAATACTTACATGAATTGGTTATGTTCGCATACGAAATGGATACACCTAATCAGAAGGGGTGGGATATGCAAACATTTGATAACTTAGTTGATAATGTTTGCAACGCTAAGGAGACATACCTTAGTGAGAGTGTAAGGGGAATATAATGGCATATTGTGACGAGTGTGGGAATTATGACGATTCCCACTTACTCGAATGTGGCATTGAAGAGAAATCTTACGAAGAACGCCCAGACTATCAACCCGACCTCTATTATTACTGGGATTCCCCATTAGAGGAGGATTACGACTGGAGAGAAGCACGACCTGACACCGATTGCCTTTGTGAAATATGCTTTGACATTCTAAACAAAGAAGGCAAAATTAGTTGGTGTGACAGTTAAAACTCTGGCACAACAGTTTACCATTCTGTTCAAAAATGGACTAATGTATAAAAGTAATTAAAGGAGCATCAATGCAACTAACACCAATCGCATCAAACATGACAGAGGTTGAAACTTCTGAAGCAAGGATTTTATTCAGTTACAGGACACCTGTGGCAGCATACATCTTTGGCGAAGGATACGTTAAAACGGATCAGTTTTGGTCAGTTACAACATCAAGGCACATCAACAAGTGGGGTGCGAAAGATGGGAAAGAAGTTCCCCAAGCACGTTTGGATAACTTGGTGTGAAGATGCAACCACTATCAACAGAGGTCTATGATACAGTCTTAGACCTCTATGAATCAGGGGAGGGATTTGAGTTCGGCATTATGAACGATCTCTATTATCAATTATTCCACGGATACGAAGATCCGTTTGATTCTTAATATTTATTTAATATTTGCCTCGACTTCGGGGCATTTATTATGATAGACTATTAATGTAAACAAAAAAGCATTCAAATGATTTTTACTCACACATACGAAGATGAAACAATCTTCCACGAAGCATACGTTACAGATGAAAAATACTTCAACGTAGCGATCCGTGAGGTAACAGAGGGTGGCGATCCTTTAGAGGATTTTGTAGATTATGATCCTTTTCATGGTGCATCAGATGACCAACTTTCAGAAATCTGCAACGACATTTACGACTTTCTTTTATTAGGTAGTTTAAATGCTTAACATTCATTTAAGGTTTCAAGGGTTGATTAATACCCTTGATGACCTATTATTATATTGTATTCAATCAACAGGACATTTCAAAATGAACCTTTCTCCAAAATCACAAACATCAAGACTAATCAACAGAATCGACTCAGTAGAGAGATTCAGAGATGTTGCATATGTCTGCGAAGATTTCCAAACTTTTGTAGATGAAATCTCAGAATGGGGAGTGGATCATATCGGTGGAGTTGACTTCTACGGAGTTGGATTCCAACTTAATGAAGAATTAGACTTAGAAGCACTTGATAAGTACTTCGCTTCATTCGGGTGTACACCAGAGAATCCACACCCTTGCAGTAAATACGCTGATCCTATCTTTGCATAGGATCTTTAGATTTATTTAATATTTGGGGCAGTAAAATGCCCCAAAATATACTATAATTAAAGTAAGCAATTCACGGTGTCGATCACTATGTTTAACACAACTGGACAAGTTCACTTCTCAGGAATCAAAAACGAACATGAGACAATCAAACTTCTCAACGAATGGGCAATTTACCCTGATACAGTTACTCACTTGGGAGGAACAAAACAGAAGGAAGATGCTGAAGCAGGTAAGCAGGGCATCAGCATTAAGCACAAAAAAGGTCTTAACTCAGGTTCTTTTGATTGGGTTAATACTTCCAAAACTTTTCCTTTAATCGCAGATGACCATTTTGACACTTTTAATACTTGGGTTAGAGTTATCAGAAATTCAAAAACTGATCTTCAACAGAACTCTATTGACGTAGTAAGAGACGAGTTCAACAGAGTCTGTAACTTAGGACTTAAGTTAATCAGGCAATCTGATTTACAGGCATTTGTTATTAACTCACTCTTCAATGACCTTGACGTAGTAATTAACGACACAAAAGCAGGTGTTTTATACCATACACCTAACTACGGATTAAGATCAGTTCAACTAATCGAAAGAGGTTTTGAAGTTGAGACAGTACCAACTGATAAGATTTCAACCAGTCGTAAGTTAGTCCTAAGAAGGGGAGTTTATACAGTAGATACAGGTTTAAGACTTCGTTTAACTTCCAACAACGGAATTAAGGCAATGCTCGGAATCAGCAAAGCAAACAAAACTTCTATCCCAGTTCTTAAACTACAGCAGGACAATATCCAAAGGTTAGTAAATTCTGCGGATCCGCTTAAGATTTGGTTCTACAACTCTTAAGATTTATTTAACATTTGAGGGTAGACAAACTACCCTCTNATGGACTATCATTAGTATATACAAAACAAATTTCAAAATTATGTTAACTCAAGACTTCTTCCTTTACATCGACCCAACAGAATACAGCAGAGATGCTCAGGGTATGTTCCAAGCGTGTTATGATGAGGTCGTAGCAGAGGCAAAGGATACAGGAGACTATCCAATGTATGGTGAGGCAATGCTTCTACAGTCTGCGAAGTGGAAGCAAGACGACCTCATAGCGTACCTACGGGACGTGATGGGGTAGCACCCCATTCGTGCGTTCGTGCAGTCAGCAGCGGTTGGGGGGTCGCCCCCGCCCCCCGTTATATAAAATGGCAAGGTACCATTAAGCTATAAACGACCCAGATCGAAAGTGTATTAACGGGCACTTAAAAAATTTTTTTGATATATAAAATCAAGATGTGGTTTCATTTAATGCAAAAAAATTTCTCTGAAAATTTTTCGTCCGTAGAGGTCGATGATTATACTCATGAATACTTGGTAAGAATTCCTGAGTGGATTGTCAATGAGATGAACTGGTACGATGGCACAGAGTTAAACATTAAATTAGATGGAGAGGAGTTAATTATCCATGAACGAGAATAGCACTTATCACATTTATTTTCAAGATAAATGCATCTTCAAGAATCTGAACGAAGATGACTTTCATTTTATATGGGGTAAACTCTACACCTCATACCACAAAGAAGAGATCACATATACTTTTATTGAGGAAAACCCTACAATCTCAAAAGAACTTTCAGAATCATCTTATTGACTGTCCACTATATAAGTGGTATAATGAGTTTGTAATTACACGTTATTATGGCTAAAGGATTTACAGTCAAAGCAAAATCGCCCGTTGCGAAAAAAGCAAAGGCGAAACCAGAGTGGGACTATGATAAAGCAAGAGAGATGATTCGAGGAAAATCAGTTGTCTTCTGTTTACCTGGTAGAGGAGTATCATATACATTCTTAAAAAACTTTGTACAATTATGTTTTGATATTGTACAGGCAGGAGCACAGATACAGATATCGCAAGATTATAGTAGTATGGTAAACTTTGCACGTTGCAAGTGTTTAGGTGCAAATGTGTTACGAGGTGCTGACCAAGTTCCTTGGGATGGAAAGTTAAAGTATGACTATCAGTTATGGATTGACTCAGATATTGTTTTTAATACAGAGAAGTTTTATCAGTTAGTATTGATGGATCAACCATTAGCATCTGGATGGTATTGTACAGAAGATGGGCAGACAAGTTCGGTGGCTCACTGGATGGAGGAAGAAGACTTCCGCAAGAACGGTGGAGTGATGAACCATGAGACCCTCGAAACTATGAGTAAGAGAAAGAAACCTTTCACAGTTGACTATACAGGTTTTGGATGGTTATTAATTAAGAAGGGTGTCTTTGAGCATGCAGAGATGAAGTATCCTTGGTTTGCTCCGAAGATGCAAGTCTTTGAGTCTGGTGAGGTACAGGATATGTGTGGCGAAGATGTCTCGTTCTGTTTAGATGCAAAAGAGGCAGGTTTTGAGATATGGTGTGATCCAAGAGTACGTGTAGGGCATGAAAAAACCAGAATCATCTGATTACCGATATCGTATTCGTCACAATCAGGAAGTATTAGGAGATAATCTTACAACTGAAGAATACTGTGACATGATGGAGGATATAGCACAGCAATACTATGAGGGAAAATTTCCGAATCCCCTCTCGTTAACTACTGAAATTTGTGATAAACCTAACTGATTTAATTTTTATCCATAAACGACTTCTCTCGGATGAAGAGTGTGATAGAATAATTGAAGAGTATGAGAGCAGTCCCTCAGAAGAGGTAAATGAGTGCTGCCCTCATGCTTTTTCTGGTGAAAACATATTCTCACCAAACACTGTTAAAAAGGCAGAGATTGGTACTGTGCCCTTTGATATCATTCATACTTCGATTGAGACAGTAATTAATGAGTATCATCAGTATATGGATAGTTTTAATGCTTTTCATGTAGATCGTAGACTTACATTATTATATCCACATATGTATCGTATGATGAAATATAAGGCAGGTCAATGGATTCATCCTCACACAGACCATGATTTAAATGTATATGGTAGTTGTACAATTAATCTTAATGATGATTATGATGGTGGTTTGTTCTCTTTCTGGGGCGGTAAGCATAAAGTAGAACTCAAACGTGGTGATTGTATGATCTGGCCAGCAGATTTTCTATGGGTTCATGAAGTTGAAGAGATTACAAGAGGAACTCGATACTCCGTTAACTGCTTTCTAAGGAATAAACCGCAACATCTACCGAAAACAGTCTCGTATCATATAGATACTGATAGTAAATTGATGGAAGATAGACTCAATTACTTTAAGAAAAATCAAGAAGCGATTGATGCAATCAAATATAAACAAAGATAACTTGCAATTTATACATAAAGATACTATAATAGTAATAGAAATTTTTAATTATGGCTGCAAAATGGAACATGGGTGGAACTATCGAGTCTAAACCCAAGAAAACAAGCATTGGAAGAGGTAAACATACAAAATACTCCGCTACCTCTCGTAACAAAGCTAAGAAAAGATACAGAGGGCAGGGTAAGTGAACTGCTGGCACTGCGGAACTGAGTTGATCTGGGGAGCAGATCACGACATTGAGGATTTAAATGATGGAGAGGAGTCAGAATATGACTTTTTCTCCAATTTTTCTTGCCCAAAATGTCATTCATATGTTGAAGTATTCCATTATAATGGTCCAATAGAGGATGAATGAATACGATCTCGGACTTCATACTTACTTAGCACCCAGTAATGTGTGTGAAGGAGTTGGGGTTTTTGCTTTACACGATCTCCCAGAGGATTTTACGATCTGGAAAGTCACTAGAGAGCGATGTGAGAAGTATGGATGGGATCTTATACCAGAATCAATACATGATTTTGTTGAAAATTTAACACGTTGTGATGATGAGGGGTTCTGGTTAGACTGTGATTTAGATAAATTGTACTCTATCTACTATGTAAATCACTCTGAGAGGTCAAATGTGAGACTTGGAGACGAAGGAGAATATATAACAACAAGAATTATATTCAAAGGCGAAGAAATTTTATTTAATTATCCAAAAAAAGATCAAATCTGGTTATGAGCACACTAATTACTAACCTCCCATCTTACGAAGTGTGGGTAAGAAAGGAGTATTTGACCGATCATCAGTCAGGTCATGGCGAATTTGTTAAAGGAGTCTGGGTTTCTGCAAAAAGTATGCCTGGTCGTGCCTTTTATTTTGAGACTTATTTGCCTGAGTACGCTGCAATCTACGATAAATTACCAATATCTGCTTTTGTCTCGTCCCCTGAGACACCAAAACCTGATATGACTCTACATAATCTACAATTTTGGAACTGTATGGACTATGGAGTTGTTGCAGTACAGAAACAATTCATCGGTTCGATGCATTATGAGGTCTATACAAGGGACTTTGGAAATCAAACGGGTACATATATTTGCACTTTAGATAATTATCACTCCGATGTAGACGCAATTGACTACTCTACGAGTGAACAACCTGCTGAACATAAGTCTCATAACTTGATTGAACTGGATAATGGACAGTTTTGTCTCTATCCGAACAACAGAATGAGGATTTACGACAATAGTATTACTCCTGAGACACCAAAAATGCCTGATTTTAAGGTTTCAACAGTTTATTATCAGGTTGAAAACGGACATGACCGTGATGGATTAGGTAATGAAGAGAATTATTTTTGGAAAACTGCGAAAGAAAGATCATTTGGTGACGTTGGAGTTGGAATTACTGACGTTGGAGTGGGAAATACTGCAATAACAGGAATTATAGACCTCGCACAAATTGATATTACACCAGATCTAGGATAAGTGTTACACAACTCACATAAATAAAGTGAGTAAACTATTAATAAATGTACGGGCAAAGGGTTTCAAGGTCATTTAAAGACATAAGTTTGTCTTTTGACCCCCATCCAGTTACTAAAGATCTACCTGTTCTTAGAAACGAGAGGGCGATAGTTCGTTCTGTTCGTAATTTAGTACAAACAATACCTGGTGAAAAGTTTTTTAACCCTTTAATAGGGTCTGGAGTCCGTGGACTCCTTTTTGATTTTATGGATGTGGCAACTGCTGACTCTATTGAAGATGAAATTATTACTGTAATTAATAATTATGAACCTAGAGTGAATAATGTGCAGGTTAGAGTCGATCCTAGACCCGATAGGAACAATTTTGACGTAACGATTTTCTTTGATATTATTGGGCAAAGTTTACCATCACAACAATTTACGTTCATCCTAGAAGCAACTCGATAATATGCCTTTCACTAAGTTTACAAATCTTGATTTTGATCAGATAAAAACACAAATAAAGAGTTATCTTCGTGCAAATTCCGATTTTAAGGACTTTGACTTTGAAGGTTCTAATTTTTCGGTTTTAATTGATACTTTAGCGTACAATACTTACATTACTGCCTTTAATTCTAACATGGTTGTAAACGAATCTTTCTTAGATTCAGCAACAATTCGTGAAAATGTTGTCTCTTTAGCAAGAAATATAGGATATGTACCACGTTCAAGGTCTGCTGCTAAGGCACAGGTCAGTTTTACCTATAATACTACATCTACTGCTCCTACAGCGACCCTTACAGCGGGTCTAGTGTGTGTAGGAACAACAGAAAATACAAATTATCTCTTCTCAATACCTAACGATGTCACTACAACTATCGTAAATGGTGTTGCAACCTTTAGTAATATTGATATTTTTCAAGGAACCTTTCTAAGAAAGCAATTTGTGGTTGATGGATCGTTAGATCAGCGTTTTTTACTTGATAATTCGTTCATAGACAGTTCAACAATTGTTGTAAAAGTCGCAGACCTTAATGATTCGGGAGTTGGAAGAGAATATTCACTTGCATCTAACATTTTGAACATAGATTCTACATCAGAAACCTATTTAATTCAAGAAATCAAAGATGAGAGGTATGAACTATTGTTTGGAGACGGATATTTTGGCAAAAAACTAGGAAATGGTGATAAAATTACAGCAACATACATCATAACTGATGGAAAAGATGGAAATGGTCCATCAAGTTTCTCTTACGCTGGTAGAGTTGTCGATGATTTAGGAAATGCTATAGTTCCTACAAGTGATATAGTCATAAACACTAATATTTCTGCACAAAATGGTGGAGATATTGAAAGTGTTGACTCAATAAAGTATTTTGCACCTCGTATTTACTCCTCTCAGTACCGTGCAGTGACCGCTAGAGACTATGAAGCGATAATACAGTCAATTTACCCTAACACAGAGTCTGTGGCGGTTGTAGGGGGCGAGGAACTTGATCCACCTGAGTTTGGACAAGTGGTGATTAGTATAAAACCTAAGAATGGTGATTATGTTTCTGACTTTGATAAACAAAATATCTTATCAAAACTAAAAAGTTATTCATTATCTGGAATAAATCAAAAAATAGTTGATCTTAAAGTATTGTATGTTGAAATTGATAGTGCAGTATACTTTAACAGTTCGCAAGTAAGTGACGTAAACGATGTTAAGAGTAAAGTGATGAGTATTTTATCAACATACTCATCTTCAAACATCAATAAGTTTGGTGGTCGATTTAAATATAGTAAATTGGCTCAAATTATTGATAGTGCAGACGTATCAATTACATCAAATATAACTAGGGTTATCATAAGACGTAATTTGAAGGCTTTGATTAATCAATCTGCACAATATGAGATATGTTATGGTAATAAATTTAAGAAAAACTCAGGTGGGTTCAATATTAAGAGCACAGGATTTACTTTAGCTAATCAATCAGGCACATTATACTTTACAGATGTTCCAGATGCCACTGGTAATATGGGAACATTATCAGTTGTTAAGGAATCAACAACATCTGATGAATTTATTGTCGTGGTTAAGTCTGCAGGATCAATAGATTATGAAAAAGGTGAAATAATGGTTAATACTTTAAATATAACATCAACTGTTGCATCAAATGATATTATTGAGATCCAAGCATGCCCTGATTCAAATGATGTAATTGGATTGAAAGACTTATATTTAAGTTTTTCTGTTGCAGATAGCACAATAAATATGATTAAGGATACAATTTCATCTGGAGAGCAGATATCTGGTGTCGGATATAAGACAACATCAAGTTATTTGAATGGAAGTCTGAAAAGAGGTGATACATCAATGGCAGTTGCTTCAGTATCAACCACAACTACTACATCATCAACTACAACAAGCACTAGCTCAGGCACACCATCGTCTGGAGGCGGATACTAAGAAATGATACAAACTGGTTTTGAGAAACGAGTACAGGTTCAGCAAATACTAGCGAATCAACTCCCTGACTTTATTCGGGCAGAGAGTCCAAAGACGCTTGACTTCTTAAAACAGTATTACATCTCTCAAGAGCATCAATCTGGTGCAACTGATCTTGCAGATAACTTAGATCAGTATATAAAGTTAGATAATTTAACTCCAGAGGTCATAACTGGAAAAACTACACTATATTCAGGTATTTCTTCAACCACGGATAGTGTTCAAGTTTATTCTACCAAGGGATTCCCTGACCAATATGGTCTTTTTAAGATTGATAATGAAATATTCACTTATACAGGATTAACAACAAACACTTTTACTGGTGTTGTTCGTGGTTTTAGTGGAATTAGTAGTTATAGAACTGATTTAAACTCTGAAGAATTACTTTTTGAAGAAACTAATCAGGCAGCACACGATGCTGGTAAAGAAGTTATCAATTTAAGTTCTAATTTTCTAAAAGAATTCTACAAAAAATTAAAATACACGTTAACTCCAGGTTTAGAAAATGTTGATTTTGTTTCAAATCTTGATGTAAATAATTTCATCAAAGAAGCAAGAACACTCTATGAATCAAAAGGAACTGAGGAGTCATATAAGATATTATTTAAAGTATTATATGGTGAAGTTCCAAAAGTTATTGATTTAGAACAATATTTACCAAAACCATCATCAGCAGAGTTTTTACGAAGAGAAATAGTTGTTGCTGAGAGAATTTCTGGAGATCCAGATAAATTAGTTGGTCAAACTATTAAAAAAGCATCTGATCTGGCAACTCAAGCGTCAGTTTCTGAAGTTGAGATATTTACAAGGTCAGGTATAAGCACATATTTTAAATTAGGACTATTTGTAGGGTTTGATGATAGAGATTTAATTGAAGGCACTTTTGAAATACAACCAAAAACTTCAAATATAAATCCTGTATCAGTAGGATCATCAGTTATTACTGTTGATAGCACCGTTGGATTTGGGACAACAGGAACTTTACTATCTGGTGATAATATAATCACATATTCTTCAAAAACTGTTAATCAATTCTTAGGGTGTGATGGGATTGATAATGCAATGGCCATAAAATCACCAATTAGGACAAATGATGTCTTTTTTGGTTATGAAGATGGTGATACTTCAAAAAAAGTAGAGATACGAATAACTGGAGTTCTATCAGATGTTGAAACAATAGATGATGTTTCCTCAATCACCGAAGGTGAGAAGATTTATGTAAAAAATGTGGGCGAAAAAATAAAAAACCCATCATTCAATAAAACATTCAAGCAAATATTCGCAAATTCATGGATTTACAATACAAGTTCTAGATTTTTTGTAGAAAGTTATAATAATGGATTTAATTTAAAAACAACACCCGATCCATCTTCCTTAAAAAAGGGAGATACTGTAGATGTGTTGTTGGGAGCATCTGAAACAGTTGTTTTTGCAGATGCAACAGTTAAAACAATAATTGGAAATCAAGTTACCTTAGATGGATTAAGTGGGTCTCCATCATCATCTGTGAATTATTCAATAAGGAGAAAATTAGAGACAGTTAATAGTAGTGGTGCTCCTTTACTATATGGAAATGACTTAATTACTGCAAATATTCAAAATATGTACTCAGAAAAGGAAAATAACCTTTTTGTTGCATCAAGTTCTCTTCCATCCTATACTTTAACAAAAAATTTAGATCAAGCGGTCATAACATCTTTAGTTCCCACAAATTTACAGGAATTTGATACAAATAAACTTAAATTTAGTGTCATTGTATTTAATAGTGATGTTCCATTCAAGACTGGTGAAGAAATTATCTATAATGCTGAAAATAATACTCTTGTTGGTTTAGAGGATGGAACTTCATATTTCGTTAAAGTATTATCAGATAAGAAAAAAATTCAATTATATAGATCAAGATCCTTAATAGATGCAGATAACTCTATAGCACCAACAAGGGAATATTTTTCTGCTCCATCATCATCTGGTTTTCATAAGTTTACTTTAATCACTCAAAAGACACAATTTATACACCCTCAAAAATTATTGAGAAAGTTTCCGTACTCACTTGACGTAAAGACAGGAGAGAACGCTGTAACAGCACCAGGTGCCCTTGGAATGCTCGTAAATGGTGTAGAGATTGTAAACTATAAGTCTGTAGATAAAGTCTATTATGGACCGTTAGAAACTGTTAGAGTATTTAATGGTGGAACTAACTTTGATGTTGTTAATCCACCGTCAGTGACAGTTGAGGCAGGGTTAACCACTGCTTTAGTTCAACCCGTATTAAAAGGAACTTTAACAGATGTGTTTATTGATCCTCAAGACTTTGATATTAAGAAAGTATCCTCAATAACCATAGAGGGAGGTAATTCAACGGGCACTATACTAGAACCTCAACTAGAGGAGAGACATAGAACAATTTCTTTTGATTCAAGACAGATAACTGCAGGTGGAGGTGTAGATGTTGTTAACGATACCATTTCATTTTCTCAAAATCATAATTTAATTAGTGGTGATGAGATAATTTATAATAAAAATGGTAATCTTCCTATTGGAGTTGGAGTTCGCACCACTGCTTATCAAGACGGAACTAATCTAATCACTGGTCTAACTCTTAACAATGGTTCCGTTTATGTTGCTGAAGTCGTTAATAATAAAACAATTAACTTATATGAAACTAAAGGAGACTATTCTGCAGGTATAAACACAGTTGGTTTTACAACTGCAGAAACATCTGGTATTCATAAATTTAGAACTAAGAAAGCTAATAATACAATTTCAAAGATTTCAATAATAAATGCAGGAACTGATTTTGAAAATCGTAAATTAATTGTTCAACCCACAGGAATAAAGACAGCGTATAGTAGTATTTTCTTCAAAAATCATGGTTTCAAAGATAATGAAGTAATAACATATTCAACAGATGGAGAAGTAATTGTTGGTTTAGATACAAATATTAGATATAGAATAATTAAATTAAGTGAAAATGAATTCAGATTAGCAAATGCTGGTGCTGCAGGAACAATTACTGATAATTATGAAAGAAATAATTACGTAAATATAGTTTCTACTGGAAGTAGCGAACAGTTTTTTGCATATCCACCAATAACTGTCACAGTAAATGCAGAAATTATTGGTGGTGTTGGAATAATTACTGCAACTCCTGTAATAAAAGGGTCAATTTCTGATGTTTATTTGTATGATAATGGAACTGGATATGGATCTACAACAATTAATTTTCATAAAAAACCAACAATTACTGTAAAATCTGGAAAAGGTGCAGAATTTAAACCAATAATTGACGGTGGTAAAATAATTAATGTTCAAGTTACAAATAGTGGAAGTGAATATACTTCACCACCAGATTTAGAAGTTGTTGGTATAGGATCAGGTGTTGGAGCAAAATTAAGGGCAGTGGTGGTAAATCAAAAAGTAACTGATGTAGTGGTTCTTAATACTGGTATTGGATATACTTCTGCTACAACTTCTATCAAAGTAACCTCAAGAGGATCTAATTCAACCCTCCAAGCGTCTGTAAGGGACTTGACTCTCAATTTACATGAAAGACATGGTGATGAGATATTAGTGGATACAGAGGACGGATTACAGTATGCTAATGTAGGATATTCAACTGCAATTGGTTTATCTGAATTTGGAGATGATAGTATTAATCATTCACCGATCATAGGATGGGCATATGATGGTAATCCAATTTATGGTCCTTATGGTTATGATGATCCAACTAATCCAAATTCCCAAATAAGAAATTTATCTACAAGTTATTCATTATCACCTTCAGATGTTATTGATAGACCTAATTATCCAAATGGATTTTTTGTAGAAGATTATAAAAATGATAATTCTGGTGACTTAGATAAACATAATGGTAGATATGGAAAAACACCAGAATTTCCAAATGGAGTTTATGCATATTTTGTAGGAATAAACACTAATACTCAAAAATCTGTTTTTCCACACTATATTGGAAATACTTATAGATCAAAATTAATTGAACAGAATGTTAATCAATCATTTGATTTTAATAATTCAGATTTAGTAAGAAATACACTTCCTTACGCTGTAGGTGATAATGGTAGTGATAATGATTTTATAAATGAACCAAATGAAATACTACTACAAAGTTCAACGATAGAATCAGTAACAAGAGGTTCTGTCAGTTCTTTTGATATACATGAAGCAGGGCAAGGATATAAAGTTGGAGATATTGCCTCTTTTGACAATTCTGGTACTAATGGTGGTGGTATTGGTGCATTTGTAGATTCTGTAACAGGTAAATCAATAAGTAGAATTTCAAGTGTTAAAGAGGATTATCAAAATGCAAAACTAATTTGGGATAAATCTGGACAATTATCTGTACATACATCTCAACCTCATACACTGTTAGAAAATGATACTGTTATTATTTCTGGAATATCAACATTTATACACAAATTATCTGGTCAACATGTTATTGGGATTACTTCAGAGAAAACAAAATTAATTGCAGATACGCCAGCATTAACATCAGTAGGTATTGTTACTGATATGTTTGTTTCAACGATTCCCAATATATCCGTCGGATCTACCATAGGCATAGGTACTGCAAGATTATCTGTATTAAATATTTTCCCAAGTAGAAGAGTAGTTCGAGCAACAAGTGAAGAAATTTCAGGAATCCACACTGCATCAACTGAAATTATTGAAATTACTGATAAATTTACAATTCCTTTAACAACACCATATTTTGAATCTAAATTAGATGATAAAATATTCTTTAACCCTACTCAAGAATTAGGAATAGGAACAGTTTCTGGTCAAAGTGGAATATCAACAATAATAATAGGGAATACTCCAATACCAACGTCCATACCTAATCAAAGCATTTTTATACCCAACCACCCATTTAAACAAAATCAACAAGTTACTCTAACAAAAGGTGGAACAACAAGAATTGTTGCATCAAATACGGGGGATAGTTCTACATTCAATATACCAGAGTCAGGAGAATCACAAACACTTTATGTAATTAATAAATCTGAAAATTTGATAGGTTTAACCACTGAAGTCGGACTCACTACTACCACTGATGGATTATTCTTTAGATCATTTAACTCCAATAGTAATGATACTGATTTTAAATACTCAATAGAATCAAACTTTAGTCAAGAGACTGCAAGGATTGAAAAAATTAAATCCACAGTTTCTATCTCTACAGATCATGGTTTGGAAAATGGTGATTTAATTACTCTCACAGTAAAACCAAAACAATCATTAGGTATAGGCACATCGGAATCAATATTATTAAAATATAATTCTCAATATGATAAAATACTCGTTAATCCAATTTCATTTGGATCTACAGCGGTAAATCTTACAAAAAATGAATTTGAATTATCATCTCATGGATTTGAAACAGGTGAGAAAGTATTTTACAATTCCACTAATTTCATAAGCGGTTTAGGCACTGGATCTTACTTTGTACATAGAGTAGATGATAATAAATTCAATCTTTCATTAACAAGAAAGGATAGTTTGAAAGAACCACCTTTACTTGTAAATCTTGGTTCACAGGGTGGATCTCATGAAATAAGTAAGGTAAATCCAATAATACCAGTTATAAACAATAATAATTTGGTTTTCAATACAGGAGATGCGTCTCTTAGTGGATATAGTCTCAAAATATTTTATGATGATGATTTTAAAAACGAACTTGTGTCTATAGGATCATCATCAGGTTTTAGTGTAGTTAGTGCAGGTAGCAGCACTACATTGTATTATGATGATAATTTACCTACAAAATTATATTATTCTTTAGAAAAGTCTGGTTATATAAGCACTGCAGATAAAGATGTAAGTAATTATTCAGAAATAAGTTATGAAGACAGTGCTTATAATGGAACGTACACCATCTCTGGAGTAGGCAATACTACTTTTCAAATTTCTGTAAGAAGGTCTCCAGAGCAACTTTCATATATTGAAAGCACCTCAGAGATGAAATATACAACAAAATCTTATGCAGCAGAGGGTGGAGTAGCATCATTAAAATTAACATTTGGTGGTGCTAATTACAAGAGACTGCCAGAATTTGTAAGTATAGCATCAACAAATGGAATAAATGCAGATATCATCCCTCAGTCAGATTCTGTGGGTAAGATACGAGAGTTTACTATTAATGATCAGGGTTTTGATTTCTCTGCTGATAAAACATTAAACCCAGAGGTTTACATATCACCAAATCTAACGGTTGTTGATCGTAATGAAATTACAGGTATAGAAATCCTTGATGGAGGAAAAGGATACTCATCACCTCCAGATTTATCATTAGTAAACCCAACAACTGGTTTAAAATATGATTCTGGTCTTTTAAAGGCAAAAATACAAGGGTCTGCTATAAGTGATATAGAAATACTTCAGACACCAGTTGGATTAAATGAAATTACAAATCTAGTTTTTGCCGAAAATAATGATAATGGAGTTGGAATTAATAGTTGTTTTACAAATACAACTGGAATTGTTACCTGTTTCTTAGCAACACCCATCATAGGATTTAGCACAGATCCTTTTGCAGTGGGTGATGAAATATTTGTTGAGGGTATAACAAACATATTAAATCAAGGAGATGGATTTAATTCTGCTGATAATAAGTATAATTTCTATAATGTTATCGCTTACTCTAATACAAACCCTGCAAAATTAGTTTTTGATGCATCACAATTTGTTACATCAAATCCAGGTATTGCAGTTACATCTCAAAATTCTTTTGCTTCAATTATTAAAAAAACAAATTATCCCTCATTTAGGGTTAGTCAAAGTGCGAGAGCATTTATAGGAGGTGAAAAAATATTCACTAAAGAATCAGGTCAATTTGTAGAGAGAGATTTAGTAATTACTGAAAATTTAAATGATACGGTAAAAGTTTTTGGAACATATGAGTTAAGTGTTGGGGAAGAAATATTGGGTCAAAATTCAGGAACCCTTGCAACAATCAAGATTCTAAAAGAAAATAGAGCAACATTTAAAGTTGATTATTCATTAAGAAAAGACATAGGATGGTCAAATGATACTGGAAAATTAAATTTAGATTATCAGGTGTTACCAGATAATGATTATTATCAAAATCTATCATATTCAATTAAGAGTGGTCAAACATATGAAACAATTTCATCAACTGTAAATGGACTATTACATCCAACAGGTTTGAAAAATTTTGCTGATACAGGAATCACTTCTGAATCTAGAGTCTCTAGAGTTGGAATTGGTTCAACTTTACAGTCAACAAGCACTGCAACATTGGATATCATTACAGAACAAAGAGTAGACACACTAAATTTCTTCGATCTAGGTATTGATATTGATACCTTACCTGATGATATTAATCCAACAAGATCCAAATTTATTAAATTTAATAATAAAAAATTATCTGACTTCATTAATTGTATCAGTAACAGAGTGTTATCTATAGATGATTTTAGTCTTGAGTTCTCAAATTCTGGTAGTGCTTCAGATTTGTTTGTTGATACACATGATTATAGTTTACTTGATGGATTTACAAGATTCCTTGTTCAAGTGCTTGATCCCGTAGGAACTGAGAGACAATCTACAGAAATAATTACTCTTCCATCTCCAAGTGGTGATATTATTACATTTGAAAAAGGATCTCTATTTAATAGAACTGATAGGCAAATTGCTAATATTGAAGGTGATTTGACTGATGGAACTTTAAGTTTGAGATTTACACCATTTGAAAGTTTTAACACAGATTATGACATCAAGATATTAAAAAACAAATTTACATCTTCAGGTGTTGGATCTACATCAATATCAATTGGATTTGTTGATCTGATTTCATCAAATCAGACACTTAACTCCTCAACAACATCAAATTTGTTGCACAGAGAGGTTGGAAAAACTGAGTCCTTGTTCATAAACGCTGAAATGTTGAATGAGGTTACAAATGAAAGAACCTATGCGGAAATTTTTGTAGATCACAATGGAACTGATACTTTTACATCAGAATTTTACTTTGATAATGATTCTGCTGATAATCTGTCGGATAGATTTATTGGAACATTTACTTCAAGTATAAATTCAGGAATATTATCTCTTGATTATGAAAATACAGATCCAAATGATGTAACAATAAGAACAAAAATTGTTGGATTTGGAACAACAAGTTCTGGTATTGGAACTCACATATTTAAAGCACCTGCACAACCAGATGCTTCAGTCAATTCAGCTAGACTACAAACAAACTTTGTAAGTATTGCATCTACAGGCAATGTCTTTAGTGTTCTTAAATCTGATGTTACAACTATAAAGTCAATAGCAAAGGTTGGATATGGTAACAGTTCAGCATTACATCAATTCCTCATAATTAACGATCCTGCAGAATCTTACATAACTCAATATCCTTTCTTGCCTGTAGGAACTGGTAATACAACAGGAATTGGAACATTTGGATCAGAATATAGTGGATCAAATTTAAATGTAAAGTTTTTCCCTGATGCTGGTGTTTCAAATGTAACAGTTCAAACTTATAGTGAAATTATACAAACTGCAAGTGATTTATCCAATACTCCTGATATTTTATCATATGGAACTGTTAGTGAGGAGTTACTTGTATCAGCATACAATGCTAGAAATGGTAATAGAGTTAATAAGACTGAATTTGAGGTTAAACATGAAGGGGTACCAATATTCCAAAAAACATTCGATCCTTCAACATCATTAGATGTTTCTACAAATATATTCAATGTACCAGATCATTTCTTTAATACTGGTGAAAAACTAACCTATGCACCTGGATCTACTTTCTCATCTGTTACTGGAACTAGTATACAGACAGGAGGAAGTAACATCCCAACAACAGTATATGCTATTAAAAATGGATCTTCAGAATTTAAACTAGCAACATCAAGAAATAATGCACTTGCTGGAAATGCAATCAATTTTTCATCTGTGGGAACTGGCAATGCACATACACTTACCATGGATAAAAAATTATCCAAGGCAATTATATCCATAGATGGTGTTGCACAAAGCCCAATTGCATTTACAAAACTATCATATTCTCTTCTTGATAACTATGGATCAATTAGTGCTACTGATACTGTATTTTCATTATCAGGTATAGGAACTATTGCTGCTGGTGATTTATTGAAGATTGATGATGAGTTTATAAAAGTAAACTTAGTTGGTTTAGGAGTAACTGCAACAGGTCCAATCATAGGATCAGGCACATATAATCTTGTCGAAGTAGAAAGAGGCGTTGTTGGAACATCCGCTGCTTCTCATAATGATGGAGCAACAGTTAGAATTCACTTAGGATCATACAATTTCGTTGGTAAGAACATACACTTTGCAGAACCACCTTTAGGAAAAAACAATAAGGTATTAGATAGTCAAACTTTATTACCAGAGCCAAGGTCAACATTTGGTGGTAGAGTTTACCTAAGACAGGATTATGGCACCAACAAGGTTTTTGATAATATAAGTAGAGATTTCACAGGTATAGGTGCTACATATACACTTACAGTGGGTGGTGCAAATACAACTGGCATTGAAACTGGAAGTGGCGTATTGTTCTTAAATGATATATTCCAAACACCAACTACAACTAATAACGCTGGAAACATTTATGATTTTGTTGAGGGTGCAACTGGAATTACAAGTGTAACATTTACAGGCATCACTGATGGTAGTAATAATTTAATCTTATCAAATGAAGATGTTAATAAGAATCAATTACCAAGAGGTGGTGTAATAGTATCATTAGGATCGACTAATGGATTAGGATTTGCACCATTAGTGGGAGCAGCGGTTACTGCAGTTAAGAATCAGAACGGTGTTATCACTGCTGTCGGTATTGGAACTGGTGATACACATGGATCTGGATATAGGGGCACAGTAGCGATTGGTGTAACAGATGTAGCGTATGAGCATAGATTTGAAAGTGCTGGTATAGGATCAATTAGAAAAGGATCATTTGCAGGTCCTGCTTATACAGCAACTAACGCAACCTACACATCATTCAGTGGTGAATTTGTAATAACAATACCTGGACATAACTTAACTACAAATGACACTGTTGGTATAGACACTGGTGGTATTGTCTTTAGATGTTCTAAGGATCACTTCGTATCTTTACATCCATATCCACGTTCTGGTCCGACTCCAACATCTACAAATGGAGATCCCATTGTTGGTATTCAGACTGCAATTACTGCAACTACAACAAATACAATTACAATTAATGTTGGTGCTGGTGGTGGTGCAGGAACTGGTGCTGTTGTAAATGCAACAGTGGGCGTAGGAGGAACACTCACATTCACAGTTGCGAATGGTGGAACTGGCTATGTACAACCACAGATCAACATACCACAACCATCATATGAAAATCTTGAAGTGGTGGGCGTATCAAGATTAGGCGTAGGTGCGACAACTGAGACTGGTAGAAATTTACTTGTAAGCGTTAATGTTGGTCCTGCAAATACTGTGGGTATTGGATCAACTTTGCGTGAAGTGACTTCATTTAAAATAAGTAGACCTGGTTATGGATTTAGAAAAGGGGATGTATTTAAACCTGTTGGTCTAGTCACTGATAGAGGACTTGGATCTGTTGTTCAGGACTTTGAATTGACTGTTCTAGAAACATTTACAGATTCATTTGCTTCATGGCAGTTTGGTGAATTGGATAATGTAGATTCGATTAAGAATTTACAAAATGGTTCCAGAACAAGATTCCCCTTAGAGTTTAACAAGGAATTACTTAGTTTTGAAACAAATGACCCAGATTTAGATCTTAACTCTGTCTTGCTAATATTTGTAAATGGAGTTATACAAGAACCTGGTGAACATTATCAATTTGAGGGTGGTACATCATTTACCTTCTCTGAGGCACCTGATGAAGATGATAAAGTTGATATATTTTTCTATAGGGGAACTCGTGGTGTAGATAGTATTTCAGTAAATGTTACAGAGTCGGTCAAACAAGGTGATATACTGACACTTAAGAAGAGAGACACTGATCCAAGCACATTAACACAAGATCCAAGAACAATCTATAATATTACAACTTCTGATAAAGTTGAAACCAATCTATACACAGGATTAGGTATTTCAACAGTCTCTAGACCAATTAGTTGGACAAAACAGAAGGTAGATAAAAACATTGCGGGTGAAGATGTATCTAAGGCAAGAGACTCCATTGAACCATTAGTTTATCCAACTGGAAGAATCATAAGTGACCTATCTACATCTGGAACAGAAATATTCGTAGACAATGGTAGATTGTTTGATTATGAAGTTGGAAGTCCAATCAACATTGATGCATTATTAGTTAATACTTCAGGTGATCCTGTCGCAGCAGCAATCACAGCTACTGTGTCTGCAGCAGGTACAATTAGTGCACTCACTATCGGTAGCGGTGGATCTGGGTACACTGGATCAACAGTTGATGTTAAAATATCTGCTCCAAGTGCAATTGGTGTTGGTATTGGAACTACTGCATCCGCAACACTAAGTGTTGTAAATGGTGTATTGTCTGGAACTGCAAATATTACAAATCCTGGTCTTGGATATACACATTCAGTTCCACCACAAGTAATTACTGCATTGCCTAGTGTATCGCTCGAAAATATTACAAATGCTGGTGTAGCAACTGGATTCTCTGGTATTATAACTGGTATCCAGACAGCAACAGGTATTGGTGGTAATCCTCTTGCACTTGAGTTTTTCGTTACACATCCGAGTATTTCTGCATTATCAGCAAATAACAGGGTGTTAGTTTCGGATACAGTTACTGGTTTTGGTATTACATCAATTGATGGACACAATTTATCAATTGTTGGTGTGGGTAACACATTCTTGGATAATATTTACAAAGTAGATGCATTCTCAAGAGTTAATAATGTTGGTATACTAACCTGTAACATATTATCGACAACAAGCGTTGTAGGTATTGCAACAACAGGTTCAGCATCTAATCCTTGCGGAACATTATCATTCGGAAAAATTTCTGGATTCTCTAGATCAGGTTCTCCAATATCTATTGGTGTAACTGGATTTACCGCAAGCACAGGTCTTTCAACCTTCCCAATTTTACAGAGACGGGGGACTGGTTTAAGGGATACTGGTGGATTAAGTAAATAACCATAGTCTCTAACGTATAAATATAGAAAAAAACCCAATTCGATGGCTGCAATTGTAACAGATCAATTTAGAATATTAAACGCAAGTAATTTTGTAGACAACGTTACAGACTCTAATAATTCTTACTATGTGTTTGTTGGTCTTTCCAATCCAACTACATCAGGGTTTGGTAGAAAGACAGATTTTAATACTGATACACCAAGTCCAACTGATAATATTGACTACATTAATTTTGTAGGTGATAATATGTCATTTGGTAAAAAAGTAACATCCGACAACGTAAGAAGACTTGTAAGAAAAATATCTTGGTCAAGAGGAACTAAGTATGAAATGTATCGTCATGATTACAAATTAGAAAATAGATCCCCCAATACTGGTTCTGCAAGATTGTATGATGCAAATTACTATGTAATGAATAGTGATTTCAAAGTGTATATTTGTATTGATAATGGATCTTCTGGTATTAATACAACTGGTAATGCATCACTTGATGAACCCACATTTACAGATTTAGAACCATCTAAGGCTGGTACAAGTGGTGATGGTTATCAATGGAAATACTTATTTACAGTATCTCCTAGCGATATAATCAAGTTTGATTCAACAGACTTCATATCTTTATCCAATAATTGGTCAACTTCAACAGATTCTCAAATAGTTGCAGTCAGAGATAATGGTGATTCTGATGTAAATAACAATCAAATTAAAAAAGTATATATTGAAAACCAAGGTAACGGATATACAAATGGCACAGGTCAAGAGGTAGCAATCTTAGGCGATGGAGAGGGAGGTAAAGTTGTAGTTGATGTTGTAAATGGTAAAGTTACAAATGCAGTGGTTTCCTCTGGTGGAAAGGGATACACATATGGAATGGTTGACCTTGGAGCGATTGGNAATCAGAGTGCAAGCATAAAAGCCAATTTAATACCAATAATTCCACCATCTAAAGGTCATGGTCATGATATTTACAAAGAGTTGGGATCTGATAGGGTTTTAGTATTCGCAAGATTTGATACATCAACAACCAATGACTTTCCAACAAATACTAGTTTTTCTCAAATAGGTATTTTAAAAAATCCAACCTCTATAGGATCAACTTCATTATTTACTGATCCTACATTTTCATCTGTTGGTGCACTAAAACTTGCCACCGTGAATAGTGTATCACCTACTATTGGAGAAACATTAAGTCAAGTTGTATCTGGAGGAACAGCAAAGGGATTTATAGCTGCATATGATGTAGAAACACAAGTCATAAAGTTTGTTCAGGATAGATCAAATTTTTTAAATCCAAGTTCATTTGATACAGTAGATCATGTTGGAGTATCAACTTTTTCTAAGGTTCATGCTTTTGAATCCAACGCTAATCCAGTAAATGGTGGAACTAGTGGATTTCAAGGATCTGTTGATACTGGATTTACTGGGGTAAGCACCAACCCTTCAGGTACTAAATTAATATCTCTTGATACCCAATTCACAGCAGGGGTTGCTAATCCAGAGATAAATAAAAAGTCAGGTGATATAGTGTATCTTGATAATCGACCATTGATTACAAGAAATGCTAGACAAAAAGAAGATGTCAAAATTATTCTAGAATTCTAAAAAATGCCTCAGAAAACGAATTTAAATATTAATCCATTTTACGACGATTTCGATAAGAATGAAAATTTTTATCGTGTGTTGTTTAAACCTGGTTTTCCAATACAGGCAAGGGAATTAACGCAGTTACAATCAATATTACAAAATCAAGTAGAATCTTTTGGTAGTCATATGTTCAAAGAGGGATCAATGGTGATTCCTGGTAACATTAACTATAATGATGCTTATAGTGCTGTAAAAATAAATCCTGACCACTTAGGAATTGATGTAACAGTCTATACAAAGCAATTGCATGGTAAAAAACTAAGGGGTCAATCATCTGGGGTCGAGGCTATTGTTGATGACTGTTTTTTCCCAACAGACGGTCCTGAGTATACTGATGTTACATTATACGTTAATTACGTTACATCTGGAGAGGATAATGAAGTATCTAGTTTTGAAGATGGTGAAATACTTATATTAGAAGATACGATCACTTATGGAAATACAACAATCTCATCAGGTGAAACTGTAGCNACTTTAATTAGTGANGATGCTACAGCGACTTCATCAANAGTATCTATAGGTGAGGGAGTTTATTTTATAAGGGGNACGTTTGTACAAGTNAGTNATAGTNNNATNGTTTTAGATCCATANACAAATAATTCTTCATANAGAGTTGGACTNACAATATTAGANGANGTGATATCTGCTAAAGATGATAAATCACTGTATGATAANGCTAAAGGTTTTTCAAACTTTGCAGCACCTGGTGCTGATAGNTTNAAGATNNCAGCAACATTANCTAAAAAATCCCTTAATAATTATGATGATAAAACATTTGTTGAACTTATAAGAATTGATAACGGGGAAATTAAAGTATTAAAAGAATCATCAAATTACAATATAATTAGAGATTACTTTGCTAAGAGAACTTTTGATGAATCAGGAAACTATGCTGTTGAAAATTTTGAAGTTAAAATTAATGAATCATTAAATGATAGACAATCTAACGAGGGAGTATATTTTGAGGGACAGCAAACTGAACAAGGAAATACACCCTCAGAAGACTTGATGGCTGTTAAGGTATCTGCTGGAACTGCATATGTTAGAGGATATGATGTTGATTTTGTAAATACAACTATTTTAGATGTTGAAAAACCAAGAGATGTTTTAAAAATTAATAATAGTCAGGTTCCTTTTGAGTTTGGAACTAAGATTAAATTAAATAATGTTCATGGAACACCACAAATATTACTGTCAACCTCAAATACAATTCAGTTGTATGATAAGAGAAGAGGATCGTCTGTAACAGCTGCTAATGGTAATAGAATTGGTGAAGCAAGAGTATACATGCATAATTTATCTGATGCTTCATATTCAAACGCAGCAACCGAACATGATTTATATGTATTTGATGTGCAAACATTTGTAGATCTTGATATTAATACTGCGTTAAGTCCACTACAATGTCCAGCAGCATCCTTTGTAAAAGGTAAAAGTAGTGGAGCAACAGGTTTTGTTGAGACTAATGTAAATAATACCACCGCAGTTAAACTAACACAAACATCAGGAACATTTGTAAGAGGAGAGCAAATATTAATAAATGGTGATGAGTCAATCGTAAGATCAATAAGGACATTAAAAATAAACAGTATAAGAGATGTGAAGTCTGTATATCAAGACACTAGTGCTATAACTGGATATGCAGCAGATTTTGGTGGAGATGTTGTTTTACAAAAAACAGCGTTAACAGGTTTAGGTGTAGCAGATCAAATTCAAATTGCTACTAATGGAGTAATAACTGGTAAATCTCCAGTAATTAGTGGTTTAAAAGTTGGAGATATTATAAAATATCCAGTCGCTGGTCAAGCAGTGGATAGTTTTAACCGTGTTGAAAGTGTAGGTCTGACAACTGCGAAAGTTGAAGCAGTTCAGTCTGTAAGTGGAGTATGCGTAGGAGCATTACCCTCAGCAGCAGTTCAAACAAATGTTCTTGTAGGATCACCAATAGTATCTGATAAAGGTGGTTTATTTGCTCATGTAGGTAGTAATGATGTATCTACAGTCAATCTAGCAAATTCAAATTTAATGATATCAAAACAGGTTACTGGTCAAGCAACTAACGCAGTCACAGGTGCTTTAAGTATACCCATAACTAATGCAAGCATAGGTTTAACCAGTGCTCTATTTGAAACATTTGATGCTGAAAGATATTATGTCGCTTATAGTGATGGATCAATTGAGGATCTCACATCAGATCAAGTTACTCTTGGTTCTGGTGGTGCGACAGTTGAATTTACTGGATTAACAGCAAATCAATCGAATGTTGTTGTAAATGTCACTACTAAAAAGTTAGGTATTGAAAGTAAAAAGAAAGAATTTATAAGAAGTGAAAAACTAATAGTAAACGGAACAGTATCTGCTGCATCAACTGCGTCAAGTGGACTAACAACAAGCACATACTTTGGTTTGAGAGTTCAAGATGAGACAATATCATTAAATTTACCAGATGTCGTAGAGGTTGTCGCTGTATATGAATCATTAGATGCATCGGCTCCAACTTTAGATTCACTAACATTTCCATCAGGTTTAAATCTTGATACATCTTCTATATTGGGAGAAAAAATTGTAGGATCCACTAGCGGAGCTCTTGCACAAATAGTAACTAGATCATCAGCAACTAATGTTGAAATTGTTTATCTAAATTCATCCAAATTTGTAGTTGGGGAGATATGTACATTTCAAGAATCTAACATAACTTCTGTGCTTCAAGTTATTGGTAATGGTAGCTTCCAAGATGTTACATCAAATTATAATTTAGATAAGGGTCAAAGAGATCAGTTCTACGATTACTCTCGTATAGAAAGAACTAATAATTATGTACCTTCAAGACAGTTACTTATCATATTCAATTATTTTGAAGTTCCTAGTAGTGATACTGGAGATGTATTTACCGTCAATTCATATCCATCAGAGTCATTTAAAAATGATATACCTTACACTAATAGTGGTATAAGGATTTCAGACACCTTAGATTTCAGACCAAGAGTTGCTAGATTTACTGCTACAAACACTTCACCGTTTACGTTTTCAAGTAGAGATTTTTCAGCGTCTACAAATCCTAGTCTCACAGTAACACCACAAGAGAGTTCGTTGATAGGGTATGAGCACTATTTACCAAGAGTTGATAAAGTTTCGTTAACTAAAGAAGGTGTGATGAGCATAGTAAAAGGTGTATCATCAGTTGATCCAAAAGAACCAGCAGGTATTGATGAATCAATGCATATAGCAACTATCACTCTTCCTGCTTATCTTTATGATGTAGATGATGCTGTAGTAAGGGCAGTTGATAATAAAAGATATACAATGAGAGATATTGGTAAACTTGAAGATAGAATTGAAACTCTGGAAGAAACTACATCATTATCTTTGTTAGAACTCGATACAAAAACTTTCCAAGTTAGAGATGTTGATAATTTAGATAGATTCAAATCTGGATTTTTCGTTGATGATTTTAGAGATACATTACGTCAAGATCCACTATCAAGAGGTTTTGTGGTTGCCGATGTTGGAGAATTTACAACAGCAGTTGATCTTTATACTATAGCACCTGAACTTGCCTTAGAGCCTTCAATAAATGTTGATACTGCAGATTTCCAAGCAGATTTAGAATTGTTGGATTCTAATGTACAAAAAACTGGTAATCATGTCACTCTAAAGTATGAAGAAGTTGAGATGTTCAATCAACCATTAGCGTCAAGAGTTGAGAATGTAAACCCATTTAATATGATTGAGATTGAAGGAATTATACGTCTCAATCCAGATGCAGATGCGTGGACAAGAACTATAAACACTGCATCATCAAACACAAGAGTTGTTGTAGGTCCAGACATTGTATTACAACATAATACAAGAATTCCTAGAAGAAATGATGTAATTAGAAGGAGAAGAAGAGGATGGTTCCGTCGCCTATTATTTGGTCGTCGTGGAGGTGGTACTAGACCACATCCAGGTCTTAATATAGGTGGAGGACAACGACTTTTCCAAGAGGATGTTCAAGGTGATAGAGCTCTTGTAAGATCATATGTAGAAACAATTCAAGGTCCGATCACTGCCGATACTCATATTAGATCAAGAAATGTAGCATTTCATGCATTTCAGTTGAGACCTCTACAAAGACATTATGCTTTCTTTGATAATACAAGTGGTATTGATATTGTTCCAAAATTAATTGAAATCACAATGAATTCTGGATCATTTGTAATTGGAGAAACTGTTAAGGGATATGTAGGTTCAACACATTTATTCAGTGCAAGAGCATTTGCACCTAACCACAAAACTGGTCCTGGTGCGTCTCCCACAACAACTTATAGTTTGAATCCTTATGATAGAAGTGTTGAACTGCCATCTGTATACTCTTCATCATCAACTGTTCTAAACGTAGATGTAAATTCTTTAGTTGATGAAGTATTAGGAAAGTATTTTGGATTTATAACTGCGGGTATGACTCTACTTGGTGAGACAAGTGGTGCTCAAGCAAGTGTTTCAAGTGTTAAATTAGTAGCAGATACTTTTGGAGATATAAGTGGTGCATTATTCTTTAGAAATCCATTTACAGATCCACTACCACCACTAAGATTTACTGTGGGGACGAAAACTTTTAAACTAACTTCAAGTAGCACAAATGCTACTCCATTACCAGGTAGTTTATTAATTAGTGCTGGCGAGACAACATATGATGCAAATGGTTTGGTAAATCAACTATCAAGACAGAGGGTAAATGTTTTCAGACCTATACGGAGAAGGAGAAGGAGAAGAGGACGTAGACATAGTGATCCTTTAGCACAATCATTTACAGTTGATAACAAAGGAGCATTTCTTTCTTCAGTTGATTTATTTTTTGCTAACATAGACCCAACTACAAAAATTACAGTACAAGTTAGACCATTACAGTTAGGAACTCCTACGGAAAACTTAGTTGCGATTCATGCAGAAGTTGCTTTAGAACCATCTCAGATTGTAACTTCCGCTGATGCTTCTATTGCAACAAATGTCAAATTTCCATCACCTGTTTATCTTGAACCAGAGGAAGAATATTGCATAGTTCTTCTTGCTCCAACATCAAATCTATATGAGGTTTGGTGTGCTCGTATGGGTGAAAGAACTGTCAACACTACAACATTACCTGATGCTGAGAGTGTTATTGTTACTAAACAATATATTGGCGGTAGTTTGTTTAAATCACAGAATGGAACAATTTGGACTGCTAGTCAGTTTGAAGACATGAAATTAAAACTTTATAAATGTAATTTTACTGCAAGTTCAGGTACTGTATTCTTCTACAACCCTAAACAGGAACTTGAGAGTGCTTCATCTGAATTACGTGCAGATCCAATAAAAACTTTACCACGTAAATTAAAGGTAGTCATATCAGATACTACTGTAATGAATAATATTCTAATACCTGGTGCTAAAGTCAGTGATGAAACTACTTCAACAGCAATCTCTGGTATTATTGAAAATGCGGGTGGAAATGCTAATGCGATGACCAAAACTAATGTAGGTGTTGGTTATTCGCAGGGAACTTATACATCTGTTCCTTTATATAATATCACTGGATCTGGATCAGGTGCCACTGCAACTATTGTAATCAACGCTCAAGGAACAATTAATTCTGATCCATCAAGCATCAGTGGTGGATCAGGTTATGTAATAGGTGACGTATTAGGTTTAACAACTAGCACAATGGTTAAAGGATCTGGTGCACAAATAACCGTCACAGGTTTATCAAATAGAAACACACTTTATCTTACAAATGTACAAGGCACAGACTTTACTGCGGGTCGCCCTCTGGTTGTATATAATGGTAGCAGTGCTGTGGCTATGGCTGGTACTACTATTACAAGCTCAACTGTAATCAATGATTTATACGCTGGTGATGTAATTGAAGTTACACAAGCAAGCCATGGTATGCATTTTGATACTAATTTAGTTAAATTGTCTGGTATTGAACCAAATACTGTACCAACAACTATTTCAGCAAATTTAGGTATAAATGATGTAAGCGTATCAGTCGCTGATACCACAATTTTTGGAACACAAGAGGGTATCTCCACGGGTGCAGGATATGCACAAATAAACGGTGAAATAATTTACTACTCATCAATCACCGCTGGAGTATCTCCTGCAGGAACACTAGGAATTGGTTCTAGAGGTGTTGATTCGATTCAACAAGCACATACTATTAATGATCAAATATTCCCGTACGAACTTAATGGTGTTGGATTACATAGAATTAATCATCAAACTCATTCACTTCCATCAAGTACTTTACTAAAATCGGAAAGAGATCTTGATAAGTATCATATACAAATACTTAGAGGTGATGTAACAAATCCTGATGATATACCAAGTTTTACTGATGAGAATCAAATAGGTGGTTCAAATGCAAGGGGATCACGAAATATACAATTTAATAGACTTACTCCTGTATTTGATGTAATTACACCTGGTGAGGGTTCATCAGTAACTGCATCTATAAGAACTGTTTCTGGAACAAGTTCAGGTGGATCTGAAATACCATTTATAGATGAGGGATTTGAGTCTGTAGCATTGAATGATGATAACGAATTAACAACTCCCAGAATTGTTGCATCAGATATAAATGAGACTACCAAATTAACTACACTTCCAAAAAATAAGTCATTTACAATTGGTTTATCATTAACATCAGATGATAGTAATTTATCCCCAATGGTTAACATTGTAGATAACGCTGCGGTAGTGTTAGGTAGAAGTACGTTGAATAATCCTATTAAAAATTACGCATTTGATAGTAGAGTCAATCTTACACTAGAGGATCCTCATGCTTCAAATTATATCAGTCAAGTTGTTACTCTTGATCAACCAGCAACATCACTAAAAGTAATGCTTAGTGCTTTTAGAGATTCATCTGCAGACTTTAGAGTTTTGTATAAACTATCCCGCACTGATTCAAGTAATGTTAACCAGACGTTTGAACTATTTCCTGGTTTCGATAATACAACTGACACTGATGGTGATGGTTTTGGTGATAAGGTAATAAACCCAATTAATAATAGTGGAAGACCAGATTCAAATATTCCAGCAAGTGCTGCTAATGAATTCTTTGATTATCAATTTAGTATTGATGAACTTGAGCAATTTAATGGATTCCAAATCAAGATTGTAATGAGTGGAACAAATGAAGCGAAACCACCAAGGTTTAAGGATCTACGAGTCATAGCGTTAGCATAATGAAAACATTCAAACAGTTCAATGAAGAACTTCCAAAACCAGTAACTCCAAAACAAATTGATGTTGTTCCATCGGATTTCAGATTTATTAGGACTCCTGATATTATAAAAAAAGAAAATATAAAATTTAGAAGTAAGTATCCTTTTCCTGGTTCTTGGTTGCCTACAGCAAAGAAAAAAACTGATATTAAAATGGCATGATTTTCTTTTCGTTAATTCTTTCATTCTTTGCAAATCATTTACCTGTAATGTATGTGCAGGTTCCACAGTGGGCAGATGATTGGGCAGTATGTGCAGTTGATATACCAGATGCAAAGTGTCATTGGTATGTGATGTCTCCTGATAATACCTTTGGTGAAGGTTTTAGTTGGGAAGATGCACCTTGGTTTGATGCAAATGGTTTGAATGATGTTGCACCCATGCAAGCAAAAACAGTTGTTGAGAGGTTGCAAGATAAATAATGAAGCATCCAGTTCCTTTAAGTATTGTTCCCAAAATATTCTGGATAGCAGTTGGGGCAGCAGTTTCGATGAGTATACTATTATGATACCAGTAGAAGGACACAAACATCTATACCGTGAAGAATCAGGTGCAATAATAAACACCGATAAAAATGGTTATGCTAATTACATGAGAGCAAAAAATAAAAAGTTAAGTGAAAGAAGAGAGATAGATGATTTGAGAAATGAAATAGATGAATTAAAAAACCAATTAAGACAACTTTTAGATAGATAAATAACTAAGATCGGTGATAGTGTATGGCTGTATACTCCAGTAATTTAGTAATAAAGACAGGTACTACATTTGAACAAGTGTTTACCTTAGAAGATGGTGTAAGTAATTCACCTATAAATCTTACTAATTTTGGAGTTGATGCTCAGATGCGTAAGCATCGTGGTGCGACAACTGGAATCACAACTTTTACAACTTCTATATATGATGCAACAGGTGGAAAAATACAAATCGGTCTATCAACAACACAAACTGCTGCTCTTAAACCAGGCAGACATGTATATGATGTTATAACTACAAATACAAGTGGAGTTATGGAGTGCGTTGTTGAGGGAATGGTACTCGTATCACAAGCAGTTACACGAACCTAATGGCTAGCATAAGAGTAGTAAAAAATGTTAATCCTATAACTATTAGGATCGGACAACGTACAGTCAAAAAGGTTGTTGCTTCTGAAAAAGCAGCGACTACAACTCTAGCAACACTTCAAGAACTTGAACAAGTTCAAGATATTGATGTGTCTCAAAGGGCAGATAATACATTTTTAATGTATGATACAACCTCCCAAAAATACCTACACGTAGATGCAGCACAAATTGTAGACCTAGCAGATTCAGTTGATGATGACGCTTTTGACGCTGGAACGTTTTAATTAAACTTAGATTATCAATAAATAATAATTAAAAGGTAGATTTTAAACAATGGCTGCTCCTGTAATAAAGTTTAAAAGAGGTGCCAATAGCAGTTTACCCGCTCTAGCAGCAGGTGAACCAGCGTTTGTAACTGATGAATTTGATTTTTATGTTGGTCTGGATGGGACTTCCAATAATAATAAATTTTTCGGATCACATAGGTACTGGACAAGAGAAACAAGCACTGCTGGATCCGCAGTAAGGGTCGTAGAGGGTGCAAATAATGGCGATAATTATATTGAATTTAAGTCTCCAGCAACATTAGCTGCTAACTTAACATATACTTTCCCTAACGCTAACGTCACAAACGGTATTCTTCAAAATGACGGTAGTGGTGGTTTAAGTTGGATGACAAGTGGTACACTTGTTGGTCCTATCACTATATCAGATACTACAGACTCAACTACTAAAGATACAGGAGCTTTAATACTTGAGGGTGGTCTTGGTGTAGAGAAGGATGTTACAGTTGGTGCAGCAGTTTCAATCGGAGATAGATTATTTGTAAAGGGTGAGTCAGAATTTATAGGTATTGTTACATTTCGTGGTGGAACAATTAGACTTGGTGATGGAGATACTGATGACGTTGTAGTTGGTGGTGAATTTGCTTCAGATTTAGTCCCAACAACTGATAGTGCTCATGATATTGGTTCTGCAGCAAAAGAATGGAGAAACGCATTCTTCGATGGTACAGTTGAAGCAGATGGTGTAAATGTTGCAGGTATTGTAACAGCAACTTCTTTATCTACACCTATCGTTTCTGGATTTAGTCATCTACAGGCACCTCATGGTTCAACAACAACTCTAGAGGTAACAGTTGCAGCTAAGACAGCAGCACACAGATATAATGGTTCAGGTAGTAGTAATGGATATGTAATTGATGGTGTTCAAGCACCAACTCTTACATTAACACCAGGTAGAACTTATCGCTTTGATGTTTCAGATTCATCCAACGGTTCTCACCCCTTAAGATTTTATCTTGATGTTGATAAGGTTTATCAATACACAACAGGTGTTACTGTAAATGGAACACAGGGAAATTCTGGTGCATACGTAGAGATTGTCGTTTCGGATACAACTCCTGCAGTGCTTCACTACCAGTGCACAGCACATGGTAAGATGGGTAACGCAGTTATTACTCAATCTAACGTAGTAAATACACCTCATGATGCGACATTTGAAGGTTTATTAAACGCTAAGGGTAATGTTGATCTAGGTAATGCTACATCAGATACTATCACAGCAACAGGTAGATTTGATAGTGACTTACTTCCATCTACAGACGGTGCAAGAGATCTTGGATCATCTACAAATGAGTGGCAGGATCTATTCATAGATGGAACTGCACAAATAGACTCATTAGTTGCAGATACTGCAGATATTAATGCTGGTACTATTGATGGAACCACTATTGGTGGTAACTCTGCTGCTGCTGGTACATTTACTGACTTAACTGGTGGAAACATACAAGTTGGAGTTACAGGTGATAATGAGATTGATACTTCAAGTGGTGGTCTTACATTAGACTCTGCTGGTGGTACAGTTACAGTTGATGATAACTTAACTGTTAACGGAACATTCACGGTATTAGGAACACAATCTATAATTAACACCGAAACCTTAAAGGTTGAAGATAGTTTAATTGAGGTAGGTCTTGTTAACAGTGGTGGATCATTAGTTGCTCCATCCTCAGATGCTAACATAGACGTTGGTATGATATTCCACTACTATAGTGGATCTGCTAAAAAAGCAGCAGTATTCTGGGATGATTCAGTAGGAAGAATCGCTTTCGGTGCCGATGTATCAGAGAGTTCAAGTGTATTAACTAACTCCACACATGCTACAATTGAAGCAGGTGGTGTATTCATCAAAGACGCAGCAGGATTATCGGCAGTAATTAGTCATGACGGTTCACTAAGACAATTAGAAAATATAACCGTAGATGGTGGCTCATTCTAACGAGTAAAGTATAACTTATAAATATAGGTGGGTGTATCCCACCTTTTTTTATACTCTGTCATGGATGAAAACGAATACAAGATGATTTTGGGTGTTTATCAGAAAAAGACACACGAAATGCTTGCTCAAATAATAGCATTAGAAACAAGAGTACTTGGTTTAAATAATGTTGTTGAGCAATTAAGCACAAAGGTAACTGATCAGGAAAATTTATTGATTCAACTGAAAGGTAAGAAAAAACCAAAAAATATAACAATAGATTCTGAGGATTTCTAATGGCGAAACCTGCTTCACGAGAAGAATTAATTGAATATTGCAAAAGACAATTAGGTGCACCAGTCTTAGAAATCAACGTGAGTGATGAACAGGTTGATGATCTAGTAGATGATGCATTTCAGTATTTTCAAGAACGTCATTTTGACGGTATTGAAAGAATGTATCTTAAATATCAGTTTACACAAGGAGATATAGACAGGGGAAAGGCACAGGGAACAACAGGTGTAGGTATTGTAACAACCACTGGTACATCTACAGCAATTAGTGGTTATGGTACAACTACATCAAACTTTTATGAAACATCTAATTTTATTCAAGTACCTGAGACAGTTGTAGGTATAGAAAAGATATTTAAATTTGATATGAGTTCTATTTCTGGTGGTATGTTCAGTATTAAATATCAGTTATTCTTGAACGACTTATATTATTTTAATTCAGTTGAACTTTTACAATATGCTATGGTTAAATCATATCTTGAGGATATAGATTTCCTTTTAACAACTGAGGCACAGGTTAGATTCAATAAGAGACAAGATAGATTATACCTTGATATTAACTATAATAGTTTGAACGCTGGCGACTTTATAGTGATTGACTGTCATAGAATACTAGATCCATCAACATACACACAGTTGTTCAATGATAGTTTTTTAAAGAGATATTTGACTGCTTTAATCAAGAGACAGTGGGGTCAAAACTTGATTAAATTTCAAGGTGTAAAATTACCAGGCGGTATTGAGTTAAATGGTAGACAGATATATGATGATGCATTAAGAGAACTTGAGATGATTAAACAAGAAATGAGTTCTACTTATGAACTTCCACCTTTAGACTTTATTGGATAATGGCTCTCAACCCGTTTTTTCTACAAGGATCTCCCGAAGAGCAAGACTTGATTCAATCGCTTGTAAATGAGCAATTGAAAATATATGGTGTTGAAGTTACATATATTCCTAGAAAGTTTGTAAATAAAAGCACAGTTTTTCAAGAGATAGAGGCATCTAAGTTTGATGATAATTTTCAATTGGAAGCATATGTCAATACATGGGACGGTTACAGTGGAGCAGGTGACGTTCTAACTAAATTTGGAATGAGTTTGAGAGATGAATTACAATTAGTAATTTCAAGAGAGAGATTTGAAGATTTTATCTCTCCATTTCTAAGTCAAGAAGATGTAGATGAAGTGGGTGAAGCAGTTATGAGACCTCGTGAGGGTGATTTAGTATTTTTTCCTCTAGGTGGTAGATTATTTGAAATAAAATTTGTAGAGCATGAAGTTCCTTTTTATCAGTTAGGTAATACTTATGTTTATGAATTACAATGTGAATTATTTGAATACAATGATGAAACTCTTGATACAGGCATAGATGCTATTGATAGTAAGATAGAAGACTTAGGTGTAATTACTGATCTTACGATGAACAGTGTTGGATCAGCAGCGACTGCTACAGCAACAATAGGAACAGGATTTGTTCAGAGTATAAGTTTACTTAATGATGGTTCAGGATTTACAAGTGCTCCAACCATCGGATTAACAACAGCACCTAGTGGTGGAATAGATGCTACTGCAGTAGGTTTATTAACAACAAGAAACAATGTTACTTCCATAGAGGAGATAGTAATTACAAATTCAGGTGCTGGATATACTGTAGCACCAATAGTCACAATATCTGGTGGTGGAGGTGTTGGTGCTGCTGCGACTGCAATAATTAGATCTGACGGTAAGAAAGGTGTAATACGTATTTCCATTGGAGGAACAGGTGGAGTTGGATACTCTACAACACCAAATGTATCAATATCACTTCCATCTCTATCTCCACAATTACCTGCTTCTGCTCGTGCGGAGGTTGGTGCTGGTGGTACCATATCAAACATCTTTATTCAGGATGCTGGTGCAGGATTCTTCTCACCACCAACTATTACTGTTGGTCCACCATCATCAGTAGGCATAGGGTCTGGAAGTTACTGGTTCAACGAACTTGTTACGGGTAATAGATCTAATGCATCTGCAAGAGTTAAGAGATGGGATCTTGATACTAAGATCTTACAGGTTGGTATTGAAACTGGAACATTCTTAAGAGGGGAGATTGTGACTGGAACAAGATCTGGTGCTCAATATACTATCCAAGTATCTGCAGCAAATACAGACAAGGATAAATACGATCATAGTGATGAAATTGAGAATGAAGCAGATCAAATTCTTGATTTCACTGAATCAAATCCATTTGGACTATTTTAATGTTAGGGACTTATTTTTATCACGAAGTTATTAGAAAAACCATAATTGGTTTTGGAACATTGTTTAATAACATGGAAGTTAGACATCAAACTTCTGATGGAACTACTGTTGATATTAAAAGAGTACCTTTAGCATATGGTCCTGCAGCTAAATTTATTGCTAGATTAGAGCAGCAACCTGATTTAAACAAAATGGTTGCTATTACATTGCCTAGAATGTCATTTGAGATGACTTCTATTGCGTATGACTCAACTAGAAAATCAGGTATTACTCAGACATTCAAAGCAGTAGATAATACAACTAATAAGTTAAAGAAGGTTTTCATGCCTGTTCCTTATAATATTGGTTTTGAATTAAGTTTACTTACAAAAATAAATGATGATGCATTACAAGTTGTAGAACAAATACTACCATTTTTTCAACCATCATTTAGTATCACAATAAATTTAATTGATTCAATTGGTGAAAAAAGAGATGTTCCAATTACACTTACTAATGTCACATTTCAAGACGATTATGAAGGGGATTTTTCAACAAGAAGAGCATTAATATATACTTTCCAATTTGTTGCTAAGACATACTTATATGGACCTATTGCAGAAAATCCAGAGGGTCTTATTAAAAAAGTTATTGTCGATCAATATGCGAGTGTTGATACTGTTAATGCTAGAAGAGAGATGAGATATACTGCAACTCCAACTGCAACTAAAGATTACAACAGTGATGGTGTGATAGATAGTAATGATAACGCACTTATCGTACCAGGCGATGACTTTGGATTCAGTGAAACAAGTGAATTCTTTGATGATGGTAGAGATCGCAGTCCAACAAAACAAAGTGATATCTAATGGAAAACTATGAATCTATTGATAAGGCTTTAAATATCAATGAGACTGATATTGTCCCTGTCGAAAAAGGAAAACCTAAAAAAGATAATCCTGTAAAGATTAATGAGGTAGAAAAAGATTATGAGTATACTCGTGCTAATCTGTATTCGATTATAGAAAAAGGTCAGGAAGCGATAAATGGAATCATGGAGGTTGCAGGTGAAAGTGCAAGTCCAAGGGCATATGAAGTTGCAGGACAACTTATAAAATCAGTTGCGGATACGACTGATAAATTGATGGATCTACAGAAAAAAGTTAAAGATGTAAATGAAGATGCTCCAAAAACAAATAATGTGACTAATAACGCATTGTTTGTAGGATCAACATCTGAACTCTCAAAGATGCTAAAGAAAGGGTTTCTAAATAATAAAGAGGAAAAATAATCGCTACAATGAAGAAGTGTAAGGAAGGACACTATTACTGTTACCAAGATAGCAAGTGCAAACCAATCCCTAAAGGATTCCGTAGGGGAATTGGTGGATATCTTCGTAGAGAGCGTGAAGATGAAAAGGAGGATTCTAAAAAGAATGGTAATGGTAATGGCAAGTCTAACGGAAGTTCTAACGGAAATGGGAACGGTGGGAATGGTAGTGGAAATGGTAACGGTGGCTCTGGTGGTAATGGTGGTGGTAATGGCTCAGGGGGAGTAGGAGAGAGCGTAGAGATACAGAATTCTGACGGAGAAACAACTGCAGTTGTAGTTGATATCATTGGTCCTGCACACATGAGACCAAGACTAAATGGTGATGGAGTATGGAAAGGAACTCATATTACAGAGATGGGGAATAGAGTCAGACAGGGAGGATATACAATATTAGGTTCGGGAAATAAAAAGGATTCATCTAAAGGTCCTAATGAGCAAACACCAGTAGATTATAGAGGTGTTGGTGAAGGACTACCTTTAGCAAAAAAAGATTATACAGGTAAAATTAACAGCGATGTATTAAAGGCATATCCAGAATTAGATCCAACTAAACCTGGTGATTATATAAAATTAAAAAGATTAAGTGCAAAGTTAAGAAAAGCACATTATGAACCAGAGGGTGAGTTAGTTGAAAGAAAAATGACTGAGAAAGAGAAAAGAAAAGATGATAGATTAAAGAAGAAGTATGATAAGTCTGATATGAAGAAGAGTATGCAGAAGCAATATGGTAAAGAAGAAGGTGAGAAAGTTTACTTCGCAACTATTCGCAAACAAGCAATGGAAGAGGAGAAACATAAGGATCATGAACCAGAGATGATTCGTAATCAGTTAAAGACTGCAAAGAGAGCATCTAAGCGTATTAAAAAACATACTCTTAAAAAAGATAACTTCAAGGCATGGGTACAATCTAAGATAACCAAAGCTACTGATTACTTAGATACTGCTGCTGATTATCTTGATAGTAAAGATGATATGAAAGAGGAGTTGAACAAAAAAGATAAACCTTATATTAAGAAGTTAGTTAAAAATCTTAGAAAGGGATCTAAGACTCACGCTAAACAAGCAGATAAATTAGAGAAAGCAATGAATGAGGAATCAAATCCTCGCATTCCTAGAAAGAAAGGACAACCAGCAAACTCAAAGAAACATTCAGACTTATATACAGATGAAAATCCTAAAGGAACTATTCATGGACTTGGTTTCAAGGACGTTGCTACTGCAAAAGCGTCTGTTGCAAAAATCAGGAAATCTAATAGATCACATGCTCATAAAATTCAAGCTGCTGTTGCTATGGAGCAACGGGCAAGAGAAATGGGTAAAACCTCTGAGGCAGCAGTCTACAGAAAATTCATCAACTCGATGAAAAAGAAAACTAAAAAGTAATTATTATGGTTGATAATGTATATCTTGGAAATCCTAATTTAAAAAAAGCAAATACACCGATTGAGTTCTCTGAAGAGAATATCATTGAGTTCTTAAAGTGTAAGGATGATCCAGTTTATTTTGCGAAAAAATACATAAAGATAGTGTCTCTTGATGAGGGTCTCGTTCCATTTAATCTATATCCCTTTCAAGAAAAACTAGTTAATAATTTTCACAGAGAAAGATTTAATATCTGCAAAATGCCACGACAAACTGGTAAATCTACCACTGTGGTGTCATATCTTCTACATTATGCGATCTTCAATGATAGTGTTAACATTGGAATTCTTGCGAACAAGGCGAAGATTGCGATGGATCTACTTGGTAGATTACAGACTGCATACGAAAATTTACCAAAATGGATGCAACAAGGTATCATAGCATGGAACAAAGGTTCATTAGAATTAGATAACGGATCAAAAATATTAGCAGCATCTACATCTGCATCAGCAGTTCGGGGTATGTCTTTCAACATACTATTCCTTGATGAGTTTGCTTTTGTCCCAAATCACGTAGCGGATGATTTCTTTGCGTCTGTATATCCTACAATTTCTTCTGGTACAAGCACTAAAGTAATAATTGTATCAACTCCTCGTGGTATGAACCACTTTTACAGGATGTGGCATGATGCTGAGAGAGGGACTAATGGTTATGTTCCTACAGACGTTCATTGGAATGAGGTACCTGGTAGAGATGAGGCATGGAAAGCACAAACTATAGCAAACACATCTGAACAACAATTCAAAGTTGAGTTTGAATGTGAGTTTTTAGGATCTGTCAATACTCTTATCGCACCTAGTAAACTAAGAAACTTAATTTATGATGCTCCTATAACAAAGAATGCTGGTTTAGATATCTATGAGGACTCAATAAAAGATCATAATTACATGATTACAGTTGACGTTGCTCGTGGTTTAGGTAACGATTATTCAGCTTTTATTGTATTTGATATCACTGAGTTCCCATATAAAGTTGTAGCAAAATATCGAAACAATGAAATCAAACCTATGCTGTTCCCAAATATAATTCACAGTGTAGCAAAAGGATATAATAATGCATTCCTTTTAATTGAGGTAAATGATATTGGAGATCAGGTAGCAAGCATCTTGCAATATGATCTTGAGTATGATAATCTATTAATGGCTTCAATGAGAGGAAGAAATGGTCAGGTAGTTGGTCAAGGATTCTCAGGTAAGAAGTCTCAATTGGGAGTTAGAATGACTGCAGCAGTCAAAAAATTAGGTTGTAGTAATTTAAAGACATTAATTGAGGATGATAAATTACTGACCTGTGACTATGAAATTATATCCGAACTTACAACATTTGCTCAAAAACATAATTCTTTTGAGGCAGAGGAAGGATGTAATGATGATTTAGCGATGTGTCTTGTAATCTTTGCATGGTTGGTTGCACAGGATTATTTTAAGGAGATGACTGATAATGATATACGAAAAAGAATATATGAAGAACAAAAAAATCAAATCGAACAGGATATGGCTCCATTCGGTTTTATATCAGATGGTCTGGATGAGAATACATTTGTTGACTCTGAAGGAGATATATGGCATACTGATGAATATGGTGATCGCTCTTACATGTGGGACTACAGATGATTTCATTTTTACTTTTTAACGCAGGTTTTTTAAATCTTTTATTTTATGTTTTCGCAATAGGATTTGTGATTTCATTAATATTGGAACAATTTATAAAAAACTCAGGCACTGAGGAGGAACTCTTTATTGTGCAAACAAATAGAAAATATTGTTGGCGACAAGCGTGGGTAACAAATATTTTATGGTTTTTCTGTAACGTAGCATTATACATAGCATCTAGAAACGCACAACCTGTAGATAACTTCTGGAATGGTATCTAATGGACTTAGATGATCAGTTTGATCTAGAACATATACTACTAAAAGAAAGAAAGTGTAGAGTATGTGGTGAAATAAAGGATTTGATTGATGGTTATTATCTTACCAGAAAAGGCAGAGGAGATATTCCTTCTGCCTATTCTTATGAGTGTAAGATATGCACAATTAAGAGAATTGTAAAGAGAAGGAAATCAAATAACAAAGAAAAGGAGTGGTATTATCCAGATTGGTGATGTTCATGTGCTGTTTCCCCAATGAAAATACCCTTTTGAATAAATAATTTTAAATAAATCTGAGATTCGGAGAGTAAGGGATGGCGTTAAATTTAGCATCTCCTGGTATCGTAGTTAGAGAGGTTGATTTAACCATTGGTAGAGTAGACGCTACCTCTGGATCAATTGGTGCACTTGTTGCTCCCTTTGCAAAAGGACCTGTCGGAGAACCAGTTTTAGTAACAGATGAGTCTGACTTACTAAACAACTTTGGTCAACCATACGAGACAGACAAGCATTATGAAGATTGGTTAGTCGCCTCTTCTTACCTAGCATATGGTGGAAATATGAGGGTAGTGAGAGCAGATGACACCCATATGAAAAATGCATTTACAGGAAGTGCAAGTGATATAAAAATAAAAAGCACAGATCATTATAACCAGTTAGGTTATGATAATAACACTATAACAGGTGTAACATTCTCTACCAGAAATCCTGGTTCATGGGGTAATGGTATTAGAGTAGCAACAATTGATGGTCTTGCAGATCAGATTGTTGGTATTAATACTGCAGGTATTGGATTTGGAACTGTAGGAACACCAGCACCATCAGGTATGATTGGACTTGGGGTTACACAAACAGTACCAAATAACACTATACTTGTAGGAGCTGGATCAACATCAATTTTAGATGGATTCTTAAAAGGAATTATAACTCAGGAATTGGGTAACGATAAGTTTGGTGTTAAAGTAGTATCTCACGTATCTGCTGCAGGAACAGAAACTGCTGTAGACTATACAGAGTCTGGAATTTACAGATTCAAGACTGGTTTTGATGTTGCTGGTTTATCAACTAGTAGCACAGGTTCAATTGGTATCATTACAGCAACTTCTGGCACTAATACAACCATAGGTTATGCTGGAACAATTGCATCTGCAATAGATTGGTTTGGTGAGCAAACATTAACCTTAACTGGTGCTGGTTCAACTATTACTTGGAACTCAATCGTTGATAAACCAGGCACTTCAAGTTATGCAGAAGCAAGAAACGCAAGATTTGATGAGATTCATGTTGTTGTAATTGATGGGAAAGGAGAGGTAACTGGTAACGCTGGTACAATCTTAGAAAAACATATTTCTCTATCAAAAGCAAAAGATGCTGAATATTCTGTGGGTAGCACAGCGTATTGGAGAAAGTATCTCTATAATACATCAACTCAAGTATTTGGTGGATCAGCTCCAGCAGGTGTGGTAGCAACTAACTTTAGTTCAGGATTTACTGCTGCAACAGACATAGGATGGGATCAGGATGCTGAGGGCATATCATTTGCTGGATCTGGAAGCAATACCTATGCACTAGATGGTGGTAAAAACTATGATGGTGGAACTGATCTTTCAGCCACTGGTGCTCTAACTTCAACTCTTGGTGAAATTTCAACTGGGTATGAATTATTTGAAAATACTGAGAACTTTGAGGTAGACTTCATACTTATGGGTTCAGGGGCAGGAACTAAAGAAACAGTTCAGGCAAAGGCAAATAAAATAATTGCTGTTGCTGAACAAAGGAAGGATGCAGTTGCATTCATATCACCTAATAGAGGTACATTTATTAATGATGGTACAGTTGGAACAGTGACTGTGAACGGAGATTCTGCAATCACTAATTCAGTGATTGATTTCTATTCACCAATAACATCTACAACATTTGGAGTATTCGATAGTGGATACAAATATATGTACGATAGATTTAGTGATACATTCCGTTATGTTCCTCTTAATGGAGACATCGCAGGAACTTGTGCTAGAAATGATCTAAACCAATTCCCTTGGTTCTCACCAGCAGGAAATTCTAGAGGTGCAATTCTTAATGCAGTCAAACTAGCATATAATCCTAGTAAAACACAAAGAGACAAACTCTATACAAATAGAGTGAACCCAGTAATTTTCCAACCAGGTGATGGAATCATCCTGTTCGGTGATAAGACTGGATTTGGAAAAGCATCTGCATTTGATAGAATAAACGTTCGTCGTTTATTCATATTCCTTGAAGATGCAATCTCAGCTGCTGCTAGAGATCAATTATTCGAGTTCAACGATGAAATTACAAGAACAAACTTTGTAAATATTGTTGAACCATTCCTACGTGATGTTCAAGCAAAACGTGGAATATTTGATTATGTCGTCATATGTGACGAAACTAACAACACCGCATCTGTAATAGACAATAATGAGTTTGTCGCAGATATCTTCATTAAACCCGCACGTTCAATCAACTTCATTGGTCTAACCTTTGTTGCTACAAGAACTGGCGTATCCTTTGAAGAAGTAATCGGTAACGTTTAATAACTTAAGGAAGTAACAACTCATGGCTACAAGAAACCAACTAAATCCACCTCCATTAAGAAAGATTACTGATTTCAAGAGTAAACTTAGTGGTGGCGGTGCACGTTCAAATCTCTTTGAATGTGAACTTGCATTCCCACAAGCAGTAAGTGTAGAGGGTTTGAATGACATTTTGAATAAGGCAAGATTCTTAGTCAAAGCAGCAAACTTACCTGCATCTAACGTTGCTCCGATTGAAGTACCATTCAGAGGTAGGGTTTTAAAAATTGCTGGTGATCGTACATTTGATACTTGGACAATCACAGTAATTAATGATACAGACTTTGCAATTAGATCTGCTTTTGAGAAGTGGATGAATACAATTAACAGAGTTTCTGATAATACTGGTACAACTAATCCAGCAGATTATCAGGCAGATGCATTTGTGTTCCAACTTGATCGTAGTGGAGAGACATTAAGAAAGTATCACTTCTATGATGTATTCCCAACACAGGTTGCACCTATTGAATTATCTTATGATGCTCAAGGAATTCAGGAGTTTCAGGTCGAACTTCAGGTTCTTTACTGGGAAGCAATTAAAGGTAACGGTGCTAACGCTGGTGGAGAGGACATTAACTAATCACCTAAATAGTGCTATAATAGAAGTAAAAATATTATACTATGGCTAAACTGTTTGGTTTTTCTATTGATGATGGTAAAAGTAAATCACCGTCAGTAATATCCCCTGTCCCGAAAACAAATCAGGATGGGGTTGATAATTATATCTCCAGTGGATTTTATGGATCCTATCTGGATATTGAAGGTGTTTATAAAACTGAACATGATTTAATAAGAAGATATAGAGAGATGGCACTCCATCCAGAGGCAGATGGTGCTATTGAAGATGTAGTTAATGAAGCAATAGTTAGTGATTTATATGATTCACCTGTAGAAATTGAATTATCAAATTTAAATGCAGGTGATACTCTTAAAAAAGTAATCAGAGAAGAATTTAAAAATATAAAAGAAATACTAGATTTTGATCGTAAAGCTCACGAAATATTTCGTAACTGGTATATAGATGGTAGAGTTTATTATCTAAAAGTCATTGATGTAAAAAATCCAATGGCTGGAATACAGGATCTTAGATATATTGATCCTATGAAGATGAAGTTTGTTCGCCAGCAGAAAAAAGAAGATCCAAGAACAAAAATACAGGTTGGTTCTCAGGGAGGAGCAGAAGGTGTAAACGAACCTGAGATAGAAGAGTATTTTTTATATACTGCAAAACCTAATTATAATTCTGGTATGATTGCAGGTTCTGGTGCTAAAAGAGGATCTGTAAAAATAGCAAAAGACTCTGTAGTCTATTGTAGTTCTGGATTAGTAGATCGTAATAAAGGTACAGTTCTATCATACTTACACAAAGCAATCAAGGCTCTAAATCAGTTAAGGATGATTGAGGATAGTCTTGTAATTTATAGACTGTCAAGAGCACCAGAAAGAAGAATATTTTATATTGATGTTGGTAATCTACCAAAGGTAAAAGCAGAGCAATACCTAAAAGAGGTTATGAGTCGCTATCGTAATAAGTTAGTTTATGATGCAAATACTGGTGAAGTTAGAGATGATCGTAAGTTTATGAGTATGCTAGAAGATTTCTGGTTGCCTCGTAGAGAAGGTGGTAGAGGAACTGAAATTACAACGTTGCCTGGTGGACAGAATCTTGGTGAATTATCTGATATTGAATATTTCCAGAAAAAATTATATCGTGCATTAGGTGTACCTGAGTCAAGAATTGCTGCAGATGGTGGATTTAATTTGGGTCGTTCATCGGAAATATTAAGAGATGAACTAAAGTTTTCTAAGTTTGTTGGAAGATTGAGAAAAAGATTTTCTGCAATGTTTAATGATATGCTTCGTACTCAATTAATATTGAAAAATATAGTAACCCCAGAAGATTGGGAATCAATGGGCGAGCATATTCAGTATGATTTCCTATATGATAACCAGTTTGCAGAATTAAAAGAATCTGAGATGCTTCAAAGTCGTTTAGGTAATTTAGCGACAATTGAACCATATATTGGTAAGTTTTATTCTACTGAATATGTAAGAAAGAAAATTTTAAGACAAACAGATAGTGAAATCGAAGAAATTGATGGACAAATTGAAGATGAAATTGAAAAAGGTATCCTGCCAGATCCATCACAAATAGATCCAATTACAGGACAACCTTTACCTCAAGAAGGTGGTGAAATGGGTGAAGTTCCTCAAGATCCTGATCTTGAAGCACAAGGAGAAGTCACTGATGCTCAGGCACAAAAAGATGCTAGGAAAGCCGAGATATAAATAAATTATATAATTATAGTATTTTTATGGAAGATAATGATGCTCAACCAACAAATGTGTTGGATATGATCGCCACTGACGCTAAACCTGCAGAAATCACAGACACATTGAAAAATATGATCTATGCTAAAGCTGGTGAAAAGATTGATGGCATGAAACAATATGCTGCAGCAAGTTTATTTGGTCAAGAACCAGAAGAAACTGAAGAACCTACAGCAGAAGTTGAAACTGAAACTGAAGTAGATCAAGAACCCGAAGAGGAACCTCAAGAAAATGAGTAGACTATTAGTTAAAGGTGCAGAAACTGCATTAACAGCAGGAGCTAGTAACGCAACAACTTGTGGAGCAGCTACAGTTGTTAGGATTTTAAATGTTTCTGGTTCAACTGTAGTGGTGACTGTAAGAGATAGCACTGGACAAATTATTGGATCATTCTCGATGATCAATAATACTAGTGAAATTGTTGAAAAAAATCCAACAGATGAAATTTTTGGAACTGGTGGAGCTTTGAAATTCACAAAATTAGGATACACAAACTAAGAAAATGAAACTAATTACCGAAGAAGTATCAAACGTCAAAATTATTACTGAAGGAAAAGGTAGTAAAAAAAGGATGTGTATTGAAGGTATATTCCTTCAAGGTGAAATTAAAAACCGTAATGGGAGAATGTATCCAATCGACACTCTCGATAGAGAAGTTGGTAGATACAATGAAAACTTTGTCGGTAAGGGTAGAGCATTAGGTGAACTTGGTCATCCTGATGGTCCTACAGTTAACTTAGATCGTGTATCACACAAGATTACTTCTCTTGTAAGAGAGGGAAATAATTTTGTAGGTAAGGCAACTTTATTATCAACCCCTATGGGTAAAATTGCATCGTCATTAATTGATGAGGGTGTAAAACTTGGAGTATCTTCTCGTGGTGTTGGATCACTAAAAGAAGATATGCATGGTTGCAAAGTTGTTGGAGAAGATTTCCAACTAGCAACTGCTGCTGATATAGTAGCAGATCCTTCTGCCCCAGACGCTTTTGTGAATGGAATTATGGAAGGAAAAGAGTGGGTTTGGGAAGGTGGAATCCTTCGTGAACAACTCGCAGAAAAGACCGAAAAGCGTATTAATACACTTGTCGATCAAAAAAGACTTGAAGAGTACAAGTTGAACTTATTTAATGATTTCTTATCAAATCTATAAGTTCTATAAATAATATCAGATTTTACAAAAATCAATTAGCCCTTGGTAGCAATTTACAAAAAATGGATAACGTAGTAACCAAAAACGCCAAGCCCGCAGAACCAATGGTATCTGGCGGTGCA
>FUFK010046412.1_pt1 | contig 52939 bp, 41 predicted proteins | sample 1021851 | NCBI WGS metagenome assembly FUFK01 (sample SAMEA51879418, study PRJEB19060) | metagenome | reverse complement strand
CCGTGGAGGCCAACTGAGGAGAGGATGAAGATGACTGGAAAAGAATACAGAACCATTACCGACGTGAAAGGCCCCCTGGACTTCTTGAACAAAACCGAACCCGTTGCGTTCGGTGAGATTGTAACCCTCCGTTTGGCAAACGGCGACATCAAAAACGGCCAGGTGCTGGACACTTCCGACGACCTTGTGATCGTCCAAGTGTTTGAAGGAACGGACAAAATCAACCGAGAAACCGGTGTCACGTTCATGGGCGATGTGTTCAAACTCCCCGTGAGCACGGATTTGGTTGGACGCATTCTCGACGGCGCTGGGCGACCTCGAGACGGTGGACCTGAGATTGTTGCGGAAGAGAGGGCCGACATCATCGGTGCTGCCATCATACCCTTACAGCCGACAGTCTCCTCACGACTTCATTCAGACGGGTATTTCCGCCATCGACTGCTGCACAACGCTCGTTCGCGGACAAAAACTCCCGATCTTTTCCGCATCGGGTCTGCCCCACAACGACATCGCCCTGCAAATCGCTCGCCAAGCCAAGTTGAAGGACTCCGACGAGGAGTTCATCGTGGTGTTCTGCGCGATGGGCATCACCGCTGAAGAATACAACTTCTTCCGTTCCGATCTTGAGCGAACCGGCGCACTTGAGAACGCTGTGTTGTTCGTCAACCTCGCTGACGACCCGGCCGTCGAGCGCATCATCACCCCACGTCTGGCCCTCACGGCCGCTGAGTACCTTGCGTTTGAGAAGGACTACCACGTGCTCGTCATCTACACGGACATGACCAACTACTGTGATGCTCTTCGACAAATCGGTGCCGCCCGTGAGGAGGTGCCCGGTCGTCGTGGTTATCCCGGATACATGTACACCGACCTTGCCATGCTGTACGAACGTGCAGGCATCGTCAAAGGAAAGAAAGGCTCCATCACCCAGTTCCCCATCCTGACCATGCCGGGCGATGACATCACGCACCCGATTCCCGACCTTTCTGGCTACATCACTGAAGGCCAAATTGTGATCAGTCGTGAGCTTCACCAGCAGGGCATTTACCCGCCCATCAACGTCTTGCCTTCGCTGTCCCGACTGATGGGTTCCTGCATCGGCGAGAAAACAACCCGAGACGACCACAAGAAGGTCAGCGACCAGATGTACGCTGCCTACGCTCAAGGTCGAGAACTTCGTGGTTTGGTCGCCATCGTTGGTGAGGACGCCCTCAACGAGCGTGACAAGCAACTGCTCGATTTCTCCGGCGTGTTTGAAGACAAGTTCCTTCGACAGTCCCGCGATGAGGACCGAACCATCGATGAAACGCTGAATCTTTGCTGGAAACTCATGGCCAGCATTGACACGAAGTACCTCGTGCGTCTCGACGAAGAACTCATTCAGAAGTACCACCCTGAGAACCAAGCTTGAGCTCCGAGCACACCAAACCAAGGAGGTGAGAAAGCATGGCACTGGACATCAAACCAACCCGCAGCGAACTCATCAAACTCAAGGGGCGCATCAAGCAGACCAAGAACGGTTACAAACTGCTCAAAATGAAGCGAGACGGGCTGTTCCACGAGTTCCGAACCCTGCTCTCGGAGATGATTGAAGCCAAGCGCGACCTGACCAATGCCTACCGTCTGGCCAAGACGCGTATCGACCTCGCCAACGCCATCGAGGGCGGCCTCGCTGTTCGTGCCGCTGCCATCGCCAACTCCGCCCACCCCGAAGTGGAGGTCGAGCGTCGCAACATCATGGGTGTCGTGGTTCCCAGCGTGAGCGGAACGAACCTGAAGTCCACGTTCGCAGAGCGAGGCATCGGGTTCATCGGTTCCTCGCCCTACATCGATGAAGCAAGCGATTCGTTCAGCGAACTGATTGAAAAGATCGTGACGGCGTCCGAAATGGAGGCCACCCTGAAGCGGCTTCTGGCCGAGATTGAGGCCACCAAGCGACGTGTCAACGCGCTCGAGTTCAAGGTCATCCCTGAACTCGAAGAGGCCAAGGTCTTCATCCAACTTCGGCTCGAAGAAATGGAGCGCGAAGAAACCTTCCGTTTGAAGCGTTTCAAGAACAAGTGAGTCCACGGCTCCCGACGAGGGATTCATGGAGGATGGGTCGCACCGCAACGACAAGGGGGCTGAACCGTGGGCGAACCAACACCGGATGTCGCGACAGGACTGCCTCATCACAAGAAGGCCTGGACGCAACATGATCTCCTTGCCTCCACCCTCAGCGATTACGTCGACGTCCTGCAAAAAAACGGTGGACGATGGCCTTCATGGCAGATTGCTCCATCCTCCGACAACGTCCACGACGATGTGGTTCGTCTCAATTCCCATCTTGAAAAACTGGGTTGGATGGCCAAACTGACGAAGGACGAGCGGTGGGTTCTCACGGTCTTTCCCGCACCGGAACGACAGTTTCCTCGCTCAAACACCATGCTCCTGTTTTGGGTGCTTTCCCTGCTGACGCTCACGCTCGCAGGTGACCACTGGATGTCCAACGCTCGTCCAACCGAAGGCTGGTTTCATTCCTCTGCCTTCCTAGACGCACTGTTGGGCTACACGCTGCCGATTCTCGTCGTCCTTTTTGCATCCTCCTTGGTGCAACGAGCGGTGGCGCGTCGCTACGGCGTGCGCAGCGGGCATTTGATGCCCGTCCCGGATTTCACCATCGCGCTCTACGCACTCGGTCTTTTTCCGTCCAACTGGATGTTCTGGCCCTTCGGTCTCCTCTTGATTCCAACCATGCCTCGCATGGACGCTCGACCGTGGCCCGATCGTGCATCACTCGGCTACACTGCGCTGACCGTGCCCCTCGTGCTGGGAGGTGCCGGTGCGATCCTGATGATTGCGGGGATGTCCATGACTCCAGAATACCTCGCATCGGCAGGCATGCCGCTTGTTTCCGCACCGCCCCTTTTCCTGTCGCTTTTGGCCGAGAGTTTCCTTTCCAACGATGCCTTCATTCGGTTGTTGTGGGCCCATCCATGGGTTCATGCCGGTGGGATGTTGCTCCTGTTCGCTTGGATCTCAATTCTCCCGATTCCCACGTTCCCTGGCGGTCGATTGCTCATCGCTCGAATGGGTCTGATCGATGCACGGAGTTCAAGCACGCAGATGCTGATTCTTGCCACGATGCTCTTTTGCGCTTACGTGTTCGGAGTTTTTGACCAGTTTTCACTGTGGTACCTCGTCTTTGCACTCCTGCTCCCACTGGTCTTCTTCTTTGGAAACGACCTGCGCGTCCCGCTGATTCTCAACGAAACCGAGGGATTGAGTGAAGCGGACCACAGCCGAATGGGCTTGCTGGTTCTCCTCGTCTTTTTGTTGCTCCTGCCTGCCGCACAGCCCGTGCTCCACGAATCGACGTGGGACGATCCGCTGACGCATCAGTTCCCCACGCCTGAGGCGGCGGTTCTCCAGGAAGACGGCACGTGGCGTTCAACCACCGAGCTTCGCATCACCAACCCGTCGGCGATCATGAAACCGTACGCCGTTTCTGCGTTCCTTGAACACCCCGGGCAAGGCTGGACCGTCTCGTGGGACTGCGACGGTGAGGAAACCTACGACATTGACGGTGAGGGCTGCGGCGCAGATTTGCTTCCCCAACGAACGGCGTTCTTTTGGATGAACCTTACGTGGGACGGAAACGAACAACCCACGCTGGCGAACCTGAGTTATGTGGCCTCCGTGAACGGTGGCTACGACGTTGTTCCAGCTCGGGTCCGACCTGCGCTCAGCGTCGTGCCCGGAGACCACTGGTACGACAGGTCGGTTGGTTCTTACATCCATCGCTGCATTGAACTTAACGGGACCCTGATGGATTCAACGCTGTTGAACATCAGCGTCGGAGCATCCAGCGTGAACGACCTGCAGACCCAACTCGTCTCAACCGTCGGCGGTTTGGAGGCGACCGCAAACCTCAGCGAAACCCCCTCGGAATTTTGCCTTGAGGGCTTGGACCCGCTCGTCTTCGAATCCGCCATGAGCGTGCTGACCCTCAACAACGACACCTTCGCTCCGCTCCAACCCCCGCGACGACCGCTGATCGCTCACGTGCCGTCGGAAGGTTGGACGATTCATGCAGACAACGAATCGGCTTGGGGGGCGCTTCTCTCGCAAGGCGGCGTTTTGTCCAAGGATTTGGACCACTGCCCCATCGATCCCAGCATCAGCACACCTCCTCGACCAAAGGACGGAAGCGATTGGATTTGGGACATGGATGTGCGGGCATCCGGCAGGGTGATCGCGGTCGAGCAAAACCTCACCTTGTTGATCCCCGACCAAACCAACCTCTCGCTGTGCAAGGAGACGTTCAACCCTTATCCTTCGCTCTTGTTCCCCACGGTCCGAGGTCCTGAACTCCTCGTCACGTGGATGAATTCAACGACACGGTTCTGGACAACACCATGGGCCGTTGCGACCTCAGGGACGGTTGTGAACGACGGCATGGCATCGTTCACCTTGCACAACCCAACCAACATCAGCGTTCCATTCAGACTCGATCGAGGCGGTAGTTTTGGTGAAGACTGGGGGCACAACTGGGACGGCGGTGCCCTTGAACCCGGCGACACCGAGTTTGATTTGACGCCTCCATCGGCACCCTTGTCAACCATGTGGCTGACCTACGAATCCGGCTCGGTGGTGCTGCATCTTTCGAGTTATCAGTGAGGGGATCGCATACGGATTTCAGTGCTCGGCGTCGGTTCCATCGGTTCGGTTGTGGCTGCGTCCCTGGCGTCCACCGACGTGGAGGTGCATCTCCACGTAAGGGGAGAGCGGGGTGCGTTGTCGATGCTGCAGGGCCTGACGGTGGACGGTCAACGCTCGCTCGACGTGCAAGCATCACGGTTCTTGTTTTCGTGCGAAGAACTTCCTCACGAGGACGGGTTGCTCGGTTCTTCAGATGCGGTGATTCTCGCATGCAAGTCGTACGCAGTACCCCATCTTGCGCAACTCGCAACCACCTTCGTGAAGCCCGATGGAGTGGTTTTGGCCCTCTCCAACGGGTTGGGCCACACCGAGACCCTCACGCAGGTTCACGGACCCAACAAAGTCGTCGCTGCAAGCACCACCCACGGAGCCTACACCGAAAAATCCGGAGCCGTCGTGTGGGCGGGCATCGGGGGGATCGGGCTTGCTTTGCCTCCGATGGGCCCCACCCCTGCGCAACTCGAACCGCTGTTGGATGCGTTGCGTCAAGCCGGTCTCAACCCTGAGGTGCATGATGATGCCTCCGCTTTGGTTTGGAAGAAGGTGCTCCTGAACCTGGCCATCAACCCCATCGCTGCTCTTGCCGGCATCAAAAACGGCGAGCTGCTCGGCGGGAGTCTGTTTGACACCTGCATGATGGTGTACAGAGAGGCGGCGCAGGTCGCAACGATGGAGCGCGTATCGATTCCCGATGAAGCGGAGTTTGAGGCGCAACTCCGTCGTGTGTTAACCTTGACCAAAGACAACACCTGCAGCATGCTCCAGGACATCAAAGCCGGGCGAACCACCGAAATCGGAGCGCTCAATCAAGCGTTGGTTCAACGAGCCGAGGCGTTTGGATTGTCGGTTCCCGTCAATCAAATGCTGGCTTCCTTGGTTCAGGTTTGTCATCCCTGATGAGGTCCACGTTGTAGTGCAGGCCTCGGTTTTCTGTTTGCTCAACCGCATCTTCAACCACCAACTGACCGATGAGGCAGAGGTTCCTCAACTCCACAATCTCTCGTGTGGGCAGCGAGGTTTTCCACATCATGTCAACTTCGTTTCGCAACAGGTCCAAGCGTCGTTTGGCTCGTTTGAGTCGCTGGTTGGAGCGAACGATGCCGACCTCTTGGGACATGGTCCGTACCAAACTGAGCCGGTCGTGGATGATGGGGGCGTGTTCGCTCAGGGCACCCAACCCGTCCGCTCGCCACTCGGGATGCGTGCCTTCGTAGGTGGGTGGAGGATGCTCGATCAGGTGAGAAGCCACGCGTTGGGCGTACACCACGGCTTCGAGGAGACTGTTTGAAGCCAGTCGGTTCGCTCCGTGCATGCCGGTGCACGCCACTTCACCGATGGCGTACAAGTGGGGCATCGGCGTTTGAGTGTGACGCAGGTAGGCTCGTCCGATGCCGTCAACTCGGACGCCGCCAACCATGTAGTGGGCTGCGGGCACCACGGGGATGGGGTCGCGACCGATGGTCAGCCCCTCCGCTTCCAATCGGCGTGCGATGGTCGGGAATTTTTCCTCAAGCCGCTCGTCGAGGTGGCTGGTGACCAGGTAAACATGGGTTGTTCCGTGTTTTTTCATCTGCTGATCAATGGCTCGTGCAACGATGTCTCTCGTGGCCAACGAACCCTCCGGGGTGTGTTCGAGTGTGAACGAGAATGCGTCCGGGTGCGGCCTTGATTCACCCGCTTCCTTCGCGCGGTCTTTGGCTGCCTCCCATGCTTCAATGCCGCGCTCGTCCAACAGGACACCGCCGGCCCCACGGACGGCTTCTGAGATCAAAAACGGGCGTTCAATCGGGGATGAGAGCGCGGTGGGGTGGAATTGAATGTACGCCATGTCTTCAACGCAAGCCCCTGTTCTATAGGCCATTGCCAACCCGTCCCCGGTCGCAACATCGGGATTGGTCGTTTCCTTCCACAGCCTCCCCACTCCTCCCGTGGCGAGGACGACGGCGTCGGCTTCGAAGGTGATTACGCTCTGAGCGATTTGATCCAAGCACCAAACCCCGGCAACACCCTCTTCAGGATGCCCGTGGTTCCGTTGAATCAGGTCAATGGCCAACGTGTTGGGTTTCAACAGAATGTTGGGGTGAGAGCGAGCGTAGGAGGTCAGTGCACGTTCAATTTCCTTTCCCGTTGCGTCTTTCGCGTGCAAAATTCGTTTGGAAGAATGGCCACCTTCACGAACGAGGGAGTATGAACCCTCACCGTCTTTTTCAAACTCCACGCCGATTTGAATCAGGTCTTGAATTCGTTCACCAGCCTCCTCGATGATGGAGCGGACCACCGTTTCATCGCAGGCACCGTCTCCGCTGCGCAGGGTGTCCTGAACGTGCGCCTCCATGCCTTCCCGGTTCGTCTTGTCGAGGATGGCTGCGATGCCACCTTGAGCCCAATTGGTGGACGAATCCTTCGGGCGCTTTTTTGTGATCACGGTGACGCGATGACCGGCGTCAGCAAGTTTGGATGCGGCAAACAGACCTGCGATTCCGCTTCCGATGATGGCGATGTGTGCCAGCTTTCCGACCTCCCGTGCCCAACCCTCGGCCTCCCCCTTCTTGACCATGATGGCCGTTATCCGAAGCGCAGTCTCCTCGGAATACCTATCAATCAGCGTTCACTGGACGGTTTGAGGACCATTGCATGCTTGGATTGTCGTTGAGAAAAATCCTCACGCTGTTCGGTGCAGCGATGATGATCTTTGTCCTGATGAACGTCCAATTCGGAAGCGTCGCCCCCCGCGTCATCGACGGTGCGGAGGGCTACAAGCTCGATGCGTTTCTCATGTTCGACCCCAGTTGTTCGTTTGACAAGGTGGAGGAAGAACTCCGAACCAGTGGCTCGTCCTACTGTTTGGGGGAGATTGGGCAGTGGTCCGGGGCCGATTTGTTGATGCTGATGGAAGGGCTGTTCCTGTTCGTCTATGGGTTTGAACTCCCCCAGAACAAAGGCTGGGCCCGCCGTCTTCGAAAAATCGGCTTTGCCATGGGCGTCGTGCTCTGCTCGATGGCGCTTCTGGATCGGTTTTCACTTCTCCCCAGCCCGGCCAGTTCAGAAGGGCTGGCGACGTTGTTTCCGTTCCCCGTCGAGCCTTGGGTGGTTCAGATCATGTTTGCCGTGTTCGGTGTCATCATGATTCGCGGCCCCAAGTATTGGGAAGCGGAAGCCGTCACTCAGACACGCGACAAGCTTGAGCGCCGAAGAGAGAAAGCAGGCGCCTTCAGGTCCTCATTTTTCTCATCAGAAAAACACGATAAGCGATCTCTTGAGCGCTCGGAACGCTCCCGCTTTTTGAACTCGGACAAGGATTTGGCGATGAGCCGTCGACGAAGCAAACTGCTGGTGATGGCCACCTGCCCCTACTGCCAGGGAGCCGGATGTAAGAAGTGCAACCATCAGGGTGTTTTCTGAGGCCGCTCGGCGGCGCGCCGACCCTGCTGAAAACCGTGGTACTGAGCCTCGGAATTTCGTATTGTTTAAATCCTGTAAAGGACGGGTGGCGGGAAAGTGATGCGAACAAAGTTCCATCGCACGAGGGATAGGGATGTATCTGAAATCGCTTGAGGTGCTGAATTTCAAATCGTTCAAAGGTGAAGTGACCGTGCCCCTCGATCGTGGTTTTACCGCCATCACGGGCCCAAACGGGTCGGGTAAATCCAACTGCGGTGATGCGATTCAGTTTGTTTTGGGCCCGAAATCCAATCGCGTCATTCGTGCGCAGAATTCCACCGACCTCATCTTCAACGGCGGCAAGAATTCCAAACCGGCGCGAAACTGTTCCGTTACGCTGGTGTTTGCCAACCCCGTGATGAGCAACGGACGTCGACGCCTTCCCTTGGACAAAGACGAAATTCGCATGTCGAGAAGCATCCGCTTAACCTCCTCAAACAACCCCGTCACGACCTACAAACTCAACGGCGAGGACAGCACGCAGAAGGTGTTTCACCGATTGTTGGGAGCGGCCAATGCACGGCCCGACGGCTACAACATCGTGCTTCAGGGAGACGTGACCAGTCTGGCCAAGATGACGGCCAACGAGCGACGAAAGGTCCTGGACAACGTCGCCGGCGTCACTTCCTACGACGACGAGATTCGGAAAGCCACCAAACAGAAGGATATGGTGGAAAACTACCTCGATCGCATCGGACTCCTCGAAAAGGAACAACTTGAGCGCCTCTCGACGCTCGCAAAGGAGCGACACGTTGCGCAAAAGGCGAAAGAGGTGTCGGACGCCATCCACCTCACGAACGCCATGCTTCTCCAATCGAGGTACGCCACGCTGAAAAACGAACTTGCCTTTCACATCGAGGAACGCCAGAAATACCTCACTGAAAGTCAGCGACTTCTTGATGAGCACAAGGCCACCGAGAAGGTTGTCTTGGAATTGGACGACAAAATTGCCGAGTTGCAAAACGAAATCAATCGCCTTACGGGTGGCGAAACCTCCGAGCTCGGTCAGGCCATTCAGGCCCTTCACGTAGCGATTGAACTCAACAACGACCGCCTGCAAGAGGCAGCCAACGAAGAGGCGGAGGAGGCCGAGGAAGCGGATGTGCTCGGGGAGCAACTCAGCGAGGCCAACGACGAACTTCAGGCGTTTGTGTCGAGTCTTGAATCGGCCAACGACGCCCTCAAGCAAGCCCTTGCGGACCTCGAAGAGGCCCGGGCCGAAGAGCAGCGCGTTCGCGAAGCCCTGGCAACCGCTGGAGAACAAAACGAGCATTTGAGCGAAGCCTTGTCGCAGGCCGAGGCCGCGTTGGAGGCCGAATTGGAGCAGCGAAATGAAGCGCAAGGGGACGTGGATAAAATCGCCGTGGAAGCGGATTTGGTGGGTGAACAGCTCGCTGACGCTCAAACAGAGAGCGAGGAAATTCGACTGGCTTTGGGTGAACTCGACATCCGGATTCAAGATCTCTCCGAAGAAGCACCCGAACTTGACCGTGAGGCGTTGGCGGGACAGTTGGTCGATGCACAACGTGCTGAATCCCAACTTTCCGAGGACCGAACCCGCATCGAGGTAAAGTTGCGAGAGGCCGAGCGCGCCCTCAGTTTGGCAAAGGCGGACATGGAACAAAAATCCGGGGCGAAGGGCTTGGCCGGAGGTGCGAGCGCCGTTCTTCAGGCACGCGACAACCACGAACTCAGCGGCATCATCGGTACCGTGGCCGAACTCTGCGCCCCCAAGGAGGCCGGACACGAGGTCGCCTTGGCCACCGCCATCGGTGCGGGCATGGCTTCGGTGGTCGTTGAAACCGATCAGGACGCGGCCAACGCCATCCGATGGCTGGCGGAGAACCGAGCCGGGCGAGCGACGTTCTTGCCCCTCAACAAGCTGAATTCTTCCCGTGCAGGTGGAAAAACGGTGATGACCGCCCGAAAAGAGGGTGTGCTTGGCTTCGCTCACGAGATGCTCGATTACGATCCACGAATCGATGTCGCCGTTCGGTTTGCTCTGCGCAACACCCTCATCGTCGAAAACCTCAGTATCGCACGTCAATACATGGGCGGCACGCGGTTTGTGACCCTCCGTGGCGACGTCATTGAATCAGGGGGCGCCATGGTTGGTGGGTCAAAACGAAAGATGAACATCGCCTTCGGTGGCCGTATTCAGGGCGCGTCCGAAGTCGAACGCCTCACCGCTGAAGTGGAGCGTTGCCGGCTCATGGAGGAGACGGTCAACGAGGCGCTTCGCGAGGCTCGGACCAGTCAGCAGGCCATCCGAAACAAGATCAACGCCATGGTCGACGATTCGTACGCCACCGAAATGAGGGAACTCAAAGCCGAACAAAAGCAGGTTGGACAGGCTCACAAAAAGGCGCTGGCTGTTGTGGAGGGGCTCGAGAAGAAGTTGGACGAGCTTCGCACGGGCGCTCAAGATGCCCTGCGCGCGCTCGACGCCGCAGAACGCACCCTATTGCGAGCCCAGGAAGCTCATGAGGCAGCGAAGGAGGCGCTCGAAGCGGCCAGCCCGGAGCACCTGCGTGAACGAATGCACGCCGCAGACCTGTTGCGTGTGTCCGCTGTCGGCGCCAAGGACAAAGCCGAGGAGACCCTCAACAACGGAGCCAGTCATCAAGCCGTCCTCCAGCGCCGTGTTGACGAAACCGATGCTCGACTGCGCCAACTCCTCGAAAACAAGGAGACGAGGCTGGTTCGTGTTGACGAACTTGAAGCTCAACTGGCCAGCGACCGTGTGGCTCTGAAGGCCAAGAAGGACGAGCAAGCCGTGTATCTGGAAGAAAATCAAGGTCTGGAGCAGGAGCGACAAGAACTCACCGACCAACGAGCGACGCTCCGGGTACGAAACGAGGAACGACTCAATCAAGCACAGAATCATCGCAGACTGGCCGAGGAGTTGATGAGAACCATCGCTGACAAGGAAGTCGAGGTTCAGTCCATGGGGCAGGAACTCATCGATGCGGACCTTTCTCTGAGCGACCTGCCGGACGATTTGATGAACGTGGGTGAACTTGAGCGCAAACTTCGAGGCTTGCAACGGAGGATGGAAGGGTTCGGCAACGTGAACATGATGGCCATCGAGCAGTACGATGAATGCCAAGCTCGACTTGATCTGATGAAGGACGAATTTGCGACGCTCCAAAGGCGAAGAAAAGACCTCATCGAGGTCACGGAACTGTTGGAGTCTCAACGCAAAGAACGCTTGGTCAACGTTCTGGAAAAGGTCAACGAGAACTTCAAAAAATCCTATCACCAACTCTCCGACGGTGGCCGAGGCGAATTGTTCCTCGAAAACCCCGACGAGCCCTTCAAGGGCGGACTGGAACTGTGGGCTCAGCCTCGCGGCAAGTCGTCCAAAGTCAGCCGGCAACAACTCTCGGGTGGAGAGCAGTCGATGGCAGCCTTGGCCCTTATTTTCGCCATTCAGGATTACGACCCAAGCCCCTTCTACTACTTCGACGAGGTCGACCAGAACCTCGATGCGTACAACGCTGAGCGCATCGCAAAGATGTGTCGCGAACGAAGCAAGCGCGCTCAATTCATCATGGTGACCTTGCGAAAGGTGTCGTTGAAACTCGCCGACCACCACATCGGCATCACGCACGGTGGGGACGGTTGCAGCCGACGCATCCTTGATTTCGACCGAGAGCGGGCCATCGCCCTGGGCGAGGCCGCCCTCAAAGAAGCGCAAAAGGACGCCGACAAGAACGAAAGCCGAATCATGGATGCGGTCGCAGCGGCCCAAGACATGCCGGAGGTTCCAGAACCCGTGGACGTGCCAAAGAGCCTGGGCGGTTTGCTTGCACACATGCACGACGAGGCGCCATCCGAAGCCTCCATGGGTGGGCTGATGGAGCGAACCCAAGAATTGACCGAGGACATCAACGAACGGGCTGAAGTGGCCGCCAAGGTGGCTGAAAACGAGGTTGCTGAGGAAGAGGTGAACGATTCGACCGCAGCGGCCGCAGAGCTCGAGGAACAGTGAGGTGAGGGCATGGNAGAACAGCAGAGCATGCTCGACCGATGGTTCCTGCAGCAGGAAATCATCGATCAACTCCTCGGCCAGGGTGAAGATCGCGAGGACGCCGAGCAGTTCGGGCGTCGTATCGCCACCATCGCTGCCACCGAGGAAGCCGAGCATCAAAGCCTTCACGACCCGTTCGACCGCTCGGTTGCACTGGTGCTCTCGCTGGTCCGAGACGAAGCGTTCAATCCATGGGACGTTGATTTGTCAGCATTTTTGAGCGTTTTTTCGGAGCGCGTCAACCAAGGTGAAAATCTTGACCTGCCGGCATGCGGACGCCTGATCCGTCTCTCCTGGGAAGTGCTGCATCATCAGTCGGCCGTGCTTTTCGACAAAATCCAACCCGTGGAGGAAGACCACTGGGAGGACGACCATGCCTTTGGGTGGGAGAGCGATTACGACGACGAAGCGTTCTTCTTCACGCAGTCGGTGCTTGACGGGGACGCCGATGAAGTCCTCACGTCGCTCTTCGACGAGCGAGTCCGCCGCGACGAGGGGCGCCCGGTTACCCTGGCTGAACTGCTTTCGGCCTTCAAGGATGCAGCCGACGATGCCGAGGCGCTGAAGCAGCGAGAAATCAACCGCATGGAGCACGAGCGAGAACTCAGCGAATACATGGAAAACGTCGGCGGACGCATGCACAACGAAGATTTGGAAGGTGACATTGAACGCTGCTGGACCGCCCTGAAAGCGACCTGCGATGCGGCACAATCGTCGACGGTCCCGCTCGTTGCTGTCATCGACAAACTCAAACCGATGCTGCAAACAACCTTCGGTGCGTCGCTCGACGACCCCGACAGTGAAGCCTTCGTCGCTTCGTTCATCGCTGGATTGTTCCTCACGCACCGTCGCATGGCGAGCATATCGCAGGAAGGCGAGGCCGTTGCGAACATCATGATCGAGGATTTGTGGCCCGAACTCAACGATTTCAATCAGGTGCTGGAAGCCGTTGAATGCATCATGGCCGAGGATGCTGAAGCCCTCGACGGTCAAACGACGGGGTCCGAGCATCGCATGGAGGCCATCGCAGAACGCGCCCGGATCGCCGAGGAGCGGCAGGCTCGCAAGCAGGCTAAATTGGAGGCAAAAGCCGCCAAAGAGGCCGCTGAGCGTGCAGCGGAACGCCCTCCCGTGGTGGCGGAGATTCCCGGTTCGGAAGCGATGTTGAACGACCACGATTGGTTGGTTGAGTGAGGGGTTCGTATGGCTGAATTACCGTTGGAATCCCTCATCGAGGCGACCCTGTTCAGTTCGGGTAAATCCATGTCCGTCGGGGAGCTTTCTGAAGCGCTTGGGTACGATGAGGACGAGATGCTGGATTGCCTCGGGTCGCTCCAGGCCACCCTTAAACGCCGCAAGGGGGGCGCCCTGCAACTTGCAGAAGTTGGGGATCGATGGGCGCTCGAGGTGAAACCTACCATCGCCTCTCACCTGCCCAGGGCGACCAAAACCGACATGCCCCCGAAGCTTCTCAAAGCCGCAGCACTGATCGCTTATCACCAACCGATGCCGCAATCCCGACTGGTCGAACTTCTCGGTCAGAAAGCCTACGATTACGTTCGTGAACTGGCTCAGCACGGGATGATCGATCGTCGAAAAGACGGCAACACGCGTCGTTTGGCCACGACGCGTCGGTTTTCCGAAGCGTTTGGTTGCCCGCACACGGACCGGAAGAAGGTGAAGGCNTGGTTCAGGGAACAGGTGCAGTCAAGTGGGCTGCTGGACGAATTGGGAGACCGGCAGGAAATTCTTCGTGAGGAATCCGATGACTCAGGCACCGTCCAATCTTCGCTTCCCGTTCAAGAGGGTGAATGAATTCAACCTTGACGCAGTTCCTTGAGCCATTGTTCGACCAACGTTTGCGTTCGGTGGCCTTCGTGGGCGTGCAATCGTGCTGCCAGGGCATCGACCTCTTCACCCACTGCGCCTGCGCTCACGGCCATGTTCTTGGCGTGGAGTTTCATGTGGCCCGCTTGGATGCCTTTCGTTGAGAGCGCCCGAAGTGCACCGAGGTTTTGCGCAAGACCAGCGCAGAGGATGATTCCTGCGAGTTCCTGAGCGGTCTCAACACCGAGGATGGCCAGGTTTGCCTGAGCGGCAGGGTGTACTTTTGACGCGCCGCCAACGATGCCAACCGCCATGGGCAGTTCCATCGTGCCCAGAAGATTTCCTTCGGGNGTCTGGGACCAGTTCGACATGGAGGTGTAGCGNCCGTCCTGCATGGTGGTCCATGCATGACACCCCGCTTCGATGGCGCGCCAGTCCTGCCCGCAGGCCAGTGCAACGCTGCTGATGGCGTTCATCACGCCTTTGTTGTGGGTGGTGGCTCGATAGGGGTCCTCAACCGCAAAGGCATGGGCTTCAAGGATCCCCTGAATCACAGCAAGGCCGTCCTCCCTCGTGCCGTCAGAAGCCATTTCCTCGGGCGTAAAGACGGCTTGAACGCGTGCGAGTCGATGCCCGGCGAGGTTGGAGAGAATACGAAGGTGGGCCCGTCCACCGGTCAATGCCTCCAGTCGAGGTGCCACGCGCTCGGCCATGGTGTTCACGGCGTTGGCGCCCATCGCGTCGCGACAGTCGACCAGCAGGTGCACCACCAGCATGCTGCCGAGGTGCGTGGTGAGGCGTCGAACCTCCATGTCTTTGCAGCCGCCGCCAAGGGCGATCATGCGGGATGGAACATCGTTGCAGAACACCATCAATTCCTCCTTTGCTTGGAGGACACGTTCCGTCGCTTGTTCATGGTCCTCCACGTCAAGCAGTTGGATTTGTCCGATCATGATGGGGCGGTCGTTGTTGGTTGTGAATCCTCCAAGCTTCAGGCACCGTTTTGCCATGTTGGATGCCGCTGCGACAACGCTTGATTCCTCAAGGCAAAACGGAATGAGGTAGTGCTTTTTGTCGATCACGAAATTGGTGGCAACACCCACGGGCAAGGACATGGTTCCCACGACGTTCTCAATCATCCGATCCGCAGCGATTTCGTCGAGTTCTCCGTGGTTTGCAAGGGCCTGAACGTGGTCTTGCGTCAGGCCGCATGCTTCGGCGACCAATTCAAGCCGTTCCTTGACGGTCAATTTGTACAATCCTTTCACGCGACTGTTCTCCACCGGCATGGTGCTCCCTGACCTGAGGGGTGGGCCGTCGTTCCTTCAATCAATCGCACAGAAGCGCACGCTTTGCCGCATTTCCTAACGGAATTAACGCTTTGGCTAACGCGTTAACCGGCCGTTATTCACCCGTTAATACGGTCGCAAAACCATGCTCGGTCGCACGATTAACATCCACTAACGGGTTCCTCAGAGCCTCTGTTTCCATGAAACAATAAATACTTGGAAGATGTTGCTCGGTCATGGCTCGAGAAACGCATGCTTTTGGCCTGCCTCGTCTGAATGAAAACCCGTTTTCCGTCCGTCCGCTCGAAGCAGGGGAGTCCGGTAAACTGGTGGGCCGGGAGGATGTGTTCCTTCGGCTGCAGAGTTATCTGAAGCTCGGCTCGGCTCGTCGCGTCATGCTGCTGGGCCCGTTGGGCTCCGGAAGAACATCGCTTGTCCGTTGCCTGAAACCCTACGCCGGTGCGTACGCAAGCATTGACCACCTCCCCGCTCGTGCGCCCGCTTCTGCTCTTCTCAGCATGTGCTACAGGCAAATGATCGGAGGAGAGCCGCCGTTGGACCGCGTGGAACTCGTCAACGATTTGGTCAACGAAATGTACAGCTTCAACGAGAAGTTGCCAATGATTGTCATCGATGTGCCGGCCAGCGACTTGTCGGTGCTGGAAGTGGCGTTGCGGGACGCCCATTCCTCGCTGGAACGACTCAACGCCCTTCTTGTGCTCGTCTGCGATGTGAAAGAGCGTCATCACCTGCCCTCAACGGTGTTGGAAGGGTTCGAGATTCGACGTTTGACCCCGTTCTCTGCCAACGATGTCGTGGCTCTCGTCCGTCAACGATTGGCCTCGGTTGGGGTGGTTGACAGCGAGTTCACCATGCAAGACGCTGCGACCTTGTTGGAGCAATGCGATGGATTCCCCGCATCGGTCATCACCATCCTCCGGGATGCCGTGGACAGCCTGAGGATGCAGCACAGCGACGAGTTCCCCGTGCCCTACGTTGACACGTCGGCAAAGATTCACCCTCGGGATGAACCGGAGTCTCTCAAACGTCTGATGGGCGAGGTCGAAGAAAGCTCAATCAAACAGCCGGAGGCCGACCCGGCTCTTGCCTCACCCGTCCAGTCGGTCGAGAATGCAGAAGCCTCCGACGACGTGATCGATGCTTCCGTGCCCTGGAATCAGCGGTCTGCGCTCCTCGACGAAGAAAACGAGTCGCCCGTTGAAGCGACGGCACCCGCAGGGTTTGATCTGAACATTGACGAGTTGTTGGAGGCGCAAGACAAGGATGAACCCCTTCAACCAACGCCGTTCACGTCCCCCATCATCGATGCTGACGCAGCCCTCGGCGGTGCGTCGTTTCCCGTCAACGGTATGTTCAGAAATCTTGCTCAACGCAACAAATCTGCAAAGCACGCGCTGAGCGACATGAAGGAATTTGCACGGGAGTCAAACCACGAACTCATCGAAGGGACCAGCGATCACCAGTACTGGGTGGACGAAGCGCTGCTTCCTCCACCGACACCGGAACCGATTCCCGAAGAGGAGTCGGCGATGATGATCCACGATGAAGTTGGCATCTTCTCACCACCCAGCGAGGCACCCGCATCGCTCCCGGGGATGGAGGAGGTGTTCGAGATGCCCGCTGTTGAACCTTCTCGCACCCGTTCAGACCGCTCGGACATTGCAGCAGCCCTTACGGACTTTCTCAGCCTTCTGCAACCTGCTTCGACAGGTGGCAGCGGACCTCATGAAGGTCTGCTTCGTTTCCTTCAGGACCGAGTGAATCAACGGCAAGGACCGCGTGAAGCACACGCACTGGACAAACACGTCCTCGGCACGCTCACCTCATCGGAAAGCTACGTCGTCTCGGTGGCNCATGAACGAGATTTCTCACCGTCCGACGCCTTCTTGCTCGAGCATTTGAACATCAAACGAGCGCGCCTCTCTCAAATCAGCAATCGATTGCTAAAGTGCGGCATTTTGCAAGCGAGACAGGTGGGACGCAATCGCAAGTTTTCACTCACTCAAGCAGCAAGAGCCCAACTGGTTGCTTGGGGCGCCCTGCAAGGAGGTGAGGCCTGATGTCGTGGAACGTAGCGTGGTCGTGGCAAGCTGAGGGCAGGATTGCAACGATGGCCTCGGTCGAGGGCGGTGTTCTCGTGAGTTCTGGTCTCAAATTGGAACTGCTGGAGGCCGACGGAAGCATGCGCTGGCAGGTGGACGTACCGTTCAAGGTCCACGCTGCGCAAGCCTCGCAAACCACCGTGGGCCTTTTGGCCGCTCACGGATTTTTCCTGATCAACACCGCCGACGGTACGATGGTGAACGAGGGGAGAAGCGCTCCCGGAGGCTTCAGCGACCTTTCGGCCCGACCGGGTGGCGGTTGGGCCTTGGCGGGTCGTCGAGGTGAGATTCATCTCTTCTCCCAACACGGTCGAGGCATTCGACGCGTGGACAGCGGCCCCGTTCGCCGCCTCGTTGGTTGGCTCGATCGAGAGCATTTGCTCTGGCAGGATCCAGCAGGACACCTGTGGTGCGGTCGATTAACAGGCGACGATCGCAAGCGTAAGTTGGAGGAACGTCCCTGGAGTTGGTGTTCATCGCTCCAGGAGGGGCGCCTGTTGCTCCAAAGCAGCGACGGCGGTCTTTGGGAAGGTGTACCTCATCCGTTTGGCTGGGACATGCTGAATCGGCTCGAATACGACAGCCTTGAGCCCATGAGCGCCGTTCGGAGCGGCGATGGGTGGTGGGTGCTCGGCATTGAAGGACACCTCATCTCGATGTCTCGAGCCCGCGACGACAGCGATGCTCCACCCCCGTTGACGGAAGGGATGAACCTTGGTGATTTGCTGGTCCTTTGCACCCCTGACGCCATGGCAACGGCCACTCGAGAAGGGTTGGTGCGCCGATGGACTGCTCCGCATCTCGCAGACGCCGAACGCGAGGGTCGATACAAGGCCGCAGCCGACGCTGCCATGGCTCGAAATTGGGAGGAACGTCGTCGAATTTTCGTTCGAGCACAAGAAGCCGAGGACAACGGCAAACTCTCCCTGGCCATTGAACTGTACGAGGCGTTGGGCAGGGCCGAGGACGCGCGGCGCTTGTTGAAGCGTCAGAAGGAGGGCGGCGAGTGAGCGATGAATCGACGACACTCAGCGTTGCGAGGGTGGAGTCCTATCTTGACATCACCCGTCGTGCAAGAGCGAAAGCGACCCCGATGGTGGTCGAGGGAAGTCCTGAAGCGATTCATTTAGCGGTGATGCTTCGCATGGCCGACGACTACGCCTCCGACGCCGGGCATTTCCTGGCCAACGGCGATTTGGTTCGTGCCTTCGGTGCCATCAATTACGCACACGCATGGATCGACGCAGGCGTAAAAATCGGTTGGCTTGACGGCCACGGCGACGACGTCTTGTTTACGCTTCCGTGATGGATTCTATAGCGAATCGACAAGGTTGAGATGGTTGTTTTGCCTGACCTCCACCACGCGCAGGTTGGCTTCGTAGAGCCGCCGCTTGAGTTCGGTGTCAACGGTCAACGTCGCCCAGTTGTGTTCAGCGGCGCAAGCGAAAAGCTCGTCGTCGGTGTGGCCGGTGCGGGCGTCGGTCTCAACACGTTCGGCCTTTGAGCGAAGCAGGTGAAGAAGGAGGGATTTTTTCTTGGGGCGACCTTCGTTCAATCGAATCAGTTCCGTCTCGACGCTGGGAAGAAGAACCCACGTGCAGGGTCCAATCAGCGCTTCCATGTCGCGTTCAATGTTGAGGTTGGCGTCGATGCAGGCCACCCACCCGCAGGCGTCGATGAGCACCCGTTGCATGGAGCATTCCTCAAAGGATGGTTCCGTAGCCAATCAGTCTCCAACGCGAACCGATGCGTCGAGAAAGTGAGATGCGTTGGCCTTTGTCGGCGCAAATCGGGAGACGCAAATCGAGGTCTGTTCGGCCCTTTTGTGCGTTTCGAGTGGTGCCCACCGAGGTGGCGGTCGCCACGTTCAGCATCAACATCTCGTTGTTCCGCAGCGGGTGAATCTTCTCGGGAGATTGGCCGTCCCCCGCAACCATGTGGGACATCAAATTGACCTCAACGGAGACGCGGTTGTGGATTTCGGGCAGGTCGCCTACGCGCGCAACCACCTGGCCAGAAAGGTTGTCCGAGGTCGTGATGGACGGGTCGAGGAAGGTTGCCATGCCGCAAAGCCCGCCTGCGTGCATGGTGTCGAGGTTCAGTCCTCCACCCTGCATGCTGCTGACAACGGCTTTGATCGGTTCCCAGTGGGATTTCGAGCCGGCCTCGATTTTTCGTCCGGGCCCGATGATGATTTCATCGCCTTCGGAAAATTCGCCCTCAACGATGCTCCCGCCGATGACGCCGCCTCGAAGTTTGGAGGGGCGTGTGCCGGGCCGGTTGATGTCGAAGGAGCGCGCCACGTGCATGATGGAGCGGGTGTCGGTCGATCGGTCGGGGGTCGGGATGGTGGCTTCGATGGCTTCGATGAGCACGTCGAGGTTGACGTCGTGATGAGCGGAAACGGGAATGATGGGGGCGTTTTCAGCGATGGTGCCCTTGAGGAAGGCTTTGATTTCGCCATGGGAATCCATGGCTCGTTCCTTGGAGACAAGGTCGATTTTGTTCTGGACGATCACGATGTTTTCGATGCCAGCGATTTCCAACGCCATCAGGTGCTCACGGGTTTGCGGCTGAGGACACGTTTCGTTGGCGGCCACCATCAACATGGCCCCGTCCATGATGGAGGCGCCCGTGATCATGATGGCCATCAACGTCTCGTGGCCCGGCGCGTCAACGAACGAGACGACTCGCTCGAGCTCCGATTCCACATCGTNTCCACCGTCGGGTCGCTTCCCCGTGGCGTAGAACTGTCCGTTGTCGTCTTTGTAAAACGCCGTATCGGCGTAGCCGAGTTTGATGGAAATACCCCGCTTCCGCTCCTCGGAATGGGTGTCGGTCCATACGCCAGAGAGGGCTTGCGTCAGCGTCGTCTTTCCGTGATCGACGTGGCCGACCAGACCGATGTTGACCTCGGGTTGAGCGGGAAGCTTTCGTGCCATGCTTCCCCCTCCTTACGTGCTACGATTGCCCTCTCGGGTTCACTCCGATGCTTCCTCGCCCTCGGCGCCGAGGATGGTAGCCAGTGGCTTGTTGCCGGACTCAACCACTTTGAGGTTGATTTGGCGGGTGTCTTGAGTGATCGTGTTGCCACGGAAGTTTCGGCGCTTGCGAAGACCGTCGGGTTTGTACCGGAATCGCTTCTGCTCGCCGCCTTTTTTCTTGTTGACGATGATTTCGCCCTTGTACCCCGTGGATTGGGTCACGAGAATGGACTGGCGGTTGCCGCCTTCCAGGTCGCGTCGCATGGGTGTGCCGGTTTTGTCGGAACCACCGGTGATTTCGAGTTTGTACCCGTTGAGCGTCTTGTCGCCCTCGCCCACAAACAGGCCGTCAACGACGTCGCCGATGCGCTTTCCGAGCATCTGTGCGTGGTTGTTTCCGGTGATTTTCAGCGCGTACGCTTTGCCGCCGGTTCGAGCTTTACCGTTCTTGTCAGCGTGGGCCACACTGGGGTCGGTATCGTTGACAACTGCGATGAATTCAGCATCATTACCTGCCATGGGAGCACCTCTCGGGATTTCTCCGACTAACGACCCGTATTTAGCCCCATCGTTGGCCTCCAAGCGGTCAAACCTTGCGAAGGCGCTTCGGAAGCAGCAGCTCGAGACGGCTGGCGATGTCCGCAGGAAGGAAGTGGGGCATGCTCAGGTGGGTGGTGCGACCGCGGCCACCCGGAACGGTGGCGACGCGGGTTGAGATGATTCCCTCGCTCTCGATTCGTTTGGCGTATTTCCACAGCGTGGTGTGGCTTTTCGGCTTTTGTTCGTACTCCTCGCACACCACGGCGTACAACCGTTCAACATCGCCCATGGTCATGCTCTCTTCGGTTCGCAATCTTCGGCACATGGCCAGCAGCACGAGCATGCCTTGCGGCGCAAGGTCGTCCACGATTTCCAAACGTGCCGACGTGTCCAACGCCACGTTGTCACTCATGGCGTGAATGTCGTCCACGGTGATGACCCGCTCGGTGTGTTCGTCTTGCCGGAATTCGCAACGTTCGGCGGCTGCGCTGAGGTACTCGATGACACGGCGGGCATCGCCGCTGCTCTCGGCACGCTCGGCCAGCAAACGCACCGTGGCGTCGGTCCAGGTACCGGGGACCAGAGCCAGCGTGGCACGTTGCCTGGCAATCCCTTCGAGGCCGTCCACGGTGTAGGGCGGGATGCGGAGGTGATTGGACTGGCCAAATTTGGAGATCACGGCGGTTTCAAGCACGTCCAACACCTGCTCTTGGCTGATGAGCAACAGGGACAAGGTTCCCGTTCCGTCTTGGTCTTCGTCGATCCGGAGCAATTGATACAGCAGCTCATCGCCCGAACGCCGCAGCATGTGATCCACCTCATCGAGAACCACGATGAGATGGGTGGACGTCCTTCGGAGCATTTTGCGCAGACTGAGCAACATCTCGCCAAGGGAGAGCCCGCGGTCCGGATGGCCAGGATCAAACTGGTGCAGGATGCGCTGAGCAACCCGCATGCTCGTGGAGGCGTTGCGGCAGTTGATGTGGGCCACCTTCAGTTCACGCTTCCCGGCGAGATGACGTTGAAGATCTCGACAGAAGGTTTTGGCCAACACTGTTTTTCCACTGCCCACCGGACCGGTGATGACCGCTCTGGCGGCTCCATCGGGCGAGGCCAGGGTGGAAAACTTCGAGGCCAACTCGCGTTGAATGTTTTCCCGTCCGACCAATTCTTCGGGGACGTGATCAAAATCCAGCATCTCAGGGTGAGCGATGACGAGCCCAGCGCCGATGCGGTCCAGATAGTCCACCATATCAAGGGAATGCTGATGTCAACCGTTCTAAAAGATGTGGTCCCCGATGCGACGCTTGGACCCGCTTTTTCGGAATGCAGTCCGTCGTTTCAGGGGATTTCGTCGAACTGGTAGCCGGTTTCCCATTTCTTCTCACCAAGGGCCACCTCAAGTTCAAACGGCGTGATGAGCGGTTTTCGATACTTCACGGCGTCGTCGATCGCAATTCGAGGACAGGCCGTGTTCACAAATGCGTCCACTGGGTAGAAATCAATCAGTTCGGGCCCGACGTGTTCAAGGGCCAACAAGTAGCCTTTCTTGCCGTGCTTGGCGAGCATGCGCTTCATTCGAAGGGCCAGCGTTCGACGCATTTGGCCGGGTTTTTCACCGATGAGGATCCCGAAGGAATTGGCGTCCTGCACGCTCATGATCAGTCCAAACCGTTGTCGAAGAATGCGCTCGATGCGCTGCAATGACATCTCTTCTGCATCGCCGGTGTACGGGTCGAGCATGGCGAGCGGTTTCCCGGTGTGAAGCACCAGTCCAATCGGATGAAAGTCACCGCTCCCGAGGAACAAATAGTGCCCGATGGACGGGTCGTCGCCCGAGTAGTTGCATCCCAAGACCTGACCGGGGAAGGACAGGCGAGCGCCGCCGATGGGAATCGTCACGTCAAAGCCAGCCTGTTCCAATCGGTCGTGAAATTCGGGGAGCAAGTGCAGATGTTGGATGGAACCGACCAGGCCCAACTTGGTGTCCGTCAGGGGCGCCATGCGTCCCACTGCGTCCATGAATTTCTCTTGGGCTTCTTCTTCGGACAGTTGGTGGTCGTCCCCTTGTTGAGCCAGCCGCTGCTGAGCCATCGCACGATGTTGGTCCAGCCAGGGTAAAACGGGTTTGAGTTCGGGATCGCCGTCGTAGGTGACGTTGATGAATTGGGTGGGCATTCCGGAATCGATGTTCATCTGCGAATGACCCATGTGAGCCACCAATTCCACGCCCATCAGTTGCATTTTGTCGTGGACAAGATCGCATGCGCCGTAGCACGGGTCGGCGGCCAGCACGACTTGAGCACTCGTTTCGGTTTCAATGGTGTCCATCATCTCGAGCGCTTGCATCTTGAGGCCTTCCGGGACCTGGAGTGCAATCAGGCGGTTGTCGTTGGCGCGGATGCGCTCCATCAACTCGTCCAGTTCGAAGTCGTGGCGGTCGAGATCCATGCTCCCCCTCAGTCCGCTGGCGTCGCCCCTCCCTCATGAAGGCACCCATCCAATCCGACCTGCCGGAGAACGATGCTACGCCCTCAACGGTCGAGAAGAACGACCTGCGCTCCGTCCATCTCAAGACGCACCAGCGATTGAATTCGAACGTCGGGGTGCATTTCCTGCAGTCGTTTCAGGCCACCACCTTTTTCCACGACGGCCACGATTTCCGTTACCTCGGCTCCCGCCCTGTGTACCCCCTCAATCACCGCTTCGAGCGTGCCTCCTGTGGACAACACGTCNTCCAAAATCGCAACCCGTTCACCNTCATTGATGTCGTTGAGGTACATGACGCCTTTCGAATAGCCGGTGGCCTGGTCGATTTTCACCTCGCCTTCCAGACCGTACGAGCGTTTACGAGCCACGACCAACGGAACACCGGTGGCCATGCTGAGCGGGGCTGCGAGCGGCAGACCCATCGCTTCGATTCCAAGCAGCACATCGACTTGACGCCAATCCACGCGCTCGACNGTCAATTCCACAATCGCCTTGAGCACATCGGGGTCCATCCGTGGGACACCGTCGGTCACGGGGTGGATGAAATAGGGATAATCACCTTTCCAAATCACCGGTGCGTTTTGCAGGCTGGTTCGGAGTTGGTTCATCGCTTCCTTCATGCGGTCTGCTCGGGTCGTGAGTTAATGATGATTGAGGCCGTTGCCTCCACATCGCCTGCGCCGCTCAGAGTTCAGCGAGGTATTCGACGTACTCGTCGTGTTCCATCAGGTTCTCCAACAGTTGCTTGTCGTCGGGATTGAGTTGAAGCTCGTGAGGTTCCAAGAGGATGACCCACCCGTCGTTGTACGCCGAGTCGTTGACGAGGTCGGGGTTGATTTCCACTTCGCCGTTGACGTCGGAGATGAGACCCGAGAACGGCGAGGTCAGGGAGATTTTCTCATCGGCCGTCCAGAGTGAGAACAGGCTGCCGCCTTCGTCCACTTCGGTTTCGGCTTGCGGGAGAATGACCCGCAGAACATCGCCAATTTCAACCCGGAGGAACTCGCTTACGCCGATCATCAGTTTCTGATCCTTTTGCTGAAACCACAAATGGTCCATCGAGTATTTCCTGTCTTGTGCAATGACAAATTCAATGATGTCGTCATCCATTGTTGGGCCCTCACTACGCGGCTCCCACAGGTGGTATATGAAGACTAAGGATTGAACTGTTTCACCAAGGAATCAAACGGATTAAGAAACTCCACAGAGTGGGACAAATGGTGAGCGCATGAACTTCGGCGAAACCGACGAACAACAAATGATTCGCGAGCTGGTGAGAGACTTTGCTGAAACGGTGCTCGCACCCACGGTTGAGCACCGCGATCAGAACCAGATTCCCCCCACCGAAGAGTGGGCCGCTTTCCTGGAATACGGCCTTCACGGCATCACCATCCCCGAAGCCTACGGGGGCTCCCCCATCGACGATGTCTCCGAGGCCATCATCATCGAAGAACTGGCACGCGTCGACCCTTCTTTCTCGGTCATGTACTGCGTTCATGTCGGCCTCTGCGCGATGACGATTGCGCTTCACGGTGACGAGCACCAAAAGAGCACCTTCCTGCCACGTCTCGCAGCGGGCGAAGTAGGCGCCTACTCACTTTCCGAAGCAGGCGCCGGCACCGACGCAGCAGCGATGACCTGCAAGGCCAAACTCTCCGAGGACGGGACACACTACCTGCTCAACGGCGAGAAAATGTGGGTGACCAACGGAGCTCAAGCCAAGATTCTGGTCCTGTTTGCCAAAGACGTCGACCATCCGGATTACGGCTCCAAGAAACACGGCGGAACGACGGCGTTCATCGTCGATTCGTCCTACGAGGGCTTCTCCGTTGGGAAGAAGGAGGACAAGCTTGGCATTCGGTCCTCCGACACCTGCACCTTGGTCCTCAACGACTGCAAGGTGCCCGTTGAAAACGCCATCAAGGGCGTTGGCAACGGCTTTCCCATCGCCATGAACGCTCTTGACAACAGCCGAATCGGCATCGCTGCGCAAGCGCTGGGGATTGCCCAAGGCGCGTACGAGGCTGCTCTNAAGTACGCCCACGAGCGGGAGGCGTTTGGGAAGCCGATCGCCTATCACCAGATGATCATGGCCTACCTCGCCGACATGGCCACGCAAATCGAAGCTGCTCGCCTGCTGGTGTACAAAGCAGCATGGACGAAGGAACAGCACTATCACGCCGATGGTCCCCGACACTCCAAAGAAGCGAGCATGGCCAAACTGTTCGCAGGCGACACCGCCATGTGGGTGTCCGAGCGAGCCATCCAAGTCTTGGGCGGCTACGGCTACACCAAGGAATTCCCCGTGGAGCGCTTTTTCCGAGATGCAAAAATCACGCAGATTTACGAGGGCACCCAAGAGGTGCAACGCATCGTGATTGCACGGGCTTTGAAGTGATCACAACTCCAAGCAAATCGCCTGCTTGAGCGCCACGTCCCAGTCGTGGAAAGCAACGACGGCCGTGTATTCTTCACCGGCAGCCGGCAGGTGTTCTCGAGGCTTGAGCATGACTCGGAACATCGCACCCTCAGCGCTTTCGCAATGCGCAGTGTGTCCGTTTCGATACGCTCCGTTGCCGAGCAGGGTTCTTGAGACGGATTGGACAATGCCGTGAATGTGGAAGTTGGGGGCCTCAGCGATGAGGGATTGGGCTTCGGAGCGAAGCCTCGCCGATTCCAACACCGCGATGAACGCCGTGAATGCGTCGTCGGCCTCCCCGGTGGAGGCTTCCACGGCGTGTGCTTCATCGCCGGGTGCTTCAATCTCAACCACGTCAGGGTCGTCATCGGGCTCAACGGAGGCCGGTTCTTCCTCCACTTGAACGGGTTCCGGACGGCGTGTCACCCCGACTTCAGCTGTGTCCAACCGTTGGCCGAGATGCGCCAGTTCAATCGTGTATTGTCCTGGTTTTTGCAGTTCGAGGATAAAATCGTCAAAATCGGGGCGATCCATGGAGGAGACCAGCGTCTGTTGTCGGACCGGTTCAATGCTCGGATCGCTCGAGGTGATGTTGAGTTCGTAGCCCACCACATCCGAATTAAAACTCACCGAAACGGACAGCGGCTCACCTGTCATGACCGTTGTCTCGAGGACAGCGAGGGTGCCGGTGAGGACTTTTTGTTTGAACAATTCATCCGGGATGTCGAGTCCGCTGGCCGCTAAGAACGCGTACCAGTCGTGGAGGGGTATGCCTCGTGCTGGTGTAGCGTTCACGAATGAAAAGACGATTTCTGTGACCCAGTCCGGCGGTCGCTCGCCGGTCATTCGGCCCAAAAGGGTGGCAAATTCATTCCCGGAGATGTAGCCGTTCGTGTCGGTATCAAGTTCTTCGGTCAGGGTCAATGCCGACATGGAAGAGCCGGCCAACCATTTTTTGAAATTGTTGTTCAGCAAACCCGCCATGGTGTTCTGCTTCGAGATGTCGTTGATTCGTTTCTCGAGGGCTTGCACCTGACGGTCAAACACCTCACGTTCCGGCAGTTCAACGTTCGCCATGGAACACCCAGCACCTGCGACATCATCAATTTGATGCCGGCGAATCAGGGGAAACTCAGGGTGGGCCAATCGTCCGGCGGACCGTGTTCAAACGGTAATCGACTCAGGACGCTCTCGAGTTGGTCCGGTCGCGTGAGGTTTTCTTCGACCTGAATTCGATGCAACCACTGTTTGAGCCGACCCAGGCGAATGCCCTCAACGGCCCCCGTCCTCGCCATGATCCAGTGCCCATCCACGAGGCATTCAGCCGGTTGAAGGGGCCGCTGGACCGTGGTCATTTTTGAGATCAGGGCCGCCGATGCATCCTTGCTTGGCACCAATCCAGTGTGCAGATGAAGTTCGTGCTCGCCCAACACCTGGAGGGTGCGAAGATGGTCCGAGGCTTCGTTGCCCAGCACGTGGCTGAACACCCGCAACGCAGGTGTGTGTGCTTCAGGAGCGTGCCCGAGGTGTTCGTGGAACGACGCGGTTCGTCGCTGAAGGTTGTTGGAGGTTCGAAGGGATTGAAGCTGGAGAACGACCTCTTTGGTCGGGTGTTGAACAAAAAGCACGGCCAGTCGTTGGGAAAGGGAATGCTTGCGCAGGAGCGGGTGGTCGAGAACAGAAAACAACGCCGGATTGAGGACGTTCAAGCGGTCAACGACGAAGCGCAACACGCCGTCGTTCTGCATCGCAGCAAGGAGTTCTCCCGGACGTTTGCCGACCAACATTTTGGAGAATTCCATCCACCGTCGTTCAATGGCGACCATGTTCAATCGACCTCGATGTTGCGCGATGGCGCCGACCAGGCTCGCCTCCATCTTCCACAAGGGGCCATCGTCTCGCCGAGTGAACCGATACGCTCGGAGGATGCGAAGGGCATCTTCTTGGCAACGTAGATTGGCGTCTCCAACGGCTCGGACGATTCGGTCGTGGAGGTCAACGCTTCCGTTGTAGGGGTCGTAAAGTCGCTGTCTGGCCACGTCCACAGCCATGCTGTTGAAGGTGAAATCGCGTCGACTCAAATCTTCCCGCAGCGACGTGCCCCACACCACTCGGTCGGGACGCCGTCCATCCCGGTAGAGGGACTCGGTTCGCAACGTCGTGGCTTCGTAATGGCGTCCGTCGCCTTTGATGGTGATGGTTCCGAAGTCCGCACCGGTTGGGATGGCTTGCTCGTCGAACAGCGTCAGCATCCGATCGGGCGTGCAGGTCGTGCAAAGATCGATGTCGGTTGACGGCGAACCGAGCATTGCGTCGCGAACGCAACCACCGACCAGCCATGCTCCATGGCCGTCTGCAGCGAGGACGTGGAGAACGTTGAGCAGGTCCTCGGGGAGCGTTGCGAGCCAGCGAACCAACCGAGGCGGGCACGGCTCACCGTCCAAATCGGCCTCAAGGCCTTGAATCAACGTCCCGGTTGGTGGCATGCTGTCGCCTCGTTTGCGTCTCGTGAGCCGGTTGTGAAAAAGCATTATGTGACGAAGACGGCTGGCGGGAACAATGTCGTGGTCGGAGGAGGACGTTGAACTCGTTCCTCTGCGGTGGTTGAAGGTTCACGAAGAAGTCAAGGTCAGAAATCGGGATAAACTGCTCGAGATGACCAAACGTTGGGGAGGCTACACAAAGCCGCTCATCGTGGACAGGAACACCGGCGCCATCCTTGACGGACACCATCGTCATTCCATCGCCATCATGCTGAAGCTCAAACGTGTCCCGGCAATATGCGTTGATTACATCGATGATTCAAGCATCACGTTGGACGTGTGGCCTGGCTGCGGTTTGGATTCACTTACGAAACAGAACGTCATCGACATGGCCCTCTCGGATTCGGTGTATCCACCCAAAACCAGCCGACACGCCATGGCCGACGACACGCCGCCGATCTTTGTTCCACTGGAGGTTTTGATGGTCCATCCAAGCCTCAGCGAGCCTGACGAGACGTGATCCATTCCATCCAGCGCTGATTCCCTTTTCCTTTCAGAGAAACACCGTGCTGCGGCGACGAAGGAAGAACGAACTTGACGCTTTGAAGGATGCCTTCATGGGTGAGGTCGACCGTGATTTCATCCCCCGTTCTGCCAGCGATGAGCTTGGTGAGGTGGGCGCTGGATTTGATGCGCACCCCATCAACGGCCACCAGTTCGTCCCCGACCTGCGTCAGTGAGCGCAGCGGTGAGCCGGTGTGGTACGTGGTGATGGTAACCCGACCGGACTGCTCCCGCAGGCCGATGCCCAACCAACCCTTGCCTTCTTTGTCCGAGGCGTGTGGGACCAACTTCAAACGGAACGAGGACAGCGCCCGCTGCACGTTGGGCAGGTTTCGATGCTTGACCAAGCGGTCGAGGTACGGGCCCATGCTTGCGCCACCGGGGCACTGTTTGAGGGTCGCGCGAATGTCGTTGTAGTCCACGCCCATGTGTTCCGCCTCTTCCGAATGAATGGCGTAGCGTCGAACCAATTCTGCCATCAGGTCGCACGCACCGAAGGTGTTTCCGTTTCGTCGTCGCATTTCGGTGTCCAAGCACAGCAGGGCTAATTCTCCCTCGAGGTAGTATGAAATTTGGTTTTCCCTTGTGTAGGGGCCGCTTCTATAGAGGTGTATCCATGCATCATGACTCGATTCGGCCAGCGATTCCCTGAGCATGCCGTTCTTGGCGGTGTGCCGTTTCATTTTCCGCTCAAAGTCCAGTCGCCAGTCCTTTTCTGTCCACGCTCCCGATCTGACGCACATCATGTCACCNAGCCAACATGTCGCTCCTTCAAACCACCACAAAAGGTCGGTGTGAACCTCCGATTGAAGATCGTAATCAAGAAAGCACTTGGGCCGCAAACGCTTGACGTTCCACTGGTGCAGATATTCGTGGGAAAACAGGCTCACNAAATCTCGATATTCGTCGGGGTGGTCGGGAAACAAACACGCTCTCGGCATCATTGAGGTTTGCGAATTCATGTGTTCAAGGCCACCTCTGGCGGTGTCGGTGAGGTGGAGGACCGTGGTGTAGTCCGGCCAATCAGGCACACCAAACAGAGCGTGGTGTTCCCGTGCGATTCGTTTCGTGTCCTCAACGAAGACCTCCAACCGTTCAGCGTTCGGAACGTGGCCACCGCTGTCCCACCACTTCAGATGGTGCGTTCGCCCGTCGACATCGTAGGTGATGACCGGGTTGGCGTTGGCCTCAACAATCCCGTCAAGCATCATGTCCCTACCGTGCGTGGAATAGGTCCACTGCTTGGCATCTTGACCCAGTTCGGTCTGGCTGTGAAGCCTGAGTTGGGTGGCGGGCGTCCAGGATGCAGGTACCGTCAGTTCAACGCCGTGTTCTCCTTCGAGCCGGGCGTGATCGACCCCGCGTTCGGGCCAGAACCAGGTGAACGGCGGCATCAAATGCAGATGAGTGGTGTCGAGGTGATTGGAACGGACGGAGAACTCTTTGGCGAGCAGGGTGTAGTCGATGGCCACCTTGGTGGACCCCTTTTTGAGGTGGACGACGAGGCCGTCCACTCCGACGCGTTTCCAGGTCAACTCGTCGCCGTTTTGGTCGGTTGCTGAAAAGTCAAACATGTGTTGAATGGGCTCCCTCAGGAAATAGGACCCCGGGACCCAACGCGGGAACCGAAAGAGAAGTTGGGTGGACGTGAACGGACCGTCAATGCTCACCCCGGCGTGAAGGTGATGACTCGCTCCGTTTGTGGCGTCGGCACGGAAGCGTATGCCTGACGGCTCGGCGTTCATGAGGCAAGTTCGGATGCGGCGGTTGATAGGTTCTCGCACGCCACCTTGAGGAGTTCCTCCTCGGTGGACTCCATCAACTCGTTCGCTCGATTGAGCACGTCCGCCTCCCCGGCCCGTCCAACAAGGCGTTCGAGCAACTTGCTGCGTTCAATGACATGGAGCCGGTCGTCGTTGATGAGTTGCCAGCGCAGTTCGTCCTCGGCAGCATCCTGACGAATGACCCACCGAGCGACGGGTTCCAACACACCCGAGTCAAGCAGGTGCTGAACGATGACGTCGTCGCTGCTTTGGACTTCGTTGCGCAAATGATCGCTCACGGCCTTCATGTGCCGAGGCTCCAATCGAGCGGTCAATTCCGCCAACCCATCGGGTTGGTGTTTGGCCACCCAAATCAAGATGTTCACCGTTTGGAGGTTGGCCTCGAGAAACGGCAGGAACGCTTCCATGTTGAGTTCCATGCCTTCCTTGAGCACAACTTCGAGGGCGGCTTCTCGAACCTGTTCGTGGTCGTCCTTCAGCGCCCTGCGAAGCTGCGCCTCGGGCACGGCTCGGTGGTGAACACCGGTGGTTCGCACCCCGGTGTTGGCATGGCGAATGAGGCGCAGCGCTACGTCCTCTTGTTCAAAGCGGAGAAGGGCTTTGGCCGCTTTGCGCTGGACAACACCGTCCTCATCGTCCAACGCCATCAGGCTGAGGTCCAAACCTGAGTCTCCCAAGGGTGCAAGCAGGTTTGCGCCGGCTCTTCGGACGTCAAGATTTCGATGTTGAAGCAGGGTGGCGACCGCCTCGGGGCCCGCCACGATGCCCCACATTCGATAGGCATCGAGCGCTTTGGAAACAAACCATCCGTCTTCATCGTCCAGAAGTGGCTTGAACGCGTCCAAGACCGACGGGTCATCGTTTTCAAAGAGGGTTCGGACGGCGCGACGACGCGTCCGAATGTCCCGGTGTTTTAGACGGGACATGGCTCGTGCGATGTCGTTGGCCATGCTGTTGGGAATCGCCCCTCCCTCATAGCCTGTTGCGTCGCTTCACCGCATGTCGAGCCACGCAAAGAACAGGATGATGGGGAGCAAATAGAACAAACGACGGTGCATTCTGTGGGTTGCTTCCATGTGTTCGATCACCGAGGGTGGAAGAACCTCAACAGAGGACGATGTTCGCCTTCGTCGATTGAGCATAACGTGCTCTTCGATGTAGGCCAGTACGGTGCCTCGCAATTCGGGGTCTCTGCTTCTCGCCTCACCTCTGCCAACGATGTACCGGATGGGGTGCTCTTCGGCCAAAGGAAGCGTGGCCGCTACGATGGTCAGCGGCTGCATGGAGTTGTGGAGGTCGATTCGNACCGTCCGTCCGTCGCTGCGAACGTGACTCAGCACGCGCCACTTTCCCTGTCCTTCGTTGTACGGCTCAAGCAAGGTTCGCAACTCGTCAATGGGGTCAACGTTGGACACGTTGGGTGCTCGCCTGAACGCCAACATGGGTCCCAACACGAGGGCGCAAACAAAGGGCGTGAGGCACATCAGACGAACCAGCCGGCCCAAGGCTTCGGGTTCGGTGAGCGCCGATACAACGGCGAGCGAAAAGCCGAGGAACAGGCCGATGAAGGCCCCGGCTTGCAGGCCGGTTTTGAGACCGATGCGAGGGCGTTCTTCCTCGGCCATGGCGTTGCACTCGCCCGGGGGGAATTGAAGGCTTGGTCTNATTGGAAAACAATCAAGTGATTCGGGGTGCATTGATGCATCATGGAGCGAAACGGTCTGCCTGACCGACTTCGTGAAGTCAAGATCGGGCGATGGGTCCTCGGTGTTGCAGGTTTCCTGCTCGTGTCGTTTTTCATCGCTCCCATGACCGTTGAGTCGGGAACCGTGGGTCCGCTTGAAGGTCGGGCCAACGCCATCGATTACTACAGCGAGGACGGCTTTGGTTCGTACGGAAATCAAAACGCCGCGCCCGAGAACGAAAGCAGCGTGTGCTGCCCGGCCTTCGCTTTGGTCCGAGGTCAATTTTTACGCCGCCATCATTTACGGATTNGGCGACGTCAATTGCCATCAAAAAGCAGAACGTTCATGGGAAGTAAACGACAACCAACTTCCTGTCTGCACCCGTGATGTTGGCATCTTTGGGGGCCTCTTCATCGGTGGTGTGGTGTTCAGCAGGCGGGGATGGAACCGATGGACGGTCCGCGACACCTGCCTCTCCTTGCTGCCCGAATCCATGCTTCACGGGGTTTACGCCAACAATCGTCGAACGCTGGTCTGGCTGGCTTGCGGGATCTTGCTGTGTCTTCCGCTCATCGCCGACGGTTTCCTCCAACTTCTGACGTCCTACGAGTCGACCAACTTCAAACGCATCCTGACCGGCTTGCCGTTTGGATTTGGTCTGGGTGTTCTCCTCTCATCCATGTTTGCGGCCCGAGCAGACGCCTTTCGGGGAGCCGGACAGGTGTTGTTGCCGGGCAACGCCCGTTTCACGTTGAAGATCGATGCGACTCACGAATCCGAGTGATTGGGTGGTTCCATGGACCACCACACCGTCAATTCTTCCGGCGTGGTCGGCAACGGGCAACCGTCATGACCGCTGGTGAGAATGCTCAGCCGTTGGTGGATGTCCTGAACCGCTTTTTTGAGGTTCACCGAAAGGCTCTTTCCCTCCTCCACCGAGAAAATGTTCTCCAGGGCGCTCGACCAAGGAGCCTCGGGATGCGCCCGTCGCCACGATGCGAGATGAGGGCGCAGCGGCCACATGGCCAGCGTGAGCCTCGCAAACCCGAGTCGTTCGTCTCGCAACTTGAAGAGCTGGGCGTCACTGAAGGGCGTGTGGTTCTGCTGTTTGTGGACCCAGTGTTCGGAAAGCAACCACTTGATGAGTCGTTGTGTGTGGCGCTGCGTGACCATTCGAACCGGGCCGAGGGCAGCGTGAAGTCGAGGGACTTCGCTCGAGCCAACCATCAACGAGAGCGTTCCGAGGACGGACCAGCACGAATGGGCCATCGGTGATGCAGGCACGTCGTTTTCCCTTGCTGATTCCGTCGGCCAGTGTTCTTCAGCCTCCGTCATCCACTGAGCAGGCGATTTACCTCCCAGCCATCCAACGTGGATGGCGGTGCGTTCTTGGGGTGCACCGGGCAGTCGTCGTTGTTTTTTCACGTCGTGGACCAGTGCACTGAGTAAATTTCGGTCGACTTCGTCGCGATCGACGTTGAGCGGGAGAGGTTTTTTGTTGAAAAAACGGCGGAGTTCTCGCCGTAACTTGGTTTTCAGGTCGTCCAGACCGCCCTCGTTCATGATCGGGCCAACAACACAGCACTGATTGAACGGGGCTGGAACCTGACTTGTGCTTGCGAACAGGTCGTGAAAACCTTGACGAATGGCGGTTTGAATTTCTTGCGTCTCAAAGTATTCTTGCTTTTGGCTGGTCATGCGCAGCGTGCCCGATTTGATGCGCTTCATCGCCTTGCTCGGGTCGCAATCGATCCAAAACACGAGGTCGGGAATCATGGCCGCTGCGTTCATGCTGGCGACGTTGTCCAGTCCGAGGTCTCCCACGACGCCCTGGTAGATGAGCGACGAGTGGATGTTGCGGTCTGAAATCACAATGGAGCCGCTGGCGAGGTGCGGGCGAATGAAGGTGTGCGAGTGATCCAAGCGGTCGGCAGCAAAGAGCCCCGCCTCCTCCAAGGGTGTTTTGTTGCCGAGTTTGACCGATTGGAGGGCCAGTTTTCCAAGTTCACTGTGGCGGCGGGGTTCGTGGGTCATGACCACGTCCGGGAACGGGAATTCGCTCAGCAATTCACCGAGTATTCGAGCGGCTTCCCCCTTGCCGGAGCCGTCCCCTCCCTCGACCGAAATCAGGTACATGCTCAATCCTCGCGCTCGTCTTCAAAGTCTTCTTTGGCGAAGAGGTTGACGATCATCCCGAACAAAATGAGCGTGGGTCCGACGATGATCAGACCGCGGCTGAACAAGGCGCCAGCGGCCAAGTATTGGCTTCGACGATACCGCTTACCTCGCCGGATTTCAACAGCGGATTGGACGCCCAAGAGGGCCGTGAGGAACGTCAACAACCCAACGGCGGTGGAGAGGCCGACGGCGTCGTCGAGCGTCCATCCCGACAACGCCTGATCGTCGTTTTGAGGTTCGGCGTAGCCACTGCCCGGTTTCATGGTCACCGGGTCCAAGCCCACGTTGTCGGGTAGGAACGTTCGATTGACGGTCAAGTACCCTTCCTTCGAGAACGTGATGACGTGGATTTCCTGAGCGACGTTCTGAATGGAGTAGTAGCCAAAAGCGTCGGTCGTGGTCCTCTGGATGACCGCCATCGTCTCAGCGTCGAGAAGTTGGACGCTGACGTTTTCCACGCCGTGCCCTTCGATGTCCTCCAGCGCAATACCGGAGATGTCCACGGAATCTGTTTCCGCAAACAGCGATGAGTTGAGCAGTTCCGTCGGATTGCCTTGCAAAATCAGAACGGCGCTGAGCATCCCCAAAACGCTTCCAACAAAGATCAGTGCTGCTGCCAGGTTTCGCCACCGATCGGCGTCCAAATCCGCCATTTCGAACCAATCTGGATGTGACGGGTTCTGCCCGGCACCGGAGGATTCGATGTCGGCGGTCGTGACCACCAACTCCTCTTCGATGACACCGTCGTTCAGGGCCGCCTCTTTTTTCGCTCGAACGCGTTCACGGAGGGCCTCCATGCGCTCTTCGCGGTCGTCTGCCATCTGCTCCCTCCGGTCCTGCGAGTGCGTGCGCGGATAATACATCTCTGTTTCATCACCGCGCATCTTTTTCATGGTTTTCAGGGTGATTTGGGACGGCGTGCAACCGCCACTGCGACGCTCAGAATCGCCACAAGCGCAACACCAAAAGCGAGTTGCTGGGGTCCGAAGGTGTCCTCGACCGGACTCGATTCGGTCGCGTCATCCTGCGAGTCCTCGGGCGCATCGTCCGTCGTTTCGTTCTGAACCTTCAGGTCAACAAACGCACCGGTCCGCAAACCAAGTTCCACCAAACGCCCCACCGATTCAAGCGATTCGGCACTGACCTTGTCGGGGGTGTCTTCCATGGTGTGCCAGTGGCTTCCAAACGTGTAGGGTTTGGGCGTTCCGTAGCTCGTGTCCATGATGTCGATGGCTGGGATGCCGAGTTCATGAGCGTGAACGTGGTCGTCAAGAACCCCCACCAACGTGTCGTATTGCACGATGTCCCGGCCCAGAGCGCCTGAGCAATCCGTGGTTCCGTTCACCAACCCGAGTGAGGCTCCCAATTCCACCACCCGATCCTTGAGCGTCCCGTTGCCGGGAAGCACGTTGTGCAGTTGGAGGTCGGCGTCGCCGACCATGTCGAGCAGGACAAAAGCGTGGGTGTTGTTCACTTCTTCCGATGTCAGATTCTCGGCCCATGCCTCGGCCCCGAGGGTGTATCGGTGGTCTTGGTCCTCAGCGTCGTTGAAGAACAACACCACCTCATGGCTCAGGGTCATGTTGGGGATGTGGCGAGCAAGTTCGAGGAGAACCGCCACACCGCTGGCGGCATCGTTGGCTCCGGGGACCGGTAGGGTTCGGTTGGATTCGTTTTCGTCTTGGTCAGCCACGTTTCTGGAATCGTAGTGCGCCGAGAGGACGAGTTGGCCCGGTGTTGTGATGTTCACCGGCGTCCACGTCGCGAACACGTTCGTCAAGGTCATGTTGTAGCGCTGATGGGTTTCTTCGTGAACGGTGTAGCCCAGCGACTCTAGATCGCTCGTGATGTTCGCTCGGAGCGCTTCCGAGGCGTTGGAACCTGGAATTCGTGGACCAAGGCCGACCTGCCACCCCACCGAAGCGTTCGCCTTGTCGCCATCGAACCTCAGTTCATCCACTGTTTCGCAGGCATCCACCAACCCGTAGGCGGGTTGCTGTGAGCCCACCGATGCCGGTAGGCAAGCCAGGAGGATGAGCGTGCACGACACCGTCCAAACAGCGGATGCGTGCCCCGCTTCATCCGTTCGGGGACGATGCATGATGACGCCTTGACCACGGACTCTTAAATACCTCCTTTCGTTTCGTAAAAACTGGGAATCCGTGTTGTGATTCCCCGTGGTGAACAACATGTCGGAACGACGCTCCAGTCCAGCCATCGCTTTCGTCCTCATCATGCTGTTTGCAAGCACGGCACCTTTCCTTCTTTCCGTCGCCGCTGAGGGCGCGGACGATGCCTCCACCCAACCGACGTACAACGCCGGGGGCGTGATCATTGGTGATTTGGATGAATTCAATCCCAGCGATGGAAGTGAGTATTTGTTTATTCACGAGGATGAACCGGTCGTCTCGGCCACCCAATTCATGCGTCAAGCCTGGATCGACGAGGGCCGTCCCGGCGTTGAACACATGGTCATTGAACCATCGATGGGCCGGTCAGGCGCTCGAGCCTGCACACCTCACGTTGTTGGCGACACGCTGACCGTCCCCATTTCAGGCGGGTCCATCTCCGCTTACGTGGCCAAAACCACCAACACGGTGGCCTTCATCGTCCAGAGTGGACGAACGCTCTCGTCGACCGTACTCAACAACCTTGCAAGCACGTGGGACTCCACCATCTACCCGACCATGACCACCTACTACGGCAAGGACTACCAAGACGGACGAGGGCTCGCTCCCCCCGACGTGGACAACAACTGTCAGGTCCAAATCGTCGTCTACGACATCGATGGCGCCTACAACACCGGCGGCTACTTTGCACCTTCCTTTTCCTCGTCTCGGGAGTCGGTCTTCGTCGACTTCGCCGACATCACCCTCGCTTGGGGTAAATCCATCCTCGCCCACGAGCTTGAGCACCTGCTTCACAACGCACTGGATCCGTACGAAAACCTCTGGATTGACGAAGGAAACGCCGACGTGGCGATTTACCTCTGTTTCGGTGCCGACTCGACCCTGACGGGGCACGTTAACGCATGGACCGGCGCCCCCGAGCAATCGGTGCGCTGGTGGAACCAACGCATCGCCGATTACGGCGCCGGCTACATGTTCACGATGTACCTCGCCGAACACCTTGGTGGGGGTCCAGCCGTCCGCCAACTCGTGCAGGATTCCGCAACGGGTGGCCGGGGCGTCGAAAACCTCGCCCTCTCACCGCAGGCTGGCACGGTCGGTTTGTTGGGCCGAACGATGGGAGAAATTTTTGCGAACTTCAGCATCGCTGCGACGCTCGATTCCGACCAGGGCATTTACGGATACCCCAACCTCAACCTCAACCCTGTGTGCTCCGGCGGTGCCTTTTGCCGCGCTCAACCCACGGACATCAACAGCGACTGGTCCACACCTTGGTCTTCAACCGGGAACACCCTTGAGGGCTGGGGCATCCGCTCGTTCAAGTTCACTCCGGGTGGCGCTTCGCCCGCTCCGTTGACGCTGCGTCTCACAGCGGACAAAAGCCAATTTGACGGCGTGGTCGTGTCAAAGGCCGTTTCAGATGGCCTTTGGAGCGTCACCGATCTCGACTTCGTCAACAACGTAGCAACGGGTCTCGTGCCGGGCTTTGGTAATCTCACCGACGAAGTATGGGTCATCACATGGTACGCCTCAACGGTAGCGGACTGCGACTACACGTCCTGCGGTCCCTCGTACCCGGAAGGCATCGTCGACATCGAGGCAGCGCGCATCACGTCACCAGCGACCCTCTCGCTCAACAACACGGTCCTCTCCGACCGGGACGGCGANGGTTCCGACGACACGGTAGAGATCAACTACGGGGTGCTGTCCAACGCATTCTTCGAGGATTTGGACGTGGAAGTTCGTGTCCGAGACAGCAGCGGGCAAATCGTCGACACCATCACCGACCGCATCGCTGCGGGCGGCGGTGTGTCGGTTGACAGCCAGGTTCACTTTACGGCACCCCTGGGCGACCAGTACGCTTTTGAAATGGTCATGTCGGACATGCTGGGCGATGTTGTTGACACGCTGCAGACCTCCCCGCAACAACTCAGCAACATGAAGCCCGTGGCAAACGGAAGCGTGTCCCTCACCGACGTCCAGACGTGGGAAAACATTCAGTTCCTTGGTGCAGGATTTGACGCATGGGGCCTCTCCCTGACCAACAACAGTCTGCCCTATCTGGACCCTCCCACCGCCTACGCATGGGTGTTCGACGACAACGGCTCGTCCAATCTCAAGTCGCCCTTGAGGTCGTACACGGAGGTGGGCAGCTACAACGCCACCCTGCGGGTCATGGACCGAGGTGGCACGTGGTCGGAAACCCAAGTGCACCCCATCAACGTCACCGACCAGACCGAACCTGTTCCGGTCATCACCGTCAACAACGTGGTCATCGAAAACAACTTGACCTTGCTGACGGGCCAGCGCATCTTGTTTTCAGCCGGTCGCACGGCCGACAACGTCCCCATCGACCATCTTGACTTCCAGTGGAACTGGGGAGACGGAACGCAGTCCGGCGGTAAAGGCGCCTACGCCCAACAGCACGAATGGGACGACATTGACGGCGAAAGCGAGCAGTTCAATCTGACCCTTTCGGTGTCCGACGGCATCAACGTTGGCACCAAGGTCATCCAAGTCAACATCAACAATCGCGTGCCCGTCCAAATCTACGCAGAGACGCTCACCACAATGACCTACACCAGCCTCGTCCTTCCCGATGTGTTCGTTGACGACGACGGAGAGATTCTGACCTACGACTGGTCCTTCCCCGACGGGGTGAGGGTCGGAACCGGAACGCCCACACGAAACGACGATTTCTCTACGGTGTCCAGCAGCGCTGCGAACCCGATCGTTGCTTGGGACGTCCCCGGAAACAAAACCGTCTCACTGACCGTGATCGACGACGATGGAAGCCAAGCAACGGCCCTCCTGAGCGTGGTCGTGTTGAATCAAATGCCCGTGGCGACCTTCGATGTTCGCACCCTCTCGGCCCTTGGCTCAAGAGAGATTGATTTCCGGGAAGAAGACGGACAGGTCGACACCGCCTACGTGTTTGACGGCCTCGACAGCATGGACCCCGACGGCTCGGTGGGTGATTCAACCGACATTGCGGTTTGGAACTGGACCTTCTCCGACGGTACGTTTGGAGACCGTCCACAGGTTACGCACACCTTCACGACCCCCGGTGTTCACACCGTTTCGCTGGTGGTAACCGACGAACTCGGACAGGAAAGTTTCGCCCGCACCATCACGGTTCGAATCGCCAACCCCGTGCCGATCATTCAGGTGCGCATACTCGACGGCTACATCGATGACGAACCCATCACCACNTCCACGCCGTTCCCCGAGGGCTCGGTGCCCGACTCGTGGTCGCACACCTTCAACGAAGACGGCTCGGTCGTCACCGCACCCGAACGCATGCTGTACTTCGACTCCGCAGGAACTCGAGACGGCGACCGTCAGTTCGAAGGGAAGTACGTACCGTTTGAAACCGAGTCGCCCGACTGGAACGGCCTGGTTCAGTACACGTGGGACTTCGGCGATGCGACACCGCTGGTCCACGAGGCATCTCCGTGGCATGCCTACACGCTCCCGGGCACCTACACCGTTTCGCTGACGGTCCGGGACGGCTTTGGGACGGGCGATGTGACCCGTGAAACCTTCACCGTGATCGTGGATCACCCACCGGAAGCAAGAGAGATTTACATCCCGGAGAACATGTTTGTCGGCTCGTCAATATCGTTCGACGCCGATGTCTCTGACACCGAAGCAGGTTCGGACATGGAGATTTACCGGGACTTTGACGTCAACGACGGCTCCATCACCGACCGCAACCAGACCATCCTGACGCAACTCACCGTTCGATGGGACTTTGACATCGAAACCGATGAGAACGAGAACGGCGATCCAGCCGATGATTGGGAGGAGCCCACACCCGGATCGTCCGTACGAGCCATCAACACGTGGGATGCCACCGGGTTCTACACGATTCTCATCGAAGTTTGCGACGGCATGAACCAATGCGACACGCTGACCGAGGACATTGAGATCGTTCCAGAACCGGACGGTCCCCCCTCGCTTTCGGATTTCAGTGCCGACGAATGGAAATCATGGTTGGCCGATGCAGGTTCAGAATTGGCGACTTTCATTGCATTGATCGTTGTTGCACTCATCCTGGGGTGGCTTGTCATGCGCGAACCATCGGCGCTTGAAGAAGAAGCGAAGGAGGCTGCTGAAACCTACACGGACATCGAGCTTGTCGAGGCGCAGGGTGGTTTGCTCGGCATGGACCACCACCTGCCTCCGCCCGCTCCAAAGATTCTCTCCAAAGATGAGCGTCGCAACGATGAGAGTGGATACGTTCGTCCCTTGCGACGTCGTTGAGGCAATGTCCTAAAACCGAGTGCGACCAACACACGCCGGTGAACCCATGCGAATGAGCAGCCTCCTCGTTGTTCTCGTTGTTTCTGCCACGATGTGTTTGCCAAGCGTCAGCATGCTGCCCTCGGCTCAAGCCTCCACGGCCTGCACGGGAGGTTCCACGCCCGTGTGGAATCAAACCGCTCAACACATGGCGCTCGTTCCTTTTTCAAACTACGGTGGGCCGATGTACGAAGATGCTTACTACGAGGATGAAAAGCCCACGGTTGAGGAAAACGCTGAACCGGTTGAGGACGAACGGGACGCTGCTCTTCACCCGGAACAGCGGTACACGTACAACCCAACCTGGCCCTTACCGGTTCTTGACCCGCTCACGACCGGTCAGTTTGCGACCATTGAAATCGGGAACGACAGCGCCGGCGTTTTGCGGTTTAACCTCTCTCACACGCATCGAACAACCTTCTGTGTTTCGCTCTCCCAGAACGTGAGCGGTGAATATCAACCCGTGAACGGGGACATCTACCTCATGACGTCCTCGCAGTACAACTCCTACGAGGAGGTGTATCGAATGATGCACGGCGGCTGGTGGTTCTGGGACAGCATCGGCGATGGCGATGACACACTGTTGAGCGATGTGCCTCCTGAATGGCGAAGTTTCAATCCCCTGGGCTGGGAAACATACCGGGACGTCCACCAATACGAACAACGAGATCAGGTAACCTTCTCCATCGCCATGGACGGGCCTGAAGTGTACGATTCTCTGTTTGGAGGGTCGCAGTGGGAAGACTTCTACCTGGTTGTTGACGCATGGGACAACACCAACGACGGCGACGCCCCTGCCATCGACAACGCCATGGTGGCGGACATCACGGTCATCCCGACGGAACGCACGGCGCTTCTGCCGCCCTGGACCGTTCCGCTCACGCTGTTTGTTGCGCTGGCTGCCATCGTCCTTGTGCCCGTGATGCTGAACAGGCGGTACATGAACGCCGGTCTCGACGCGTCCGTTGCGCAATCGAACGATGCCGTCCCGTACCTCGAGCAGAAGGCCGTGAGCGAGTCCGAATGACGGGCACTCAATATTCCATCAAGGCCCACGCATTCTTCAAGTCGCGAATGTTCACGAGGCCTTTGTTGGAGAGTTTAAACTCGGAGCGGAGCGTTGCATAGACCATCGATTGACCCAGAACGGGTGCGTGCAGGCGAGCCCAGTCGCCGCCGTTGCCGAGAGCCATCATTGAGAAGGCCAACGGCGAATTGCGGAGTTCAAAGCTTGCCTCAACGATTTGCAAGGCGTCTTGGTGGTCGTTCACCGTACCGCAGAACTTGAAGATCTCGCCGTCTTTTGCGTTCTCGTTGACCATGGCGACGAGTTCCTCGGCGCTGGGGGTGGTCGTGGTGTTGTGGATGGACGAGATCACTCGAACCTTCCCGTCGCTGGCTTGTTCGAGGAGGCCGTTTCGTGCATCCTCGTCAATGGACAGCTCAAGGTCGACGGTGTTGACGCCCGATGCGATGGCTTTGGCCAAGATTTCATGCCGTTGCGCCTCGTCTCCGGGGTAGTATCCTCCCTCATCGCTGGGTCGGACGGTGAACACCACGGGGAGCGGAATGCTCTCCTTCAGCGTTTGAATGGAAGCATCCACGTCGATGCTTTCGATCTCTCGGGCGGGCCATTCACTCTCGGGCGGCATCACGTGCTTGACTTCGCCGTTTTCGTCTTCCACGGCCTCGGCTTCGGGCCGTTTGATGTAGAGTCGATCGAATCGCACTTCCACAAAATCTGCCCCAGCAAGGTTCGCTCGAGCGGCTTCATCAGCCATTTCTTTGACGGTCGTGCCCTCAAGGGAGACGCACACTTTTGGGTCAGCCATACTTCGCCCATTTGCGCCCTCTTCTTAACGCTCACGCCTCTCCAGAGAGGTGTTTTCTTCGGTGTTACTTCGCTTTCGTCCGGGTCCGTTTCCCATGCTCGCACGGTCGTCTCGAAAGGGCCGTTCCGGTCCAGTAAAATGCCTCGCAATACGTCGTTTTCTAGGTGCGCACAGGGGTATCTTTATACCCCGTGACGAGCAGTGTATTTTGAAGGAGGGAACGGGGAAACGAAAACGTCCGAAATAGGTCGCAGCACCCCTTTCCAAACCAATTCTGAGGCGATACATTGAGCGAAAATTACGACGCTGGAAGCATCCAAGTTCTCGAAGGCCTTGAAGCCGTCCGAAAACGACCCGGAATGTACCTTGGCGACCCGCACGACGGGTCGGCCCTGCACCACTGCATTTGGGAGGTCGTGGACAACTCCGTTGACGAACACCTNGCTGGATTCAACGACACCGTCGAAGTGATTCTTCACCCCGACCACTCGCTCTCGGTTCGAGACTACGGCCGCGGCATTCCGGTCGACCAGCACGAAGAATTTGGAATATCGGCCGCCGAAGTCATCATGACCAAACTTCACGCAGGTGGTAAATTCGACAACAGCTCGTACAAGGTCAGCGGAGGTTTGCACGGCGTCGGCGTTTCGGCCGTGAACGCCGTTTCCGAATGGATGGATGTTGAAATTCACCGAGACGGCACCGTGTACAAGCAGCGTTTTGAAGCCGGTGTACGCGTATCGGACCTCGACATCGTCGGTTCGTGCGACGACACCGGGACCGTGATCACGTTCAAGCCCGATCGCTCCATTTTCACCAACATCGTGGAATTTGATTTCGATCAAATCGACAGCCGCCTCAAAGAAACGTCGTTTCTCAACGCAGGCCTCCGCATTGTTATCACCGATGAACGAGCCGACGAACTGCACGCAGTCGAGCACCACTACGCTGGCGGCATCTCCGAATTCGTGAAGCAGATCAACGCTCGCAGGGAGACGCTTCATCCGGAACCCATCATCATCTCCGGAGAAAAAGAGATCGAGAAAGGCCCCGTAACCGTTGAACTTGCGCTTCAATGGTCGGATGCGTTCAGTGAGAGCATCATGTGCTACACGAACATCATTCGCAACAAAGACGGCGGCACGCACATGTCCGGCTTGCGCACGGCGTTGACCAGCAGCATCAACGGCTACGCCAAGAAAAAGAAACTCCTGAAGAACGACGGACTCTCGGGCGACGACGTCCGCGAAGGCTTGGCGGCCATCGTCAGCGTCAAACATCCCGACCCTTCGTTTTCATCCCAAACCAAGGACAAGCTCGTCAGCAGCGAGGTGTCCGGCATCGTCCAGACCGTGGTGTACGAGAAACTGAACGAGTTCTTCGAAGAAAACCCGTCGGTTGGGAAACTCATCGTCGACAAAGCCGTGTTGGCCTCAAAGGCACGAGAAGCAGCTCGAAAGGCTCGCGACTTGACCCGAAGAAAGGGCGTGTTGGAAGGCGGCGGATTGCCCGGAAAATTGGCGGATTGCCAGTCGAGAAAACCCGAGGAGTGCGAAATTTACCTGGTCGAGGGTGATTCTGCAGGCGGTTCGGCCAAGACCGGACGCGACCGACGTACCCAAGCCATTTTGCCTCTGCGTGGAAAAATTCTGAACGTGGAACGACAAATGCACAACGTTGCCAAGGTGTTCCAAAATCAAGAGATTCAGACCATGATTCGAGCCTTTGGTGCCGGTGTGGGCAACAATCAAGGCGATGAGGGCGCCTTCGACACGTCCAAACTGCGCTACAACAAACTCATCATCATGACCGACGCTGACGTTGACGGAGCTCACATCCGTACCCTGATGCTGACGTTCCTCTGGCGATTCATGAGGCCTGCCATCGAGGGCGGGCACGTCTTCATTGCCCAGCCGCCACTGTATCAGTTGAGCAAGGGGAAAATCAACCGCTACGCCTTCAGCGACGAGGAGCGAGACGGCATCATCGACGAGTTGCGGGGCGACAACCCCGCAGCCAAAATTGGGGTTCAACGCTACAAAGGTCTGGGTGAAATGAACCCNGAACAGTTGTGGGAAACCACGATGAATCCAGAAACTCGAACCATGCTGAAGGTCACGGTGAAAGAAGCCGAAGAGACCGATCGCATGTTTGAGACGCTGATGGGCGAGGACGTTCCCGAGCGCCGTGCGTTCATCGAGCGCCATGCAAAGGAGGTGACCAACCTTGACATCTGACGACGAGATTCTTGAAGAGGACGACGGAAGCGCCGGGTCAGGCGAAATCATCCTGAACCACTCCCTCAACACCGAAATGAAAAATTCCTACATCAATTACGCCATGTCCGTCATCATCGGGAGGGCTCTTCCCGACGCTCGGGACGGCCTGAAACCCGTTCATCGACGGGTCCTCTACGGCATGTTTGAGGGTGGCCACACCTCGGACAAGAAATTCTCCAAATCCGCTCGGTCGGTGGGCGAGGTGATGGGAAAGTACCACCCTCACGGTGATCAGTCCATCTACGACACGATGGTGCGAATGGCCCAGGAATTTTCCCTGCGCTATCCGCTGGTCGACGGACAGGGGAACTTTGGCTCGATCGACGGCGACCCGCCGGCCGCCATGCGGTACACGGAAAGCCGGCTCGATCGCATCGCAAAGCACATGCTCGACGACATCAACAAGAACACGGTTGATTTCCAGCCGAACTTTGACGATTCGGAAGACGAACCCTCGGTCTTGCCCGCCCGTTTGCCAAATTTGCTCCTCAACGGAAGCGACGGTATCGCCGTCGGAATGGCCACCCGCATTCCACCTCACAACCTCACTGAGGTGGCCGGTGCGGTCAATCTCCACGTCGACACCCTCCTTGAAACCGGGGCGGAGGGGAAACCAAACATTTCTATAGAAGAGTACATGCAGCACGTGAAAGGTCCTGATTTCCCCACGGGGGCATCCATTCACGGCATCGACGGCATCGCCGACATGTACGCCACCGGAAAAGGTCGCTTCCACGTCCGTGCAAAGTGTGAAGTGTTCGACGACGAGAAGGGAAAACGCATCGTCGTCCATGAAATCCCGTACCAGGTCAAAAAGGCTGACATGCTGGTTCAAATCGCAGATTTGGTCAACAAAGAAGTGGTCGTGGGCATCCGCGACATCCGCGACGAATCCTCCAAAGAGGGCATTCGCGTCGTCATCGAGGTCAAAAACAACGCCGACCCGCATGCTGTGCTCAATCAGTTGTTCAAGTCCAGTCGACTGCAAGAATCCTACTCTGCCAACATGATGGGGATCCTTGACGGTCGGCCCGTCCTGCTGACCCTCTCCACCATGATTCATACCTACGTTGCCCACCGAGAATCCGTCGTCGAGCGACGCGCTGCGTTTGACTTGGGCAAAGCGCAGGCGAGGGCCCACATCCTCGAGGGTCTGGTCAAGGCGCAGGACCGCATCGACGACGTGGTCGCTGTTGGCAAAGCCAGCGCCAGCCGCGAACAGTTCGAGAACGTCCTGCGGGGCGACGAAACAATGGCAGGCATCGACCCGTTCGACTTCAGTGAGGCCCAAGCCAAGGCCATCGCTGAACGCCGATTGTATCAGTTGAGCCGTCTGGACGTCAACAAGGTTCAGGAAGAGCACGAGGAACTCAAGCTCGTCATTGCAGACCTGGAGGACATTCTTGGCTCAAGGCCTCGACGATTGAACATTCTGAAAGAAGAACTTGCGGAAGTGGTGGACAGGCACGGGGACGAGCGCCGCTCGTTCATCGATCCCATGCCGCTTTCCATGGACCGTGAAGACCTCATCGAGGAGCGAGCGATCGTCATCACGCTGAGTGAAGACAACTACATCCGGCACACACCCGTCGAGACCTTCCGAACCCAGAACCGGGGCGGTCGCGGTCTGAAGGGCGTCACCACAAAAAGCGAAGACACGCCCCAACTCATCACGGCTTGCTTCAGCAAAGATCGCCTCCTTATCTTCACCGACCAGGGGCGCGTCTACGGCCTGAAGGCCTGGGAAACACCGCTCGGAAGTCGCCAATCTCGAGGTTCCCACGTTCGCAATCTGCTTGAAAGTCTTCGAGAGGACGAGAACATCGTCAGCATCCTCCCGATTTCGCGCGAACGCCTCGAGGAGCCCGAGGATCACTACCTTCTGTTTGCAACCCGTCTTGGCCTGATCAAGAAAACAGCCCTCTCCGAGTACGTTCGCATCAACCGAAACGGAAAGTACGCCCTTCGATTCAAGAAAGAGGGCGATTCCCTGGTGAACGTTCGCTCGGCAACCAACGACCACGACATCGTTATGATTTCCACCGCCGGGTACGCCTCACGCTTCAACTGCGGCGACATACGCGCTTCAGGTCGAGTTTCGGGGGGCGTTTACGGCATCAAGGTCGGCGATCGAAAAGGTTCGGGCGGTGGCTTTGTGGCCGGTATGGTGGCCATGTTGAGTTCCGACGAACACATCCTCACGATCTCCAAGTACGGCATGGCCAAGCGCAGCCGCTTGGGCACGGCAGAGAAAATCCACGATTCGGACGCCAGCGGCGAGCCAAAATACGAAGACGACGGCTCGCCGAAGATGGTTACGGACGGTTATCGTCGCACAAAACCCGGAGCGAAGGGTGTCCGCACAATGCGTCTCGATGAAGAACACAACGATTCCATCATCAGCGTGCGCACCATTCCGGACATCAACGACCACCTGTTCCTGTTGACGAAATCGGGGATGATGATTCGGATTCGCGTGTCTCAGACCAAGGAAACCAGCGGGAAATCCACCCGAGGGACACGCGTGATGGAGTTGAGGGACAAGCAAAAAGGCGGGTTCACGGACGAGATCATTTTCTCCTCCCGGGTCTCTGCCTCGCTGTTGGACCACGACGACGAGGACGACGAGACGTCCCTCGGCGAAGAAGAGTGAAAGCCATCATCACCAACCGAACTTGCCCGGGAGCCCCCCAAACAGCTCAAGCGACGCATTCAAACATGATGGCGTGGTCTCAAGCGTGCTGGGGGTTTTCTCCCCGGCGGTGAAGTTTGATGGACGAGCGTTCTCTGATTTACGATTGGAACACCGTGGAGTACGACATGAAACGTGACGCTGCAAACCATCCTCACGGGGTGTGGTTTGACGACGAGACGTTGCGCGACGGACTTCAGAGCCCCAGTGCCCGAAACCCCACCATCGAGCAAAAAATCGAACTTCTCGGTTACATGGAACAGCTTGGTTTGCAGAAAGTCGACCTCGGCTTGCCCGGAGCAGGCCCTCATCATCGGGACCACATCGACGCCATGCTCACGCACATTCGAGAACACGAATACGCCATTCGGCCGGGTGCGGCCGTTCGAACCCTCATGGGCGACATTGAGCCCCTGGTGGAGTTGCAAGCCAAACACGAGATGGAAATCCAAGCCTCGGCCTTCCTCGGCACCAGCCCCATTCGCCAGTACACGGAAGGCTGGACGATGGAGAAACTGATGACCACGATGGAGAAAGCCGTCTCGTACGCCGTGGAAAACGATGTTCCTGTCATGTTTGTCACCGAAGACACGACGCGTTCAAACCCCGAGGACGTGAAAACAATCTATCAGCGAGCCATGGAATTGGGCGTTCGAAGACTGTGCGTTTGCGACACGTGCGGGCACGTAACCCCCAACGGCGTGAAAAAACTCCTCGCTTTCATTGAGGAGGAGGTCATCAAGGACGCAGGATATCAGCGACGAGAAATCGAGGTCAACTGGCACGGCCATCAGGACCGTGGCCTTGGAGTTGCCAACAACATCGCTGCTGTGGAAGCAGGTGCGGACGTCATTCACGGTACAGCTCTCGGCGTGGGTGAACGTGCAGGCAATGCACCGCTCGACCAAACACTGGTCAATCTCAAGTTGATGGGCGTCATCGACAACGATCTCACGTTGCTTGACACCTACATGCAAAAGGCCAACGAATACATCGAAGTCCCGCTTCCAAGAAACTACCCCGTCTTTGGAGAGGACGCCTTTGAAACCGGCACGGGCGTGCACGCATCCGCCGTCATCAAGGCCATGCGAAAGGGCGACGATTGGCTCGCAGATCGTGTTTATTCCGGCGTTCCTGCCGGCGATTTCGGTCTAAAGCAGGTGATTCGTATCGGCCACATGTCCGGTCGTTCCAACATCGTTTGGTGGCTTGAGCAGCAAGGCATTGAGGCTCACGACGACCTCGTCGCTCACCTGTTTGAGGTGGCCAAGAGCCAGAAGCGAAACATGCTCGACGAAGAAATTCACGCGGCAGTCGCAGCGTTCAGCGCTTCCTGATCAAGCGGCTTCCTCTTCAAACTCGTTCTCGCTTCCCGTGGGTTTGGAACCGATCCACTCGGAATCGACCTCGCCACCGCTCCACTCGCCGTCGAGCGATATTTCGTTGATCTCGTGTTCTTCTCTCCACACGCGCTCTTCTTGGCTTCCGTTGACCATGAATTGGCCGTTTTCATCGATCTGTCCCTCGAGCAGAGCGAAGTGTTTGGCAATCGGAAGGAAATGGCCGACGGGCATCCCTGCCGCCGTGAAAGGGTTGGTCGCTGCACCGATGATGAGGCCGTCCTCAGGTGCCACGATGTCCACCGTCATCCCCGGGGTTGCAGGATCGGAGATTGTCGCCACAACCTCGCCTTCACGCATGACGCTGCCGGCCTGAACGAACATGTCGAGCAGACCACCTTCGCCCGCCCGCAGCCACGTTGAACCGCTGGCCATGATTCTGAATTTCGGCCGCTGTGGATTACCGGGCACCATTCGCATGGATCTGAGGGCGTTCATCACGCCGTGAACGGCCACCTTGACGCTCTGGTCGCCCAAACTGTCGGCACCACCGCCCTCGTAGGTGATGATGGGGATGTCGGCTGCGTTGGCCGTTCGTCGAAGCGTGCCTTTGGCTGGAATGGAGTCGAGGATGATTTCAATGCCGAAGGATTTTGCAAGTAAGTATGAACTTGTATGAGTGAGGTCGCAGCGTACTTGCGGCATGTTCTTTCGTCCTTTTGCGGCACTGTGAAGGTCGATGATGCCGTCGCTGTCCTCCACCAAATGCTTCCAAATCTGATGGGCGACCCTCCGGGTGGTTGAGCCACCGGGGTCGCCGGGAAACTGTCTGTTGAGGTCTCGACCGTCCGGAAAGTACCTGGATTTCATCCGATATCCGGGCAGGTTGACCACGGGCACGATGCGCAGTGTGCCGGCCAAACTCTTCGGGTCCAACGGCTTGCCGGGTTCGGTGAAAGCGTTGCTGAGCAGGTGAGTGCAGGCGGATGGGCCGGTCAACTCGTCGCCGTGGATGCCTCCGATGATGGTGATGCAAGGCCCCGGTCGTGCACCGTGAACGATGGTGACCGGAATGGGCCATGCGTCGCCGAGGCTCACGTTCAGCAACGGAAGGTGGACCGTGCGCAGGGTTCCCGGTTTGATCCGCTTTCTGTTGAAGCGAACGTCCCCCCATGTCGAACTTCGGTCCCATTCGGGGCGGTCTTCGGTTTGGTGGGCCTTCATCGCTTCGTCGATGGCGGATCTCCGTCGCTTGGGCAGTTCGTGAGCGACCCTGACCTTTCGGACGGTTTTCTTCTTCCGTCCCGGCATGGTTTTCCGATGGCAGCGCCGGTCAAGAACGCTCCGTTTTTCATTGATGGCAAGAACCATCTATCGGGTGCACCCTTGAGCGTTCATGAGCGAGGAAGGCGTGCAACGCACCTACGCTCCAACCTCCATTTGTTTCGGATGCGGGCCGGCCAACGAGCACGGATTGCAAATCAACTCCTATCGAATCGACGGCGGTCTGGAGTTGAAGTTCATGCCTGAACCGCATCACCAAGCGTTCCCAGGGATGGTCAACGGTGGTATCATCGGGACGTTGCTCGACTGTCACGGCAACTGGGCGGCCGCCATCGCTCTGATGGACGAGCAGGACCTGGACGAGCCCCCCTGCACGGTCACAGCAACCTATGAGGTCAACCTCAGGCGTCCGACGCCCCAGGGGGAGATGCTCACCATCACGGCCTTGCCCACCGAGGTGAAGGACGATCGGGTTCGTGTTGAGCTGAAACTGGAGGCCGCCGGCAAGGTTTGCGCCACCGGCAGCGGTCTTTTCGTGGCCGTCAAGGAAGGGCACCCAGCCTACCATCGTTGGTCTTGAGGTGTCGATGTGCCCCGTGCCGATGCCGCTCAGCAAACGGTTCTGCAAGACCTTCAAACGCAGGTCCTCCACATCATGCGTACCATGGGCCTCATCGACGCTGAAAAGGAGTCCATGCTTCGTGGTGTGCGGTTGGGCGTGCTTCGCTCGAGCGCAACCCAGCGGCACGGTGCAACGCGCTGGATTCGCGAAGCGAACGGGGCATTGAGCGTGGACGTGGTTGATTTGCATCCGGCGTTGTTGGTGATGGATTGGGCGAATTACGCCAAGTTCGTGTTGTTTCACGAGTACCTGCATGTCTTGGGCCACCGAGCACACGATTCGGTCTTTCGAACCCTTGAGCGGTCGTGGCCGGACCGGGAAGCATCGCAGAGGGGCAAAGCGTTCACGCACGCACGACGGTTGGCACGCGCCAAGTGGCACTGGGTTTGTCCGTCGTGCGACCAGCGTTTTCCACGGCAACGCCGAGGTGGGGGGCGATACCTCTGCAGGTCGTGCAGGACCGCACTGGTGGACGTGCCCGTGCATGACATCCAATGAAATACCTCATCGCTTTGGTTTGAACAATGATGGGGCCCGTCAAGCGACCGTATCGATGTCTTGCTTGGACGTTGTGTTTGGTCGCCCTTGCTTTTCATCCGGCCTTCGCAGCGGTGTCGGCTGGTTTGACCCAAGACGACGGCGAGGTGTTCTTGTCGTGCAGAGCGGACAACGACTGTGTTTTGACACCGACGCCGGTCGGTGAGGAACAAGTCACAGGCCAAAGTTTTGCAAATCTCGTGCAAACCGAGGTCATCACGTTTGAGTTCACCATGGACCCGGTTCAGCATCACGTGGCGCTTTTACCGGAGGTGTTGGACGAGCTCGTGATCGATTTCAAGCATCAAACCGACGCAGGAAGTCTGTTTCGTCCCGCCATGGAACTGCGCTTGATCCTCGGAGAGAACGTGAACGACTGGTCCTTCGAAGCGACGAACGTTCCCGACCTTGCGTCGACGACGTACACGCTTGAAAACGAACAGTTGGACCTGTCGGCGGGCCGGGTCCTTTGGGAGGATGAACCCGTCCGCCTGGTGTTTTCCGTCACCCTTGACCGTCCAGGGAACTGGGCATTGAACATGCGAGGGGCTTCGTTTTTGAGTCTGAACGTTCCCTGGTCCATCGATGCACAAGAGGCAAATCTGGACGAACCCTCCTCGAAAAGCCGACCGGTTTCCACCGATTTTGAGGACGTGCATCGAGGTGCGCTGGTGGGTGATGACCACGACTGTTGGGCGTTTGAGGTCCAAGCCCACGAGGTGCTTCGATTGCTGGTCGAGTGGACCTTGGTCCCCATCGAAATTGAACAACCTCATCCCATTCCCGATCTGATCACGGCAGCGGGTCGCCTTTCACCCAACCCCGATGTGGTCATCGACGACGACGGAGAATCCCTGCGCATCACCTACCGTTGGCGTGCGCTGCCGACCGGTGATTACACCCTGTGCATGCACGGCTCTCCGGACAAGATTCAACCGTACATGTGGACGGGCGCTTTCGGCTACGAGAGCACGGGACCGAGCGACCCCAGCGGCTTTACCGCTGCCAGTTACTACCCACAGGGGGCAGCGCACGTCGGCAACGTTGAGGACCCCATGACACTCTCCGACCAGGGCTTTGGTATGCTTTTTGTTTCCCTGGCGATGTTGGGCCTCTTCGTGGTGGTTGCGTTTCGTCCAACAACAGCCTACACCGTTCGATTCGGCTTGTTTGTCCCCGGGGTGTTGATGTTGCTTGCGGGGGGAATCATTCATCCGATTTGGGCCATGGTGGATGAGGTTCAACACCCCGATGAAATCACGTTTGACGAGTTGATCGAGATGCGGCTCCAGCAGCTTTGGGACGTGTCTGCCGAGGGTGTTCCCGAACAAACGCTCTCCACGCACACCGGTGCAACTTGGGGCATGCTTGAAGGCGA